>Ga0172373_10000287_pt1 | contig 81860 bp, 77 predicted proteins | sample Lak10m_2_FD_114546 | JGI IMG/M metagenome (GOLD analysis project Ga0172373, IMG submission 114546) | Freshwater microbial communities from Kabuno Bay, South-Kivu, Congo - kab_092012_10m | ecosystem: Environmental > Aquatic > Freshwater > Lake | place: Democratic Republic of the Congo...
CCAACCCTGCTAAACTAAGTTTAAACTGGTGGCAACGATTGCTGCAGCGCCTCTGTTTCCGCTTAGGAATTAACTCATCCACCCAGAGTTCTGGCCTTGAGTCCCTCGTGGAGACCATCACCAGTGCTCGCCAGGGGGTAGAGATGGTACGAGAGTTAATGCTAACGACCCTGGCAAAGCACGAAGTGGTCCCCATACCCGCTCAGGGCAAACCCTTTAATCCTGAGTGTATGCGTGCTCTAGGTCAACAGGTAGACGATAGTCTCCCGGCTAATATGGTGGTACAGGAGGTGGTTCGGGGCTACCTTTGGCAAGATCGAATTCTTCGAGAGGCGCAGGTGATTGTGGCGGTGCCTCCTACCCACAGCTAGGGCCCACAGATAGGGTACAGATAGAATTCCACTAACCGGGGTCTGGTGGGGCCAGCGCCAGACTGCTTAACCCTAGACCCAGTCAGAACTTCCTACCTACGGTATATCCCATAGCGATTGAGCCCCTGGGCATCAAATCATTTCATTAACAGAGTTTTTTGGGCGAGGAAAACCTCCAACCTCTAAGGATCTATAAAAGTTAAAAGCTGAAATAATCATGGGAAAAGTCGTCGGTATTGACCTGGGCACAACCAATTCAGTGGTAGCTACCCTAGACGAGGGACAACCCTGGGTGATCCCAGATGAAGAGGGTAGCCTACTATTACCATCCTATGTGGGGCTAAGCGAGAGCGGTCAACTGCTGGTGGGACAAGTGGCGTCTCGACAGTATGGAGCAGCCCCAGAACGAACTGTGAAGTCCATTAAACGCCACATGGGCACTGATTATCAAGTTACCCTGGCAGATCAAACCTATCGCCCGCAAGAAATTTCTGCAATTATTCTACGATCGCTCAAGCAACGAGCTGAGGCAGCCCTTGGTGAATCGGTGAGCCAATCCGTGATTACGGTGCCAGCTTATTTCACTGACGCCCAACGCCAAGCCACCAAAGAGGCGGGAGAGATTGCTGGTTTTGAGGTGTTACAAATTCTCAACGAACCGACCGCTGCCGCCCTAGTTTTCGAGGTAGAAACGGACGAAACCGAGAATGTGCTGGTCTATGACCTGGGTGGTGGCACCTTTGATGTCTCCGTTGTAGAGATCACCGGTAGTGTTACTGAGGTGCTAGCTAGTCATGGCAATAACCGCCTCGGGGGAGATGACTTTGACCGCCAATTACAGCGCTATCTCATTGATCGTTTCCATCAATCTCACGGAGTTGAGGTGCCCGAGGATCCTGGTATCCGAGCCAGACTCCTGCAGGCGGCAGAACGGGCCAAAATCACCCTTAGTGATCATGCATTTACCACAGTCCGGGAGCCCTTCCTGGTTAGCAAGGAAGACACTGCTCTCCACCTGGAGGTGGATATTTCTCGAGAAGACTTCGAACATCTTATCCATCCCTTTCTAAAGGAAACCCTAGAGGCTATCGATCGAGCCTTAAGTGACGCTGAAATGAGCCCATCGGACCTTGATCGGGTAATCTTGGTCGGCGGTTCTACCCGCATCCCCTTAGTTCAGCGTCTGGTAGAAGATCACCTAACCGATGTACCTGTCAGCAGCTTTGAGCCGGATCTCTGTGTGGCCTTGGGGGCAGCACTGCAAGCCGGAGTTCTGACGGGAGAGGCCGTGGATAATATCTTGGTGGATGTTTGTCCTCATTCCCTGGGCATCGCCGCCGTTATCGACACTGCCTTAGGCCCCATACCCAATATGTTTAGTGTCATTATTCCCCGCAATACCGTTATCCCCACCTCTAAGTCCCAGGTCTATTTCACCATGTTTGACCGCCAAAGCATTGTAGAAGTCGAGGTATTTCAGGGAGAAAACCCTGTGGCCCAAGAGAATGTGCCCCTAGGATCCTTCCAAATTGAGGGATTACCACCTAAGCCAGCCGGCGATGTAGAAGTAGAGGTGCATTTTGACTTTGACCTGAATGGCATCCTAACAGTCACGGCTAAAGAAAAGGGGATGGGGCAACAAAAGTCCCTGGTGGTTAATGATACTAAAGTAGGTCGACTATCCAGCCATGAACTGAATCAGGCCCGCCAACAGGTATCTTCACTTTTTGAAAGTTTAGAGACGATTGATATTGATGCCGACTGGCGAGAGACGGAAGATGAAGATAGGCTCAACCTGGAGGAAGAATAGTCGGTAAAGGATTTATGGCCTTGATCAAAACACTTAGAACAGAGTTGATCGATGAATACTAGGACGGGCAGGCGGTCTTACTCGCCTCCACCCAGTTCTAACTGTAAGGGTCAGACTCAACAATCAATGGGAAGTAACCTATGCTGACTAACCTATTAGTCCATAGCCTGGCGGTAGGGATAGGGCTGGGTAGCCTTACCCTATACCTGGCCGCCTTTTTTTTCCCCGAGGTACACCGACGCCACGACTTTTTTTGGAGTGGGGTCGGCCTTTTCTATGCCCTGGTGTTATGGTTTACCGCTGGATCGATAGATACCACGGAACTGCTCGGCCATGGCGCCGGTGTCAGTTTATTGGGGTGGTTGGGTTGGCAAACCTTGACCCTGCGACGTAAACGCACACCCCTGACCCTACAAACCCCCTACACCAGTGACTCCTGGCCTAATCTGCGGCGTGAAACCCTGTCCCTGGTGCAGGACTTTATTAACCAGACCGCCCTGGGGCGCTGGTTGACCCAATCTAATCGGCCCGCCACCCCTACCGTCGCTCAGGACCAGGGGCCAGGACTGCGAGCCTCCTCCTTAAAGCAGGTGGATTACGAATTTTTAGACGACCTGGCTAATGGGGCGGAAACTGACTCAAGCCCAAGGATCAGATCCCGACAGTCCCAGGCTTCAGTAAAGCTAGGATCACCGCCAGAGACCATCCCTGCTGGGCCCAGCCCTATCCACCCCAGCCAACAGCGCCGGTCACCCCTCAACTGGGTACAACGGGGGCACGCTTTAAGGGACTGGATTGGGGATCTATGGCGATCGCTCACAGCCCCTAAATCAAAACGAGCTGTGATCGAAATCCCCCCCCGTGAAGCCAGGGTTAATCCCCCCCCGGGGGGAATGATTGATGCAGTGCAGGTCCTAGAAGACCCAGTCCTGACTGACCAGCCCGCAGGGCCCGAACCCTCAGCCGATTCCCAAGATTCATCCAGTTCCAGCTGAAGTCAGACCTCCCGAAAAAATCACCCTGCCCTCACTCTAGTGGGTAGGCTGAAAGCTGAAGTTTTCCCAGGAACTGACCCCAGCTTAAGCATTAGCCCCTAGCATAGGAGTATGCCGCCTAGAGTCGGAATATATAGTGTTAGCCGTTTAGCTCAGTACATCGAACCAAGCTCTGAGTTTCAGCCCCTAGCAAGTGGCATTAAAATCTTGCTCTCACCGGACGTTCTCCAGCCTTCGCTTTCACCGATTAATCGTGTCTTAAGTACTTCCAATGGATCCTGACATAAATCTACCTACCTCTATTGGCTCCTGAGTGCTGACTCCAGAGTTCTGACCACTTCCTCAAGCCTCGCCTAACTTCTGCCACCAAGTACTAGTGCTATGGATATCAAGCTGATCAACATTGGCTTCGGTAACATCGTCTCTGCCCACCGGATTGTGGCCATTGTTAGCCCCGAATCAGCCCCGATCAAACGCATTATTAACGATGCCCGGGAGCGGGGTCAGCTGGTTGACGCCACCTACGGTCGCCGGACCCGAGCAGTGATCATTACAGACTCTGGCCACACTATTTTGTCAGCGATTCAGCCGGAAACGGTGGCCCATCGATTTCTGAGTGGTAAGGATAGTAAGGATCTCGATACGAAGACCTAGTCGGGCAGTTCCCTTCCAGAAACTAAGGCCAATCATAGCCCCCTCCTAAAGCGGTCTTGGCAGTGGGCCTGGGCGTTAATTTTCTGGTTGCCAAGATAGTAGGCGCAGTTGACGCTGTTCAGGCTGCCCCGATTAAAGGAACAGGTGTCGAACTGTACTGGGGCTCCGATTACAGCTTGGCTCTTGAATCGCATCACCGACTGTTCTGGTACTGTTTGCAGTAGATGCGGATAGATAGTCTTCTTGAGAATTCAAGAACTCTCTGGTGGATTCTTGAAACTCATCAAATCTTTCACTGTAGAAAATCTGGCTTTTCCCCATTGAAAACTATGGCTCCGTTAGCAGGAAAGGCTCTTGCTGTTGAGATACCCTACCGTTACCATTTCGCGCATTACACTTCTTATCAACAGAACGCAGCTGCTCATTCAATGTATTTCTTTCCCAGAACACTCCTTCAGAATAGCCCTGGATTGAAGGCTCGGTATCAGCAATTTCAAGACGCTTTTCAGCCAAACAAGCGTATATTTTGTCAAGCTCTACACCAAAATATTGCCTGCCTAATTTCTTGGCAACCACAGATGTTGTTCCTGAGCCAAGAAAAGGATCGAAAACAACATCTCCAGGATTAGAACTAGCAAGAATAGCTTTAGCAACTAACTTTTCTGGCTTTTGAGTTGGATGATCTGTGTTCTCTGGCATTGACCAGAAAGGAATGGTTAAATCTGTCCACAGATTAGAAGGGTGAGTAAGACGATAGTTTCCTTGCTCTGTCATATCCCAATCTTTTGGGGCGCCATTCACGGTGTAAGGAGCTATTGCTTTGCGTTTCAGCTTGACTGCATCTACGTTGAACGTATATGCGTCAGAAACTGTACAAAACCAGATATCCTCCGACGAGTTTTTCCAGTTCTTACTTGCTCCACGCCCTTTTTCTCGTTCCCATGTAATACGATTACGAACTTGAAAACGATTTTTAACTGCCTCAAAAACAGCGACTGAGGATTGCCAGTCACAACATATATAAATCGAAGAGGTAGGCTTTAAAGTCCCTTCAAGACCAGACAAAAATGTATCTAACCAATCTATATACGTATCTAAACTTCTTTTCTTAAAACTACTAGAGTTAAATGTTTTATTTAAATTATAAGGTGGATCAATAAACAACAAATCAACAGACTGTTTTGGCAAAAAATCCATTATTTGAAACAAGTCTTGGTTAATCGTGCGATTGAGTACTTCCTGTAAACTCACAGATTTATCTAACCGCAACAGCTTTTCTTTATATTTTGCTTTTTCCTCGTCCTTGAGAGTAATTGTCCTATTTCGAGGGGCACGTTCTTTATTGTCCAACATAGTCAACCATGAGCTAGGAGTAGATCCTATAAACGCACTAACCCAAGGGTAGTACATTCGCTAGCTTAAGCGATTGGCTCTTTAGATTACCAGATTTTGGCAATACGGTTTCATAGCTTTGTAATTTTTTGGGTTCGAGTAAACTTAATACTTGTGAAGCCCACGGCCGTAAAGACCAGCGACGCCCTTTTATGGCGTGCGCCGAATGACCGGCTGGTTGAGACAACAGGGCGAGGCGGGCCAGAACGTCTACCCAGTCAATGCTTTCATCGACCTACTCGGTCCTAAGCGTTCTGGCCAAAGCTACCCATCCGGCTGGCAAATGGATCTGTTCTACACACCTTCCCACCGTTAGGACGTTTCTGCGCAAGCAACCAGGGTCTCGCAAAGCAAAGCGCGATCGCCTCGTCAGTTCCCTTGCTAACTAACCGCAATGGGGGGATTATCCTTACTGTCAGGCTCAACCAATTGCTGTAGGCGATAGAGGCTGGCGTAGAGGCCGTCCTGGGCTAGTAGGGCGGCATGGCTGCCGGATTCCACCAATTGCCCCTGCTTCAACACCAGGATGCGGTCCACATTACGGATGGTGGAGAGGCGGTGGGCGATGATGATGGCGCTGCGGTTCACTAGCAATCGTTCCAGGGCCTCCTGAATCATCACCTCCGTACCCACATCCAGGTTGGCCGTGGCCTCGTCTAACACCAGGATGCCCGGGTCGCGAATGGCGGCCCGGGCGAAGGCCAGCAGTTGTTTCTGCCCCCCCGACAGGTTTGCCCCCCGTTGCCGCAGTTCCGTATCGTAGCCCTGGGGTAGGGCCTCAATCAGGGCGTGAACATTGGTTTTCTCCGCCGCCGCCACCACCGCCTGCCGGGGGTAGACTTCCCCCAGGGTAATATTGCTCTTCACATCACCGGCGAATAAAAAGCCATCCTGCAGGATCACCGCCAGCCGTCGCCGTAACTCCGCCTGGGGTAGCTGGCGAATATCCACCCCATCCAGGAGGATGGCCCCCTGCTGAATGTCGTAGAGTCGACAGAGCAGGCGAATGATGGAGCTTTTGCCGGCCCCGGTGGGCCCCACCAGGGCCACCTTTTCCCCCGGGTGGATGGTAAAACTCAGATCCTTGATGACGTATTCACCGGGTTTATAGCCAAAGGTGACGTGATCGAAGCGAATCTCTGCGGCGGTTGAGGCGGCGGTAGCTGGGTAACCAGGGGGCCCGGCCAGGGCGGGGGGGTTCCCCGTTTCCCCCTGGGGGTCGCGAATCTCCACCGGAATACTGAACAGGTCCGTAATTCGCTCCACTGCGGTCAGCCCAGCCTGGATGGCGGTGAACTTATCGGCAAATTGACGCAGGGGATCGAACAGGCGTTGGGCAAACAAAATAAAGGAGGCCAGCACCCCAAAGCTGAGGGAATCCCGCAGCACCAGTACGCCCCCCAGGCAGAGCACCCCACCGATCGCCACCAGGGAGATCCACTCCAGGGTGGCGGAGACCGCCGAGTCGTAGAAAATGGTTTTATCGACGGCGCTGATATAGCGCTGGTTGGTGCTGCGAAACAGCTCCGCATTGTAGCGTTCCCGCCGAAACAGCTGCACCACGTTAATGCCGCTAATGTTTTCCTGCAGGGTGGCGTTCAACTCCGAGAGGTGTTCCCGGGCTTTGTAGTTGGCCTTACGGTACTGTTGTTGAAAGTAAATAATTAGCCAGGTGACCGGCAGCAGCAGGACCAGCAGCAGCAGGGCTAATTGCCACTGCATGGTGAACATCACCACCAACAGCACCAAAATTGAGAATAGATCAGTAATAATGCCTACGGCACCGGTGGAGAAGACATCCCCCAGGGCGTCAACGTCACTGGTAATCCGGGTAACTAGCTTGCCGACGGGGGTGCGATCGAAGAAGCGCACCGCCAGGGAGAGAATATGGGCAAACAGGTCATTGCGGATGTCGGCGGTGATCCGCTGTCCCACCGCCTGCACCAGGTAGCTTTGATAACCGTCTAACCCCAACCGCAGCACCACCGTCACCAGCAGGGCTATAATCAGCAGATTCAGCCCCCCCTGCAGGGTTTGACGGGCCAGCCAGTCAAACACCGGTTCCTGGCGAATCAGGGAAATGGCCTGGCCAATCAGCACCGGTTGCAGGGCATTGGCCAGGGAAAGGGGCAGCAACAGCAGCAAGGGCCAGACCATTTGCCGACGGTAGCGGTAGAGGTAGGGCCAGAGCCGCAAAAATAGGCGCCAGTCACTGTCGACAGCGGGGACTGGATCGGCGGGGGCGACCGGGGTGGATAGCATATGAAATGGCCGAGGCCAGCTTAATTTCCGTAGAAGTAGGCAATTTCCTTGGGCTTGAGGGGGGCGAAATCCGCCGCCAGCAGCATTTGATCCAGTTCTGTCTGGGAGAAGTGCTTGGCGCCGATGCGGACGATCCGCGATCGCATGGAATTGCTGACGCCGCTGCGCTGCCGCTGCTCCTCCTTGGCCATGACGGTGTGGTAGAGGTCCAGCTTGGCCGCCGGAATCGGGGTGCCATCCAGGTCAATGCCTTGGGCAATGGCAGCATCAACGGCATCAGCACCGGTGGTGGCAGGCTGAGACATGGCAACTCCTTCCAGGTCAGGGGTAAACTATCCTGATCCTAGCAGAGTGTTTCCCCCATCCCCCACTTTTCCTGGGGTTGCTAGGGGGTGAGGCGCCGCAGAAAGGCCCTCAGACGATCGCTGCTGGGGTTGCTAAACACCTGCCCTGGGGCGCCCTCCTCCTCAATCACCCCGGCATTGAAAAACAGCACCTTGTTAGAAACCTCCCGGGCAAATTGCATTTCATGGGTGACCACCACCATGGTCATGCCCTCCTCCGCCAATTGCCGCATCACCCCCAGCACCTCCCCCACCAGTTCTGGGTCCAGGGCGCTGGTGGGCTCGTCGAACAGAATCGCCTCCGGTTTCATGCACAGGCTACGGGCAATGGCCACCCGTTGCTTTTGCCCGCCGGAGAGCTGTTCTGGATAGGCCTGGGCGCGATCGCCCAGCCCCACCTTATTCAGGTAGTGCAGGGCCAGTTCACGACATTCCGCCTCCGGGAACTTGAGCACCTTGCGGGGGGCCAGCATCAGGTTTTGCAAAACCGTCAGGTGGGGAAAGAGATTAAAATGCTGAAACACCATGCTCACCTGGCTGCGCAGGTGATATAGAGCCTGCCAGGAGAGCTTCTGGGCTGACACATCCTGCCCCATCACCTGCAGACTGCCCTGGTTAATCGTCTCCAACCGGTTGAGGCAGCGCAGAAAGGTACTCTTGCCACAGCCCGAGGGGCCAATGATGGAAACCACATCCCCCTGCTCAAAGGTAGTACTCACCCCCTGCAACACCGCCAGGGCATCGTAGCTTTTGTGCAAATTATCGCAGGCAATCACAGGCACAGAGGGTGTAGCCATAGCAAAGGATCGGTAGGGGACAGGGGCAAGGCCCACCGGGGATAGCACCCCCTGGCATGGGAAAGGTAAGGTCACAAAGCCCATACTAAGAATCGCCCATAGGCCAGGGAGATCTGTATTGCAAAGAACATTTATCCGGTTGCAGAGCCTATAGAGTGCTGGCAATTGATCTAGACCAAACAATCCATGGCATCCCAACCTTCCCTGCGCTGGCTACGACGGCTGTTGATTCTGCTTAGCGCTATGACCCTGGTGATCCTCCTGAGCCAGGCACCAAATCGGGCCGAGACTTCCCAGACAACCTGGCAGGTGGGGACGGAGCCCACCTTTCCTCCCTTTGAGATGAAGAATGAGGCGACGGGAGCCCTGGAGGGGTTTGACATCGATCTGATGCAGGCCCTGGGGGATGCAGCGGGCCAGCAGGTCAAATTTATCAGCTTGCCCTTTGACGGGTTAATTCCGGCCCTGCAGGCAAAAACCCTGGACATGGTGATCAGTGGTATGACGATCACCCCTGAACGGGGGCAAACCGTTGATTTCTCCAGCCCCTACTTCAAAGCTGGTCTGGCCATTGCGGTGCGGGAGGGTAACAACCAGATTAAGTCCCTGGAGGACCTGAAGGGCAAGCGGATTGCGGTGCAGATCGGCACCACCGGGGCGGAGCAGGCCAACCAGGTGGAGGGGGCCACCGTCAGCACCTTTGATGGGGCCCCCCTGGCCCTACAGGAGCTGCTCAATGGCCGGGTGGATGCGGTGGTCAACGACCTGCCCGTGACTCTGTTTGCGATTAACGAGGCCAAGCTCAAGGGCATTAAGGTGGTGGGGGAATTGGTTACCGAAGAGTACTACGGTATTGCCCTGCCCAAGGGGAGTCAGGACCTGGCTAGCCTGAATACGGCCCTGCAGGAGCTGATCCAAAATGGCACCTATGGCCAGATCTACCGCAAGTGGTTTACCGCCAATCCCCCCATCCTCCCCACCGTCGCCCCGGCCCTGGCCACCGCCGACGTCAAAGGCCTGGATTGGGGGTTACTATTTCGCAACCTGCTGCGGGGCGCCTGGATTACGGTTTTGTTAACCGCCATTTCCTTTTTCCTGGCCCTGATTCTGGGCTCCCTGGTGGCCTTTGCCCTGATTTCCCCTATTAAGCCCCTGGCCTGGCTCTGTCGGGTTTATGTGGACTTCTTCCGGGGTACCCCCATGCTGGTGCAGTTGTTTATGATCTATTTTGGCCTCCCGGCCCTCTTCCAAAGCCTGGGGGTAGAGATCAGCTTTAATCGGTTTTTCGCCGCCGTCCTGGCCTTGAGTCTCAACGTCGCCGCCTACCTGGCGGAAACCCTGCGGGCGGGCATCCAATCCATTGATAGGGGTCAATGGGAGGCGGCGGAGGCCCTGGCCATGAATCCGGTGGAAACCATGCGCTACGTTATCTTCCCCCAGGCCTTTCGCCGCATCCTGCCTCCCCTGGGAAATGAATTTATTACCCTGATCAAGGACACCAGTTTAACCGCCGTGATTGGCTTTGAGGAGTTGTTTCGCCAGGGTCAGTTAACCGTGGCTACCACCTACCGCGCCTTTGAAATTTATCTGGCGGTGGCGATCGTCTACCTGGTGATGACCTCCCTGGCCTCCATTGTCTTTAAACAGTTAGAAGCCCGTATGGACCCGGTTGGTTGGGCCAAGAGGGGTAAGAAGGCCGCGGCCACCTAGGGCAGGTGTGCCATTGTTAAGCAGGCCCTTCAGGGGCCTGGGGGATTTCTATAATAGGGATGTGGCCCTCAATGGCCGCCACCGATCGGGTGCCATGGCGGGGCCGTCGCTGCAATCGCCCTAGGAGGCTTACCATGTTTAAGAAAATTTTGGTTGCCCTGGATAGCTCTGGCCTACGGGAGCGGGTGTTTAACCAGGCCCTGGAGTTAGCTCAGGCCACGGGGGCCCAATTAATGTTGTTGCATGTGCTGTCCACCTACGAAGAAGGTAGCCCAGGTATTCCGATTCGTTCTTACCAGGCCTACTATCCGATATTGGACGATGCGGTCTGGCAAGACTACCAAAACCGCTGGCAGGAGTTTGCTAATCAGCGGTTGGCGATGCTACAGCGGCAGGCGGACCAGGCCCTGGCCGTTGGGGTGACGGTGGAATTCTCCCAGAGCGTGGGGGACCCCGCCAGCACTATTTGTGCCGTTGCCAAGTCTTGGCCAGCGGATTTAATCCTGGTGGGTAGCCGGGGTCGGATGGGCTTGAGCGAGTTAGTCCTGGGCAGCGTTAGCAACCATGTCATGCACCATGCCCCCTGCTCTGTGCTGGTGGTCCATGGTGGGGTGGCGGCCCCGGCCCCGACCCCAGAACTAGCGGGTGTCGGTCCCCAGGTAGGGTAGGCCAGGTCAGGGTTAGTTTTCCCGGCGACGCAGATTGCCGGCTTTGACCCAGCCCTCTTGACCGGTGGCGGTGACTCGCACCTTGACCCAGGGCTGATCGGTGGGTTCCTCCAGCACCACCACTGCCTGGTTGTAGTCAAGGCCCCCCAATTGGGGGCGATCGGTGCCAGGCCCTTCCCGTAGCACCAGGCCAATTGGTTGGGTAATCACGGCCTCGTAGCCACCGTCGGGAGCCGCTGGCACCTCAGGCCCAGGGGCAACCGGAGCCGGAGGTGGGGTGACTACGAGCGTAGGCAGGGCGGGCTCAGGGGTCATCACCGGCGGCGCAGCGGCGGTGGAGGTAGCTGTCGTCGGGGGTGGGGTGGGCTGTTCATCGCCGTAGAGGGGTTTGGCGGGCAGCACCGCCAACCGCCCCATCAAGTAGCGGGCGGTGACAACGCTGGCCAGGGTAAGCAACACCAGGGCCAGGCCCATGCCCAGGATCAATTTGGAAAGATTGACCAAAAAACGATTCATAGATTCACTAGAATAGAGCCCCCACCAGGGCTAGAGAATTTATCGGCCCATGGTATCCTACTCCGCCCTAATCCGCATCTTCCCGGGACAGGGGCTGACGACGGGAGGCCAGGCGGGCCTTACCGGCCCCAGCCCAGGCCTGCAGGGCTTCAATTTGTTCCCGGGCGCTGCGGGCCAGGGGCACCATTTGACTGGCTGCACTGAGGATATCGTCGGTGGTAAAGTCTCGGCTTTGGCTAAAGCCCAGGTGCATGGCTTCAATAATCGCCTGTTCAATTTCCGCTCCAGAAAAGTCGGGGGTTTCGTAGGCAAGCCGGGCCAGATCGTAACTTTTTAAGCTGTGGGGGCGCAGGCGGGCCAGGTGCACGTCAAAAATCGCCTGGCGTTCGCTCTGGCTGGGGAGCCCAACAAAGAAAATCTCATCAAACCGGCCCCGGCGCAGTAACTCGGGGGGCAGGCTTTGGATATTATTGGCGGTGGCCACCACAAATACCGGCGAGGTTTTCTCCGCCATCCAGGTGATAAAGGTGCCGAAGACCCGACTGCTGGTGCCAGCGTCCCCCCGGCTGTCACCCCCCCCAAAGGCCTTATCAATCTCGTCAATCCAGAGGATACAGGGGGCCAGGGCCTCCGCCAATTGAATCATCTGGCGGGTGCGGGACTCCGACTCCCCCACCAGGCCGCCAAACAGGCGACCCACGTCTAGTCGCAGTAGGGGTAGGTGCCAGTGGTGGGCGATCGCCTTTGCCGTTAGGGATTTGCCCGTCCCCTGAATACCGATCAGCAGCAGGCCGCGGGGGTAGGGGAGGCCGTACTGCCGGGCCTTGTCGGAAAAGGCCGTACCCCGCTTTAGCAGCCAATCCTTCAAATTATCCAGCCCCCCAATATCCGAAATTTGCTCGGTGGCGGGATAGTAATCCAGGATTTGGGTCTGGCGAATGGTTTGCCGCTTTTCCTCTAGCACCAGGTCCAGGGCCCGGTCGTCGCAGTCACCATAGCTGGCCAGAGCTCGCCCCAACACCCGGCGCACCCGCTCCAGGGAGAGCCCCTGGCAGGAACGTACCAGTTCATCCAGCAGGGGGGCCGCCAGGGTGACACCGGCAGACCCCAGGAGTTGCTGAATGTCCTGGCGGAGGATGGCGGGGGTCGGCAGGGTGAACTCCAGTAGGGTAATGGTTTCAGCCAGATCCTCAGGGATGCGCAGCTGGGCCGAGAGGATGATCAGGGTTTTGGGTTGGGCCTTGAGGTGTCGGGCCAGGTTGCGTAACTTGCGGGAAATGGCAATGTCCTCAAGGAATCGGTCAAAGTCCCGCAAAATAAAGACTCCGGCGGCGCTAGCCGGTAGCTTTTCCAGAAATTCTAGGGCCTGTAGCGGGTTGCGACGACCAAAGCCGCTGTCATTCAGGTTGCCCTGGTAGCCCTCCACAAAGTCCCAGGTGTAAACCGGCCGATTACCCTCCAGACGAGCGCAGGCCGCAATTTCCGCCTCGGCCCGCTCCTCCTCTGGGGTGGCAACGTAGATGATTGGGTAACGGGCCCGCAACAGGAGTCCCAGATCTTCAGTAAACCCCATGGCCCTAACTATCCTGGCCCTTGAGTTGACGCTGTAGCTGGCTCAGGGCTGACCAGCGACGGTCCACCGACCCCGGGTCAGGGCCAGGGGAAATCTGGATGCCAGGACAGTCAGGGGAGCAAATCTGGCGCTGGGGTAGGGCCAAACAGATCTGTTCGTAGATCCAGGTGGTGGCCTCAAAGTGACCATTGGGGGGCAGGGTTTCCACCAAATCCTCCAGGCCCATGTCCTGCTCTAGGGCCTGACTAGCGGGGTCGGGGCTGTCCTGCAGCCAGATCAGCTCCTGCGGTTGAATGGCCAGGCGATGGTTATAGCTTTGCAGGCAGCGATCGCAACTCAGGGTAATAATCGTTTCCGCCCTGCCCACCACCTCCAGGTAGGTCTGCTGATGGGTGACGGTGACCTGCCCCCGCACCGGCGTCAGACTGTCTAACCCCGGCAAATGGTCGGCGATCTCGACCTGCCATTGCTTTTTGGGGCGTTGCAGCAGATGGGGAATGTAAACGGTTTCCATGGCAAACCTGGGATAGCGCCGGCAGTAAAGGCTCAGGGGGAGGGCTCGAGGCAAACCACCAGGCGGCGATCGGGCTCCTTGCCCCGGCTGAAGGTGGCCAGGCCGGCCTGGGTAGATAGGAAGTGGTGAACCTGGCGCCGCTCCGCCGCAGATAGCCCGGTCAACTCGTACTCCTGACCACTAGCCCGGACCTGGTCCGCCGCTGCCTCCGCCATCTGCCTTAACTCCGCCAGACGGCGAGCCCGATAACCCGCCAGCTCAATGGTGAAGGCCTGCTGCTCCCCGTCTGGTTTGCCCAGGTTGAGGGTGGTGTTAGCCAGGTACTGAATCGAATCTAGCACAGAGCCACCGGGACCAATCAGGGTTTCCACCTGATCCGCCGTCAGGGCCTGATCGGCAATGGTGAGCCAGCAACTATACCCCGAGTCATCGTTCACCATGGCGGCACTCACCGGCGCCTCAACCCCCTGCAGGGCTAGCAGGGCGGTTAACCACTCCACTCCACTGGTCAGGGCTGGCTTGGTCATAGCAGCTAGGCCTTTTTCTTCTTAACGCGACTGGGTTCAAAGGGCAGGGTTTTGCGATCGTCCTCCGCTGTACTAGCCTGGGCATCAACAATCTTTTGCAGGTTTTCCGGCAGGGGCTCGCGGGACAAAATAAAGGCCTGGAGGGTTTGGAAGATGTTGGCCACCACCATATACATCAGCACCCCTGCCGGCAAGGGAAAGAACAAGAACATGCCGGAGAAAATCACAGGGGTGAACTTGTTAACGGCGTTTTGTTGGGGGTTATCGGACACCGCCCCCTGGCCAGAGAGCACCTGATTCAGGTAAAGGCTGGCCCCAAAGGCCAGTACCATGGCCAGGATATCCCAGTGAATGGCTCCATCTTCGCCGGTGACCCCGACTCGCCCCAGGGCCTTAATGAACAAAAAGCCCTTATTGGTGGCCAGGCCCGGCACCTGTACCTTAATGGTGGCCTCTCCAGGGGAGAGGGCGGTAACGTGGCCCTGATCGTCAACGGCGATGATGGCTTCTCCCTTAGTCACCTGCCACTGGGGCTGGACATCAACGTCCGTGTCGGTGTACTCAGTCACCAGACTTTCGATGGATTCGCCCGTGGGAGTTTGGAGGCGCACATCGGTTTTTTCCCCCACCACCAGGCGATTGCCCCCCGGCACCACCGCCGCGATGGGAAAATGGGCGCCATCGGAGACATAGATAGCCTTGGGGGGAGTACTAAAAATTTGGGGTTGGATTTGCTCGATTTTATCCTCAGGAAAAACCTGGAAATTAACGTCGTAACCAATGTCGGAAAAGGGCGATCCCCGCAGGGTGGCAAACAGAGCGAAGAGGATAGGCATCTGCAGCAGTACAGGGAAACAACCCGCCAGGGGGTTGCCAAACTCTTTGTAAACCTTACCCATCTCCTCCTGGAGCTTAGTCGGATCGTCCTTGTGGCGGTCCTGGATTTCCTTGACCCGTTTTTGCATGAGGGGTTGGGTCACCTTCATCCGCCGCATGTTGCGGATCGATCCGGCATTGAGGGGATAGAGGGCAAAGCGAATCACCAGGGTTAGGGCGACGATGGCCAGGCCATAGCTGGGGACGATCCCGTAGAAGAAGTCCAGGATCGGCAACATGACGTTGTTTGAAAGAAATCCAATACCAAAATCCATGGGCACCTAAACCCCGCTGCGGGGACTATGACGTTAATCGCTCAATTAACCAATTTAGCGCAGAAAGGCAGAAGCACACCAGACCAGAGTCAGAGTTGTTCAAGGCTTGGCCTGGAGATGAAGCCGGGACAAGAACTGGATAACCAACCAGAGCCCCTACTGGGGAAGGATGGCGGCGGGGGATCTAGACCTCCCCCACCGCACCACTCACCGCCTGGGCCTGGGGAGAGATTTTCTCGTTGATATAATCGTAGGTCTGTCGGAAATTGGGCATGGCTCGCAGCTCCAGTCGGCTGCCATCCTTGAGGGTAACCACCATGTCTCCCCACAGGCCAAGCCCACGGGGAACCGTGACGATTTTACGAATTTCGGAGTAAATAATGTCCGTGCGATCGCGCCCCTGCCAACCGCCAGTGACCGAGATTCGCCGGTTGGTAATACGGTAGCGTAACCAGAGGGCACGGGTGATCGCCGCTGCGGTCAGGGGCAGACAAATAACCGTGAAGCCCAGTAAAACATTAATAATTAAATCCCCAATATGGGGCCCCCCCTCGTAATAAACGTCCTCACGGATGCCCATGGATTACCTCTAACTGAATAAGTAGCTGCTTCAATTCTCGCAAAAATTGGTCATAGTTGCACTGATCAGCCCCTGGCCGCACGTTAACCACGATCCAGAGGTGAGAGGGCAGATCTTGAATCAATATAGCCATAGCGGCCCGGAGACGGCGCTTAATCTGGTTACGGATTACCGCCCGCTTACTGACCTTTTGACTTACCACAAAACCTACCCGGCAGCAGGGGGGACTGCCCCCCTCCTGGCTCAGGTTAGGGGAGGCATCGAGGGGTAAGACACGCAAAATCAGATGGGGCGATGCGGCCTTGCGTCCCCCCTGGTAGACCCGGGTAAACTCTTGAGTTTTACAAAGTCGATGAGGTTTAGGCAGCACGCTTACTCAGGCCCGCCCAGCCAGCCAGGGGAGGCCTAAACCGCCAACCTGACCCGCCCTCGACGGCGACGGGCCTTAATCACATTCTGTCCGGTATGGGAGCGCATCCGGGCTCGAAACCCGGAGGTGCGTTTTTGTTTACGATTAGTACCCTCAAGGGTGCGCTTGCTCATGGGGCCCTATCTCCATTGCCAGTAATTCGCTAAAAAGTCACAGGTCTTGGATTGTAACATCCTTTAGTCGACCCCTAACAGGTTTTCTGCAGGATGGCTCAGGTCGCTGCTTGAGGCCCAGATCCGCAAGGCTGCTTTACCCAAAACGACCAGACACGTAGTCACGGGTGTACTGCTCACGGGGATTGTTGAAGATTATCTCGGTGCGATCGTATTCCACCAGATAACCCACTTTGCCCCCCTTGTCTGTGGCCTCGGCATTAAAGAAGGCAGTGCGATCAGACACCCGAGAGGCCTGCTGCATATTGTGGGTAACGATGATGATGGTGTAGTCTTCCTTCAACTGTTTCATGGTTTCTTCCACCTTCACCGTAGAAATTGGATCCAGGGCAGAGCAGGGTTCATCCATCAAAATAATATCAGGCTGGATGGAAATCGCCCGGGCAATACAGAGGCGCTGTTGCTGTCCACCGGAGAGGGATAACCCACTTTCCTTGAGTTTATCCTTAACCTCATCCCAGACTGCTGCTTTGCGCAGGGAGGTCTCCACCAACTCATCCATGTCACCTTTAAAGCCGTTCACGCGAGCCCCCCAGGCGATATTTTCGTAAATCGACTTAGGAAAGGGGTTAGCCTTTTGGAACACCATGCCAATTTTCCGCCGGAGTTCTACCGCATCTACCCTGGGGGCGTAAATATCATTGCCGTGGAAAGTGATCTTCCCCTCTACCCGGCAGGAAGATATCAGATCATTCATGCGGTTAAAGCAGCGCAGCACCGTACTCTTACCGCAGCCGGAAGGGCCAATAAAAGCCGCTATTTGGTGGGTTGGTATTTCCAGGTCAACATCACGGACTGCCAGGTTGGATCCATAATAGACATGGAGACTTTCTGTGCTTAGGGCCGGATTAGACGGGGAGGAATCGGCATTGAACATTGGGTTGACGGAATTAAGCTACACTACTAACAGAAAACCACGGAAAACCATTTAGATAGTTGGAAGAAGTTAAACCCTGAAGACAGCAAAAGGTATCAGAGTCACCGTTAAGGCATCGAAACTATCTAGCTGTCTGCAAAACTTCTCAAGTCTTACACTTTATAATAGTGCAACGTTTAGCCTTTCCCCGGGTTAAGGGAAGACTAAGGCGCGAGGTAAACGACTAGAATCCCTGAAGATCGGCCGACTATCTGGGGCATAATCAGGGTGATTGGTAGGGTGCTCTGTTTCTAACTACTTTGCCTATGTTGTGCCAGTGCCAAGACTACACGAACCTACTCCTTGGTTTCGACTTACGCCTTTAAACACCTATCTCCTTGCCGTTTCCCTGTTATCTGGCTTGATGGTTGCGGCTCTATTCGCCACCTTGACCGCCCAGGGGCTCACCTGGCGCTTAGCCAGCATGGGCCTGTTGACCATGGTGATTGCCCTGACCCCCGCCATGGTGGTGAGTAAAACTCTGCAACCTATAGAACATGGCCAGACTCCTATGCCAGCCATGGCCGATCAGCCCGGGGGTCTCAGACCCATGGAGGCGACCCTCGATGCCCAAAGACAGTTCCTGCAGAATGTCATCGATAGCATCCCCAGCATGATTGTGGTAAAAGATCGCTCTAATCTTATCCAGGTTGCCAACCAAGCCGCAGCGATTCTCCATGGTGTTATCCCCACGGAGATGGTGGGACGACGTGAAGGCGATATTAACCCCCATCTTTCCCCGGCGGAGGCAGAACGTCTGGAACAGATCAGCCAACAGGTAATGGCGACCCAGGTCGCCTATCAACTAGAACAAAAGCTAACCGACGCCGAGGGTAATAGCCGTTGGTATCAACTGCTGGTTAGCCCCTTCAAAGATCGGGAGGGCCGGGTGATTGGTGTCGTTAATAACGGCATTGAAATCACTGAGCGCAAGCGGGTGGAAACCGCTCTGCAGCAGGCTAACCAAAAGCTAGAACAACTGGCTACCCACGATGGCTTAACCCGCGTTGCTAACCGGCGGCATTTTGATGATTACCTGCAGCAAGAGTGGCAGCGGATGGCTCGGGAGCAGCAGCCTCTATCCCTGATCCTGCTCGATGTGGATTTTTTTAAGGCTTACAATGATTATTTTGGTCATCAACAGGGAGATGAGGGTTTGGTGGCCATTGCCCAGGCCGTTCGCCAGGTGGTGAAGCGTTCAGCGGACCTACTGGCCCGCTACGGAGGAGAGGAATTTGGCGTGATTCTACCTAACACTCGCCGGACGGGAGCGGAAAGTGTTGCCCAGGCCATTCAAGCAGAAATTAAAGCACTGCGCTTACCCCATCCCAAGTCCCGAGTCAACGACTATCTTACGGTCAGCATGGGAATCGCTAGCGTGGTGCCAACTCCAAGCCAGGCGATGGAAGATTTAGTCGCCGCCGCCGATAGTGCCCTTTATCAGGCCAAACGCCGGGGGCGAGATCGGTACTGGATACGCTTGATATAGACCTAGCCCATCGGACCTCGATGTAGAGCTTTGGGGCCTACCATGCGTCGTAGTCTTGTTCTAACCAGACTTGTGACTGCTATAGTTTGAGGGTTCCCTCTGGGCAGTAGGGGCTCATTAAGGTTGGATTGGGCTAAGACCTATCTGGGTTGGTTACCCGTGGTTCTGTGCGTCGCCTTTGTCACCTATGGTTTGTGGCAGCACTGGGGCAAGGTCATTAACCTGGTGAGCCACCCTCCAAGTTTTGTCTTACTGGTGCTGGCGGGGGCCATTACCCTGGTGGCCCATAGTTGGTCTGGTTGGGTTTGGGGTTGGTTGATCCGGTGGTTGGGGCAGCCGGTTCCAGGTGCTTGGGTCACCCTGGTCTATCTCCGTACCAATATCTGGAAATACCTACCAGGCAACATCTGGCACTTTTATGGTCGGCTCCAGGCCCTACGGCAATCCGGTTTAGATATTGCCCATGCCGGTCTGGCAGTGGGACTGGAACCCCTGCTCATGGCTGCTGCAGCCCTAATTGTGGGGTTGGCCTACCCTGGTGCCTACTGGCCCTGGCATCTGCTAATCCTATTGGGGGCGATGGTGGGACTTCAACCCAGGTGGATTAATGCTTTGCTCTTGCGACTTAAGACCACAGTACAGATCAACCCTGGCGTAAGATTACAACGCTATCCCCTACAACCCCTGGGGGGAGAGATCGCCTTTGTACTCCTGCGGGGGCTGGGCTTTATCCTGGTGCTTCGGTCTCTGCACCCTCTGGACCTGGACAGTTGCTCCCTGCTGATGAGCCGCTTTAGCCTGGCCTGGCTAGCTGGTTTAGTCGTACCAGGAGCCCCCGGCGGTGTCGGGGTGTTTGAAGCTGTGGCTCTTGGGCTACTGCCCGTTGGGCTGCCCTCTGAAGTGAAGTTAGCGGGTCTGGCCCTCTATCGCCTGGTGGGCACCCTGGCGGAAGTCCTGGCCGCCCTCCTGGCCCTACTGCTCCAGCGTTGCGGCATCGGCTCTGTGCCCCCTACCTGCCCACCCTAGTAATGACCTTTCCCTGCGATCGCCCCCTGTCCTCCACAGCCGCCAGTCCCAGCCTTGATCTCTCGGTGGTGGTACCGGTGCTGAACGAGGAGGAAAGCCTGTCGCCCCTACTGGCGGGTCTCACCCAGGTGATCGCTGCCTTGGGCTGTGATTACGAAATTCTCTGCATTGATGATGGTTCCACCGATGGCTCAGAGATAGAGCTAGAGCGGTTAGCCCGCACCTACCCCAGCCTCCGGGTGATCATTTTGCGCCGTAACTACGGCCAAAGCGCTGCCCTGGCCGCCGGTTTTGACCATGCCCGGGGGCGGGTGATTGTCACCATCGATGGGGATCTGCAGAATGACCCCCAGGATATTCCCCGCCTCCTGGGGGTGCTAGACCAGGGCTTTGATCTAGTCAGCGGCTGGCGCCAACACCGGCAGGATAGGGCCCTGACTCGACGCCTCCCTTCCCAGCTCGCTAATCGCTTGATTGGTTGGGTCACGGGGGTGCACCTGCACGACTACGGCTGTGGCCTCAAGGTCTACCGAGCCGAGGTACTGCGGGATATGAATTTGTATGGCGAACTGCACCGTTTTCTGCCCGCCCTGGCCTTTATTGAGGGAGCTCGCATCACCGAGGTAGGGGTGCGGCACCACCGTCGCCGGTTTGGCCGCAGTAAGTATGGCCTGGGGCGCAGTTTACGGGTCTGTTTAGACTTGCTGACGGTGTATTTTATGAAGAAATTCCTGACCCAACCCATGCAGATCTTCGGTGGCCTGGGGTTAGGATCCATGGGGCTAGGGCTGGGGCTAGCGATCTATCTAGCGGTGGTCAAGTTTGGTGGACGCCAGGACATTGGCGATCGCCCCCTATTAGTGTTGGCGGTGGTGCTGTTTCTGGCGGGCATCCAACTGTTTAGTGTGGGCCTGTTGGCGGAATTGCTGATGCGCACCTACCACGAGTCCCAGCAGCGGCCAATTTATCGAGTCCGGACCCGGGTGAACTTTCGCTCAGACCCGGAGTTAGGGGATTCCCGATGAGCTCGCCGGCAATAAACCTGGATGGGAAGTTTGCAGCATGAATCTGGCCTAAGGGACCCCCGATAGGGAATAGAAAGTGCTAACCTGCGATGGAAACATGGCGAGGGACTGGGCGATGGGCAAGGTAGGCGGTGGTTCGGCGGTACTGTGGATTTGCAGTGCCCTGATGGTGGCTGGATTCAATCCCCCGGTGGTCAGGGCGGAAACGGGAGTAAAACCGCTGGTGGAGGTAGTCGGAACGATCGCTCCGGCGGAGGCCGTCCACAGGTTTAGCGGTCAAGCCGGGGACACTGTTACCATCCAGCTAGACAGTCAAAGCTTTGATCCGGTGCTTTCTCTGCGTAATTCTACCCAGCAGGAGATTGCCACTAACGATGATTTTGGCGGTAGCCTAAGTGCCACGATTATTATCAAACTGCCGGCCACCGATACCTATACTGTGGTCAGCCGATCCTTCGCCGGCAATGGGGGCGACTATCGTCTGCTGGTAAGGCCCGCCACTGACTATGAGGGGCTCTACGCCCAGGCTGAAGCACTGACGACTAACCAACAGTATCCAGAGGCGATCGCCACCTACACCGAGGCAATCAACCGTGACCCCGAACAGATCCCCGGCTATCTGGGCCGGATTCAAGCTCAACTAACCCAGGTGTCCAACGATCCATCCCTACGGATTAATCAACCGACGGATATTCCTCTGGCGGTGCGGCAGGCGGTGATCGCCGATCTGGAAAAGGTCGCTAGTCTGATAGAAGTAAAGGGATCCACTGAGTGGGCAGCTTCCCTCCGACAACAGGCCGAAGTGCTGCGTAATGTCAACCCCTAGTAGGACGCAGCATAGCCGTACTAGATCCAGTTCTATAGCTTTGGCCGCTTAACCAGACCCCTGAGCAGGGATGGCTTTGGCCAGAAGACGTAGGTCAGGGTTGATTGGTCAAGCCCATCTCCTCCATCACCTCCCCTAATCCAACAACCAAGCCAGGGCGAAGCATCTCCCCCTGGCTTGGTTGGCTCTCAGGATTGGCCTTAGCGGTTGGACATCTACACCTGACGGTAGGGTACGGCGGTGGCAATATTGATATTGCCAATCGACACCCGGGCTGGAGCGGCACTGCTGGGGCCAATACTGCGGGCCATATCCAGGAACATGCGGGGATTGCCAGGGGTGACCTGCTGCTCCTGGGGAACAAACCGCTTCACCTGAGACTGCCAGATAATTTGGGGGAAGCCCAGCAGGTTACGGTGGTAAGCGTCGTAACGGGGGTTTTTAATATGGATGGGGCGCTCACCCTCCACCCGACCGGGCAGCACCCGACGTCGTTGGTAGGGCACGGTGTTGTAGCCAAAATTAGAGAGATACTCCTCGCTGTCTAGCAGGGCATCGATAAACCCCTGCAGACCTTTGGTGGCAATCACAATAGACCAGGCGATCTTTTCGCGCTCGCTGTATACCTCCCGACCCAGGATTTTCTGGACACAGTGCTCAACAAACTTGTAGTTACTGTTTTTTTCGTAAAAGCTGTTGTAAAAGGTAGTAGAGAGGGCCAAACCGCGAATGAAGTCGCGAACAGTAATCTGGCCATTGCGTAGCTGTGACTCCAGGAAAGGCTCCCGGTCCCACTTGAAGGCATGGAAAAACAGCTGTCGATAGGCCGCTTCGATCAGAGTATCCATGTCGGATTTATCAAATAGGTCATCGGTAGAGAAGACCCTTGGCTGCTCGTCACCGCCAACTTCGTAGGCCGCAACGCGTTGATTTTGACTGGACGGAGAATAGCTTAATAACGGAAGAGACACGTTTGAATCTCCAGAATCTTAGCAAAATTTACAAACTTTACGGATGATCATACGGGACAGGCTGCCCCGAACCAAAATCAGAGGAAAAAATCAACACAGTCCTTAACATTCTGGCGCCTCCCTCCCCTCCAGGTAGGCCCCCCGGGCCACCTGGGCCTGCTCTAGATATTGGTAGAGGCCAGGCCAGTCACCAGCTTCGATACAGGCGGTGAGTTGGCCCAGCTGGTGTTGGTACTCAGCCAGGACTGTGAGCAGGGCCGAACGATTGTAACGGGCCATCAGGGTCCCCAGTTCGGGGACGCCGCCCCCCACCCGACTGGTGTCCCGAAAGCCAGAACTGGCTAGAGCCTGAGCTAGTTGCCCGATGGCGGGGTCAGGCTCCTGGCCACAGGCCTGGATCATACCGGCGCTGACCATTACCGGCAAGTGGGATATCCAGGCGACGGCGAGATCGTGGGCCTGGGGTGAGCAGCGGTAGATCTGGGCCCCCAGTTGCTGCACCAGGTCCATCACCTGATCTAGGGCCCAGGGGGGGGTCAGGGGGGTGGGGGTCAGAACGTAGGGACACTGCCGAAATAGATCGGTCTGGGCCACCCCCAGCCCCGCCTCCGCCTTGCCCGCCATGGGATGACCACCCACAAAGCTGGGGCACAGACTCTCCAATTGCTTAACGATCGCCGTTTTCACCGAGCCCACATCGGTCACCACGCTTTCCTGCCCCAGGTAGGGAGACAGGGCCTGGGCGGTCGGCCCTAGTTGATCCAGGGGGGTACAAAGGAACACCACGCTTGCCGATCGCACCAGGGCCAGGTCGGTACCCCCCTGCAGCACCGCCCCCATGGCCAGTGCTGCTTCAGCGGTGGCTGATCGGCGGGCGATGCCGATGACCCGATGCCCCAGGCGACTGAAATCCAGGCCCAGGGAACCACCAATCAGGCCTAGACCGACAATGGCAATGGTTGACATGGCACCTATCCTCAGGGCGGATCATCAAGGAATCGTGGCCCATCGATCAGGGCCGATCCCCTACCAGGAAAGGTCAGTCGCCCCGGCTAGATGGGTGGGCAGAATATCTATGCGACAATAAAAGCTTAACTTCTCACCATCGCTCTGACGTTGTGATTGAGGCCGAGGTACACCAGCAGCTACGGGAATTTTTGCGTCATTGTGGCGAGGCCAGTTGGCCCCACCATCTTACCTTAGCGCGGCTGGTGGCCCGGGCGCTGCGCCTGGAGCGCAGCGCCCTGCTGCAGGTGGGAGGGCTGTCGGCCTACCAGGGGGATTATCGCCTGAGTTACCTGGTGGCCCTGTTACTATGGCCAGAACCGGCTATTTTGGTAGCCCCCCTGGGGATTCAGCAGCGCCTTTTGCTGAGTGACCTGCCCCGACTCCAGGAAACCTTGAATTTGCCTAAACCCATCCAGGTGGGGGCTAGGTGGCCCCATCCTGACTTTAGGGGTTTACTGATCACCAGCCCTGAGCTGTGGCTCGCCGATCGCCTGGGGGAGGGCGATCGCTTTCCCCCTGGTATCCCCACCCTGGTGGACGATGCCGATAATCTGGAACTGTGGTTGGAGGATCAGCTCACCACTACCCTGACTCCCCAGGACTGGCACCAGCTGGGACTGGCCTACCCTCACCACCGTCAACGGCTGGGGGATATCCAGGTGGCCCTCACCTACGCCGCCTTTCAGCATCCCCCCAATCCCTACCACTGTTACCTGCTGGAGCCAGGGGAGTGTCAACTATTGCAGGACCTGCTCACGGCCCTGGAGGTGGATCCTGGTCAGGGAATCATGCCAGTCACCTGGCAACGGTTCTGGCATCATTTCACTCCCCCCGATCATTTACTCTGGTTCGCCCTAGACCGCCCCTCTGGCCGCATCACCCTCCACTGCGCCCCAGTGGATTGCGCCCTCCGTCTGGCCCGGGTGTGGCAACAGCAACCGGTGGTGTTGATTGGGGCGGCCCTTGATCAACAGAGCAACGCAGATATCTTTCGTCAACGGCTGGGCCTCCGTGACCTAACCTGTCTGAAATTCTCCCCCCCCCGCCAGTACGAAGCCCTGAGACTCTACCTGCCGGATCACCTACCCCTACCCAATACTCCCCAATTCCAGGACCACCTCCAGACCGAAATTCGTCGTCTGTTAGTGTGTCTTAAACCATCCCGCCAGGGACCAACGGTAATTTTAGTCAACGATCTGCCCCTGAAGGAGCAACTAGCCACCGCTCTGGCGGCGGAGTTTGGTTCTCGAGTACAACTGGAGCAACCACTGCTCGAAGCTAATACAATCCTGGTTAGCAGTTGGTGCTTCTGGCAGCAACATCGACTGGCCCTACCGGTGCCCGATCTATTGATCGTGGCCACCCTGCCCCTACCCTCCCTGGAAAATCCCCTGGTGGCGGGACGGGTTGCTTTCCATAAACGTCACCGTCAGGATTGGTTCCGCCTCTACCTATTTCCCACCGCCATGGCGGAGTTGGAGCGGACGATCGGGCCGGTGCGACTCAACCAGGGGATGGTGGCCCTGCTGGATAGCCGCATCCATCGTCGTAGCTACGGTCGACAGATCCTGGCGGCCCTCAGCCCCTCCGCCTCTACCCGTTCCCTTAACCTTAACTGGGAATAATTTCCTCTGCCCAGCGCACCTTGGGGGGCTGGGTCTCCAACAACATCCGACCTCGAGAAATCACATGGGTAACGGTGGCGGTGCGGCGCAGGGCATCGTAGGGGCTGTCGGCGTCTAAAACAATCAGGTTGGCGGGTTGACCCACGGCGATGCCGTACTGATCCGCCAGGTTGAGGGTCAGGGCAGCCTGATCGGTAACCATGGCGTAGCAGGCCGCAATTTCCTCCTGGCCAGTCATCTGGCAGAGGTGGAGGGCCATGGCGGCCACCGTCAGCATATTGCCGGTACCCAGGCTATACCAGGGGTCCTGGATGCAGTCATGCCCCAGACTGACATTTAAGCCCCGTTGCCATAGCTCCTTGACGCGGGTCAGGCCCCGGCGCTTGGGGTAGGTATCGGTGCGGCCCTGGAGGGTGATATTGATCAGGGGGTTGGCGATCAGGTTGATCCGGGCCCGCTCCAGCAGACCCATCAGCTTTAGGGCATAGGCATTGTTGTAGGAGCCGAAGGCAGTAGCGTGACTGGCGGTGACCCGGGGGCCCAGCCCCGATCGCAGGGCCAGGGCCGCTACCACCTCTAAAAACCGGGACTGGTCATCATCAATTTCGTCGCAATGGATGTCGATCAGGCGGTCATAACGCTGGGCCAGATCGAAGATGTACTCCACGGAACGGACCCCATCTTCCCGGGTAAACTCGTAATGGGGAATGCCACCGACGGCATCGGCCCCAAGGCGGAGGGCCTCCTCTAGCCGTTCGGCATTGCCGCCACTGCTGTAGATTCCATCCTGGGGAAAGGCCACCACCTGCACCGTAATCCAATCCTGCACCGCCTGGCGCAGATCCAGCAGGGCCCGCAAGGCAACCAGGTTAGCCTCACTGACATCGGCATGGGTGCGAACGAATAACACCCCCTGCTCCGCCTGCAGACGCAGGGCGGCCAGGGCACGGGCCTGGACATCGGCAGCGGTGAGGCTCGTTTTGCGATCGCGCCAGATATCAATACCCTCAAATAGGGTGCCACTCTGGTTCCAACGGGGCTGACCTGCCGTCAATACCGAGTCCAGATGAATGTGGGACTCCACGAAGGGCGGACTCACTAATTTGCCACCAATTGCCAGGACCTGCACCCCAGGATCATCCCAGCCGCTTAGATCGGTGGCGATGGCTGCAATCTGCCCCTCGGCTAACCCGATATCTACCAGACTGGGCGCCCCCGGCAGCAAACACTGCCGCAAAAGTAGCCGGTTTCCCTGGATCGCCATCTAGGAGGCTGAACTGACGAACAACCCTGGAGCATAGGCCTCAATCACCCTGCCCGTGAGGGAGCAGGTAATCAGAAGGTAGTCACAGGCAGAGCATTGGGTGCGGACCAGGTGGTCAGCCTGGAGGTGATAGCGTTCGGCCCAGTGGCCGCAGTTGGGGCAATGTACTTGTTGAGAAGGGTTAGTCATCTGGCTACTCCGGCAGGTTTCTGGATGATAAGGTTTATACTTTGTCGAGACCGAAAATATTTTCTGCTAGAAAAATAAAGAATAACTAGAACCAAATGAAGTCAATGAACTCTAAAGAAATAGATAATAGACAAAAACAACTTTCAGATAGAACCAATTAGTAATTAACGAATAAGAAGCAATGAACCATAATTTCCCACTCCGGCCACCAAGCTCTTCAAGAAAAAATACAGATTAAAAGAGAGCTATGCTCCGGCATGAATTTCTTCGCGAAAATACCCCTTAAGGACTAGATTTATTACTTATCCAAAAATTGATCGAGGGTGCTCTTCTTTTCTATTATGAGGGCCAGTATAGACAGTGCAACATTATTTTATAAATGCTTAATCTTCAAATGCTGTAACTAAACTAGCGATCCCCGTCCAGGTTTCATCGAAAATCCATCGACTCTCTCCAGACTCCAAGGCAGATAATTCTCTCCTAGGGAAACAATTCCATGGATCCGGATATAATTCTCTATATTAGTTAATTATTGTCTACAGAGAGTGAATCAGGTGGCGGTGGCTCTCCAGGTATGTCTCCCCTACGGCCCATTGCCGGGCCAGGGCACAGGTCCCCTCTCAGTTTGTTAGTCAGGAGCTTGGCCCTACCCGTCAATGCGCTATCAAATCCATCACCATACCCACTACACCTACCAACAGCCCGTTACCCTACAGGTCCATACCCTGCGCCTGCGTCCCCGTAGTGATGGCAGTCAACAGGTCGAGAAGTTTGAGTTAGAGGTGGATCCACGCCCCCTGGGACAAACCCAACTGGTGGAGACCGATGGTAATCTGACCCTGCAGCTTTGGTTTGCCCCGCAGCCCACCGCCCATCTTCGCATCCAGGCCCAGTCTGAGGTGGTCACCTACCGCCACAACCCCTTTGATTATTTGGCCGAGCCCTGGGCAGTCACCTTACCGATCGATTATCCGGCTACCCTGGCTGCTAGTCTCCATGCCCATCTTCACCCACCTACCACCAGTGTTGTTTCACCGCCAGTAATTGATCTGGCTCAAGAGATTATCCATGGGGTAGAAGGGAATGTGGGGTGGTTCCTCACCACCCTCAACCAGCGCATTTACGAACGCTGTGAGTATATCAACCGGCCCACCGGGCAACCCTGGCCGCCAGGGGTAACCTGGGCCAGGAAAACCGGCAGTTGCCGTGACTTGACCGTATTGTTCATGGCGGCTTGTCGAGCAGCGGGATTGGCAGCTCGCTTTGTCAGTGGCTACGAAGAGGGGGACAGTACCATCGATGATCGGGACCTGCACGCCTGGGCTGAGGTATACATCCCTGGTGGGGGCTGGCGAGGGTTTGATCCCACCCATGGGCTGGCGGTTAGCGATCGCCATATTGCCCTGGTAGCCAGCCCCTTCCCCCGCCATACGGCGCCGGTCTCGGGTACCACGGTGGAGGGGGGACGAATCGAATCCCAACTGGCCACCGAGGTGAGGGTAAGGGTGCTGTAGGGGGGGTCATCGGCCCAGGGTCTGGCGGGCTTTTTGCCGCAGTAGGCGGGCCGGCTGGTGGTTAGGGTTAACCTGCAGGGCTTTGTCGAAGGCAATAATCGCCTGTTCGTAGCGTTCCAGGGTCCAGGCGGCTTCCCCCCGAATGGTCCAGGCCTCCGCCGATTCTCGATTTAGGGCAATGGCTTGATCTAAGGCCGTCAAAGCCTCTGCGGATCGGCCCAACTTTTGTAACACCCGTCCCCGATCCAACCAGGCCAGGGCCAGGGCCGGCATCAGGCGATTGGTGGCTTCGTAGAGGCTGAGGGCCGCCAACAGCTTTCCCTGTTGTTCCTCCGCATTGCCCTTACTGCGGGTGGCCTCGGGGTAATAGCTGCGGTAGGCGAGGGCATCATCACAGGCGGCGATCGCTTCACTGGGTCGCTTCAACCCAATCAGGGCCCGGCACCGCCCCAGGTAAGCCGGAGCATGGTCAACCCGGGTAGCAATGGCTTCATTGTAGATAGCCAGAGCCTCGGGATAGCGACCATTGGTCATTAACTGACTACCCCGATCCACCAGGTAGGCGGCTTTCTCCCTAGGGGGTAACAGTAAACCCAGATCGGTGGCCAGGGCGGGAATGGGGGTGGGCAGGAAGGGGCTGATGGCCCGACGATTAGGCTCAAAGGCAACGGTTAAGCCACTACGCCAAAGCGCCATGGTCACGGCCAATAGCCCCAGCAGCCCTACCCCTAGCGAGCGTTTATGGGGCATCTGCCGCCACCGAGGCGGTAGCCAATCTAATAGTGGCAGGGGAGCAGCTGCTGCCGTAGCCAGCGGGGGGGCGGTGCCGTTCCCGCTAGTACTATAAACCAGGTCCATGGGGAATAGGGAGGTGGCTTCTTGATCCTCAGCAATAGCAATGGCAGTGATTTCTGAGGTCTCCGCCGGTACTAAGACCGCCTCCCCTGGTGTCGACTGGGGGCTAGGCACCAGACCTCCAGTACCCTTTTGCCAGGCCTGGTACAACTGACTGGTAATGCCCCCACTCAGGGGAGTCGGTAGGCGCTGCAGGGCTTCTAAGGCCTCCTGGGCAGTGGGGTAGCGATCGCGAAAATCGTAGCGCACCATGGTGTCCAGCACCTCTGTTAGGGCTGAGGAGACGGAGGTGGCATGGCCATGCCAGGCCAGTTCACAGGTGACCGGATCCTCCCCTAGCTTTTGCGGATGGATACCGGTGAGGGCGCGGATGCCAAGCATACCCACAGCGTAGACATCACTACTGAAGCGGGGTTTACCCGCATACTGCTCATTCGGCATATACCCGTGGGTGCCAATGGCCACGGTGAGATTGGTGGCACCGGTTTCCGCATCCACCAGGGGAGAGGAGGTGACCTGTTTAACGGCTCCAAAGTCGATTAGTACAATCTTGCCATCCCGATGACGACGAATCAGGTTAGAGGGCTTGACATCTCGGTGAATCACCTGCTGGCAATGGACAAAGGCCAAAATTTCGAGGATCTCCTGCAGCAAAAGCACCACCCGGGTCTCCGACCAGGGCTTACCCTCCTCCACCTGGCTATTCAACCGGCTGCCCTCAATGTACTCCTGGGCCAGGTAAAACTCCTGACTTTCCTCAAAGTGGGCCAGCAGGGTGGGAATTTGGGGATGACTACCCAGCTGATATAAAACTCGAGCCTCGGTGTCAAACAGACGACGGGCCATATCCAGGGTGCCCGTGTCCTTATCCTGCACCTTGAGCTGCTTGATCACACATTTAGGATGGTTGGGTAGGTGCAGATCCGACACCAAAAAGGTCCGACTAAACCCGCCTGAGCCGAGCCGTCGGATCACCTGGTATCGTGCCCCTAGTAATGTGTGCTCCATACCTCTTAAAAGAGTGGTTTTGGGTTGATGGACAGCGACCACCGCCGCTAGAACCGCCTGCTTACCATCCGCCAGGTTAGGCCTGTTCCTTTAATAACCTATGCATCGGGTAAATCCACCAAGTTAAGTGTAGGGTGTGATTGCCCAGCATGGGTTAGCAACCCTCGGGTGAATTATGGTTTTGGCCAGAACGGTTGGGAGCAGGGTGATCGGTAAAAGAGCATCCTGGGTAGGCGTTCTGACTCACTGCTGTCGGCTATAGCTATATCACGCTAGCAGGAAAACCTCACCTCACCGATGGGAACTCTAGATTTGCACCCAGGTCCTGCCTTAGGATTTGGGTTTAGGTTCTAGGATCTCCCAGTGGACTGACGATCGGTCCCCCCGTCCTGCCTAAGTATTCCTCCCTTCCTGAGTCGTCCCGCCCCCATGTACAACCCTGTCCACCGGCCCAGTTCGATCAGTCTTACCCTCCTGGATGGTTTACCCGATGCCCTTGTGGTGGTAGATCGCCGGGGACAACCCCTACTCTGTAATCAAGCCGCCCTAGATCTTTTACAGGATCACCTGGACAGCCTGTGGCGGCTCAGGGAGGACTCAGATCACCGCCTCCTGGACCGCTATGGTTGTCCCCTAGGGGAGGAACAACTGCCTCTGCGTCGGATCCTCAGGGGGGACCTACTGGAAAATGAAGAGGTAGTTTTAACCCTACCCGGAACCCCTGCCCATCCGCTCTGGGTAGCCCTGAGCGGCGGTCCCTGTACCGATGGAGGAGAGGCGGCGGGTATCCTATCGGTCCGGAATATTTCCCTGCGTAAACAGAGGGAGATCACCCTACAGCGCCAGGCTCTCCAGGATGAACTCACCAACCTACCCAATCGCACCTTCTTTATGGATCGGGTTAACGATGTGCTGGATCAGGATCGACAGGCCGACTCGATGGCGCTTTTATTTATGGACCTGGATCGATTTAAGGAGGTTAACGATAGCCTCGGCCACCGGGTTGGCAATGAACTCCTGACCCAGCTAGGTCAACGATTACAGGACCATCTGTCGCAGCACCATACCGTGGCCCGTCTAGGGGGAGACGAGTTTGCGGTGCTACTGGAGCATGTTCCCAATTCGACGGTGGCGATCGCCGTGGCAGAACAATTGCGCAGCGCCATCATTCAACCCTTCTATCTCCAGCAGTACGAGGTCTATATCGATGCCAGTATTGGCATTGCCCTGGGGTCAGACCAGTATCAGCAGGCGGAGGACTGGCTGCGGGATGCCGATGCGGCGATGTACCAAATTAAAGATCTACCGGACCGCCACTGGCACATCTTTGATAGTTCTCTGCAAAATCAGCGTCATCAACGGCTACAGTCGGAAATGGCCCTGCGCCAGGCCCTGGACCGACAGGAACTGCGATTATACTACCAGCCCATTGTTACCCTCAGCACCCAGGCGATTATTGGCTTTGAGGCGCTGGTGCGCTGGCAGCATCCAGAGCGGGGTCTGCTGATGCCAGGGGAATTTATCGCCACCGCCGAGGCTACGGGCTTGATTATTCCCCTGGGGTGGTGGGTGTTGGAGGAGGCCTGTCGGCAAATGCAAACCTGGAGTGAGTTGTATCCCACCATGGCCAACCTGACCATGAGTGTCAATATGTCCAGCAAACAGTTCTCCCAACAAAATCTGGTGGAGAAGGTACAGGATATTTTGGTCAGAACCCGGTTCTCCCCCCACCGCCTCAAGCTAGAAATTACCGAGGGGGTCCTAATTCATCACTCCGAGTCGATTGTGGCAATTTTGGAACAGCTGCGGACCATGGGCATTGGCTTAGCGGTGGATGACTTTGGTACCGGCTACTCCTCCCTCAGCTATCTGCACCGCTTTCCCTTTGATTGCTTGAAGATCGATCGCTCCTTTATTGAAAATGCCGATCAGGACTTTGAAAAACTGGAGATTTTGCAGTCGGTTGTGCGCTTAGCCTGGAATCTGGGGCTGGATGTGGTGGCCGAGGGGGTAGAAACCCAGCGCCACTACGCCCAACTTAAGGCCCTGCGTTGCGAATCAGGTCAGGGCTACCTCTTTTCCCACCCCCTGCCGCCAGAGGGGGTTGAGTCCCTGGTGGCAGACCATCTGACGGTCCAGGTGATGTGACCCCAAGATCCTATTCGGAACTACACTAAAGCCAAGCGGTGATCTCAAAGGCCCTGCCCGGTTAAGGGCTCTGACGGCTCCTCGCCGGCTACGGACCTAGAGGCTAGTTCCCTACCAACCCCAACTGGTTGAAAGTGCTGTGACCCTAGACACCCTCACCTATGAACCCCCCGAGGGGACCGCTGATTGGCGCCTGGTGGCCTTGCACGGCTGGGGGGCTAACGCCGCTGATCTGGGCAACCTGGCTCCCTACCTGCGAATCCCCGGCTTTACCCTGGTGTTCCCGGAAGCCCCGTGGCTCCATCCCCAGGTGCCAGAAGGGCGGATGTGGTATAACTTTCCGCCGGGTTATGACTTTCGCCAACCCCATGGGTTTGACCAACAGGTTGACCTGCAGGCCAGTCGCCGGGCCCTAGCGGAATGGTTGCCAGCAATCGCCGATGCCAGTTCCATCCCCCTGGAGCGGACCGTACTGGCCGGTTTCTCCCAGGGGGGAGCGATGACTCTAGATGTGGGCTGGCAACTGCCCCTGGCGGGCCAGATTAGTCTGAGTGGCTACCTGCACGGACCGGTCTCAACCCCGGTCAGCCCTCGCCCCCTCACCATGGTGCATGGCAGCTTTGATCCGGTGGTGCCAATTCAGGCCGCCTACGCCGCTCGCGCCCAACTAGAGCAGCAGGGCCAACCCATCCACTTCCACGAGTTGGCCATGGGGCATGAAGTTTCGCCGGAGGTAATCGCCCTGGTTTGTCAATTTTGCGAAGATTTGAGGCGGAGCTAACGGGGCTGGGGCTTTAAGTCCTATCCTAGAAGGGTGAGCGTTAGGGTCGATCGTCAGCTGCCAGCCTGGCAGAGGGCATCGCCAAAGGGGAAGGGCAAAATGCTGAGCGTACATGTTTCACCGGAAATGGTCTCGGAAATGACACCGGATAACGTGGCGGATCTAGCCCATCGGTTGGAAGCCGACGCCTACGACAATGCCTTTCAGGGGTTACAAGACTGGCACCTGCTCAGGGCCCTGGCCTTTCAGCGGCCAGAATTGGCAGAGCCCTATCTTTACCTGCTGGATTTAGAACCCTTTGATGAATCCTGAGGGCTCCTTGGTCTAGGTCTCTAGATCTAACCACCGGGCCTGAGCTGTCAGGGGCCCGAGTTTAGAAGCTAGGGAAACTATCACTCTCTCTACACAAAAGGGCTTGGTCAAAGCTGACACTAACAAAGCAGCGTTCCTCGCTTCCGCCTGGTTACCAGGGACTAGAACTATAGCTTAAGGAACAGGTCCGCCTAGAATAGGGGAGGCTGTAGCTTAACTAGGAGCGAGGCAGAGGTGTCTGAGCCGGGTCGGGTTTTAATTGGGATCACTGGTGGCATCGCCGCCTATAAGGTGGGAGTCGTTATCTCTGAACTGGCCAGGGCGGGTATGCAGGTGCGAGGAGTCCTGACTAGCTCGGCCCAGACCTTTATCACACCTCTGACCGTCGCCTGTCTATCCCGCCAGCGAGCCTATACCGATCAGGATTTCTGGCAAGCTAGCCAGGGACGCCCCCTCCACATAGAGCTGGGAGAATGGGCGGAGGTGCTGCTGATTGCTCCGCTCAGTGCCCATTCCCTGGCTAAGTTAGCCCATGGTTTGGCTGATAATCTGCTGACCAATACGGTGCTAGCTTCCACCTGCCCCGTCCTGCTAGCCCCGGCCATGAATACCGATATGTGGCAACAGCCGGCGGTACAGCGTAATTGGCAGACCCTGCTAGAGGATCCCCGTTACCATAGTGTGGGTCCTGGTGATGGGGTGTTGGCCTGCGATCGCCGCGGAACGGGCCGCATGGCAGAACCGGAGGATATGCTGCCCTACCTTAACTCCCTGCTGCACACCCAGGGCCAACGGGATCTAAGGGATAAATCGCTGCTGATTAGTGGGGGCGGAACCCAGGAGTACCTGGACCCAGTGCGGTTTATTGGTAACCCCGCCACGGGCAAAATGGCTATAGCCCTGGCCCTGGCCGCCCATCACCGAGGGGCCAGGGTTACCCTTGTGCATGGACCTATGGATGCCACCCTGATAGACCGGTTGGATGGCGTACAGACAGTTGGGGTCACCAGCGCCGCCGATATGCATCAGGCCATGATTACCCACCAGCCCGAGGCTAACTGGGTAATCATGGCGGCGGCGGTTGCCGATGTCAGACCCCAGATCCAGTTTGCTACCAAACTGGCTAAGCAAGAAATTCCCTCCCCTTTGCCCCTGGAGCCCGTTGTCGATATTGTGGCGGACCTGGTGAAGCACCGCCCGCCCCACCAAACTATAATTGGCTTTGCGGCCCAAACCGGAGAGATTCTCAAGCCTGCTCTGGAGAAGTTACATCGCAAGGGGTTAGATGCAATTGTGGCTAACCCGATTGATCGGCCCAACAGGGGCTTTGGTAGCGATCGCAATGAGGCCACTTTGCTTTATCGCGATGGTGAAACCTTAGCCATACCAACCTGTTCAAAGTTAGAAATGGCCCACCAGATTTTCGACGGGCTGATAATTAAGGGCCCATAATTGGGATAACAGATATCCTATAAAGGGATAACAATCCTTTGTGGTATGATCATTAATGTTTAATAAAGCGGTTCTTGCTAGCATAAGACATATCGAAATACCTGTAATGGATATGGGTAAAAGCTGTTGCTATCCCATATCCGATCAGGAGCCGCTATGGTAAAAATACAGCTATGGTTGCCATTATGTTATCTAAAAAAACATTCTTTCTACTATCGAGTGCTATAGCCTGCTGTTTAGCTAGTTGTAGCTCCATTCAACAGGCATCAGAAACCTGCGATTCCCTAAGGGATCATGTGGTGGAACTGACGGAAAAGGACCGGGCCTCCCGGGGGTTTGCCCTGGTGAAAATATACGAACCCACCGAAGTTTCCAGAAGCTCTGAGGAGCTCAAGTGCACCGGCAGAGCCAGCTGGTCCGATGGGGATGAGACTGGAATTGCCTACCGCAGCTATACCGATAGCGAAGGGGAACAGATGATTGAATACGAAGCGATCGAATAGTTTCAGTTTTCTCTAATCTCACCCCCCCACTACTCGGAACCCAAAAGGCCCTGGCCCAGGTCCAGGCACCGGCAGGTGGCTGAAGCCTGCCCTCGGTGAACGACCTCCCCCTGGGGGTTGAGTCTGATCACTTCGAAGCGAAAGCACTGCTCGCCCTGGTTGGGGTGACGATTAAGGCTATGCATTGATGACATCAAAGTAGCGTTTCATCAACTTTAGGGCGCGGATTCAGTTAAGTAGACTAGCCTAGGGTAGGAGTAGAAATTCTGACAAGAGAATGTTCAGGAAATGATGACAAATTAGGCTGAGCCATCGACTTCCCTATACCAAAGTCAGGGTTTACACAAAATTCTGATCACTCTTTTGACAAGGCACCTAATCTGCTGCCCTGAGGACACCTCCCATGGACAACCTCCCCTTCACCATTCAGAAATTCGTTTTCGAGGCGGGAAACCTGCCCAAAATCGTTGACCTGGGCCAGGATCCAGGTGATCAGGCTGGCCTGGAGGGCTGCATCCCCGGTTACTTTGTCATGAGTAGCGCCCCCCCCAACATTGAAGAGGCCCGGGAAGCCGATGCCATCCTGCAGCGGCAGGCTACCCAGGGGGTGGAGGAGATCGCCGATCGTCTGCACCGCATGATCAGCCAGGACCCGGGCAGCAGCGCTGAACTGGTGATCGCCATCCACGGCTATAACACTAACCGCCAGGGGGTGATCAACTGGTATGGCAGCATTTTTAAGTTTATCAACCAGCACGATGCCGTGCTGCGAAACCAGACCAACCGGATCTTTATCGGCTATCGCTGGCCCTCGGAAAACGTTGACTTTAGCCCAAAAAAAATTGGCGAAGCCCTGACCGCCCTGCCCCGCCTACCCCGGGACATCCTGATCATGGGGGCGATCGGTGCCCTGTTGCTACTGCTCCTGAAGGGCATGACGGTGAAGGAGATCGCCCCCCTATGGCCCCATTCCTGGGTAACCCTGCTGGTCAACCTGGCCCTGGTGGGGGTATTTGTCTGCGGCATTTTGATGGCGGCCCTGGTGGTGCTGCGGTTAATTGTCTACTTCCGCGATTACTACCGGGCAGATAACTTTGGTGTCCTCGACCTGGTGGAGTTGCTACGGCAAATTGACCATGCCCTGGTCTGCCGTACCGCCCCCAAGGGCAGCAATGATCTCCAAGCCCTGGCCAGGGCCCAGCAACAGTGGCGATCGCGATCGGTGGGCAAGGTCAAACTTAGCTTTATTGGCCACAGCATGGGGGGCTTTGTGGTCACCAATGTGATCCGGGTGCTCTCCGATGTGTTTGATCCGCGATCAATCAACCAAGAACCCAGTCCCGACATTGGCGATGTCTTCCAACTGCAGCGGCTGATTTTAGTCTCCCCCGACATTCCAGTGCTGACCATTATCTCCAGTCGGGCCAATTTCCTGGCCAGTTCCCTGAGGCGTTTTCCCGAATCCTACCTGTTTTGCAACGAGGGGGATATCGCCCTGCGACTAGCCTCCACCGCCGCCAATTACATCGCCTTCCCCAGTCGTACCCAGGCCCGGGGTTATCGGCTGGGCAATGTCTCCCTGCAAAACCTCCAGGGGAATGGAGATGACTACGGCCTGATTAACCTCACCGCCCTGGATCAGGAGTTGCTGCCCCGGTTGCCCATGGGAGAGGCCCTGACCCGCTATAGCTATAACGTGATGGATAGTTTGTTCCTCACCTACCAGCGCTGGTCGGGTCACCAGGTGGTTACCCTGGCGGATCTGTTTAAAGCCCAGAGCGAGGGCGACAGTAACCAGGCTACCCTGGCGGATCTGTTCACCTACTTTGACTGCACCGACTATCGGGATATCAAGTACGACCTGGCCACCGATAGCTGCTCCGCCGAACCCCTGGGGCTGCTTAGCCGCGCCCGCTGCAAAACGGTGTTAAAACCCTGGGATTACCTGCTCCTCACCCTGGACTACGCTCGGGGTAAACGGGATGTCCATGGCGGCTATTTCCAGGGCCAGTTTACCCAGGAGCTATTCTACCGCCTGGCCTTTTTGGGCTTTGGGGATTATCTAGAGACCCTGGACAGCGATCGCCAGGTGGCCCTTACCCAGCTGCACCTGGCCTGCCAGGCCCGCCAAATCCAGGGGTTTCTCTCCCCCTTCCGCTATCGGGTAGATATCCAACGGGCCAACCTGGAGCACACCCGGGAAAATCTGTTGGAGGCGATCAAGTCCAACCGGTTTTTGTCTGGTCAGTGACCGGCTGGCTAGTTTAGCTCAGGAGATCATGCTGTCGGTATGCTGGGGGCAGGGAGATGGCCTTGAAGAAAGCACTCTGGAATCGGTCTGGTACGCAGCCAGCGCCGCCTGGAGATAGCCAGTGGATTAGCCAGGCTCGGTCATGCGGCGGGGATCGATGGCCCGATCAAAGGCCTCGGCGCTGATCAACCCCAGATCCAGGGCGGCCTGGCGTAGGGTCAGGTCCTGATTAAAGGCGTGGTGGGCAATGCGACAGGCGTTGTCGTAGCCAATCACCGGACTGAGGGCGGTGACCAGCATCAGGGATTGGTCCACATAGTGGGCGATGCGGCGGCGGTTGACCGTCATACCCTGCACCAGGAACCGACTAAAGTTGCGGCTACTGTCCGTCAGCAGGCGGATGGACTGAAGCAGGTTAAAAATCATCAGGGGTTTGTAGACATTCATCTCCAGACTACCGCTGGCCCCGGCAAAGGCCACGGCGGTATCGTAGCCCATCACCTGCACCGCCACCATGGTCAGGGCCTCGCACTGGGTGGGGTTGACCTTACCCGGCATAATCGAGGAGCCGGGTTCATTTTCCGGCAGCTGCAGCTCCGCCAGCCCCGCCCGGGGGCCACAGCTGAGCAGGCGAATATCGTTGGCGATCTTATAGAGGGACACCGCTAGGGTTTTGATGGCACCGCTGGTCATCACCAGGGCATCGTGGGCCCCCATGACGGTGAACTTGTTGGGGGCGGTGACCAAGGGCAGGCCGGTGATCGCCGCCAACTGCTGGGCTGCCCCCTCGGCGAACCCCGGGCCGGCGTTGAGGCCGGTGCCCAGGGCGGTGCCCCCCAGGGCCAGGGGGTAGAGTTGGGGCAGCACCCCCTGCAGGCGCACCGCGTTATCCGCCAGCATGCCCACGTAACCAGAAAACTCCTGGCCCAGGGTGAGGGGGACGGCGTCCTGCAGGTGGGTACGGCCGATTTTGACAATGTCGGCCCAGGCCTCGGCCTTCTCCTGCAGGGCCTGTTGCAGTTCCCCCAGGGCCGGCAGCAACTGCTGCACCAGGGCCTGGGCGGTGGCCATGTGCATGGCGGCGGGGAAGACATCGTTGGAGGACTGGGCCATGTTGACATGGTCATTGGGGTGGATGGGGGTCTTGCTGCCCAGCACTCCCCCCGCCAGCTCGATCGCCCGGTTGGCGATCACCTCGTTGACGTTCATGTTGCACTGGGTGCCGCTGCCGGTCATCCACACATGGAGGGGAAAGTGGTCATCCCACTGGCCCGCCATCACCTCTTCGGCGGCCCGGACGATCAGATCGGCCTTGTCCTGGGGCAGCCGACCCAGGGCGGCGTTGGTGAGGGCGGCAGCCTTTTTAATGGTGGCGATGGCGTGCACCACTGCCAGGGGCATCTTGTCCTGGCCGATGGAAAAGTAGTGGATGGACCGCTGGGTTTGGGCCCCCCAGTAGCGATCGCTGGGCACGGCGATCGCCCCCATACTGTCGGTCTCCTGGCGCCAGCCCGGCGTGGCTTCGGTCATGGTGGTCTCCCCCTAGAGGTCTAAAACCTGGCCCCGCAAATCCGCCGGAGCGGCAATGCCGTAGCGGCCCAGCAGGGTGGGCAAAATATCGTAGATCTGGGCCCCGGCCAGGACCTGCCCCCCCCGGGGCGCCTGGGGATCATGGAAAATCATCAGGCCAAAGGGGGCGTGGTTAGCATCGTCGGGCCCCGTGTCATTGTCCACCGTGTGCAGGCTGCCCAGCCCCACGCTACCCACCGATCGCCAGGCCAGATCATCAAAATAGACAATCAGGTCCGGGGCCCGGCCTCGCACCCGTTGGTAAATATCCTGGGGTTTAAACACCTTTACCGGCAGGGGGTTACCCCAGGGATCGGTGAGCTGCTGCAACTGCTCCGCCAGCCGATTGCGCAAGCCTTCGTAGTCCGCCATGGCCACGGTGCCCTGGGGTTCCCGCCCCTGCACATTCAGGAAAATGCGGGCGTAGTAGCCCCCCGCCCCCCAGGCCTGGGTGCGGGTCCAATCCACCGCCACCTGGTCCAGGGGTTGGGCCTGGAGCGGATCTAGGGGCTCCGCCAGGGTCAGGTAGCCCTGACGGATCAGCCACTCGTTGATGCAAATGCCCCCCATCAGGGGTTGGGCCCCGTGGTCCGACACCACCAGCACGGCGGTATCGGGGTCGCAGGCGGCTAACAACTGGCCCACCCGCTGGTCCACGTGGACGTAGTAGTCGTGGATGGCGGCGGCCCAGGGGGAACCAGGCTGGTGCTGGGGATGGCGGGGATCCATGGGTTTCCAGAAAGCATGGTGGATCCGATCTACCCCCATATCCACCAGCATCAGAAAGTCGGGTTGGTCGCGGTGCAGGAGCTTCTCCGCCAGGCTAAAGCGCTGGTCGCAGAGGCGGTAGAGGTGGGTGAGGATGGTTTCCTTGTCCTCTGAACGGAAGTTGGGCACATCCATGATGAAATCCGGCATCCAGGCCCGGATCTGATCCCCCAACTCGGGCGGGTAGGTGAAGGGTACGGCGGTGCTGGGGGTGAGGAAGCAGGATACCAGACTGCCCGCCACCGGGTAGGGGGGGAAGTCCCGGGCACCCCCAGCACAGCGACGCTCCAGCCGGCTTCGCCGAGCCAGTCCCAGAGGCGCGGGAACTTGACGGCCCGACCATCGCTAATCGCCATGGTGTGGTAGTCGCGATCGCGGCGGTTGCGGAAGCCATAGATCCCCAGTTCCCCCGGATCGCGGCCGGTCATCATACAACTCCAGGCCGGCACCGTGATGGCGGGGATGCTGCTCTCCAGGCGACCGTAGCTACCCTGGGCGATCAGGCGGCTGAGATGGGGCAGATCTCCCCGCCAGTGGTCAAACACCAGGGAGGGCTCCATGCAATCAAGGCCAATAATTAGCAGACGGGGGGCGGCCATGGCGAGGGTTAGAGGGGGCCTTCGATGCGGGCGTTAAAGCCGTAAACCCGCCGTTCCCCCGCCAGGGGCACCAGGGTGACGGTGCGATCGTCCCCGGGTTCAAAGCGCACGGCGGTGCCGGCGGGAATGTCTAGCCGCAGGCCCCGGGCCTGGTCGCGATCAAACTGTAGGGCGGCGTTGACCTCAAAGAAGTGGAAGTGGGAGCCCACCTGAATGGGGCGATCTCCGCTGTTAGCCACGGTCAAGGTGACCGTGGGCTTGCCCTGGTTGAGCTCAATCTCCCCCTCGGCGGGGAACAATTCACCGGGAATCATCGTGCACCTCCTAGGTGGGCCATCAGGTCTTGACGTTTTTGTTGCAGCGATCGCTCAATGCGGGGCAAACTATCCTCAATTTCCCGCCGTCCGGGGCCCGGTGGGGCCGCCTCCAACAACTGGTTCAGGGCCACCAGGTGGGCGGTCTCCAGGGCAATTTCCGTGGGCACCTTCAGGTCCGGCAGTACCCCCGTCCCCTCCCAGTTACCCCCGGTGACCGGGTTGATCGCCCGTCCGGTGGGGATAAACACCCAGAAATGATCGTGCAGGCGAAAGCCCTGGCCCGGGTTAGCGCCGCCCCGGGTGGTTTCCCCCACCACCTGGGCCCGCTTCAGGGTCTGCAGGTTATAGGCAAACTCCTCCGCCGCCGAGAAGGTCTCCGGGCTGGTGAGCACGAACACCGGTCGGTCCAGGTAGCGGGGCCCGGGCACATGGGGCAGGGTCCACCACTGCTGGGTCTGGTCCGTGGTCCGCCAGTAGAGATCATTGAGGTGGATGGGGGGATGGGCCGGGAATAGGTAGCTACAGAGAAAGGCCACGGTGGCGGGGGAGCCCCCCTGGTTGTGGCGCAGGTCAAGGATCAGGGCATCGGTGTGGGCTACCAGGGTCATGGCCGCCACCAGGGACTCCGCCGCCCACTCCGGCGGCTCAAAACTAAACAATTGCAGGTAGCCCACATTCCCCGCCAGCCGCTCCACCCGGTTAATGTCAAAGTTACGGCGACGGCTGGCCACCCCCTGCTGGGCTAAATCGGCGGGGCTGGGGGCGGTGGCCTCCAGGTGGGGCAGGGGCAGGGGGCTGAAGTGCAGGCGCAAGGCCAGGTCACCACTCAACTGCTGCAGCTGGGCGGTGAGGGTATCCGCCAGTTGCTGACCCCCACGAATCTCGGCGTAGCCCCCCGCCGCCCGACGGGCCTGGATGTCATCCTGGATCCGCTGCGCCATCTCAGGAAAGGTATAGGCCTGCAGCTGATCGATCAGGGCGGTCAGCACCGCCTCCAGGTCAGGGGTCTGCAGTGAAATATCAGCGTCGGCAGCGGAGGAGCTCATGGGCAATCGGGGCTCAGCCCTAGCGAATGGGGTCGTGTACCGTTACCAGTTTAGTGCCATCGGGGAAGGTGGCCTCCACCTGCACCTCGTGGATCATCTCCGCCACCCCCTCCATTACCTCCTCTCGCCCCAGTAGGGTGGTGCCGTAGCTCATCAGATCGGCCACAGTGCGCCCGTCCCGAGCCCCCTCCAAAATCGCCGCCGAAATGTAGGCCACCGCCTCTGGATGGTTAAGCTTCAGCCCCCGCTGCTTGCGGCGCTCCGCCACCAGGGCAGCGGTGAAAATCAGTAATTTATCTTTTTCCTGGGGGGTGAGTTGCATGGTGAGCGGGAAGGGGCTAAGACTTATAGCTTTCAAGGTTTTGCCCTAATTGTCAAGCGGCGATCTATGGACTAATAACTGAGGACTGCAGCCGCATAACCCTGATCATAGGGGCCTACTTGCTAAGGGATCTAGCCCCGGCATAGTGAATTGCTCTGCGACAAAAGCCCAGCGATCTCCAGCTTCCTCAATTAGCTTTGACGTCGGCTTACCCGCCCCGTGGCCAGCCTGGGTCTCAATCCGGATCAGTACGGGGGCGTCACCCTGATGAGCCGCTTGCAATGCAGCGGCAAACTTGAAGCTATGGGCAGGCACCACCCGGTCATCGTGGTCGGCAGTGGTAATTAAGGTGGCGGGGTAGGTGACTCCCGATCTCAGGTTGTGGAGGGGGGAGTAGGCGTAGAGGGCGGCAAATTCCTCCGGATCCTGGGGGGAGCCATAGTCCGACTCCCAGGCCCAACCAATGGTGAACTGGTTAAACCGCAGCATATCCAGCACCCCCACCGCTGGTAGGGCGACGCTAAACAGATCTGGGCGCTGGGTCATGCAGGCCCCCACCAGCAGGCCGCCATTGCTGCCCCCCATGATGGCGAGCTGGGCTGGCTGGGTATAGCCCTCGGCCACCAGCCATTCAGCGGCGGCGATGAAGTCATCAAACACGGTTTGTTTATGCTGGCGAGTACCCGCCTGGTGCCAGGCTTCGCCGTACTCACCGCCGCCCCGCAGATTGGCCACGGCATAGATCCCCCCCATCTCCATCCACACCAGGTTGCTGACGGAGAAGCTGGGGGTGAGGGAGACATTAAAGCCACCGTAGCCATAGAGCACCGTGGGCTGGGGGCGGCTGCGATCCAGGTCACAGCGGTGGGTGATAAACAGGGGGATAGCGGTGCCATCCCGGCTGGGGTAAAACACCTGGGTGGTCTGGTAGTCTTCGGGGTTAAAGGCCACCTGGGGTTGGCGGTAGGGGGTGCTAACTCCGGTTAGCAGGTCGTAATGGTAAAGGGTACTGGGTTGGGTAAAGCTGGTGAAACTATAGAAGGTTTCTCGATCTTGACGCTTACCCTCAAAGCCGTCGGCGGAGCCAATCCCCGGCAGGTCGAGGGGGCCCAGGGGCTCACCACTGAGCTGGTAGAGGCGCAGGCTGGTGTGGGCATCCTGAAGGTAGTTAGCGATAAATTGATCCTGGATCAGGCTGACCCCCTGCAGGGTGTCCTCCCCCTCCGGAATCACCTCCTGCCAGTGCTGCCGCTGGGGCTGGGGCAAATCAATGGCGATCAGGCGACCCCGGGGGGCCTGGTGATCGGTGCGAAACCACAGGCGATCGCCCTGGTTATCCACAAAACTATAGTTGGCCTCAAACTCAGTAATCAGTTCAACCACAGGGCTGTCAGGACCGCTGAGATCCTGATAAAACACCAGGTTGTTAGGGTCGGTGCCCCGCCACACCGAGATGATCAGGTAGCGACCATCATCGGTAACGCTACCATCAAAGCCCCACTCCTTTTGGTCGGGGCGTTCATAGATCAGCACATCGGCGGCTTGGGGGGTGCCCAGCCGATGGTAGTACAGCTTTTGATAGTAGTTCACCGCCTCCCCTGGGGCCTCGGGGTCAGGCTGATCATAGCGACTGTAGAAAAAGCCCTGGTGGTCATGGCTCCAGGCAGCCCCGGAAAACTTCACCCAGCGCAGATGGTCCCCGGTGTCCTGACCGGTGGCGATATCCCGCACGTACCACTCCACCCAATCCGATCCTGCGGTGGACAGGCCGTAGGCCAGCCATGCCCCGTTTTCACTGATCGCCAGACCGCTAAGGGCAACGGTACCGTCAGCGGAGAGGGTGTTGGGGTCCAGCAGCACCTGGGGTTCGCCCTCCAGGCTGGGGAGGGTGTACAGCACGCTCTGGTTCTGGAGACCCTCGTTTTTAAAGTAAAAGTAGCGATCGCCCTGGTGGAAGGGGGTACTGTAGCGTTCGTAGTTCCAAAGTTCCGTCAGGCGTTGCTGGATGGCTTGGCGGTGGGGCAAGTGCTCCAGGTAGGCAAAGGTTAGTTGATTCTGGGCCTCGATCCAGTGGCGGCTGGCCTCGGACTGGGGATCCTCTAACCAGCGGTAGGGATCGGCTACGACGGTACCGTGGTAGACATCGACCTGATCCTGGCGGGGGCTAGGGGGGTAGGAGAAGGGCATAGACACCTAGGGAGCGGAGGGCGAGGCGGGTGGGCTAAATTCTCCGGCTTGCAACCTAAAGCCCCGAATTGAGTAGTCTAGCAGCTCCATGGGGTGCAGTAGGGGTAAGGGTTTACCCTGTTGGGCCAGATGTTTCTGAATTTGCAGGGAGCAGCCGGGGTTGGGAGAGGCGATCAGTTGGGCACCGGTATTCAGCAGGTTGGTCACCTTCATCTGGCCCAGTTCCTCCGCTACCTGGGGTTGTAGCATGTTGTAGACTCCCGCACTACCACAGCAGAGGGCGGCATCGAGGGGTTCCCGCAGGATCACCCCCGGAATCTGGCGGAGTAGCTGGCGGGGCTGGAGGCTGATTTTCTGACCGTGGAGCAGGTGACAGGCATCCTGAAACACCAGGGGCAGCTCACCTTCGGTGAGGGGATGGAGGGGGGCAGTGAGCCCGACCTCCGCCAGGAACTCCTGCACGTCCCGCACCTTAGCGACGAAGGCCTGGGCGCGATCGCCATACTCTGGATCCTCCGCCAGGATGTGGTGGTACTCCTTCAGGGTATGGCCGCAGCCCGCTGCGTTGATAATCACGTAATCCACCTGGGCCTGCTCAAAGATGTTGATCATCTGGCGGGCTAGACCCTGGGCCTGGGCCGTTTCTCCCTGGTGGGCGGGGATGGCGGCGCAGCAGCCCTGGGGGGAGGGAATCACCACCTCACAGCCATTGGCACTCAGCACCCGAGCCGTAGCTTGATTAACCTGGGCAAAAAACACCTGTTGGACACAGCCCAACACCATCCCCACCCGGTAGCGCTGGGGGCCCCCAGCCGGGATCACCGCTGGCAGCCCGGGGCGAAAGCTCTCCGCCGTAACCGTAGGCAGCAGGGAGGCCATGGCGGCCAGGTTAGGGGAAATGCGGGTGAGCCAGCCACTCTGCTGGACCAGGCGATCTAAACCCAACCGCTGGTATAGATAGAGGGGACCGGCCAACAGCCGCAGTCGCCCAGGGTAGGGAAATAGGTTGAAAATCAGCCCCCGCAGCAGTTGTTCGGGCCAGGGGCGACGGGCATGGCGCTGCACCTGGGGCCGCACCGCCGCAATCAGTTGATCGTACTGCACCCCAGAGGGGCAGGCGGTGGTGCAGGCCAGGCAACCCAGGCAGGAGTCAAAGTGCTGTACGGAGGTCGCCGACAGGGGGGCCTCCCCATGGTTAATGGCATCCATCAGGTAAATACGCCCCCGGGGGGAATCCGTCTCCTTGCCAATCACCCGGTAGCTAGGGCAGGTGGTCAGGCAAAAGCCACAGTGGACACAGGCACTAATTAAATCAGCCCTGGGGGGCTTTTGGGCATCAAAGCCATCGGCATGGGGTTGAACCGATGAACTAACCAAGGGTGCTGGGGTGTCGCAGGGTTGCATGGACTTGCTTGAACCACGTTATTGTTTAGCCTAACCCGCAGGCCGCAGCTTTGGTGGATCTCAGGAAAGAGGTAGCTTAAAAAAGTCAAATGGTAAGCCTAGAGTCTGAATGGTTAAACAGCGCCAAAGCTCAAAATACAGCTTTAGCTAGCATGCCTAGAACAGGGTTGAACGATCAATTTCATCTAAGGGCCGGCGAGCTTATGGCGCCAGGTAGTGGGAGCTTAACAGCTGGGATTATCTGTTTACCAGCAGCAGATAACCGTGCTGGAACCTAATAGATCTCAGGCTCTGACTCAGGAACGGCGAAGTTAGAGGGATCGTTGAGGTAACGGAGGGTATCCTCCTCTAGACGATGGATCAGGTAGGACTCCAGGGCATCCGCATGGCGCAGGGCAGCTAGATAACCCTCCAGGTAAAGGCGCAGATCGCTGGTGCGGTAACCCCGGTTCCAATGGTCTACAAAAGCATCGGTAAGACGCTGATAGTACCGAATTGCTGTAGCATCCTGAAGCATAGGCTCTGCGTGGTCTAGGTCTACATCCTAATCAAACAGATGACGATCATCGTCCAGACAAGCATCCCATCGGGCGGAAAGGGCATCCGCTACCATGGCTTCAAAGGCACCGCTGTTGACCGTTTGGGTCAGGTGCTCCTTGATCGGGTCTGAAAGGGGAATCAGGCGCAACCTGCGGTTATCCTGCACCAGATCAAATTGGCTTTGCTGACTATCTGCCCGCCCCATTTCCAAATAGTCGAAACTATGGACGTTGATATAAAGGGCCCGGTTAGCCACCAGGGTAGCCTGTTGGTTGTCGGAGAAGACCTCCATCACCAGACCCTGACCGGTGGAGAGCATAATGCCATCTTCAAAGTGGCTGTAGCTAACCTGCCCAAGGTCCTGGAGTAACCTAACCATATCAACTTTATTGATCACAACTCCGTTGTCTACCAGACAGGGAGGTAAGGTGCTCAAGGGTTGATTACACTCGTGATTCATATCCTTTTAACCAGGCTGAATTAGGAATCAACACAAAACTTACTCAAAAAGGTGCTTGACGGGTTGAGAGTCAGAGTTGGTATCGTTAGAGGCTTAAACTTCCCTACCAATTAATGAATATCACTGGCGGGTATCAGTTACCTCTATTGTGGAGCACCACGGTCAAGTCACCAGTCAGGTCCAACGGCATACTTTCACGATACTCGATCTTGCGGGGAATGATCTGACAGAGTTTCGTCTTCTGACGGAGGGTAGATCGGGTGAGTGGCAGCAAAACCTTTTCTAATAGGGATTTCCCCTGGAGAGTTAGGAATCCCTAGCATGATCAAAATCTTTACACTGAAAAGAATGTTATGGAGGAGAGGTGATTTGACCCAGCCGCATCACACCCCGGGAGCCAGGGCAGGCGTGGTAGCCCGCATGGGGGGAGCGATCCTGTTCTACACCCGCTTGCCTCTGCTACCGGGGTGGCATCCCGATTTCAATGGCATCGCGGGTTTGTCCCCCCTGGTGGGGTTAGGCTTAGCCGGCCTGTTGACGGCGGCGGATAGTCTCTTGGGTGCGGCGGGGATGTCCTCCCTTAGCCGTAGTGCCCTGGTGGTGGGGTTATGGCTGTGGCTAACCGGTGGGCTACACCTGGATGGCGCCATGGACACTGCCGATGGCCTGGCGGTGTCGGATGACGATCGCCGCCTGGCGGTGATGGCGGACAGCCGCAGTGGAGCCTTTGGGGTGATGGCGGCGATCGCTATCTTGGGGTTGAAAGCCCTGGCCCTGGCAGACCTGGCCACGGATCGGGGCCCCATGCTGGCCACCGCTATGGTGTGGGGGCGTTGGGGCCAGGTACTGGCCATTGCTCGCTACCCCTACCTGCGTCCCAACGGCAAGGGTGCCCTCCATAAAGCCCATCTGTGCCTACCGGGAGATTTATTAATGGGTCTGGCAGCAGGGCTATTGCTCTGGGGAGTGTGGGCCGGTCTGAGCCCTGATCAGCTGGGGCTAGCGATCGGCAGTCTGGTGGGTGGAGTGGGGGCGGCCTGGGGGGTGGGGGCCTGGTTACAGGCCCGGCTGGGGGGGCACACCGGCGATACCTACGGCGCCACAGTGGAGTGGACGGAGACCCTGGTGATCTGTTTAGGGGCATTTCTGGCCGGGTTTCAGGGGTAGGATGGAGTCTGGTGTCCTCTGCAGCCCAACCATGGCCTCCATCCTTGATCCACCCATTGCCCTCAAGGTCGCCAAAATGCAGGAACGGGTTTGCTGGCAGCACCCCCTCCTGGTCCAACACCAGATTGATCAAACCCGGCTGATCCTGGAGGACGGCGGCGCCGAGGATCGTCAGTTTTCCTTTTTGGTGATTGGCGATAGTGGCTCGGGCCCCCATCCTGATCACCACCCCCAACGCCATCTGGCGGAGCAGATGCTGCCCCACCTGGCCGATTGTCGATTTATGCTGCACACCGGTGATGTGGTCTACCAGGTAGGATCCAGTGAGCAGTATCCACAAAATTTTATCCACCCCTATCGGGAATGGTTAGTGGGGGGCAATCGGCCCGATCAGATTGCCTTCGATGGCATGGTCTTTAAGTTTCCAATTCTGCCGGTGCTGGGCAACCATGACTATTACAATCTGCCCTGGCTCTACGGCGCCCTGGTCCAGCTAACCCGGCCCCTACGGCGACTGCTGGGGGTCAACCTTAACCCCAACATCGGCTGGCATGGATCGGGGGTGGGGGATGCCTACGCCCGCGCTTTCCTTGACTATTTGCAAGCCCTTCCCCAGGATGCCCTCGAGGCCCACCTCAACCGCCACTATGGCCCCTGGGGGGAGATTGGCCAGGGATTGCGGTATCAACCGGGTCAATTTACCCGTCTACCCAACCGTTACTACCGCTTTCGGTACGGGGGTATTGATTTCTTTGCCCTTGACTCCAGTACCCTCAACGATCCCACCGCGGCCCTATCAAACAGTGTTGACCGAGTTCAGCAGCAGGAATTGTTAAAGGCCCATGATCAAAAGCTCCAGCACCAACAGCAGGAGATTTTAGCAGAGGCTACCCACCTGGCCCATGACCGCTACCGCCAGGAGCGCCTGGATGATTTACAGGCGAAGCTTGAGCAATTGGAGGAAGTCCGCCTGGATTTGCAGAAACAACTAAACATCAAGGAAAAGTTCTGGATTGACACTGAGCAGTTGACCTGGCTACGGGATGGCTTAATTGCTTCCTGGGCTGATCCCAACAGCAGGGGGCGGATTTTATTTTTTCATCACCCTCCCTACGTTACAGAAACCACTAAATGGAACCAGGGGCAAACCCTGACCCTGCGCCACCAGCTACGCTGGGTGCTCGATCAGGTGGTTACTGCGGTGCCCCAGTTAGGGACTGGCCAGCCGCCGGTGAACCTGGTGATTAACGGCCATGCCCACTGTTTTGAGCACCTACGTAGCCTGGATACGGGCTATGGTGATAGCCATATGGACTGGCTGGTGTGCGGTGGTAGCGGTCTTAGCCTCAGACGGCAGCGAGCCGAAGGCCCTGACCTGGAGGAGACCAGGGCTAATTTCCCTGGGGAAACCAGAGCTATTGCCCATTCGGAGTTTTTTATCGGCCTCACCGGCCACCAGCAGGAACGACGACGACCCTATTCCTTTATCCGGATTGATGTAGGGGAGGGTGACGAACTCAAATTTAGGGTCACTCCCTACATTTCTGAACGGTACCACCAGACCTGGCGAGACTACCACCTAAACCCCCTGAGGCTGGGATAGTTATTGGCGACGGTTAATCAACATGATGTAATAGAACAGGTTGAGGAAGGCGTAGAAAGCGGTAGCCACGTAGGTCAGAGCGGCGGCGTTCAGCACGGCGCGAGCGCCTTTATTTTCATTGCCCTGCAGGATGCCAAGCTCATCAATCAAGCGCAGGGCCCGGTGGGAGGCATCAAACTCCACCGGCAACGTGACAACATGGAAAAGTAAAACAGCGGCGAAGAAAAATACCCCTAACCAGGCCAGGTTCAAGATATTGAAAATCAACCCTGCCATGATCAGCATCGGCCCCAGATTAGAGCCCAGGTTGACCAGGGGCACCAGCGCCGATCGAAAGTTCATAAATTTGTAGCCCTCCACATCCTGCAGCACATGGCCACATTCGTGGGCCGCTACAGCGGCGGCGGCGAGGGAACTAGACCCATAGATACCCTGGGAGAGGCGCACTGTTTTGGCACCGGGGTCGTAGTGATCGGTTAATTCACCGGCCACGGGTTCTACCTTAATATAACCAATGCCTTTCTTACTTAAGATCGCCTGGGCCACTTGGGAACCAGTCATTCCCAAACTAGACTGGATTTGGGCATAGCGACGATAGGTACCTTTAACCCTGGATTGGGCCCAAAACATGAGCACCATCCCAGGAATCATGAGCAGCATGTAAATTGGATCAAAAACCATGGTTCTAGGACTGATATTGTAAAAACAATTAAAACTTTAGCAGGTTAGTCAAGATCAGCCGATGGAGTTCTCCCACCAGGGTAAGTGGGGATTTTCCCACCGACATTGATAAAGCCAACAATAGGAAGTGGCTGATACTAAGGCAGGGGGGACAATATTTCTTGCCCGTCAGTGCAGCCCAGCTTAAGTTGATTGATACCCCTAGCAGCTATCCCCAATACCTAGGGCTTCGATACGGAGGCTGCCTCCCTCACGTACCAACGCCAGGGCCGGTCAGCCCCCTGGGTGAGGCCGATGCGGGTGGTTTGCACAATCGCCGCCGGGTCCTGCAGGCGGGCCTGCCAGTCGGGGCTGGGGGTCTCCAGCCAGAGGCCGGCAGGGGGGCGAAGCGGGCGATCGCTGAGCTGGAGATCGATTCCAAATAACTGACATAACTTGCCTGGACCCGCCCCCCACCGCCAGGATTTTTCCTGACGATAGCCCACTAACCAATCAGGAATAGTCACCAGATCCACTGCCCGCACCAAAACGGCACTGGGCACCCCTTCGCGATCGGTGACCACGTTAAAGCAATGGTACATACCGTAAATTAGGTAGACGTAACTATAGCCCGCCGGACCAAACATTACCCGATTGCGGGGGGTTTGGCGACGATAGGCGTGGCAGGCGGGGTCACCAGCGGTGTAGGCCTCGGTTTCAACAATGACAGCGGTGAGCTGGCGACCATCTGGCCAACTCCGCACCAGCCGACAGCCCAATAACTCCGGGGCCACCGCCAGGGCGGAACGACTCAGCCAAAGGGAGGAAATCAACACCGACATCAACGCTATGGAGAGGAAACAGCAGGGGAAGGTGGGCTGGCTTAGAGTCACTGCCCAGAATCAAGGGATGGGTATGTGAATCCCGTTCAAGCAGTTCACCCATCAGTAGTCACGCTAATCGGGGGTTAGCCGACAGCCAACTTTTGCCACTGGGTGAATTTTGCAGCCAGGCCCGTACCTGTTTTTGGTCATAATCGGCCAAATCAGCCAGGCTATCCAGGGCTCGCCCCGCAAAATCGGCATTACCAAAGTAGTGTTTACCAATCCGGTAGGCTTCCTCCAGCAGGCGCTCCAGGTGGTGTTCTTGCCAGGGGGGCAACTGGGTCGACTGTAAGGGATCTATTTGTAGTACATATTTGAGCCCCTGGGGATGGGTACCGAGGGGAAAATGCCAATCAATCAGGACCTTATGTAAATCCGCCTCAAACCGTTTAGTTTGTTTGGGCCCCAGTAAATCCTCCACATCCATGTGCAGTCCTTGCAACAACAGCAAACAGGCCTGAATGTAGAGTTCCTGCCCCCTGGGGCTAGCCACCGGTACGGCCGCAGGGCGATCACCCTGCGGATTAGCTCCCAGCCGCCCCCAGACGCTAAAGCGCTCCGGCTCCTCCAGCAGAACACAGACCTTACCCTGGTTGTCGGTCAAATGCCGCCACAGCAACCGAGCTTTGCCTTCCTGGGTGGCGGCAAAAAGCCCCAGCAACTTAAAGCCTTGACCCCGGTAGAACAAAATTAAGGCGGGCTCCTCCTGATCCGGGAGGCTTACCTTCCTAATTTCAACATCTTGACGTTTCAAAATAAACATGGGGGTGGCCTGCCAATGGCTGCTGGTGAAGAACTACTCCGCATCGCCCCGGCCGTAGTTCTGACCTGAACAAATCCTCTAAATCCTAGATCCGCACTCTGCATAGTATATTGCCCCTCAGCAAAAGTTAAGGATTTACCTGGCTTTCTCGCCAGGATGATTGGGTAATCAAGGCCGACTAAACCGGGGAACCCTGATAGACAAGGGATTTAGGGGCCAGGAGGTAGGCAGATGATTAGATGCTGGATTTCTACTCCAATTAAGCTGACCTATTTCGGGTTTTTATAGCTTTGGCCAGCCCACTTAGGACATAATTCATAGATTAGTTTCCTGTCTCATAACATCAAACCTGTCGGTTATGAGACAGGAGAAAGTTAATACTGGAGAGGGATTCTGGCTGGCCTCCACCCCCTCGCCCATGGCCAGAGCTATCCTGCTGTTCCAGCCTTCTGGCCGAAGCTATCCCCCTGGCCTTACAATAAAAATGTTATAGCTCTGGCCCAAAAATGACAGGATTTGAATGACAAAGCCACGTCAAGATAGGCGTTCTGGGTGACCTCTACCTCCTGTGGCTAGGGTTATAGCTGGGGGCCATTAGCTCAGCGGATAGAGCAACCGCCTTCTAAGCGGTCGGTCGCTGGTTCGAGTCCAGCATGGCCCGTCTTGATTAGAGTTCACCGTGCTAAAGTTCATCACCGTGCTAAAGTTCATCACCGTGCTAAAGTTCATCACCGTGCTAAAGTTCACAGGTCAGCAGTCGCACCAGGAAATAATTAACCATTTTGGCCCCGTAGGGAGAGTCCCACCAGATCACCGGATAACACCCCACCGGATCCTCCAGGCTATGGGTGGCCTGGTCCAGGGTTTTCCATTGGCTATCCTGGCGCCAACCCACTCGATCCCCCAGCTTTTTCATCAGCTCACCATCCTGGGCAATGGCGGTTTCTAAGCTACCCCCCACCTCCTGGTAAAGTCGTCGCTGCACACTAAAGCCAAAGCGGCCGCCGGTATAGGTAATCCAGAGTCGATCGATGACCCGCAACACACTGCAGGGGAAGCGCTTGACCGCCTCCGGTGTCAATTCTTCCCGGTCAGCGGCGGCGGCCTGCTGCAAAATCACCGCCAGGGTTTCCTCATCTGCTTCCCGTAATTTACCCGTTTTCAACAGGTTTTGTAAGCGCTGGTAGCGATCCACATCGGTGATCAAGGGCAGAGCATCCTCTAAACGGGTAATCCGCTCCGCTAACCCCTGCTGAATAAAGGCCTCAAGTTTGGCCTCCATGGCCTCAAGCCGGGTGATCAAATCCAGATATTGTTGGCTATCCATAGGGGGTTTCCGATTGAATCTTGATAAACCACTAGGGGTGAGGTTGATCCGGGGCGATCGCGTCACTGGGCAACTCTGCCCCGGGGGGTGGGGTTTTGTCTGAGAACAGCCAATCCGCCAGCCCCTTTAAGATCACATATAAAACCGGCACCACCAATAAACTCAAAACCGTGGCCACCAGCAGTCCCCCAAACACGGTGTAACCAACGGACCACCGACTAGAGCTGCCGGCCCCCGTGGCCACCAGCAGGGGAAAGAAGCCGGCCAGGGAGGAAATACTGGTCATGACAATGGGGCGGAAGCGTTGCTGGGCCGCATTAATAGCCGCGGGCACCAGGCCCAGACCCTGGGCCCTGGCCTGGTTGGCGAACTCAACAATCAGGATGGCGTTTTTACTGGCCAGGCCAATTAACATCACCAGGCCAACCTGGGCGTAGACATTGAGGGCCAACCCCCGCAACCAGAGAAAGATCAGGGCCCCTAAAATCGCTAGGGGTACGGTGAGGAGGATAATAATCGGGTCCACATAGTTTTCGTATTGGGCCGCCAATACCAAAAACACCACCGCCAGCCCCAGGCCGAAAATAATCGCCGCCGCCCCCCCCGCCGCCAGTTCCTCCTTAGCGGTGCCCTGCCAGGCCTGACCTACGGAGGGTAGGGCGGCCTGGGCATGGGCGACGGCCATGGCCTCGATCAACTGACCGGTGCTGGCCCTGGGGGCGGGTTGGCCCTCTAATTTAATCGATCTAAACAGGTTGAAATGGTTAATGGTGGCGGGCCCCACCGTCTCCTGCCATTTCACCACCTCCGCCAGGGAAACCATGGTGCCGCTCTTACTGCGGACGTAGATGGCTTCAATATCGGCCGGGTTGTCCCTAAAGGGGGCATCCGCCTGGATAAAGACCCGGTAGTTACGGCCGCCAAAGCTAAAGTCATTAACGTAGCGAGACCCCAGGTAGCTGCCCAGGGCTGACTGGGCCTCCGCCAGATCGACATCCATGGCCTTGAGGCGATCTCGGTCCAGATCCACCTGAATTTGCGGAGCACTGGCGGTAAACTGGGTAAACACCCCCGCCGCCGCCGGTGACTGGTTAGCGGTAGCAATCACTTCCTGACTGTTGTTCAGGAAATCATTGATGGTGAGTTGCCCCCCGCTACGGTCCAGGAGTTGCATTTCCAGGGCTCCCGTGGGGCTAAAGCCGGGCACCGGCGCCGCATTAAAGGCGATCACCCGGGCCTCTTGAATGCCCTGGAGCGCCTGGTTGACCCGGGGCAGCAGACCAAATACGGAGGACCGCATCCCCTGTCGTTGATCCCAGGGGGTGAGGGTAGCGAAGAAGATGCCCCGATTAGGGGCGGCCCCATCAAAGCCAAAGCCAGCAATCAAAAATGTGCTTTTAATCTCAGGAAACTCCGACAGTAGGGTGTTGCTTTTAGCCATCACCGCCTGGGTATAGGGTAGGGAAACCCCATCTGGGGCCTGGACAATACCAATGAAGTAGCCCTGATCCTCAGGGGGCACAAAGCCCGTGGGAATCAGCCGAAACATCCCCACCAGCAGCACCAGCCCTCCCATAAACAGAGCCAACACCAGGTAACGGGCCCTGATTAACCCACCCACCAGGCGGCGATAGCCGGCAATTACCCTGGCCAGAAAAGCATTAAAACGCTGGAAAAACCAGTCCAAGCGGCCCGATCCCTGGCTGGAGCGCAGCAGCAAGGCGGCCATGGCCGGGGAAAAGCTCAGGGCATTGAGGGTAGACACCAGCACCGTAAAGGCGATGGTCAGGGCAAACTGCTGGTAAATCCTGCCAGTGGCGCCGGGGAAAAAGGCGACGGGAATAAACACCGCCATTAACACCAGGGAAGTGGAGATAACCGCACCGGAGAGCTCTCCCATAGCATCTAATGCGGCCAGGCGGGGGCGCATACCCTGATCAATCTTGGCGGAAATGGCCTCCACAATCACGATGGCGTCGTCCACCACCAGGCCCGTGGCCAGGATGCAGCCAAACAGGGTCAAACTGTTAATGGAAAAGCCAAATAACAGCAGAAAACCCATAGCCCCCACCAGGGAGACCGGAATGGCGATGGCCGGAATCACCGTAGCTCGCCAACTTTGTAGAAAGACAAAGAGAATCAGCAACACCAGGGCGATCGCCTGCATCAGGGTGACCAACACCTCCCGCAGGGAGACCTGGACGAACTCCGTGGTGTCAAACACGATGTCGGCCCTGAGGCCGGGGGGAAAATTGAGCTCCAGCTCCGCCATCCGCTCCCGAATGGCATTGGCCACATCCAGGGCATTGCTACCGGGGAGCTGGTAAACCAGTAGCCCCGCCGCCAGGTGATCATCGGCCTTAACGTCAAAGCCGTAGTTCTCCGAACCTAACTCGGCCCGGCCCACATCCCCGAGTCGCACCAGGTTGCCCCCAGCCCCCACCTTGAGAATCAGGTTTTCAAATTCCCGGGCTTCGGATAGGCGACCCGGCAAACGCACGGTGAATTGATAGCTTTGATCGGAGGGGGTGGGGGGGGCCCCAATCGCCCCACCGCCAATTTGAATGTTCTGCTCCTGCAAAGCCTTGACCACATCCCCAGGGGTTAACCCCTGCTTGGCCAGGGCCGCCGGATCGAGCCAGAGTCGCATGGCGTAGCGCCCTGCCCCAAAGATTTGGGCGTTACCCACCCCGTTGATACGCTTAATTTCATCGAGGATAAATAAATCCACGTAGTTATTCAGCAAAAGCCCATCGTAGCGATCGTCCTCCGTATAAAACCGGTAGACCAGCAGGGTACTGGGGGATTGGGCTCGCACCGTCACCCCCAAATCGTTGACCTCACCGGGCAACTGGGGTTGGGCCGCCGCCACCCGATTTTGAACGTTGACCTGGGCCAGGTCCTTATCCTGGCCGGGGCGAAAGACGATGTTAATAGTGCTTTGGCCGGTGTTAGTGCTACTGGAGGTCAAATAGTCCATCCCCTCCACCCCATTGATTTCCCGTTCTAGCACGTTGGTCACCGTATTCTCCACCGTGGCGGCATCCGCCCCCGTATAGGAGGCCGTCACCTGCACCTGCACCGGGGCAAGCTCCGGTAATTGCTCGATGGGCAGCAAGGGAATGGCTATGCCACCCACTAATAAAATCAAAACGGTGACCACCGTCGCCAAAACCGGCCGTCGAATAAAGGTATCGGCTATGGACAGCAGGGCCATGGGGACAACCTAAACAAACAACTCGGGCGAAACATCGCTTAAGGCCCCAAGGACAGGACGGCGCTGGCGGGCTGGGGGGTGATGGGCAACCCATCCCGAAGTTTAAGAATGTTGGTCACCACCACCCGATCCCCCACCTGCAGCCCCTCTAAGACCCGGTAGTTGCTCCCCTGGATCGCTCCCAATTGGACTGGACGCTGAGCAGCCACCTGAAGGGGTTGCCCCTGGTCATTGGTTTCCTGGGTAGCAACAAACACAAAACTCTGGTTACCCAATCGGGTCACCGCCACTGTGGGCACCAACAGGGCAGTGGTCGTACTCCAGATGATCCGCGCCCGGACTAGTTGACCATCCCTGAGCAGTCTGGCTTCGTTGGGAAATCGGGCCTTCACCAGAATTGACTGAGCCCCGGCATCCACATCGGGGGAAATAAAGCCCAGGGTACCGGTGGCCAGGGACTCTCCCGTATCGGGGTTGAGCAGCTCCACCGGCAGGCCAAGGGTCAACTGGGCAGCACGACTGGTGGGCACCTGGAGACGGAGAAAGAGATCCTGGTTTTGCACAATGGTGGTCAGGGTCTGACCCGCACTGACCACATCCCCCAGGCGCAGAGCCATATCCCCCACCCGACCCGCCACCGGTGCCACGACCCGGGTAAACCCCAGGTCCTCCTGTTTGACATTAACCTGGGCCTGGGCCTGACGCAGGTTGGCAGTGGCTTGCTCTAAACTGGCCTGGGCTGCTCGTCGCCCCTCCTGAGCGCTCTTTTCCGCCGCTCGAGCGGCCTCCAGGCGATTTTGAGCCCCATCTAATTCCTGCCGACTGATAGCCCCTCGACTGGCTAGACTCTGGCTACGATTAAAGTCGGTCTGGGCCAGTTGCAGATCGGACTGGGCCCGCGCCAGGCTAGCCTGGGCCCCATCCAGCTGGGCCTGGGCCGCCTGCTGGGCGAAAGCCGCCGCCTGGGCTGCAGCCTGGGCACTGGTGACCTCCGCCCCTACCCGATCAGGGCGCAATTGTAGGATAGGCTGCCCCTGACGCACCCCCTCACCGGAGGTGACGAAAATCTGGGCGATCCGACCATTCACCTCAGACCTCAGATCTATGCGTTGTTGGGCCTCTAGCGCACCAATAAACTCAGAACTATCCTCCACGGTGCCAGGTTCTAGGGTCTGGGTCTGGACGGGTATGGCTTTGGCTGCATCAACCGGAGGCGAAGACCGGGCACAACCACCAACCAGTAGCCCTAGGGCAAGGGTGAATTCTACGATGGTAGAACCAATCCGCAACGGCACAACAGACATAGGCTAAAAAATCCAATGCGCTTTTTATATTAGGCCATTGCCATTATTAGAATAATGCTGTCCGGAGGATTAAAACCTAGACCGAGAAAAAATGCATGGCTAGGACCAATCCTTAGGAAAGCCAGGCCCCTAGCCCCAGGGTTAAATAAGCTGGTGGGAACGGCCAACGGACGGTGAAGCCTGGTGGGAATGAGTTAGAAAAACCAACCATAGCTATGTAATCCCTTACCGAGAATATTAACCCCTAGATAACAGATCCAAACTACGGCAAAACCGGTGGCGGCCAAAAGCGCTGGTCGCCGCCCCTGCCAACCCTTGGTAATGCGGGCATGGAGATAGGCAGCAAAGACCAACCAGGTAATTAAGGCCCAGGTTTCCTTAGGGTCCCAACTCCAGTAAGAGCCCCAGGCCTCGTTGGCCCACACCGCACCGGCAATGATGCCAATGGTGAGCAAGGGGAAGCCCAGGCCAATCATCCGATAGCTAATGTTATCCAGGCTATCCGCCAGGGTCAGTCGTTGGGGGGAGAGGGGTGGAGTCGGAGGGGGGAGTTGACCCACGGCGGGCTTCTCCATCACCAGGGTATCCCCCTGGGCAAGACTGAGGCTAGGGAGTTTGGTTTCCAGCAGAACGGAGGGTAAGGGGGCTAAGGACTGACGGCTACGAAAACTGCCGGTGCCCACGGAGCTGCCCCTCAGCTCCACGGCTTGCCCCCGGGTAACAAACAGAAAGGCGATGGCCAGCAGGGAGCCCACCAGGAGGGCGGCATAGCTGAGCAGCATGACGCTGACGTGCATCATCAGCCAATTGGATTTGAGGGCGGGCACCAGGGGTTCGGAGCCCTGCATGTTGGTGGGCAGAGAAAGGGCAGCAAAGGCGGTAATGGCCATGGCGATGGGTGCCGTCACCACCCCCACCAGGGAGCTGCGACCCATGGCCTCCGCCAACAGGTGCATGGCCGTCACCCCCCAGGCCAGGGCAAACAGGGACTCATAGAGATTGCTCATGGGAAAATAGCCCCCCTCAATCCAGCGGGCCAACAGCAGAGCCGCAATGGCCAAATTCCCGGTAGCCATGCCGGCGGTTCCCAGGCTGGGCGGCAGGGTCACCTGGGGAAAGGCGGCCCCCGTCCAGTACAGCAGCATAGTCACAAACAGCACCGCAAAGGCAGCGTTATCGAGCCAACTCTGGAGAGCAATCAAATCCATAGGAGCCTTAGGGGTTAAAGGTTAGCTCTATGGTAACGAGTTTTGGCGCTGGAATTTGGCCTAGGGGTGGGGAAGTGGGCAGTTCCAGGGCCCTGGGGATTGCCTAAAGCCGATTAGGGCTGGGGTGGTGAGGGCACGGCCTGGGGATCGGCTGGGTGAGGGGAACGATCGCCCCGCTTCAGATTCAAGGTAACGTCATAGCGGACCTGGCGATCGCTCAAGACCGTCGCCGTCACCCCCATGGCTTCCAGGCCGGCCACACTGAATAGTCCCTCCCTGGGTAGGGGGGGGAGCAGCAGTTGATTGTCCGCCTTGGCCAGGTCCGCCAGGTCAATAAAGAAGTGGCCATTATTAGGCCGGGGTGCATCACCGGTGGTGGCTTGAAAGGCAGTGGTTTGGGCCAGGCTGCGGCCCGGTTGGGGGGCCACCAACTCGGCTACGCCATGACCAGCGGTGAAAAACAAGATATCGCCCGCCAGCCAACCATGGGCCAGGGTGAGGGAGTCAAAGGGAGCGCTCCACCGGGTAACCGCCACCCCCCCTAGATCAAGGGTATCAACGGTAAACCGGTAACGATTGACGATCACCTCATCCAGGCGGGTCAAGGTGTTGGTGGCGGCGGTGCGATCGCTGGTTTTCACCATCAACACCAGGGCTGGGTTTGGCAGAGCCTCCCGCTCTTCCTGGGGGGGTTGGCGGGGTGGGGCCAGCAGGGCCAGGCCAAATTCGCCGGCCATCCAGGGCAGGAAGTCCTCCTCCAGGCTGAGGCCGGTGGCGGATTGCAGGGTCAGGCTCAGATCCTCTGGGCGAAAGGGGAAGAGGGCGGAGAGCTGCTGCCCCCCCTTAAAGTCCTGCCAGAATTGCTGGAAATCCCCCATCGACAGCATCAGCAGGCTACTAGCGGGCAACCGCTGGGGCATCTGGTCCGCCTGGTTACCCGTGGTAAACCCCGTTGGCCCCTGATCGAGCCAACTCACCGCCTGTAGGTGGAGTTTTTGGTTTTTGAGGCTGAGGGTACCAGCCAGGCTACGGGGGGATTGCAAGGCCTGTAGTCGGTTAGGGGCCAGAGGTGGCTCTACCCCCTGGGAGAAGGCGGTAACAGCCTTCGGCACATCCAGGTAGAGGCGCAGCAGGGGGTTGGGCTCTGGCAGTTGCTCAAAGGCCTTGGTGAAGCCCGGTCGCTCCGCCAGGGACTGCTCCCCTTTCCAGCTATCAATCCCCCGCTTCACCAGGTCCGCCTGGGCACTAACCAGGGCCAGATCGGGGGTGAGCAGGGCCACGTAGAGAAGTTCCTCGGGATCGGTACCCAGTTGTTGCAGGGTAATGCCCCGGTAGGGATTATCCCCCAGGGACTGGGCCGCCACCAGGCGATCGGCCAGCTTCCCCTGGGCGCCAGCCCCATCCCGAATCGGAATTAGGGCTATCCATGGGGAACTGGCTAGTTGATTTGGCACTGTTAGGGTGCTAGGTAACTTCGCCCCGGGTTCAGAATTATTGGCAGGCAATAGGGCCAGGGTGACCTCATGCCCCAGCCAGGGCTGCACATCCCTAGCGAAGTCTAAGCCCACCTGGGTAACCAGGCGATCGCGCCACTGCCCCACCAGCTGATCAAACTGATCCTGGCTGCTAGCGTTACCAAATTGCCGTAACCGCTGCCACTGGCCCCGATCGCTAGACAGGGCCACCACCGCCAGGGCATCCGCTGGAATCGCCCTGGCCCCTGGGGGCAGGGCCTGGTTATCCCACTGCCGTCGGGAGGTTAGCCAGAAGGTCAGGCCGCCGGCCCCCAGTAGCACCACAGCGGAGGCCAGGGCCAATAGTACCGATGGTTTCCGGTTAAGACGCATAGTTTTAGATCGGTCAAGGGCGGTTTTGCCCTGCCACTTTAGCAAACAACCCCTCTCGAGGGGTAGGCAGAGGGGTCTGAATTCCCCCTTGAAAGAAATCTACGGAGTCGGATCGGTGGCCCCCACCGGCAAAATTTCCACCTCACTGGTGGATTCGATGTGGGGCTCCGGGTCGGGATCTAACTCCACTAACAGGGACAGATCGGGGATCTCCGTCATAGTCGTGGCACCGACTTCTGGGACTGATTCCTCCCCGACCACCAGGCTACGCCGGGAAAACCCCCAGGTAAACACCACCCCAATCAAGGCCACCATCAGCCATTCCGGCGGCACCAGATTGGGCTCCAGCACCCGTAGGAGCAACCGCAGCCCCACGAAGGCTACGGTAATAAATCCCGCGTCCTCCAGGTGATCAAACTCCTCCAACCAGCGGATAAATAGGCCGGCCATAAACCGTAGGGTCAAGACCCCGATCGCCCCCCCCAGCAAAATCACCACCGTCTCCTTAGACAGGGCCAGGGCAGTGGTGACACTATCGAGGGAAAAGGCCAGATCGGTAAAGGCAATGATGGGAATGGCCTGCCAGAGGGATTGGAAGCGGGGGCCGTGGTGCAGGCTGCTCTGATCTGCGGGGCTGGTGAAATGCCTAAACACTAACCACAGCAGGTAGGCTGCCCCCAACACCTCAAACTGCCAGAATTTCAGCACCCAGCCCGCCGCTAAAATCAACATTACCCGCAGGCCGAAGGCAATGGCCAGGCCGAAGTTTAAAGCCCGTCGTTGTAACTTCTCCCCCTCCAGGCCCTGGGAGATCGCCGCCAGGGCAATGGCATTATCGGCGGATAGGATAGCTTCCAGGGCAATCAGTACCGGCAACAACAGTAGGGTATCAACCCCAAAGTTATTGGAAATATCTAGCAGTTGATCTAGCATGATTGGCCTTCAGCCATCCTGGGCTGGATTGGAGAGCTTTCCCTAGACTGGGTGATCTGATAGAACTACAGGACTCCACCCCTTGACGACTGGGGGAATAGGGGCAGGCGCAGCCTGATGAATACCTGATTGATTCAGTGTAACCTGCTGCAGTTTCCTAGCATAATAGCGGTTATCCTACCCGGCCAGGAGTGGTTCCGCCCGTGCCCAACGCCCTGATCACCAGCCTCCGCCAAACCTACCCCAAGGCCAGTCTGGTTTCCGAACTCCTGAATATTCACGACGGTCTCTACCTGGTGCGGGTCAGTGTGACGGTGGATAAGCTTTGCCTGGCCCAGGGCCTGGCAGCCCAAGCCACCCTGGAGAGTGCTGAGGACCTGGCTACCACCCGAGCCCTGGAGAAACTGGTGCTACCCAGCCTGCCCCCCCCCAGGGCGCCCAGCCCGACTCCGTCAGGGGCAGTCACCCTAATAGAGGAGCCTGGCGATCCCCTGTCTAACTCCGAAGAACCGGTGATGTTTACCACCCTGGAACCGGTCGCCCTGGCCAGTCCGTCGGAGGCCGCTACCGCGAGGCAGGACCGGCCAGCCCCTGAGCAAGACCTGCACTCCCTGGAGGAAATGGGGGTTGCGCCCATTGATCTGTCGGATATCATCGCCCAAACCGACGTAGAACTCCAGCGTTTGGGTTGGGGCACCCACCAGGGACGGGAATTTCTAGAGCGCACCTACGGTAAGCGATCGCGCCATGACCTCAGCGATGAAGAACTGCTGGAATTTCTCCTTTACCTGGAAACTCAGCCCTCGCCCCCTAGCTAACCGCCATGGGGCGACTGCCCACGGAGGTGCGATCGATGACCTGATCGATCAGGCCATAGTCCACCGCCTCCTGGGGACTCATAAAGAAGTCCCGCTCCGTATCCTCAGCGATTTTTTCTAAGGGCTTACCGGTGTTGTTGGCCAGGGCCTCATTTAACCGCTGCTTCAGATAAAGAATTTCCCTGGCTTGAATTTCAATATCCGTAGCCTGCCCCTGGGCTCCCCCCAGGGGTTGGTGAATCATAATGCGGGAGTTGGGCAGGCTCATGCGTTTGCCCTTTTCCCCGGCGGCTAGTAGAAAGGCCCCCATACTGGCGGCCAGCCCCACGCAAATGGTGCACACCTGGGGGCGAATATGGTTCATGGTGTCGTAGATGCCCAAACCGGCGTTTACGGAGCCACCGGGGGAATTGATATAAAGATAGATGTCCTTCTCAGGGTCTTCGGCCTCGAGGAATAGCATCTGGGCCACAATCAGGTTGGCGGAGTCGGAGGTCACCTCCTGACCCAGGAAAATAATCCGCTCCCGCAGTAAACGGGAATAGATATCAAAGGCGCGCTCGCCCCGGCCAGACTGCTCAATAACGGTAGGAATCATGGAGAGTAGGAATGACTATGCAATGCTTCCGTCATTGTAACCAGTTCCTGGGACTGTTGCCCTTACGGGTCTTCCCCTGACTCTCCTGGAAGGGGTGAAGGATCTCCTGGAAAGGGTAACCAGCCCCGTTGGTAAACCCCTTCCAGGGCGATGGCGGCCCCAGCAAAGAGCGTTAAACTCTCACCACAGGCCACCATGGTTAGCCAGAGTAAACCAGCCTGCTGGCCCAGGGCTAACCCCCGCACCAACCCAAAGGCAAAAACCACCCCCGACTTAATTTGGGGGTTAGGATCCTGGCGCACGGCATAGCGATAGGTAATACCAAACAGGCTACCAGAGACGGCGGCGATCTCCAGGCAAACCGGCCAGCCCGGGGGAGTGGGATGGATTAGCCAGAGCACAACCGCTATTACGGTAGCGGTAAAACCAGCTACACCAGCGGCCTTAAGAGAATTTAGGCGATCTGCCTGGGAGTCAAGAAATAACGAGTGCACGGAAACCTGAATCAACCTAACGGGGGATTTAGAGGAAGGGCTGCCTTTCGTCTATCATAGAAAACGTTACCCTATAACAATTGTGGTTGGCCATGGATATTTTAAGCTTAGGCTGGGTTACCCTTTTAGTTGTTTTCACCTTTTCCCTGTCGATGGTGGTCTGGGGCCGCAATGGCCTCTAGGTCATAACCATGGTTCAGTTCTGTGCCTGATAACAATGGAATCTACCTTGCAAGTCCAGGCCTTTAGTGTTCTGGCAATGCTTGCCCTAGCTTTAATGGTGATCGTTACTGGCGGCGTGATCTATTTGACCGCCGTTGATTGGCGAGATCGTCGCCGTCGCAAACGCGATCGCGAAGTCAATAAACCGCAGCGGGTCAGAACCGTCAAGTGATTGTAGACAGGCTACTCCATCTTTAAGGGAGGTAAGTTGTGTCCCTGGACAAATGAAACGATGGGCAGATGAGCTAAAGTGCTTATCCAGTTTTAGTCTTTTACGGAATACATTCTATCCTAGACGTTCTGGTAAAAGCTGCATATAGATAGGCAAAACTGGTTGGTTTAGGTTGCCTCTATTGAATTGAAAGTATCCATCTGTTGCAGAAAAGCATCCATGAACCTTTTGATTAAAGCTATATTTCAATTAAGCACTAATCATTCATCACTATAGCTACTTATTATTTAAGGAGACAGGGGTTATGTGTGGCATCGTCGGATATATAGGAACTCGATCTGCGGTGGATATTTTAATGGAGGGTTTGCGCAAACTCGAGTACCGCGGCTACGACTCAGCCGGTATTGCCACGGTTTTAGAGGCAGAGTTGCAGTGTGTACGGGCCAAGGGCAAGTTGCAAAATCTACAAGACAAGCTGGATGGCCTGGACAATCCAGCTCGTTTAGGCATCGGCCATACTCGCTGGGCCACCCATGGTAAACCGGAGGAATATAACGCCCATCCCCACTGCGATACCCATGGCCGGGTAGCGGTGGTGCAAAACGGGATTATTGAAAACTATCGAGAACTGCGGGAGCGGCTCAAGGCCCAGGGCCACCAATTTGTCTCTGACACCGACACGGAGGTCGTACCCCATTTAGTCTCATCCTATCTTGAGCAATTGCGTCAGGTTAGCAATCAGAATTCTGGCCGGTCCTATTTATTAGAGGCCGTGCGTGTAGCGGCCCATGATCTACAGGGAGCCTTTGCCCTGGCGGTGATCAGCGCCGATTTCCCCGATGAACTGGTGGTGGTGCGTCAGCAAGCCCCCCTGGTGATTGGGTTTGGGCAGGGGGAGTTTTTCTGTGCTTCCGATACCCCGGCGATTGTGCCCTATACCCGGGCGGTGCTGCCCCTGGAAAATGGGGAATTGGCTAGTTTGACCCCCCTGGGGGTGGAGGTCTACAATTTGGCAGGCGATCGCCTCCGCAAACACCCGATTACCCTTAACTGGAACCCTATCATGGTAGAGAAACAAGGGTTCCGCCATTTCATGCTAAAGGAAATCTACGAACAGCCGGGGGTGGTGCGTACCGCCCTGGAGACTTACATCGACAATGGCTGGACCGCCGCCGCCAATCCTGGTAGCCCGGTAAAGCTCAACCTGCCCCCTGAACTGCTGGAGGGGCTTGAGCAGGTGCAAATTGTTGCCTGTGGAACCAGTTGGCATGCCGGTTTGGTGGGTAAGTACCTGATTGAACAACTGGCGGGGCTGCCCACTCTGGTACAGTACGCCTCTGAGTTTCGCTACTCCCCCACCCCCCTGACTCCCCGCACCCTGATGATTGGGGTGACCCAGTCCGGGGAAACTGCTGATACCCTGGCAGCCCTGGAAATGGAGCAGGACCGCCGTCGAGCGCAGGCTGACCCCGCCTTTGCCCCCCGCCTTTTAGGCATTACCAACCGCCCAGAAAGCTCCCTGGCCCGCTTGGTGCCCGCTATCATTGACACCCATGCTGGGCTGGAAATTGGCGTGGCCGCCACCAAAACCTTCACTGCCCAGGTTATGGCCTTTTACTTCCTGGCCTTGGATCTGGCCTATCGCCGCCGGACTCTCTCCCTAGAAACCCTGGAAACCCTGCTCAACGGTATGTACGAGCTACCGGGCCAGATTGAGCAGGTGCTGGAAAGTCAGGAGCGTTACATTGAGGAACTGGCCCACGAATTCAGTGATACCCAGGACTTTATTTACCTGGGCCGGGGTATTAACTTCCCGATCGCCCTGGAGGGGGCCCTGAAACTGAAGGAAATCAGCTATATCCACGCGGAGGGTTACCCGGCCGGAGAAATGAAGCATGGCCCCATCGCCCTGCTGGACGCCCGGGTGCCGGTGGTGGCGGTGGCTATGCCCGGGGGGGTCTACGACAAGGTGCTCTCCAATGCCCAGGAAGCAAAGGCGCGGGATGCCCTACTGATCGGGGTGGTGGCTAGCACCGATCAGGACGCCGCCGAAATCTTTGACAAATTGCTGCCGGTGCCCCAGGTGGAGGAGTTGCTTTCCCCGATTGTGGCGGTGATTCCCCTGCAGCTACTGGCCTACCATATTGCGGCGCGCCGGGGCCTAGACGTGGATCAGCCCCGCAACCTGGCTAAATCGGTAACGGTGGAATAGAGCTTCCTCAAGGGCAGGCAAGGGGAGTCACCTAACGGACGTCGCCTCCTGGTACTAGGCGGTTAGCTGGGACTGCCGGTCTGTCTGCCACTGCCCCAGACCGTAGGCCAGCTTATCGGCAATGCCAGCGATCCACGCCTCATCCTGCTTGCTATAGCTGCGGGGGGCATGGGCGGCTAAAACCACGGCGCCTTCGGTTCCCAGGGGTTGGCAAATCACCCCCTGGATGTTGGGGGGTAGATAGGTAAACTCTACTCGCCCTGGGTAAATCTTCAAATTCACCAGGTAGATCGGTTTACCCGTGGTCAAAACCCGCTCCAGGATAGGACCAGGGGTGACCTCCCGCTCGGGCCCGAGAATGCCCCGCCGCAGCAGCACCCGGCCCTGATAGTAAATCACCAGGGAACGGGTGACGGTATTGGTCAACAGCAGGTGGGAGGCCCAGGCCAGCTCGGTCTGGAGGTCCGTGGGTAGGTCAGCCTCCAGTTCGAACCCATCCTCCCCCTCCAGCACTACGGCCTCCGGAGAAATCGGTTGCACTCGCTGCCACAGCAGGCCGGTGAGAATCAACAGCGCACTTAAAATCACCCCCACCACATCCGAGCGGGACTGGGACTCGGTCAGGCCCGGGGTGACTAGACGGTTGGCCAGCAGTAACAAACCGCCCCCCATCCCCGCCGCCAGGGGCAAACCGCGCAGCACCCGATTGCCATCGGAGCGACCAGGGTCAGTGGGTTGGGAATTGGGGGAGGTCATCATCCATGCCGGTGGGGAGAAGGGTAGGGATCCTTGAACCAGGGCGGAATAAACCATCGGCCGAACCTGCTTGGGGCCGCACAGCCACGCCTCTATAATGAATCTAAACCCTTTCGATTAGATTTGAGGAGGATCTATGGCTAAAGCCATCTGGAACGGTGCGGTGTTAGCGGAAAGTAATGCCTGTGAAGTGGTGGAGGGTAATCAGTATTTTCCCCCCGATGCCCTCCAGATGGAGTATTTTCGCCCCATTGCCCAAACCACCGTCTGTGGCTGGAAGGGGACAGCCAACTACTACGACATTGTGGTGAACGGCCAGGTCAATGCCGGGGCGGCCTGGTACTATGCTGACCCCAAATCAGCCGCCAGTAATATCAAGGGCTACGTCGCCTTCTATCGCAATAAGGTGCAGATCGAGGTTTAGACCAACGCTGGCCACCCCTTACCTCAAGACTCTATAGCAGGACGGCGGAGCGTTCCGCTAGGTCGGAGCGCTCCCCTTTGTAGAGGGTAATATGGCCGGCGATCGCCTCCCCTTTAAAGCGCTCCGCCACGTAGGTCAGGCCATTGCTGGCGGCATCCACGTAGGGGTTATCGATCTGGTCAGGGTCCCCGGTCAGGACAATTTTCGTACCCTCGCCGGCCCGGGTAAGGATGGTTTTGACCTCGTGGGGGGTGAGGTTTTGGGCTTCATCCACAATTAAAAACTGCCTGGGGATCGATCGACCCCTGATATAGGTGAGGGGTTCGATTTGCAACAGCCCCTGATCAATCATTTCCTCATGACCCCGCCGCCAATGGTCGGGTTTGCCCCGGGCATCCTGGGTGCCAAAGATTAGATCAAAGTTGTCGTAGAGGGGTTGCATCCAGGGGGTGAGTTTCTCCATCACATCCCCGGGTAGATAACCAATGTCACGGCCCAGGGGGACGATGGGGCGGGCAATTAACAGGCGAGAATAGACCCGTTCGTCGGCCACTTTTTGAACCCCTGCGGCGATCGCTAGCAGGGTTTTACCCGTACCCGCCTTGCCCACCAGGGTCACCAGGTTAATCTCATCCCGCAGCAGCAGTTCAAAGGCAAAGCGCTGTTCCCGATTCCGGGGTTGAATGCGAGACACGCCGGCATGGGGCAGCTTGGCCAGGGGCTCCAGCTTGCCACTCTCGGCCCGCACCAGGGCCAGGGCGGTGTGACTCGGGTTGGCCTGATCCACCAGGGTAATGGCCTGGTTGGGGTAGAGGGGCAAATCGAGGCCCAGGTGGCCCTCTTGAAAGAGCTGGCTGATGGCGCTGTCGGACACCAGTACCTCCAGGGTGCCGCTGTAGAGGTCATCGATATTAATTTTGTCGGTTTCGTAGTCCTCGGCAACCAACCCCAGGGCATCGGCCTTGATCCGCAGGTTGGTGTCCTTACTCACCAACACCACCGGTAAATCGTGGTGGTGACGATATTCCATAGCCACCGCCAGAATAGCGTTATCTCCCTTGTCCCCCTCCAACTCCGCCGGCAGTTGTTCCAGGGTGTCGCGGTGGCAGAGAGCGACCTTAAGGTGGCCGCCCTTCTCCAGGGGAATGCCATGCACTAGGGAGCCCTGGCGACGCAGTTCGTCCAGGGTGCGAGAGACGTGGCGGGCGTTGCGGCCGGTATCGGCGGTTTCCTTTTTGAAGCGGTCCAGTTCTTCAATGATGGTGATAGGCAGAACCACATCGTTATCCTCAAACCGAAAAATTGCCGTGGGGTCGTGCAGCAATACGTTGGTGTCGAGGACAAACACTTTTTTCATAGAGGCGGCGAACCGTGGGCAGGGTCGGGTAAGCAGATCCCACCAGGGAATCTGGGGGAGTGGTACCACTTTAGCGGATTTGGGGCGGTCTCGGCGCGATCGCCCTAACGGCCCAGGTAATCAAGGATGCCCCGGACAATGGCATCAGCAATTTGGGTCACCGCCGCTGGGTTTTGAAAACGGGCGGCATCGACGGATCCGGTGACAAAGCCGGTTTCCACCAACACCGCCGGCATGGTGGTATGGCGCAGCACGTAGAAGCGGGCCTGGCGAACACCGCGATCGGCCAGGTCGGTTTGGGCCAGCACCCGCTGGTGAATACTGCGGGCCAGGTCAGCGCCGCTGGACAGGTAGTAGGTCTCCAGGCCATTCACCTCCGGTCGCTGCATACTAATGGCATTGGCATGGATGCTGACGAATAACGCCGCACCGGCCTGATTAGCAACCTGGGCCCGAGTCTCCAGATCCACCCATTGGTCGCTATCCCGGGTCATCAGCACAGTCAACCCCTCCGCCTGCAGTCGCTGCTGTATCCGCTGGGAAATGGTCAGGTTAATCTGCTTTTCCTGGAGACCGGCAATGCCGATCGCCCCCGGGTCAAGCCCCCCATGGCCCGGGTCAATCATCACCACCACCGCCCCCTGGGGGATGGTGGGCAGTGGTGACAAGCTAGCGGGGGCAGGGGCTGAGGCATTGATAATCTTGGCGGGCAAGTTGGCCGCCACCAGGGCCTGGTAAACCTCTTCCGCCCGTTGCCGCTCCCGGAACAGCCCCACCTGGATCAGATTTTGACCCTCCACCGTCGTGGCAAAGGCCTCCGGCTCTACGGCCCGCACCCGCTGCAGAGTATCGCCACCAGTGATGGGGACGACGACGCGGAAATAGCTGCCATCGTTGACGGGGGGACGGCGGGGCGGGGGTGGGGCGGTTTGGGTGGGGGAGACCGGGGCAGTGGGGCGGGGAGAGGAGGCCTGGCCCTGGGCCAACCCCGCCAGGGGTTGATCGTGACTGAGGTAGATGTGACCCAGGGGGGCACCCTGGTGGAGGCGGCGGGTGAGTTGCCAGCCAGGGTTTAACTGAATTTTGAGAAAACCCTGGTGACGCCCCTGGGTACGACCAATTTCAATGGCCGGTAGGCTGCGATCTCGACTGGGGCGGGCAAACAACACCAGGTCATCCTGGCGGGCAGCGATCTCTAGCCGGTATTGACCCGCCAGGTCCTGGCCATTGACGCGCAGGGAGTAGCCATTACTATCGGTTCGGCGATCGCAGGACCCGGTAAAATCAAAATTCAACAGTAGCGGATCCACAACCACAGGCTTGTCTCCCTGCTCCTGCCAGCAGGCCCGGCCCTGGGGGATCTGCTCCAAGATCATCAGGGTATGGAGTTGGCCGCCCCGCGCCGGGCTGGCCACCGCGATCGCTAGATTGCTGGGAATGGTCTGCTCCCCAAACTCCGCCGCCCGGCTAACCGGCGCACTCAGCAGGGTGGCCAGAACGGCGGCGAAGCCAGTAACCAGGTGGGGGAAGGCAAAGCGGCGACAAACCATAGACCAGAAGGCGGGCGGTAGACTAAGGCGGAGCTGGGAACCAGAGCTGTTCGACCTATTCCCCGGTTTCCAGGATGGACCCTGCAGCCGTGATCTGGGGGCTAGGGCTAGGCCAGTTTCGCTGCCGTGCCAGTGTAACGCATCTAGGGGGCACCTGGGCCCCTAGCTTTGCCCCCTCCCCTGGCCCGATCAACCCCATAAAGGTCCCCAACGTGCGATTCTAAGGTATGGCCCATCCTTCCCGGAGGTTCCCTGTGAAACCCATCACCCTGCTTGGCTCCACTGGCTCCATTGGCACCCAGACCCTGGATATTCTGACCCATCATCCCGACCAGTTTCGATTGGTGGGGCTGGCGGCGGGGAATAATGTCGAGCTGCTAATCCAACAGGTGCGGCAGTTTCGACCGGAGATCGTGGCGATTAGCAATGAGGCCCGCTTGGGGGAACTACGCCAGGCCCTAGCGGATCTGGATCCCCAACCTCAACTCCTGGCGGGGCCGGAGGGCATCGTGGTGGTGGCCGGCTATGGTGACGCGGAGGTGGTGGTTACCGGCATCGTGGGCTGTGCCGGCCTGTTGCCAACGGTGGCGGCGATTCAGGCCGGCAAGGATATTGCCCTGGCCAATAAGGAAACCCTGATTGCTGGAGGGCCAGCGGTGCTTCCCCTAGTTGCCCAGCACGGCGTCAAGCTACTCCCCGCCGATTCTGAGCATTCCGCCATCTTCCAATGTTTGCAGGGGGTGCCCGCCGGGGGCCTACGGCGGATTTTGTTGACCGCCTCCGGGGGCGCCTTTCGGGATTGGCCGGTGGAGAAGCTGGCCCAGGTCACCGTAGCCGATGCCCTGCAGCACCCGAACTGGTCCATGGGGCGGAAAATTACTGTAGACTCGGCTACCCTGATGAACAAGGGTCTGGAGGTGATTGAGGCCCACTATCTGTTTGGCCTCGACTACGATCGCATCGCCATCGTCATCCATCCCCAGAGCATTATTCATTCCCTGATTGAACTGCAGGACACCTCGGTGCTGGCCCAATTAGGTTGGCCCGACATGCGCCTACCCTTGCTCTACGCCCTGTCCTGGCCCGATCGCTTCTACACCGATTGGCCCCCCCTGGACCTGGTCAAGGCTGGCCAGCTCAGCTTCCGGGACCCGGACCACAGCAAATATCCCTGTATGGACCTGGCCTACGCCGCTGGTCGAGCCGGCGGTACCATGACAGCGGTGCTGAACGCCGCCAATGAGCAGGCGGTGGCCCTCTTCCTGGAGGAACGGATTCACTTTTTAGATATCCCCCGGTTAATCGAGGGGGTCTGCGATCGTCACCGATCCAATAACCGGGCTGAACCGGGCTTAGAGGACATCATCGAGGCCGATCACTGGGCCCGGCAGGAGGTCAGCCGCATCAGCCAATCCCTCCATGTTCCCACCGTGGTTTCCCTAGGCTAGGAGGTAATCCATGGAGTGGATCCTTACCCTGGCCGCCCTGGTGGTGGTGGTGCTGGTGGCGGGCTGGCTATTCAAGCTGGTGAAAAATACCCTCCAAACGGTTTTACTGGTGGGTTTTGTGCTGCTGGCCCTTTATTTTATCTTCGGCATTGGTCCCGCTGAGCTCTGGGAGGAAATCTACCGGCGTTTCCGTGACCTCCAGGGTCGGTAGACTGCCGTAACCTCCAGGGTCGGTCAGCTAAAGCGCATCAAAGACGGTTTCGTCCTCCACTCGCCAGGCCGGATCGACGATGCAAATAAAGACAATCGGCTCGGAACCGTTGTTGCGCAGGTGCTGGCGGGCATTAGGGGGAATATAAACGGCATCCCCAGGGCCAACTACACTGATTTCTTCATCAATGTGCATTTCCCCAGTGCCCGAGAGGATGTAGTAGACCTCGGAGGTGGTTAAGGCATGGGGGGTAGACACCTGTCCGACGGGTAAAATCGCGTGGGCCAGGCTGTAGCCCAGGGCCAGGTCCTGCTTGTCGGGATGGAGTAGCTCCCGTAGCTGGGTACCATCTCCAGCAACAAATTCCGGACAATCCTGTAACTGGCGAATGAGCATAGTAGGTCGGGGGCAAGTAGGGCGAAGGCAGAGTCCCATCCGGCACTGGAGGCGAGCCAGGTCAGGCATCAGCCGATCAACTCTGAGCCCAGGGTTTGGGCCAAAGCTATACCCTGCTAGGATAGAACCTGCCTCCATGGTAAGCGGTTCCGGCTCCATCCGCATCTGGTTGACTGACAAAACATTGCCTCACGGCGGTTCAAACCGCTGCTATACAGACGAAGTCGGCCTTCGCCGACTGGCTCATAACCCGCGTAGGCGGGTTTTGCCTGTCTAGGCGCGGCTTCTAGCCGTCAGCGTTGAGAGTTTTGTCAGTCAACCAACATCCGCACTCAGGACTTCAGGATCTGGCGTCAGGGGCCGCCGTGGCTATCTGGCCCCATTGCCTGGGTGTCATCCAGATTAGCGGGACGGGAGTACCGCCCAGGCGGCTATGGAGAAAAATCAGTCTACCCAGGTGACTATGGCCCAGCTCACGGAAAGCCCCATTGTGGCGGAGAGTTTTGCCCTGATCGATCAGGAGGTGGGCCCGCACCAGCTGAGCCCAACGGAGTACGCCGTGGTGCGGCGAGTCATCCATAGCACCGCCGATTTTGAATTTAAAGACCTGGTGCATTTTAGCCCCGGGGCGATCGCCCGGGGAGTGGCGGCCCTGCAAGCCAGTACGACAATTTTGGTGGATGTCACCATGGTGCGCCAGGGGATTGCGGGTCTGGTGGGTCGGACCTTCGCCAACCCCATCCTGACGGCGGTCACCCTGGGGGAAGGGCCCGACCCGGGGCAAACCCGTACCCAGGTGGGCTTGCTGCGGGGCCTGGCCCAGGCCCCCGGGGCCATCGTGGTGATCGGCAATGCCCCCACCGCCCTGCTGGCCCTGGCGGACCAGATCGCCGCCGACAGGGTCCAGCCTGCCCTGGTGATCGGGGCACCGGTGGGGTTTGTGGCGGTGGAGACCGCTAAACAGCGCCTGGCCCAACTGACGGTACCCCAAATTCGGGTGGAGGGCCGCAAGGGGGGATCGGCGGTGGCGGCGGCGATCCTCAATGCCCTGGTGGTGCTGGCCTGGGAGCAGCAGCCATGACCCCGATTCAGGTGGTGGGGGTGGGCCTGGAGGGCAGATCGGGTCTGTCTCAACGCCTGCTCAGTCTGATCGATCAGGCCAGCCTGCTGGTGGGCAGCCCCCGCCAGCTCAGCTACTTTCCCGAGGTTACCGCCCAAACCTGGCCCCTGCAGGATTTGGGGGAGGCCATGGCGGCGCTACAACGCTGGCTTGCCCAAGCTGATCCCGGGCTGGTGGTGATCCTAGCCTCCGGTGATCCCCTATTTTTTGGGCTGGGCCGCCTGTTGCTAGCCCACCTACCCGCCGATCGCCTCACCTTTCACCCCCAGGTAAGTGCCATGCAGTTGGCCTTTAGCCGCCTGAAGTTGCCCTGGCAGGGCGCCACCCTGGTGAGTGCCCATGGTCGGTCGGTGGAGGCTCTGGTGACCGCCCTCCGCCGCGGGGATGAGCTATTGGCGGTGCTGACGGACCCCAGCCACAGCCCGGCCTGCCTGGGGCGGCTGATCCTGGATCTGGCCCTACCCTGTAGCTACCGGTTGTGGGTCTGTGAAAACCTCGGGGATGATCAGGAACAGATCCATGACCTGACGCCGGAAAATGTCCAGGGACGGGACTTTTCAGGGCTGAATGTGGTGGTGTTACAACGCCTACCCCACCCCCCTGGGGAGCAGGCCTTGCCCTGGTTTGGGCTGCCGGATCGAGCCTTTGACAGTTTTAGCGATCGTCCTGGTCTGATCACAAAGCGGGATATTCGCATTCAGATTCTGGCGGATTTAGCCCTGCAGCCCCACCAGGTGATCTGGGACATTGGGGCCGGCACCGGCTCCGTCAGCATTGAGATTAATCGACTTTGCCCCGAGGCTAGGGTCTACGCGATCGAAAAAACTCTGGCCGGGGTGACCCTGATCGACCGCAACCGCCAGCGCCTGGGCGATGGCCATCTCCACATTATCCACGGTGCTGCCCCGGATGCCCTGACCGCCTTGCCCGCCCCCGACCGGGTCTTCATCGGTGGTAGCGGCGGGAGTCTGGGCCCCATCCTGGATCACTGTGGCTCTGCTCTGCTGCCCCAGGGCCAGATCGTCCTGGCCCTGGCCACCCTGGAACATCTGCAGGGGTTGATCACCTGGGTCGGCAACCAGGGCAAACAACCGGCCTCCCCCTGGCACCTGGAGCTGCGCCAGCTGCAGATCAGCCACAGCGTGGAGGTGGGCCGTTTACACCGCTGGCAGCCCTTGACGCCGATCACCCTGGCCACCCTAAGGCGAGCCTAGGGATTAGGGCTCCTGCGCAGCGCTATTATCTTCGGGGAGGGGAGCTGGCCTAGGGGCCAGGCCGCTCTGGAGCCGCCGCTGCCAGCTTCGGGTTAGGGTTTGGCGCTGGTTAATCAGGTAAATACTCACCAGGGTCAGACCCACCCCCAACCACTGTAGGGCGGTCAACCGTTCCGCTAAAAACAGGTTGCCAAACAGCAGGGCAAACACCGGGGTGAGAAAGGTGAGGGCACTGAGGCTGGTGAGGTTGCCCTGGGCGGCTAGAAAGAAGAAAATACCGTAGGCCAGGGCACTACCCAGCAGGGTGGAGTAGGCGATCGCCCCCCAGTCCATCCAGGTCAGCCCTTGCCAGGGATGGGGTTCCCACCAGAGGGACAGACCATAGAGGGGTAGCCCCCCCAACACCATGTGCCAGCCCGTGGCCACTACCGGGTCAACCTGGCGGGCCACATAGCGAATTAAAATTGTCCCCAGGGCCATGGATAGGGCCGCCAGCAACATCCAGCCTTGCCCATTTTGCCCCAGGTCCGCCAGGGGCAGGCCATGACCCTGGAGCAGGGAGAGCCACCAATCCGTGGGCAACCCCAGCAAGCTAATGCCCAGGATGCCCCAGAGCAAGCCGATCCAACCCAGGCCACCAATTTGCTCGCCAAATAGGGCTCGGGCCATGACCGCCACCGCCAGGGGTTGGGAGTCGATCATCACCGAACCCAAGCCCGCCCCGGTACGCTCCAGGCCCGTGGCCAGAAACCCTTGAAACAGAGTACCATCCACCAGGGCAAACAGGGCTATCCAGAGCCACCCCCGCCAGGGGATGGCCTGGGGTCGCCCCAGCCAGCGGGTCGCCAGCAGTACCACCAGGCCGGCGGGCACAAGCCGTAGGGTGGCCAGGAAAAAAGGTGCCGTGTGGGGTAGGGCTCCCTTCATGGCCACCATGGCTGTGCCCCAAAGGAAAAAAGGCGCAACCAACAGCAGGGGGTGCCGGCCAGGGGACTGGAGGGAGGCGGAATCTGCAGAATCCATAGCTTGGGAAACCCGTAGAAAGAGCAAACCAGAGGTAATCTTAAAGAAATGTTAACGCAACTGGTTGACTAGCAGGGAGGCCCCGCCCAGGGAATCCTAGCCTATCGGGATACCATTCGAGCCGCCAGCCTAATCCGCCGTGGCTAACTCGGTGCTACCGCGGCGGTTGCGACTGGTGAGGCTATTAAACAGCATCTGGCCGATCGCCTTAATCAAGCTGCCCTCTAGCTCCTTGAACATCACCATATTGAGACCAAAGGCATCATTGGCCTCCTGGACGATCTGGGCGATCTGGGCCTCATCCACCGGGGCCTGGTCAATAGATTGGCGATAGCGGGCCTTGAAGGCCTTTTCATCAGAGATCTCGGGAAACTCGTAGAAGGCGCTACCCTCCCCATCGCTCAGATTCATGGCCCGTTGGGCAATGGTCTTGAGGATCTGACCACCGGAGAGATCGCCGATGTAACGGGTGTAGGAGTGGCTGAGTAGGAGTTCCGGTTGGCTGTTGGCCACTTGACGAATACGATCCACGTAGGCCTGGCCGCCGGCGGTGGTGGTGATTTGATCACGCCAGTTGGAGCCGTAGTAATAGGCCAGGTCCGACTCCAGGGCAGCCCGACGATAGAGTTCAGGAAAATGAACGGTGGAGACCACCGGGTGGTGCTTGTGGCGCTCTAGCTCTTCTTCCATGGCGCTGTAGGCAAAGTAGAAGTTAGCAACCAGCTTGCGATAGGAGTTTTTTTCTACCACTCCTCGCAAAAAGCAGCGCACAAACCCCATATTTTCCGCCATGGTGTGGGCTTTCTTGGTGCCTTCCCGCAGCTCGGTTGATAAATTAGTCATGCTGATGGTCTCACTGATAGCTAGATTATTTTTTTAGACACTTTAATTGTTAATCTAGACGAGTTTAAGGGTAGCTTCTATTACATTTTTTTACAGAATGGGGCAGAACCCAGATGGCAATTGAGCAACAACCAGAGGCAGACCCGCCGGTCAGGGCCGATACCCCGGCATCCTCCCCCAAGACTGCACCGATAGGGTTGACCAGGGAAATTGTCGCCTTAGAAAATATCTCCCGGGTGTTCGGTCGGGGTGAGGCGGCGGTACGGGCCTGCGATCGCATTAATTTGTCGGTTAACCTGGGGGAATATTGCGCCATCATGGGGCAATCAGGCTCCGGCAAGTCCAGCTTGATGAACCTGATCGGCTGTCTAGACCGCCCCAGTCATGGTCGCTACTGGCTGGATGGGGTAGACGTCTCCCGGCTCAATAAGACCCAACTGGCGCGGGTGCGCAACCGCAAAATTGGCTTCGTTTTCCAGCGCTACGAGCTATTGCCGAATCTCACCGCCTTAGACAACGTGATTTTGCCCCTCATGTACGCCGGTCTTGCCCCTGGTCTACGCCGTCGTCGGGCGATCGCCGCCCTACGCTACCTGGGGCTAGAACACCGCCTCGACCGACGACCGAGCCAGTTGTCGGGGGGGCAGCAGCAACGGGTGGCGATCGCCCGGGCCATTGTCACCCGCCCTGTGCTGCTGCTCGCAGACGAACCCACCGGGGCCCTTGACTCCCAATCCGCCAGTGAAGTCCTGGACATTTTCCGAGCCCTGCACCAACAAGAAATCACCATTATCATGGTCACCCATTCCCTGGAGGTGGCTCGCCACAGTCAGCGAATTATTACCATGGCGGATGGTCAGATCGTCAACCCCTACCTCCATCCCGCCGGGGCAGGGAGGACCTTGGTTGAAGACCTGGGTCTTCAATCTTCACCGACGAGCATGGAGGGATTCGAACCCCCGACACCTAGAACCGGAATCTAGTGCTCTATCCACTGAGCTACATGCCCTTAACCATACTTATCCTACCACCTTATGCCCGGGGGTCACCAACGGGTCCTGGAGCCAGGGCTTGCCCAGGTGGCTAAAGGCACTGATTCAAGAGGGTTTGGCGAGGATTCGTGCGGCGGCTATCACGGATTTTTTCGTAGAGTTGCCGTTCTTCGGCGGTGGGTTGGTCGGGTGGAGTAATCACCACTTTGACCAGTTGATCACCGCGATCTCCCCTGGGGCTAGGCCACCCCTTGCCCCGCAACCGCAGGGTTTGCCCCGACTTCACCGCCCCTGGCAAATTCATCGACACACTTCCATCCGGCGTGGGCACCTCAATTTTGCCTCCCAAAACCGCTTCATCAGGGGTGATGGGGACCTCGCAGATCAGATTATCTCCCTCCAACTTAAAGAGGGGATGGGGGCTCAGTTGTACCACCAGGTAGATATCCCCCCGCTGTTTGGTGTAGGGGTTGAGCTGGCCCCGGCCCTTTAACCGCACCTTGCTACCCTGTTTAGCTCCGGGCGGAATCCTCACCTCCACCTCATCGTTACCAATCCGCAGGCGCTTTTGGGTACCGTGGAAGGCCTCACTTAAGCTGAGGCTAATGTTAGCCTCCTGATCAACGGACTGGGAGGGCGCCCCGGTATCAAAGCCAAAGCCACTACCACCGCCGTAGGAATAACTACGGGCACGTCCTCCGGGGGTTCCCCCGGCAAAGCGACCCAGCAGTTCATTAATAAACTCATCAAAGCTGCCGTAGGCACTGAAATCAAAGCCACCAAAGTCCCCAGGGCTACCACCGTAGGCTGCTCCGCCGGCTCGATCAGCCTGCTGCCAGTATTGGCCAAACTGATCATATTTCTTGCGCTTGTCGGGGTCCGACAGCACCTCGTAGGCCTCACTGACCTCTTTAAACTTGGCTTCAGCCCCCTTATCCCCCGGATTCACATCGGGGTGATACTTCCGGGCCAACTTCCGGAAGGATTGCTTAATCTCATCGGTTGAGGCCGTTCGACTGACCCCCAGCAGGGCGTAGTAATCCTTGAAGCCCGTGGCCGCCATGACATACCTCCTAACACTTAGCTCTAGCCTAGCAAAGTCAACGGTCTAGGGCAGTTCGGTTTTCTGCCAATAGGGGATCGGAAAGGCCAGGGAACCTAAGCATGTTGCTGGAGTAGCTCCACAATCGCCTGGTGTTCCATGGGTGGTTCCAGGGGAAAGTCCTGACGGGTATCGGTAATCAGCCAGTCTAGGGCGGCGGCCTTCATGTCAATGGAGGCACCACTTTTATCGACGCAATAGCGGCCAAACACCAGCTTGTCCACCAACCGCACCCCGGGACCAATGCGGGAGTATTCGAAGATGACACTTTTATCGACAATCGCCCCACTACAAATAGCACAATTGTTGGCAATGGCGCTGGGTCCAATGATGGTGGCACCATCCTCAATGTGGGTCATACCGCCAATATAGACAGGCCCTTCGATGTGAACCTTATCCCAGTTGGCCTTGACGTTCAGCCCAGCATAGACCCCCGGGTAAATTTCTTGCCCCGGGATGTCCACCAGATTAACCACCCCCGTCAGGACATCTTGAATGGCCTGCCAGTAGTCGGGTACCTTACCGATGTCCACCCATTCAAATTCCATGGGGATCGCATAGAAGGGAGCCTGGTTTGCCACCAGCTTAGGCATCAGATCACTGCCAATGTCAAAGGGGACCCCTGAGGGAATGTAGTCAAACACCTCAGGTTCAAAGATGTAAATCCCGGTATTAATTTCCGTACTGAGGGCATCTTCAACCGCGGGTTTTTCCTGAAAGGACTTGACCCGACCATTCTCATCGGTGACCACAACCCCGTAGCTAGGCACCTGCTTCAGGGGAACGGTTTTAGTGATGATGGTGGCAATGGACCCCTTCTCTCGGTGGCGTCGAACCGCCTCGGTCAGGTTGAGATTGATCAGGGCATCCCCACAGAGCACCACAAAGGTATCGTCAAAAAAGGGGGAAAAGTCTTGAATCCTGCGCATGCCCCCGGCGGAACCCACTGCTTCTCCCACCAGTTCCCCGTCTACGATACGGCCCTCAAAGGAGTAGCCAATTTCCACCCCAAATCGTTGACCGTCACGAAAGTACCCTTCGATTTCATTGGCTAGGTGACTGACGTTGACCATAATCTGATTGAAGCCATGCTGGCGTAGTAGCTCCAGCAAAAACTCCATCACGGGTTTTTGCATCAGAGGAATCATGGGTTTAGGAATGGTGTAGGTGATCGGGCGTACCCGAGTGCCCTTCCCGGCCGCCAGAATCATGGCTTTCATGGTAGATAAGGTCCTTGAAATAATAATTTTGCTAAAAAGTTATCCATCTACACTAGTCACTAGTCTAAGCCATAGGCCACAGACCCTAGGGTAACAAAGCCAGCCAGACTAGATCTCAACAGCTGTAGCCTGAGAGGCTAACATCAAAAATACCTTAGGCCCTACTAGCCTTCGCCGTCTGCTATTGGCTTACGGCTACAACTGTGAAGTCCTCTGTGATATAGCGGTTTTCCATAGAGTGAGACATCCCATTGCTCAGTCCTACCCCCCAGCACCTGACTGTATGAGTTTCACATTGTACCCCCCTTGGCAAGGGGGGGTGTTCACGTCGCACTTCACCCGAGTGAAATCCGGTATAGGTTGGAAAATAGTATAGGTTGGAAAATAAGTGATCTAATTTAACTAATAGAATAAATAAACTACTTGGTTATGGTATCCCATTTCTCCTCTAAATCAGCCCAATCTGATTGACTTTAAAGAGCCCTCACAGTTGTAGTAAAAATCCGGTGAAAAAGCATAATTAAATGTTACTCGGTCAGTATAAAGGAACTGGACGCAAGTTCTTCAGTACTGAGGGGATCACGATTCAGGTTTCTAACCTTGAGATCTTGGTAGAAATTTTGCTGTGATAGTTCCACCTTAGATTGGGCGGATAGGAATAACAGACCCCAGAATACGCCAACCCGTTCATGCACAGCGGCTGCGTGGGGAGTTTCAAAGTGATGGGCAGACCTCAGCTCTGGGGGTTGAAAGCTAGGCCACTGCTCTAGCAGGTGTTCAAAGTCCAGCCAGCGTTGATCCCCCTCCAGGGTATCCCAGTAGGCATCCAGGAATAGCTCCAGGGCAGCGGCGATTTCCGAGAGGTTTTCCTGGTGGGCTAGTTGGGCGATCGCCCGTACCGCCTGGCGTTTTGCCTGGGGCCGAGCCCGTCGGTTGCGCGATCGGGGAATTTGATCCGCCATCACGGCAGCAATGGTTTCCAGCTGCTGAATCAACTCCTCCAGGGTAACCCGACGCCGTGATGGCGGTGGGGCCACGGCCCGGCGATGGAGACGCTGCTCCAGGTTAGGGGGTAGAGGGATAGTGGTGAGATCGGCAGGCTGATCCCAGAGGAGTTCTTCCTCCTCCAGATTGGCCTCCGCCTCCGCCCGCACCATGGTGTCGGCTTTGAGCAACACCAGCATGGAGGCGTAGAGAAAGGCTTGACCCGACTCCGATAGATTAGCCTCGTAGGGAGTCCGCCCTTGCCGACTGAGGTTCTCCGCCTGGGCCTTGAGGCTCTGGAGAAAGCGATCAATGACCTCGATCACCTTCACATTCCAGGGATCCATTTCCCCCCGTTCTGCTAAATCGAGTAGGAAGGCAATGGCGGTTTCTGCTAGGGAAGCGGACATGGGCAAACCTTGGACTGCATGGAAATCATCACCGTTCCGGTTACCTCAGAGGATAGGACTGAGGGTAGGGCGCCTACCCTATCCTTACTCGGCCGAAGGAGAGGCGGGTAACAACAGGCTTTGTTCTTCTAACTCCACCCGGTAGCGCTCCACATCCTGTTCTAGTTCCTGAATGCGCAGCTCCCGTTCCTGCATTTGCTTACCCACCGATAGATAGCCTTGCACTTGGGTCCAGACACTAAATACCCAGGCCAGCACCGCCCCGATGCCCATGGCCATAATCAATTCAACACAGAGGGGCGCCTCAACATCTAAACCCCTGGCAATATGGATGATTACCGGCTCCGTATTCTCAATACCAAAGAGCACCAGGGCGAGGGCAATCACAAAGATGACAACAAAATTAATTTGTTTCATGGCTTTCCGGTCTCCAATCTCTAGCTCGCTACACGATAGCGCAAGAAATAGCCTAGTAACACAAGCAAAACAATCCCTAGGGTACCTAAACCGACGGGGTTAGGTAGCCAGAAGACGACGTC
>Ga0172373_10000289_pt1 | contig 81571 bp, 82 predicted proteins | sample Lak10m_2_FD_114546 | JGI IMG/M metagenome (GOLD analysis project Ga0172373, IMG submission 114546) | Freshwater microbial communities from Kabuno Bay, South-Kivu, Congo - kab_092012_10m | ecosystem: Environmental > Aquatic > Freshwater > Lake | place: Democratic Republic of the Congo...
CTGAAATTTAGTAGTTCTTAAAAAGGGGGGGGGCTTACTTTTGATATCGAGACAGCAGCACTAGTAAAATCAAGGCTTTCAGAAAGCAAAATGGTTAATTTGTATTTTTATCGGACACTAGTGGTTTTTTATATAAAATGGTCGTCTCCTATCTATTGATTTTTTATTTTGATAGGAGTTTGCTTTTTTGATTATTGAATTCTTCTGTTGTTAACAATCCTGAATCTAGTAGACTTTTTAAAGTAAGTATTTGATCTGCTAAACTTTTTGAATAGTCATATTCATTATCAAGAATAAGACTTTTAAGTGTACTAAACTCTTCTTGAGTTATTATATTTTCTTCAAATAATGATTTCAATTTCACTAGCTCATTAGTTTTGTTTAAAATATTTTTAGTGTTAGATTCAACTTGTTTTGGTGAAAGCTGATAATAGTGGGATGTATTGTATTGCATTGTCCACAAAAAAGGAATTATAAAAAAGCAACCTCCAATTATGGCACCAATATCAGGTCTTTCAGTTCTATAAATAGTGGTTGTAAAGTCAAGATATCCCTCTTTTTTGAAAGTTAAATTTATAGATGAACCTGTGATTTTGGAATCGCTATAACTATATGGTGTGATTCCAACACTTTGATTATCTATATACAAGTCTGCACCACTAGGATTACTGTTAATGATAGTTGTACTTCCACAACTAGCAAGGAAAATTGACGCTGCTATAAGGCAAGAAATCATTTTAAATAACATGCAATAAGTATTACGTTTCACACAAAAATAAAACTAAATGCACAATAAAGCGCACATAATGTAAATATAAATACGCATCACTTTGCACAACTTTGTGTATATGCAGCACAGAGGTGAAATCGTTGAAAAAGCAATTCGTCAGAGTGGATATTCTTTGTCGAAAGTAGCGGAGCGCCTGGGTAAAAGTCGAAGATGGATTTATAATGCATTTGAAAATCCAAACTTGCCACTCGATTATATTTATGCCATCGGAAAGGTTATTCACCACGATTTTTCTTCCGAGATACCAGTAGGTGCTTTACCGACATCGTTGCTTCAAGAACCACCACTAACATTGAATCCTATAAGTGAGGATAACGAACGTTGGAAAGAAAAATATTATGATCTCCTGGAAAGGTACAACGCGTTATTAGAATCGCTTCATCAAACAAAAACGGTGTCCAACCCTTAATTCAATAGAAAGGGTTTTGTGCACGGATCACAGGATAAATTAAGCTCCTTTCCCAAACAATGCCATTCGCCTTTTTTAAGTACATGAACATAAGCCAGGTCTACTGCTGTCTCTATTGTATTGCCGTCGGCATCGGTTCCTAGCAGTATAAGTTCAAAAAAGCCCCAATCGTTTTCTTGATAAGTTACTTCGGTAAGTGTAAGTTGATTCGGTGTATCTTGATCACAGCATGCGCACCACAAAACCAATTGTGGTTCGTGTTTCATGTAGTTCATTACATAATGCTGAGCATCTTGAGCCGTTTTCTCATCCAACCAAGCCAACTGATCTGCATGAACTTGGGCGCTGAACATTAAACTCACTAACAAAAGAAAACAGAATTTCATGATTGCTTTCTACCGTTTAAAAAATCTCCATTTACTTTTGAGAACTGTACTTCTGTAGTCGTCTAATTTTTCATTGACGTTATGCTGAATCAATTTTTGCGTCAATTTTAGGGTGCCTTTACCTTGTTTATAATCCATTTCATCAGGAAATATGGGTACAATTGCCAAGAAATGAATGATTTTATCGGATACTTCAACCTGTTTAAGTTCTTCTTCAAGCAAAATCGGATCTGTAAGAAAAAAGTGATTTTGTTGCATGGTAGCTGAAAGGGCTTGCATGTCTTTGCCGCAAGGCATGGTGTGACCGTGTCCGAACCAACTATTCTTTTCCCGCACATAGGCAGCCAAACGCTGAATCCATGAAAATACCCAATTCATATTTGGGTTTGTCATATCCTCCCATTCCCAGTAGGAAGGGAGACAAAAATACAATTCGTTGTGTGCACGATCGCTGAGTTTTTCTGGCACTGGCATGGTGTAGTTGCTTAAACCGTTGGTCATCACAACGGTCACTTGTCCGCTCCTGCCTTGAATGGGTTCTAAATCTAATAAGAGCAAAGGTATTTCTCCTTCATTCGTTGCTAAGGTTGAAACCCTGTGCTCACCAAAGCGTTCGATTAGCTTGTGTTCTAATTCAGTCATTGAACATCCTTATTTTTTCTTTTCCCAAGCTTCCAGACTGGCTTTGTTCAAGTCGATATATGTTGTATTCTTTGCTTTTTCAGCTTCAACTAAAGATAATTTAATGGTTGTGATGGCACCGTTATAATCTCCTAAATCAGCTTGAATGAGTGCCTTAGTGCGCAACATCCAATAAGCAGAACCTCGTTGTTCTAAGGCTTTATTTACCCAGATCAGCGCCTGTTGTAAGTCTTTCTTTTCTTTGTAATAGTATTCACCCGCAGCATAATATTCACCGGCAGACGGCCCGTTCATTGTTTTTTGTATCGCAGCCATCATTTTTGCATCGGTTGGTACACTAAAAGGCAATTCAGCTCGTGTTTTATCCCATTCGAAACTGAGAATAGCTTGTTTTGTTTCCACGGCATCCAAACCAATAGTAAAGGATTCTGTGATGTCCTTCAAATTAGTTACGCTGACTTTTTTTCGTAATGCCACCTTGTTTTCATCCCATTTTTCAGGTGTTCCCCAATTCGAAAAATCGGTATAAAAAATAATTTCCCAAGTTGCTTTTGTTGGTGTAATGAACAAGGCATAAGTTCCTGCTTTCAAGGTGTCCTGATCAAAAGTGATATTGTCAGAGGTCGTGAACTTCGTATTTTCATTTGCACCAGCGCGCCAAACTTCACCGTAGGGCAAGAGCGATCCAAAAATATCTCGTCCATTTTTTGCCGGTCTCGAATATTCTATTTTGATGTCTGTCAACCCTACGCGCTGTTCAAACTTTGCCAATGGGCTGGCTTTAGGAGCTTGTAATTGCGCTAATCCATTAACTGAAAGACCAATAAGGATGATAAGTGAACTGAATTTCATGTGTTTAAAATTTGAGTTGCGAAACTAAGCTTTCTTGCTGAGATGTTGGGTTTATTTTAACGAATAACTGAACAAATTGCATCCCAAAAAGATTGGGTTGAAACTACACAACCTTGTTCCATTAAGGCATGGATTTCCTCCTCACGTGAATGTTTAAATGGCTTTGAAGTTTCAAAATAAGTCAAGTTTTGAGCCTGTTGAGTCATTGCCTGATGAATGGATTCAGGTGTAGATAGATCGATATCAACACCCGATTTAGGGGTAATTGAAATCAAGTGTACTTGTGATTGACCAACATAAAATAACATACAAGAATCGGTGCTTCTAAACTCGATGTAAGTTAGTTTTTCGTATATCCGTTGCAGTACGGCATCACTGAATAGACCAACAAGTTCGGTTGCACGAGTTGGTGCAGTTTCATTGATTTTTGCCCAAGTATCACCATCAACACCATTGACAATTAAGAATTGTTTTAATTCATCCTCCAGATGACTAAGTTCTTCCTCGCTGAGCATTCTGTATTTCATGTCACGAATATCGGAGTTTCGAAGCGAATAATCGTAATTTTGTGTTATGTCTGAAAAGAAAGGAATTGCGATACTTGGATCAACAGGTTCTATTGGCACACAAGCGTTAGAAGTTTTAGAGGCTTATCCGGATAAATTTGATTTACAAGTGCTTACAGCGGGTAAAAATGCAGATTTGTTGATTGAACAAGCTAAAAAACACAAGCCAAACACGGTCGTAATTTCTGATGAATCCCAATATACCTATGTCAAGGATGCGCTTTGGAATGAAGCCATTCACGTTTATTGTGGTGCTGAAGCGTTGTGTCAGGTAGTTGAATCAAACGAGGTTGCTGTTGTACTTACCGCATTGGTTGGCTATGCAGGGTTAAAGCCTACTATCCACGCCATCAAGGCCAAGAAGACCATTGCCTTGGCAAATAAAGAAACATTGGTTGTAGCCGGTGAATTAATCACTTCCCTGGCTCAAGCATATGGGGTTAATATTTATCCGGTAGATTCGGAGCATTCGGCCATATTTCAATGCCTCGTAGGAGAATTTAACAATCCGATAGAAAAGATTTACTTGACTGCATCAGGTGGTCCATTTCGTGGCTGGTCTGCAGAACGCTTGGCATCCGTAACGAAAGAACAGGCTTTAAAGCATCCGAATTGGAGTATGGGAGCAAAAATTACCATCGATTCCGCAACGTTAATGAATAAGGGCTTGGAGGTTATAGAAGCCAAGTGGTTATTTGGTTTGCGTCCAGAACAAATTGATGTTATTGTTCACCCGCAATCGATTATTCATTCGTTGGTTCAATTTGAAGATGGAAGTATGAAGGCCCAAATGGGTTTACCGGATATGAAGTTGCCTATTCAATTTGCGCTAACTTATCCGGCACGATTTAAAACGGATTTCCCCAGATTTAATTTTATAGACTACCCTCAACTCACATTTGAACAGCCAGATAGACAGGTTTTTAAAAATTTGGATTTGGCATTTAAAGCGATGGATAAATTGGGTACGGCTGCGTGCATTTTAAATGCAGCGAATGAGGTTACGGTGGATGCCTTTTTGAAAGATCAAATACCGTTTAATGCCATTGCACAAATCAATGAGGCTACCCTGAATGGAGTCATTTCAATCGATAACCCGAGTTATGAAGATTTTGTTTTGAGCGATGAGCAGGCCCGGCTATTTGCACAAGCTTGCATGTAGCATGACAGCTGCTGTCTGGTATATTGTTGATTAGCGAACGGCTTCTAAAAGTGATGAAACATCACCGTCAAAATAGTGCTCTTTCAAATGTTGTATGAGGTATGCGCTATACTCTTCACGTGTAATTTTAGCTACATAAATGTAACCTCTTCCTTGGGGGCGGTGCCGAATGAATTTTTTCCGCTCTAGGATACGAACAATGGTGGAAGTTGTATTGTAAGCGGGTCGGGGTTCAGCGTACAGCTCTTGAATTTCTTTCACTGTACCTTTACCTAACTGCCACAACCTCAACATGACTTGTTCTTCAGCAGGAGTGAGACGTTCCATGTTTAAATGATTAGCTATAATCAAATTACAGCTAATCATTTACAAATCCAAAACTAAGACTATAATTTTAATTTTTTCTTCAAGCCAGCATCAACACCACCTTTGTTCAAGTAGATGTTGATCGTCTTTAGTTTGAAGTAATTTTCTGAAACATAAAGATAACCTTGAGGGTAATTACCTGTTCCCCAAGAGTTTTTCACCAAAAAGAAGCGGGTACCATTTTGATCCTTATAAAGCCCAACGATGTGCATACCATGGTCATCAGTGGTTGTTTTATTGTCATATCCTTCTTGACGCAATTCAGGAGTAACGGTTAGTTCTTTTACAGGTGACATAAATGCATCTGATTTTTTGTCGGCGCCTGCATTGGAAAAGTTCTTGTTGTCACGCCCACTTACAGCAATAGTTGAAGGATCTTCAGGTGCTACGGCAATTCCATTAGAAAAACTGAATCCTTTTTCTGAAACATCAGCACCCCAAGCAACAGTATAGCCATTTTTTAAGGCGTATTCGCACACATCAGTTAATTCGTTGATGCTCACATTGTAACTGCTTCCCCAAATCCAGTTGTCAGGGATCTCCAGTTGACACGCTTCGTACATCGGGTGGTTGGTAAATGAAGTCAAGGAAACATATTCATCCATATTTAAACCAATTTCTTTGGCATAGGATTGTGGCGTATACTTCTTGCCTTTAAATTCAAATTCTTTGATATCCTTGCCTAAGTATGCGTCTAAAATTCCTGCTAAAGCCTGCTTCCATGCTTGAGTCACTGGGCCATGGTTAGCAGAAGTAGTATATTTTAAAATTCCTTGTACTGCACCGTTCAATACTTCAAAGAATTCACTGTGGTCGTGTTCAGTAGATCCATAAGTCAACCCGTTGTACACGGTCATTGGAACAATACCGTGTTTTTTAATCACGTATGGTATATCGTGAAAGGCACCACCTTCACCAAAATTTGTTTTTCCGTCCATACGGATATAGCGTTCAGCCTTGTTCTCATATGCTTTTCGAACAATAAACATTTCAGACAACACATCCGGATTCTTGTTCCCTTTTCGAATCAATTCAGACTCAAAAAAGGATAATGCTGAAAAGCTCCAACAAGTTCCTGTATACCCTTGACTTTGAACGGGTGTTGCGTCGAGGTGAGCGACTTTAGTGAACTGATAAGTACTACCTTCTTTATTTGTTACCTGTGTTTGAGCGATAGTAAAGGCGCTTACACCAACAAATAGAAACGAGAAAAATTGTTTTTTCATTTGACCTAAGTTTTGAGGTCACAAAAATACGAAAAACTACAGCTGTTTTTTATTTTTTAAGAATCCAACCAGAGACGGCTTTAGCAGCGGCAGCCTGTTTAAGTTGGTCGAGCTCTTGATTTGTTTGTGCACTTCCCAAACTAACCCGATGTAAACCTTTTTGTTGATCTACAACATGGGCGTTGAATCCTTGCTTAGCTAAGGTGGCAATAAGTGCTTCAGCATTAGAAAGTTCGCCAAAGCAACCCACGATATACTCGTACTTCACGCCAGTCGCCTTTATAGGTTCAGGTGTTTGTATTTCACTTGTTACTGGTGTTGAAACAGGTGCTTGTGTGAACGTAGCATCATGCACTTTTACAGGCATGTAGACGTCATCCAATACGTGTAGTGCATATACATCAACATCTTGTGGTAAAGTATTGAGCACTTGATCAAATTCAGGTTGTGCGTTTGTGGGTTTTAATGTTGCCTGTTTCTGAACAATATAATTCGCTTTATGTGCCTTGATCAATGGATTAAAATCTCGCACAGAGAACATGCCAGATTCAAGTACATTGGTTTTCATGGGTATCCAATACGAATAAAAACCTATCGGTAACAAGCAAGCTGCGGCAGCAAGTTTTACCCATGTACGTTTCTTTGAAACCGCTGGGTGAACGATAATGGCTTCGTCTTTATCCTGTTCTACTTGTTCAATGTGCTCGGTATCAAAAACAATTGCAGCCGATTCAGTTTCAGCTGCGTGCTGCACAATAGTATGTTGTGCAAGAACGATATCCTCTTGTGGCAGAAAATGAATCTGGCCTAGGCCAAACGATGCCAAGAGTAAATTGTAAAAACGGTCTTGCTCAAAACAAATGTTGTTTTCTTGATCGAAATACAAAAAACCAACCTTATCAATAGAAACTCGCTGTCCTGAAGCCAAGCGTTCTTGCCAACTCGTTATCGTTTCTCGAACACTGTCTTGAGCCTCTGTGTAATGCATGCTGTTGGCAACGGCATAAGCTGAAACCAATACGCCGTCATTATTGATGAGCTGACGATTGAATAACAAAGATTTCTTCGGTGGGGTCATCACACCAGTGGTATAGTCAATACTCGCGGAAATTTGTTGTGCAACAAAACCTCCAAAAGAGGGAATGATCACACAATTGTGACGCATTAACAATTCACCGATAAGTTGATCTAATCCAACCATGTATCAAAGATAAGCAATCTCAAGTAGAAACGAAAAAAAGTGAAAGAAGTTACAAGTACGCCAACACCTGTTGAACATCCTCAGGAACATCAATGTTAGGTGTTTCGATGTCAGTTTTAACCAATTTAATGCGGTATCCATAGTAGAGCCAACGCAATTGTTCCAGCGATTCGGTTTTTTCTAACGCCGTTGGTGTAAGTTGTGTTAATGTTGACAAGACGTTAGCGCGGTAAGCATAGAGACCAATATGCCTTAAAAAGGGATAACCAATGTTGGAACCTGCATGATGTGTATTCGGCACAGCACTTCTGCTGAAATAAAGCGCGTGGTTATTGACGTCACTGACAACTTTAATTCGATTGGGATTCTGAAGTTCGGTTTCGGTGATTTGCTCGCTAACCAGTGTTGCAATAGTGGTTTCTTCTGACTCAAAAACTTCGAGTAATTGATCCAATTGACGATAATCTACTAAGGGTTCATCACCTTGAATATTAATCACGACGTCTGCATCAGGAAAATGTTGAATCACTTCTGCGCATCGATCAGTACCACTGGGGTGAGTAGTAGCGGTCATGATGACTTTTCCCCCAAAAGCTTTTACCGCGTCTACGATGCGTTGATCATCTGTAGCAACAACCAGTTCATGGATTCGTTTTGATTTACTCGCACCTTCGTACACATGTTGAATCATGGTTTTCCCTTTGAGGTCAATTAATGGTTTTCCTGGAAAACGTGATGAGGCAAAACGTGCAGGGATTATTCCGAGAACTTTCATTTGAGTAAGGTCATGATGTTTCAAACAAAATTAAGGCTTAATCCTACTTTCCGATAAATTTTCTGTAAATTCAATATATAAAACCTTTTACAGTGAATCCTGAACAGCTCATACTTACCATGGGGCTAACATTCCTTTGTGGTGTTGGACCGAAACGCGCAAAGAAAATTTTAGCTCATGTTGGTGATGTAGAAACGCTCTTTAGTTTATCAGATCAACAACTTTCAAATCGTTTGTCCCTACCATTAGCACGCATTCGGTCTTGGAAACGTACGGAGGCTATACAGCAAGCAAAGTTAGAATTTCAGCAAATCAGTAAACGTGGAATAACTGCACACAGTTATTTGGATAATACATACCCTCGGCGTTTAAAGCAATGTGAGGATGCTCCATTGTTGCTGTACGCTTTGGGTAATTTCAACACCAATCCTACACGATCAATTGCCATCGTAGGTACAAGAAACCAAACGGCTTATGGAAGCAGGTTGACGGTCGAGTTAGTTGAAGCGCTTAAACAAGCAGATATTCAGGTTGTTAGTGGTCTGGCACATGGTGTGGACACTTTAGCTCATCGGACTTCAATTGATACTGGCATCGAAACAGTGGGCGTCTTGGGTCACGGTTTAGATCGCATTTACCCTGCAGCAAATAGGGGGTTGGCCAAACGGATGCTTGCCAAAGGGGGGTTGATTACAGAATATATTACCGGAACAGATCCGGATAGGGAACATTTTCCTATGCGAAATCGCATTGTCGCTGGCATGGTGGATGCTGTTGTTGTAGTGGAAAGTATGATAACAGGTGGTTCGTTGATAACAGCTTCATTGGCTAATGATTATAACCGAGATGTTTTTGCTTTCCCTGGAAATATAGGCGAACCTTATTCTGCTGGGTGTAATCGTTTAATTAAAGACAATAAAGCCATGCTGGTAGAAAGTGGTGCAGATTTGTTAACACTCATGAATTGGACTCCATCCCTGGAGCAAAACAAGCAGCATCAATGTTTAGTAGAATTGACTGAACCCGAAAAACTTGTTTTCGATCTTGTTTTACCGCAACAAAAAGAACACATCGACGTCATTGCAGTGCGCAGCCGCATACCGATTTCAAACCTAAATGTCATCCTATTTCATTTAGAAATGAAAGGTTTATTGAGGCAATTACCGGGAAAAATGTATGCACGCATGTAGCAGCAAAACCACCCAACAGCTGTTTTACTTGCCATTAAAAAGGGGTAGACTCTGATGAGCTACCCCTTAAAATAATGCTATAAAATGAGCTTATCTACGTATTGATGCACTCAAGAATCTGCGGTTATCCATTACTTCAGCTTTCTTTTTCAAAGCTCCCAAAAGTTGGCCTTGGAAATTTCCGCGAAGTGCTTGAATTAATTGGTCGCGTTCGTTTTTGTAGTTGCCACCTGCAGCAGGCGCTTTTGTCGATTTGTCGATACGTACAACATATACTCCCATTTTACCTTTCAACGGAGCAGTACGCTGTCCTTTTTTCAATCCTGAAAATAAGGCACCTACGATTTCAGGCTCATAACCTGCACCCGAAAGTTGAGGATTTGCAAAAGTTACTTCAGCCTTCAATACCTCAGAATTTCCGCGTTTAGCCATGGCTTGAAGTGACTTGTCTTTCTTCATTGAATTCATTAAGCGATCAGCTTTCTTTTGATCTAACAAGTCACGCTTCATCGCTTCTTTTACATCTTCAAAGTTTGGAACACCCTTAGTTTTGATAGCAGAAACCATTGCAATGATGTATCGGTCTTTGTCTTTAATTGGACCATCAACTAAATCACCCGCTTGAGCATCATCATTAAATGCAAGTTTCAAGATTTTATCTTCAGCATACTTAGTGGTGAAACCATAAAGTTTAGGATTGTCTTCGGCAATGTTCATTGGACGTACAAAGTATCCAGCTTGCTGAGCTATGGTATCGAATAAGGCCACTTTATCAGAAACAGCTTCTTTAGCACCAAGCTTTATCATAAGTTTGTCAACCAAGTTGAACACTTCTGTGTTTTTACGATCAATAGTCTCTTGACTCGGTTTGAATACTTTTTGAACGGATGCTAATAACGGTAATTTTGCATCGTCACGTTCCATAACTTCGATAATGTGGTAACCATAAAGTGATTTCACCACGCCAATTTTTCCAATAGGTTGTGTAGCACAGAATGAAGCAAATTCCTCCACCATTTCAGCTTCAATGAAATTATCAATTACTCCACCTTGTGCTTTTGAACCTTGATCATCACTGAACTTGTTCACGTATTCTCCAAAATTATCCTTAGTCAATAATTTTAAGATGCTGTCTGCTTGAGCTTTTTTAGTAGCAAGTAGTTTTGCATCTTTCGATTGAGAAGTTCCGAGTAGGATGTGACGCGCTTTAATACGTGTTGGTGTAAAACCAATAACCTTTGAAATCACGTAATTCTCTTTAGAAACATATGGTCCAACGATATCCCCGATTTTAGCAGCTTTGAAAATCGTGTCCATTGATTTTGGATACGATTGAAATTGTTGTGCTTTTGGATGATCTTCTGGAACAGCAGTTGCCAATTTTGACTTCGTATACATTTTGTTGTCTGAGTTTTTCAAGACAAACAAAGAGTCGTTTGTACTTTTAGCAAAATCACCTTTCAGGGTATTCATTTCGCGATTAAATTTCGCTGAGTCGCCTTTGGATGGAGTTACTGTGATGTCGAAGTAGCGCACATCACGGCTTGAAGAACGATTCTCATATTTTTTATCGTTTTTATGTTCTTCATAATATTTCTGCAGTTCAGCATCTGTTAAACGAATTTCTTTGTCATCAATTTCCGAAAAACGACGAACGACGAACGAAACAGATTTCACTTCTTTTTGAGCAAAATATTCTTCCTCTGCCTCAAGTTTAGTTACATAAAGCCCTTGACCTACTAAAGCAAAATATTTCTCTTGTTTGCGGCGATCTGTATAATATTTCTTGCTTTCATCCCACTGTTTTTTCACTTGTGCATCGGAAGAAGCCTCCATTTCTTGGATACGCTTTTCAAGCATTTTCGCATTGAACATACCCGTTGTTGAATCCGTGAAATTTTGAGCTAATTCAGGCAAAACAGTAAATCCATCCGTACCAAATAAATACGATCTAAATTCATTTTCGCTCACATCAATACCTAGTGCTTCATATTCTTTTTCGAAAAGAATATTTTCTACAACGTAGTTCCAAGCCTTATCTGCTGCTGCATCTTGATCTTTCTGAGTAAATTCACGTTGTTGTTGCGCAAATTGATTTTGCTCTTGTTCTTGGAATTTAGCATTTGCTTCTTCAAACTTCCCAGGTTCAACCATTTCACCATATACCGTTCCGTAGCCAATCGCCTCTGTTGAAGCGCCCGTTATTTTTCTCCAGTCACCCAAAATGAAAGCGAAAAGTGCCACACCAATGATGACAACCAACAAAACAGATTTCTCGCGTATTTTACCTATTAAAGCCATGTTCAAATTTTCTTTAAGGTCGCGAATATAATCAGTAGAATTGATTTATGAAAATTATCATTTTATGAAGCGTGGATATTATACACGTATTGATAAAGGTTGACTTTGGTTTTACTTCCTACCACCGCGTTGTTCGATGGGTTCTGATGTTGGTTGAGGTGTTTGTTCACCGCCTTGACCTTCCTTTGGATCATTTGCAGGCACAACATAGATTAAGGTCGTACTTAAATTTGTTGTTGTACAAGGTGTTTTTACTTTGATATCGATGGTATTTGTTCCAGGAATAAGGTTGACAGCAGCACTTCCGTTCAAATCGGCTAACTGAATATTTTGTTTGACCCCATTGAGATTCAAGGTAATATCTTCAATGTTTCCATTAAAGTTGCTTAAACCAAAACCAATGGTGAACGCAGCTTGAGTAACTTTCATTCCGGTTTTTATGGTAGTAAACTTAACAGTTGGTTTGATGCATTCTTTTACGATTACTACAAGTGTATCGGTAGTTATTCCACATTCATTTTCTGCGCGGAGTATAAAAATATTTTCTCCAATAGGAAGTCGATTTTTAGACTGAAATGCACCAGTTGTTTGATTTATCATGAGTGTTGTTAACTTGAGGCCATTTCTGGTCAGCTGAAATTTGGTGAAGTCTGTAACATGTTTTATTGTCCCACTTATTTCAACTTCGGGATCATAAACGGTGCTTGTTGCAGTTGATGGTTTAACATTGGTAAAAACGGGTTTATAACATGGTTTGTGAGTGAGTATAAATTGTTCTTTAGCCTCACCACATTCACTTTTAACAGCTACATCAACGGTGTTTTGACCAACTACCATCGTTATTGGGATTACAATGATACTGTCTGATTTGGACCAACTAAAGGAAGATACATTGCTACCGTTAAGTTTTACGGATATTTGCCCCCTTTGGCGTATATGACTTGTCTGAACTTTCAACGTTGTTTGTGCTTCGGTGTATGTTGCAGTGCGGACTGTTGGCTCAATCAAAGTTAGTGTTGGATTGATGCAGGGTTTGCGGATCAACATCAAATCTACTGTATCCGTTCCACAACCATTAATTGCAATCATACGGATTGTATTTTTACCCATTTGTAACGGAACTGCATGCGATAAAATGGAACGTGTTGAGTCGTATTGAAAATTCTTGTTTTCCGTGTTGTTGACGATGAGTGTAATTCCTTTAGCTTGGTTTACCTCTTTTATTTGTGCCTTTAAATCAATTTCAGCTTGGTAGATTTCTTGGCCGTTATAGTGCCCACTACTTATTTTTATTTTTGGTTCATCACAACGCGCTGCTTCTTTTTCTGCGGCGGTTCGTGTTTTAAATCGAAATTGCAAATAAGCAGACGTGTAGTGATACATGTCTTTATGGTCAGAGGGAAAGATTAATCCATCAAAATCATCTCTACGGGTAAATGTTGTTTTGTGCTCTATTCCAAGTGAAAATCGCTCACCAACGTGATAGCCCAAGCCAATACCTAAACTTGGTACTGTTGCTTTACTGAATTGGTTGGCAAATGATCCCGGTAACGGGGTGTCGTATATCCCATCCATGAGTGATGTTAAATAATTTTTTGTTTCAAGCGCATCAATTCCGATTTGAGCAGGATCGTAAGCATATGGATTTCCACCGCCAATGTTTATTTCATTTTTTAAATCGCCATAAGTCTGAAAATAAGTCTTACCAATTCCTCCAAATAAATAGGGATCCCATCCAGTTTGTTCCCTTAATTTATTCGCATGTAGCACCAATTCTAAAGAAAGTTCCTTAGCCTCACTTTGAAAGTTGTGAACAATTCCTGTGGTCACATAATCCATTAATGGAAAACCCGGTTCATTGTTCGGGTTGTAACCCACTAAACTAGTCAAAGTAAGGTCTTGACCATACCAATAACCAGTTAGGAATCTGCCTCGAATATCTGCTGAAAGCAATTTACCGTAAGTATAATTAAACGACCGTCCCAAAGTAAATCCCCAGCCAGCATTTGTCTGATTAGTGACATCAGTCGTTTGCCATGTTGCTCCTGTATTGAGCCCAAAAAACCATTTTGAACTGTGATCATAATCCATGCGTTGTGCACTTAAGGATCCAACGAAGCAAGCAGTTAATAATAGAAGTAAATGTTTTTTCATATCACGTGAATTGGTTTTGAGTTTCATACAGTCAAACCATAAAGTATGCCAAACTCAAGATTTGTGTGCGAACTTAATCATAATCAGTTTGATAATCTTTGGACTATCCTTATTTTTGGAGTAACCGATGTTACGCTTTCTTTTTACATGTTTGTTTTCCGGTGCCATGAACTTGGTCTGGGCTCAACCCACTTACAATGCTTGTAACCAAGCGCTTGAGCTTTGTCCTAATCAAGTTGTTCACCTGACGACCAAAGAGGCTACCCCGAGTACTTGTCCGGGTTGTGAGGACGATATTTCAGCATGTTTTACACCTGGTGGAACGGTATGGGTGGTTTTTCAAACAACTGAGGTCGGGGAATCATTAAATCTCAATTTCTCGAATTTATCGTTTGTATCCATTCCCAATACTGGAAATACGATCAGCGCCGTTGTTTATCAAGCAAATGTACCTTGCTCGTCCGGCTCCTATGTTCAGAAAGGCACTTGTTTTACAGGTAAAAATGCGTCGTTTACAATCCCATTAACTGGTTTACTTCCCAAAACAACCTATTATATTTTGATTTCTGGTGATAAGTCAACACCTAGCCAGCTGCCAGCCAATTGTTCGTTTGACTTGGAAATGAATGGATCAGCAGTTTCCCGTCCACAACCAACCCTAACTGTAAGTGGTTCACTTCAAGTATGTTTGGGTTCTCCTCTTGTGTTCACAGCACATGTTGCCACTTGTCCAGATCAGCAAAACTTTAAGTGGTATGTGAACCAAGAATTAGTTGCCATCACCACGGATTCTATATTTACTTCAACCGCGATTAAAAACGGTGATGTCATTCAAGTTGAAACAGCGTGTTATTCCTCTTGCCCAATAACAATTACCAGCTCAACGTTTCAAGTTACCGTTAAATCCTTTGCTATTGATGCCGGCACCGACACAACCATTACAAAAGGCTCAACATTACAACTGAATGGTCAAGTGGTTGCCGATTCGCTGTATTGGTTTCCAGCATTTGAGATGAATAACAATACAACCTTAAAACCGCTTGTCACACCATCAGAAACCACAATTTTTACCTTAATGGCTCGGTCTAATGGTTGTTGGTTGAGCGATCAAGTTACCGTATCAGTAAAATATGAAGTGCGTATACCCGAAATATTTACTCCCAATGAAGATGGGATCAACGATGATTGGCGCATAGAGGGGCTTGAAAATTATCCTGATGCCACACTCTTGATAAAAGATAGATGGGGCCAAACTGTTTATCAAGTTGCAGGCTACTCAGACCAGAAAAGGTGGAAAGGAGATGAGGTGCCAGAAGGAGTCTATTTTTATTATCTGGAGTTACGTGATGAAAATAAAACGGCATTCAAAGGAACTATTACGGTGTTGAGATGATGAGGTTAATTTTAACATTTGGCACTGTTTTGTTTTTATCGCTTGCTCAAGCACAACAGGTACCTGTTTACGCCAATTGGATGAATCATTTGATTAGTGTAAACCCTGCAGCAACTGCACTAAAAGGGGTTACCCAAGTGAGTAGCTTGTGCCGACTGCAATGGATAGGTTATGCAGGAGCACCCATATCAGGGGTTGCTTCATTACAAGGTACGTTGGGTAAACCTGCAAGTAATCCGACTACTCAAAAGGGATTTTCAATACGATTTGAACAAGATAGAATAGGAAAATTCAACAGCAACCGGCTTGCAGTTGGTTATGCCGTTCATTTACCTTTACCTGCAGAAGGAAAGTTATCTTTTGGTTTGCATTTAGGTGTTATACAAACAGGATATGACCCATCACAGGGAAGTACAGATCAACCCGATCCAACAGTGTTCAAGGCAAGCAACTTTGTTTTGCCTGATTTCTCGACTGGCTTGTTGTTACAGGGTAAACATTTTTTTGCTGGAGCTGCAGTTCAACAAGCTTTACGTGGTAAGTGGGAAAATGTCGGGTTGAGTTCCAATTACTCCATGCACACGTGTTTGCATGCTGGCTATGGTGTAGAACTCAGTGAAAGCATGACCTTAATACCTGCTATATTAACTCAATTGGTAAAAGGAGCACCACTTATGATTCAACTGCAAAGTCAATTGGTTTATAATAAGCGATTGAAATTTGGAATAGGGTATAGAAATCAGGATGCTATTTTGGCTTTTATTGGCCTACAGCTTTCAACTAACTTCGCATTGAATTACAGTTATGAATATGGTATTTCACCCATTTCAAAATCACTTCTAGGTTCTCACGAACTTGGTTTACGCTTTTCAGTAGCCAAACAGGAACTGGTGAAATCGAATAAAATTTATTTGGTCGAATGATGTCTTTTTAACCAAGAAGGCAAGATGACAGCCCCAATGATGAGGTAAGGAAAATAGGTGATTAGTCGCCATAATATTGCCAAGCACGTGATTAACACAGCTGACTCACCGAATCCACCCAGTAACTTTCCGAAAGCAAATTCTGCCATACCACTTCCACCAGGCGTAGGTGTTACAATTAAAAATAACCACATGATCAATTGCTTTCCTAGCAGGACTAATTGTTCCAATTCAGTAAGGGCAATAAATGCGCTTACCAAGCAATTTACTACGAGAAACCGACTTATCCAACTGCCACAAGTGGCCAGAAATACATGAATCCAAAGACGTAATGATTCTTTCTTGAAGAGGTTGGATGCCAAAACAATATCCGCAGCCGTTTTTTCTGCTTGTTCAAACCAGCGCCGAAGAATGGGAAGTTGAAATACCAACCGAATGAACTTACCTGACCAATTCGGAAAAATAAATACAGCGACAAAAAGAAATAGGCAAGCGGCCAACATGCCCGAATAACCAATCCAAAAAGCAGTTTTTATTTGTGTGCCAAATGCTAAGTCGGCTGAAAATAATTGATCATTCCCAAGAAGCAGGATAAAAACCGGTACAAGAATGATGTAAAATAAATTGTCAAGCATGGTAGTTATGAAAACGATAGCGGTTGATTTACCAAGGTTTACATCTTCTTTTCTCAATATAAACATCGCCACAGCTGCGCCTCCAACAACTCCAGGCGACAGAGCAGATGCGAATTCCCACAAAAATATAGTCCGAAAAGCTGCTTTCCAGGTTAAGGCTTTGTGTGTTAAAAGCCGTATGCGAATCATATAAAAAAGGTCACGCCCTGCCGCAAATAACAATGCAATGATTAAAAACCCAAATGCGCGATAATTCCACGAAATTTTACCGAGGACATCCGTCAAATTTTCACGATTAAAATGACCAGATTCATGAGGTATAAATTCGTTTGGGTCAGCTGTATCTATTAGACCATTTTCGTTTGAATCAACCCATGCATAATGCCCCGATCCTGCTTCCACGCGGACATAATGTGCTTCTTGCAATGCGTTGATTAACATATAAACAGATACCGCTAAGCCAATAAGCACTCCAATCCATATTTTTTTAGCTTGAAAAGCTTGCTTTACGAATAACTGATCTTTATTCATGGAGTAGTTAAAGTGATTTCACTTTCCCAGTTTGCCCGAACCCTAAAAGAAGATGGAAAAATCCATCGGGTTTCGGGTGCTGTTTTTGTTTTCCAGTTTCCAACATCCCACACCGCATTCTCATTTGAATCTTCAAAACAAGCGAAAGCATAGTTACCGGGAAGCAAATTGTTTAATGCCAATCTATGCTGTTGATTGAAAGGAATACAAAACAGGAATTTACCCTCCTGATAGACTTCTAAAATCAACTTTTTACCGTTAATTTCTATTGGTTTGATAAGAATACTTCCTGTTTCCTCTTCTTGAATTAATTCAATGTGGTTGTCAAAAGTTGCCAAAAGTGGTTGGTTTACGAATTGAATAGCATCTTGTGGAATATGAAGTTTTACTTTTGATAGACCAACTCGATTAAAGTTGATGGTCAATTGATTTCGCTGAGTCTCAATTTTCAAAGGTATTTCAATGCTGTCACGTTCATTAGTCAAGCTTATTTTGTTGAAGTCAATAGACGCTATCTGGTCGTTACATACAAGGGTCAAAGGTTCATTGGGTAGCAGACGTTCTTGGTTGTCATTTAAGCGCAGTGCATTTTTAATTTCTCGTTCGCTTTTCAAAAACGATTTTATTAGGGTATCGGATACACCTTGATAGGTGATAACCAGTTGAAATACGTCTTGTTCAATTAATCCAGGAATAAGACTCAAGCTATCTTGTTGGTGTTTGATGACTTGTTTATCACCGAGTAGTTTTCCATTTAATTCAATCGTTTCTGGAGATGTCGTTAAGTTGGTTTTAAGTACGAATAAACCAGGCGAGGCGAATAAGAAGTCGGAGATTAATTTCTGGGGTTTTGGCGTGTAAAGTGAAATGGGAATTGAGTCATCAATAGAGGTGTTTAATGTGAGCTGTTTTGGTTTGAATCCTTGCCTTTCTGAGTCTTGAATGGTTAAATCTTTATTAGCATCTTGAGCGCCACGCACCCAATATGAGCCGCTTTTTAAATAATTAAGTCGCGCAACACCATTGGCGTTTGTCATGGTGAAATATGTTGGTTTCACGGCCTTTTCATCAGGGAATAAGCCTACAAGAACTCCGGCTAATGGCTTCATCGATTTTGCATCAAGTACGGTGCAGGTGTAATGAAGGGAATCAATAGTTGGGCCTGTAGAAAATACGATTTGCATGAGGGAATCATTTCCTTCAGTTAAATCCTTAACCGCATGATTCATAGAGATTACATAGGTGGTGTTCTTCACTAAAGAATCTTTCCATGAGATCTGAAGCGTTTTATGCTTTAAGGTTGCCTGAAGTTCTGCGTCATTTGGAATCAGTTGGATGCGTTGATCGGCTTCAACTAGTTGAACGTATTCATCAAAAACGAGTTTAATTGCTTGTCTCGAAAAGTTGATTTGCCCACTGGTATCTGATTCGTTTTGAATGATAGTTGGTGCTTTACGATCAAGTTCACCACCGGAGAGTTGACCTACTTGTGCACAAGAACCTACAAGAAGCGCGCTTAAGAGGGCTAAAAAAAGTCTGCTAACCATGCACACAAGGTGTTAAGATGTAAACGATCTGTTTCGTCAAAAGTACTGAATTGGTCGCTATCAATATCTAATACCGCCACTATGCCATGTTTGTTTCTAATCGGCACAACGATTTCGCTTTTCGACTGTGCGCTGCATGCAATGTGTCCCGGAAATTCCTCTACATTGGGAACAATCAATGTTTCATTACGCTCCCAAGCCGCACCGCAAACTCCTTTTCCAAAGGTTATTCTACTACAGGCTATTGGGCCTTGAAATGGTCCGAGAACTAGTTCTTTCCCATCAACAAGGTAAAATCCAACCCAAAACCAACCAAAAGTTTCTTTCAAAGCTGCAGCAACATTGGCTAAATTGGCTATCAAATTATTTTCTGTGTCAATTAGTGCTTTAATTTGTTTTATACACGATACGTATTGTTCATTTTTACTTCCTTCTATTCGAATCAGCGTTTCAGACATGTTTGTTTACTTTTTCACAAAGTTGCCTTTTTTGACGTGAAAACAAAATAATTTTGGCTAACTTCAATTAAAATCAATTGCATTTATGTTAGAAAAAGTTCAATTAGAAAAGGTCTTATTTTTAGATATTGAAACCGTTCCTCAATCTTACACTTACAACGAATTGAGTCCAGAGGCTCGGGATCTTTTTGATTCAAAAACTCGCTTTTTGAGACAAGAGGACAAAACCGCTGAAGCAGTTTACGATGAGCGCGCTGGCATTTATGCAGAGTTTGGGAAGATAATTTGTATCAGTGTGGGCTTTGTCAGAACCAATTCATTCGGAAAAAGGCAATTACGACTCAAATCATTTTATCATGACGATGAATCTACCCTGCTTATTCAGTTCAAGCGCTTGTTAGAAGACCATTACAATACACCATACCACATGTTGTGTGGCCACAATGCCAAGGAATTTGATATCCCCTACATTTGCAGGAGGATGCTGATCAATGGAATAAGTTTGCCTACAATTCTCAATATTGCTGGTAAAAAACCTTGGGAAATTAATCATTTAGATACATTAGAACTTTGGAAATTCGGAGACTATAAAGCATTTACATCCTTGGCTTTGTTGTGTCATGTTTTTAATATTCCAACGCCAAAAGACGATATTTCTGGAGCGGATGTTGCCAGGGTATATTACGAGGAGAATAACTTAGAGCGCATAAAAATATACTGCGAGAAAGATGTACTTGCCCTAATACAATTGTTACTGCGTATGCGTGGAGATTCCCTAATCGAGGATGATCAGATTACCTTCTCTGAATAAGAATTTTATTGTAAGTAAACCGTTTCGCGGGTTTCAACTTCCTCTTCAACTTTGATCATTCCTGTTCCTACCGATCCGTTTTTGCTTGCCTTGATATTCAAAACAGCAACACCAGCTTGACCCATTTGGTAGACATCGTTGAACTTGAAAATTGCTTCTCCTGAAACGGAAGTTGTTGTAGTGTCGTATAAGTTCACCAACGCTTGTTGCCCTGTTGAAGATTGTCCGTATACAATTACAATTGCCCCTGAAACAGGTTGGTTACTCGCATTTCTAACAGAAATAATGGCAACGGTGTCTTTTTTCTTGTTACATCCCATTAAAACGCTAAATCCAGCTAAAAGACAAACAATTGTGACAAGTGATATGATACGATTGAATTTCATGATCTATTGTATAATTATAGTTTTAACGGACGTCATGTGTGTTCTGCAACGCACATAATCTGTACCTGACATGTTATTTTTTTTAACCAATACGTCGAAATAAGCCACTGGGTTGTCTTCTCCAGCACTTTCAAAATATTCATCCAGCGGAAAAGAGGCAAAACCAGAAACATTTGTTTTAAGCGTATCCACATGAGATTGGTATGGTGGCGTTGACTCCGCGTCTGCAATGATGACTACTTGGGCGTCTGCAACCAATTCATTATTTGACGACCTGACATAAATCTTAAGGGCAGATGGATCTTTATTTTCGCACCCAGTGAAAAGCACAAACATCAAAACAAGCAGAGTATAACCTGATGTTTTGACGAATTTCATTATGTAATTGCTTACTAACATTCCACCTCAAATATAATTAATTTTGCAATCTATGGATTTTTCGGTACTCCATATTTTCTTACCTTCGCTCATTCCTAGTTTTGGAATTCCAATTTTCACGCATAACTATTGAATTGAAATAGACATGAAACAACTTATCGATACGGTTCATTCCTCTATAGAATCATTTGAAATCACTGATTCCGTTTCGCTTGAAGCATTTCGAATTGAGTTTTTAGGTTCTAAAGGAAAGTTGAAATCACTTTTTGCAGAGCTGAAACAGGTAGCACCAGAGGATCGTAAAGAAGTTGGTCTTCAACTCAATGGTTTGCGCACAGCCGCCGAAGAAAAGTTTAATGTATCGAAAGACGCTTTAAATACAACGCAAGATGCGTCAAAGTCAATCGATTTATCTCGCCCTGGGGACATTACTGAGGTTGGCGCGCGTCATCCCTTGTCTTTGGTTCGAAGTGAAATTATTGGCATATTTGAACGCATTGGTTATACGGTTTCGGAAGGACCTGAAATAGAGGACGACTGGCATAATTTCTCTGCATTGAATTTTCCGCCAGAACATCCTGCTCGCGATATGCAAGACACTTTTTTCATTGAGAAAGGTGATCAGGAAATGGCGTTGCGCACGCACACCAGTTCGGTTCAAGTTCGTGTTATGGAAAACTCTGAACCACCAATTCGTACCATTTCACCAGGTAGGGTTTATAGAAATGAAGCAATTTCAGCACGGGCTCACTGCTTCTTTCATCAAGTAGAAGGACTATATATTGATAAAGATGTTTCGTTTGCAGATTTAAAACAAACGTTACTGTATTTCGCTAAGGAATTATTCGGTGAGAAGGCTCAAATTAGAATGCGCCCATCGTACTTTCCGTTCACTGAGCCAAGCGCAGAGGTAGATGTTTCATGTTCTATCTGCAACGCAAAAGGCTGCAATGTATGTAAACATACCGGATGGCTTGAAATATTGGGTTGTGGAATGGTTGATCCCAATGTACTCGAGGCATGTGGAATTGATGCTAAGGTTTATTCTGGTTTTGCTTTTGGTATGGGTATTGAGCGGATCGCACAGCTAAAATATAAGGTGAATGACTTGCGCCTATATTCAGAAAATGATGTCCGATTTTTAAAACAATTTTCTGCAGGAATGTAATGGGGCTATTCACTTCTAATAAAAACACATTTTCTTTGCCGTGGGTTCAATTAGAATCCGTAGCGGATTTGAAAGCAGCTTGGGATTCATCGGGTAAAAAGATTTTCTTCAAGCACAGCACGCGTTGTAGCATTTCATCTATGGCTCTAAATCGCTTTGAAAAAGAGTGGAAGGGAGACGAGAAAATACAATTATATTTTATTGACTTGATTCAATTTAGGCCGGTTTCCAATGAGCTTGAGCAGCTATCTGCAGTGACACATCAGTCACCTCAAGTTATTTCAGTGAACAATCAAGCGGTGTTACATAATTGTTCTCATGGTGCTATAGATGCACAAGAAATAGAAAAACAATTCAACCATGTTTAAACGCATACTTGTCATAGGTCTTATTGCAGTCTTTATTTTGGGCTACTTTGTCCAGCCGTTATTTAATACAGCTTCAGATGATGCCTTGCCTGCATCATTTGATTTCCAAGATAATTTGGCGGTTGCGGTAAATCAAAAAGTTCCTTTAGGTATTCAAGTTGAAGCGGGGTCGGTTAAGCAGTTAGAACTTAAATTTAATGACAGCACAATTCAACGTTGGAATAATCCAAAAGCTAAACTTTCAGTTATACTAGATGCGGGTTTATTCGGTTTGGGTTCGAAATCAATACAATTAATTTCCACACTGAATGATGGTACTACGTTAATAGATGAACGCGTGGTTACTGTACTTTCTGATCTCATTCCTGAACGATGGACAACGCAGATTGTTCATGAATATCCTCATAACACCTCCAGTTTCACTCAAGGATTAGAATTTTTAGGTAGTCAATTAATTGAAGGTACAGGGCAATTTGGTCAGAGTGTATTGGGCTTTGTGAAAGTTGAGTCCGGCGAAATGACTGGTCCAGTTAAATTAGATCAAACCTATTTTGGTGAAGGAGTTACAGTATTAAAAAATAACATTTATCAGTTGACCTGGCAGCAACAAAAGTGTTTTGTTTACGATGCTAAGAATTTGACAAAGAAAAAAGACTTACTCTACACAGGCGAAGGTTGGGGTATATGCAATAATGACACGGTACTGATCATGTCAGATGGTTCAGAACGGCTGACTTACAGAAACCCAGAGACTTTTGAAATACTCAAAACAATTGAAGTATATTCAAACATAGGCCCAGTAAAAAACTTAAATGAATTAGAGTATGTCAATGGGTTGATTTACGCCAATGTTTGGATGACCAATAAGGTTGCAGTTATTGATCCCATCACAGGAAAAGTTGTAGCAGAAATTGATGCGAGTAATTTAGTTCAGCTTGGTAAAGGCAGCGGTGATGTCTTAAATGGAATTGCATACCGAAAGGAGTCAGCAACGTATTTTATGACGGGAAAGTATTGGCCAAAGTTATTTGAAGTCAACTTTGTTAAACCAGCGGTTTAACTGACTATTTTGCTTCAAATGGTTCAAATGGATTGAATCGATCCAACGAGTTGATTTCCTTTAATTCTCCTTGTTCTACACGGATAACTCGTCCGGGAAATTTTTCGACAACAGACATGTCATGTGTCGCCATAATTACGGCTGTTTTCTGCTCTTGTGCTAGCGCTAAGAGCAAGCGCATTACCTCTTCTGAGGTTTCAGGATCTAAGTTGCCCGTAGGCTCATCAGCTAAGATCAGGTCTGGTTTATTTAACAAGGCACGTGCTATTGCAATTCGTTGTTGTTCACCGCCAGACAACTGGTGAGGCATAACTAGTCGTTTATTTTCGAGTCCAACCAACTCCAATACCTCAATGGCCCGTCTTTGTTTTTCCTCCTTATTCTTCCAACCTGTTGCACCAAGAACAAACGTTAAATTGTCTTCTACAGATCGGTCCATCAACAATTGAAAATCTTGAAAAATGATTCCAATTTTTCTACGTAAGAAGGGCACTTCTTTTTTACGAAGTTTTGTGAGGTCAAAACCGGCAACTGCTCCACTGCCCTCAGTCAGCGACAGTGCTCCGTAAATTGTTTTTAACAAACTACTCTTACCACTACCCGTCTTACCAATCAAATATACAATTTCAGCTTTTTGAAGTGAGAAATTGATGTTCTTCAACACGGTTGTTACATGTTGAGCTATTTGTCCGTTTTGTATTGAAATAACAGGTTCCACGCGGTTAACATTTTGATAAAGTTCAGCATTGATTCGAAATGATGTGGCGTACGGGCTAAGATTCTCTTAACAGAATCACGTTTAAAACTTTTAATTGGCATGCAATACTAGGGCAAGGTCTCATTTAATTTTACCTAATTCAAAAGTCATCATATGTATAAGTACATTTTGCTGTTGATTGCCTTGGTTTCACAAGGTGTTTATGGTCAAACAAGCACTAAATATTCAGGGGAGTATGTAAACTTCTATCGTGCCGAAGAATTGTTTGCCAAAGAACAGTATGCAGCTGCTCGAATTGAATTTAGAAATTTTATTGATCAAGCTTCGAATCCGGCTGACCCTATGGTTCACAAAGCATTGTATTATGAAGGGCTTTCTGCATTGGAATTATATAATGCCGATGCCGTTAAACTGCTTCAAGCGTTTAACAAAAAGTATCCAGAAAGCATTTACCGAAAAGACATCTATTTTAAACTTGCCAAATATTATTTCACAAAAAAAGAGTTTAAAGAGGTCTTATCTTGGCTACGATTATTGGGTCCGAGTGATTTCGAACAACCTGAAAAGCAAGAATACTATTTTAAATTGGGATATGCACATTTTCAATTGAGGCATTTACCAGAGGCTCGAAGCGCGTTTTACGAGGTTAAAGATGATACATCATCCATTTACCGCAATTCATCTTTGTATTATTATTCACATATTGCATACGAAGAGAAATTATATACAGCGGCTCTTAAAGGATTTTTAGATTTACAAAGCACTTCTTATGCAGCCGTTGTTCCTTTATACATCACCCAAATTCAGTTTCTTCTTGGGAATTACAAAGAGGTTACACAATATGCACCTACAATACCTGATTCACTTCAGCTAAAAAACAAAAAAGAACTCGATCACATCATTGGTACTGCTTATTATCGGATTAATGATTTTAAGGCCTCGATTCCTTATTTAGAGTCATATCAGAAATTAACTGAACCAACAGCTGATGACCGATACCAATTGGGTTATGCATACTTGCGGACACAGAATTTTGATAAATCTGTAAAGGAATTTGGAAGGCTAACGAGTAAAAAGGATTCCTTGGCACAACTTGCTTTCTACCACCAAGCAGAAGCTTATGTTGCCTTGAAAGATAAGAAAAGTGCTCAAGCATCATTTGAACGTGCCTCAGAACTTAACTTCAATCGAACTATACAAGAGGATGCCTTATACAATTTTGCAGTATTATCTTATGAACTCGATATTAATCCATACGATGAAGCGGTTACGGCTTTAGAAGCCTACATCAAGAATTACCCCAATTCCAAGCGAATAAATGAAATTAATCAATACTTGGTTAATGTTTATACTTCAACCAATAATTACGCAAAAGCATTAGCGTCATTGGATAAAATTCAAAACAAGGACGCTAAATTAAAATTTGCCTATCAGTTAGTTGCCTTTAATCAGGGCGTTGAATACTATCAGAAGGGCGAATATAAACAAGCAATCAAATCATTTGATTTGGTTGAAAAATATCCGATTGATCCTACAATTTCAGGTAAGGGGAAATTTTGGAAAGGGGATGCCTATTATCGACAAAATGATATGCCCAACGCAATTAAGTTTTATAAAGAATTTATCGGAATGCAAGCGGCCAAAGCAGCCTCGTTAAAACAAGAGGCCTACTACAATATAGGATATGCCAATTTAGCTTTGGCCAATTCAAAAAAAGATCAAGGCGCAAATCAGTATATTGACCAGGCTATTGAGGCCTTCCGAAATTATTGTCAGTCTAATATATCCAACAAATCAAAATTGGCGGATGCGAATATGCGTGCTGCAGATTGTTATTACATGATACGTGACAATGAAAATGCAATTAAATTTTACAAAGCAGCCTATGAATTAAAAGCTGGATTCGAGGATCAAGCATTGTTTTTCATGGCAAAAGCTTGCGGATATGCCGATAAGGATGCCGATGAATTAGGGTATTATTTACAATTATTCAATGGTTATCCCGCTTCAAAATACCGATTACAAACAATCAACGAAATTGCATTATACTACAAAGTGAAGTCAGAATATGATAATAGTATTCGTTATTTCAATAAGTTGATAGAAGAATTTCCAAACTCAGTTTTAGTGGTACATGCTTTGGTTGAAATAGCCGATATTCATTTTAAACAATGGCAATATCCTAAAGCAGAGGCGGAGTACAAACAAATTCTAGAGACTTATGGCGAGGATCGGGAAATTTGTCAGAAAGCAGCACGTGGTTTAATAGATGTGTACGCTTTGGGTATGAAACAACCGGATTTGGCAAACAATGTTGTTATTGATTACCCTTGTGCGGACTTTTCCTTGGATGAACAGGAGGCATTATTTTACAATCCAGGATTTACAGCTTATCAGGATAAAAATCATTTGGAAGCCATCACATCATTCAAGAAATACATTGAAAAATTCCCTCAAGGTAAATTCAATCTTGATGCGAAGTTTTACATAGCAGATGCTTATGCCAAACTTGGAGACAGTTTAAATGCGGTAGAATATTTCAAAGAAATAGCGGCATTGGCAACTAATTCCTATTCTGAAGAAAGTGCGGTATTTATTGCAAATTACTACTACGGTCAAGAAAACTACACTGAATCGATTTCATTTTTCGAACAAGTTGAAAAAATATCTTCAAAACCGGGTCAAATCAACCGTGCAAAACAATGCTTGATGGTTTGCCATTATTCTACAAGTAATTGGTTGAATGCTGTTGCCTATGCCAAAATGGTGTTGGATGATAAACAGATTACCAATGAAGTTCGGATTTATGCCAATTATATATTGGGGATGTCTCATTACATGCTAGAAAATGCAACAGATGCCATCACAGCTTTTACAGCAGTAGCGAACAGTACAACAGATGAAATGTCGGTTGAATCGAGGTTTTATATTGCTGAACTTTGGTATAAACAAAGTGATTATGTCAAAGCGGATGCGGAAGCGTTATTAATTATCAAGAATCCAAACAAATACGATTATTGGGTGGCAAAAGCAGTCATGCTTCAAGCGCGGATTCAATTGGCTCAGAATGATTTTGTTAAGGCTGAGCAATTGGTCACGAAAGTAATTAATAAATACCCGCATGAAGGCGATGGTATCATGGAGGAAGCGACGGCATTATTGGAAGAGATTAACCAAGTGAAAAATCCAAAACGCGTTGCCGAACCGGAAGTGGAGGATGAAGTTGAAATCAATGAGAATTAAGATGAAAAGAATTATTATATTGAGTTTATACATCTTCGTTAATGGACTCCTGTTCGGTCAAGGTGTAGACGTTGTAATCGATGCACGAGGAAACCGTGAAGTGGAACCTGCTGCACGAATTACAGAAATTCCAGCAACCATAGATACTGTTGTAACAACAAAGGTGATGGAATACCCGTTACTTGTGGTGCAACAGCCGACTACCATTCAATTGGATTCGATTAAAGCAACCACCATCTCGTTAAAACCAAAGAACAATCCTTTATATCGAACTTTTTTAAAACTTGGGGTCAGCAGTGAATTGATGCCATTGGGGGAGCTCTTTTTTGATTCGAAAAGAGACAGAAGGCTGATTTATGGATTGCATGCAAAACACCTCAGTTCTTATGGTTATTTTGATCGGTATGCACCGGCACAATTTGATCGCACGAACGTCAGCGGTTATGGCAAGTTTTTAGCTACTAAATACACGTTAGATGCCAAAGCACATTTCCAAACTAATGGCTTTCATTATTACGGTTTTGAAGCCGATCCGGATACGATTAATGCGGCCTCTATTGCTCAACGTTATCAAGATATTGGTGGAACCTTGCAGATCAATTCACATGTAAAGGATAGCTCAAGGTTAAATTACAGCATCAGTTCAACGTTCGCGAATTTTACCACACTGAAACCCGAAATCGATTCTTTATCTGATTGGAGGGGATCGGAAGATTACTTCAATGTATTGGCAACAGCCAAATATAAAAAGGGTAATGATTTGTTTATGTTAGATATGGGCCTAAATTATGATAAGTTCAGTTATGGCCAGCGTTGGGACACCCTATCTAATGCCAGTGATACAGGTTTTGTAAGAAAAAACGCCATCTTTAATATTAAGCCGTCTATTTTAACCACGTCTTATGACAATCGTTTTTCGGCAAAAATAGGATTAGATTTTGTTGTTGATGCGGGATATACTAATCGCGTTTATTTGTATCCGGTGGCAGAGGTAAAATATGCTCTATTGGACAACATGTTTGTTCCTTTTATCGGGGTACAAGGCGGACTTAAACAAACAACCCTAAGGGGATTAACACAAACAAATGAGTTTTTGATTCCGAATGTTGCACTCAAAAATGAAAACACCATCATTCAACTTTACGGTGGATTTAAAGGTTCTTTTTCAAGACGTATAGCTTACAACGTAAGTGGTGAATTTTCAAGAACACGTGATAAGTTATTTTTCGTTACCGATACGTTGTTTTCTGCTCAACGAAATAAATTTGATTTGATTTATGATACATTGACAAAAATCGGCATTGAAGCATCTGTTTCCTACCAGCAAAATGAAAAGTTGAAAATAGACCTTATCGGTCGCTATAACTTCTATGAAGCCCTTAATAATACCTATGCATGGAATCTACCTCAATGGGTTGCGATAGGACGAGCGAGTTACAACTTGTACGATAAGTTTATGGCACATATTGATTTGACATTTGAAGGCGGACGTTTTGCCAAGGTATATGGATCAGGCGAAGGTGTTGAATTTAAAAACGATCAATATTTTAAATCACTAGGACTTATAGCTGATGTTAACTTGGGACTTGAGTATCGTTACAATAAGCGGATTTCAGCCTTTTTACAATGTAACAATTTAGCTTCGCAACGCTACATGCGATGGTATGGATACCCTGTTCAAATATTCCAATTAGCGGGCGGACTTACGTTTAAATTTTAGTAGGATAAACGGAAATGATTTAGGCAACTTCTGATTGCTCCTCTGCTGTTTGTTTAGGGAAATATTTTCGTTGACGCACAAAAATTAGTGCTATACCAACTGAAATGGATGCATCTGCTAAATTCCAAATAGCCGGAAAAACTTCTTTTCCACCAAGATAAGGAACGGATTCTGGCCATGTTGCCTCGAATTTGAACATGTCTACAACATTTCCCAGTAAAAACCCAGTGTTTCTGCTTTCGATGTGTCCATAGAAACTGCAGTCGTGAAAATTTCCAGAGCCAACTAAATGGTTGAAGGGCATACAAGGGTCATATTCAAATAAATAATCATAACACATCGAGTCGATGAGGTTTCCAGTGGCTCCAGCTAGAATTAATCCAATCGCAACAATAAATTCTGTTCTAGCCCCTTTTTGTATTTGTTTGAAGCTGTAATAAGCAATGGCACCAATTGCAATTAATCTGAAAATACTTAAGGCTAGTTTGTGCCAGATTTGATTACCAAAGGTTGTTCCAAAGGCCATCCCTTGGTTTTCTATGTATTCAAGAAGAAACCAATCACCAAATACGGCCAAACGCTCACCCGGTGCGAAATGGGTCTTGATGTAAATCTTTATGGTTTGGTCTAAAATTAAAATGAGGGCTACAAGTGCCCCCATTATGATTAGTTTTTTCTTCACGACTTAGTTTTTTTGTGCATTTTTTGCATCGATGCTCATCGTAGCGTGCGGCACTAATTTTAAGCGCTCTTTTGGTATCAATTTCCCAGAAATTCTACAAATTCCGTACGTCTTGTTTTCTATACGAACCAAAGCGGCTTGTAAATTCTGAATAAATTTTTCTTGACGCGCAGCAAGTTGAGCAACTTCCTCACGAGATAAAGTTTCAGAACCGTCCTCCATCATGTTGAACGTTCTACCTGTATCATCTGTTCCGTGATCATCATTGTGCGTTAAAGAACCAATGAGTAAAGTGTAGTCCTCTTGTGCTTCCTTTAATTTATGCTGAATCAAGTCTTTAAATTCGTCTAATTCAACATCAGAATATCTTGTTTTCTCTTGTGACATAGCCTAAAAAGGTTGGTTTACATTGAACGCAAATATAACGGAAAATCAAAATAAAAATAACACCAATACATTATAAATGAATTCACATTCATACCGCATTTTTGGAAAAGACTATCTTTGGAAGCATGATTAATCTTTTCAATGATAATCGAGCTGGTGTTTTATTATTTATACCCATAATCGTTCTGATATATGGGTACATGAATACTCATTTCGATTATTATGTCATTGAAGAGTCACTAAATTTCGGTATTTGGGGCGAGGTAAAACAGGTAAACACCTATGGCACAAAAATACTAGCTGGATCAATGGTCGTTTTTAATGCCATAGCAATCAATTGGATTTATAATACCAATCAGTTTTTAGAGCGTAACAGCTATCTTCTTGCTTTGTTTTATTGTGTTTTTTACAGCTTTTTTCAATCGTACTATCATGTTGATGGTATTCTGCTTGCACAGACATCCTTGTTGATTGCTGTGTATCAATTTTATCAACTACGTCAAAATGAGGATGGTCGTTCGCATGTTTTTAACGGAGCGTTTTTCTCTGGATTAGCTGCTACTTTTCACCCGCCCATGATTACAATTTTACCCGTAGTTTGGTTTATGATTTGGACAATTAGGCCTTTCGTTTTCAGGGAGACAATTTTGTCTTTGGTGGGTTTTGGAGTACCGCTACTCTATGCGTTTGTATTTTTGATGTATTCAGGCCATAAAATTGATCTTCGTATTTTGAATCAATCTGCGAATTTCATAGATAAATCCAATGATTTTGGTGTGGTAATTACTTTGTTTCTGTTCATTTTTTTGCTTAGCCTTGTTGCCATTCGACGCAGGACACAAAAAGCATCAATTCGACTCAAAAAATTAATTACAATCTTGTGGTGGTTTGCTTTCATCGGTGTTGCATTTGGAGTCATTGACTTTTTATTCTTTAGACAATTCGAACGATTCAGCTTCCTGATGATTCCTTTAGCGGTCTTTTTCACTTTCGCATTTAGTCAAAAATCTTTTTCTGCTGTGGGGTCGATTTTGTTCTATTTGACACTGGCATATTCCTTAATTAAATTTCTTATTTAAACGTTTTTTGCGTGATTTTCACTAATTTCGTGCTGCTTTTTAAAGGCATTAATTCGTAAAATGAATAGCATGAAATTTGGAGTAGTTACCTTTCCTGGGTCTAATTGTGATGAAGATATGGTGTATGTCCTACAAGATATGTTGGGGCAACACGTTGAGCGTTTATGGCACAAAGACACCGATTTAAAAGGTGTTGATTTTGTTGTTTTACCAGGAGGTTTCTCCTACGGTGATTACTTGAGATCAGGTGCAATCGCAAAATTATCTCCAATCATGACTGAGGTCATCAAACATGCTAATCGAGGTGGTTACGTTCTTGGTGTATGCAATGGGTTTCAGATTTTAACGGAGTCGGGCTTACTTGAAGGAGCACTTTTGCACAACAATAACCAGAAGTTTATTTGTAAAAATGTCTTTTTAAAACCTGTTTCTTCAACTGCTCCAATTACAAAAGGATTGACAAAGGAACAAACATTTAAAATCCCAATAGCACATGGTGAAGGTCGTTTTTATGCGGCTGATGATACCATCAAAAAGTTACAAGACACAGATCAAATCATTTTCCAGTACTGTAGTGAGTTGGGAGATGTATCCGATGTGTACAATCCGAATGGCGCACTTTTAAATATTGCCGGAATAACGAATGAGAAAAAGAATGTTTTCGGTATGATGCCTCATCCCGAAAGAGCCGCTGATTCACATTTAGGAAATGAAGACGGAAAGTTGATTTTTGAATCTTTATTACAATTCTGTTAAGATGCGCGTATTACTTATTGGTTCTGGGGGTAGAGAACATGCATTAGCCTGGAAAATGGCTCAAAGTTCTCAGTTAGAAGCCTTGTTCATTGCGCCCGGTAATGCCGGAACACGACAACACGGTAAAAATGTGCCTCTTAATCCACTCGATTTTAAAGCAGTTAAGGAGTTTGTGCTCGAGCAACAGATTAGTCTTGTTGTTGTTGGACCTGAAGAGCCATTGGTTAAAGGCATACACGATTTTTTTATTGCAGATTCGGATTTAAAAACTATTCCAGTTATTGGTCCTCAGCAGTACGCTGCACAACTTGAAGGAAGTAAGGATTTTGCGAAACAATTTATGTTTCGACATAATATACCAACAGCGAAATACGCTACATTCACAAAGGACAATCTAGAAGATGGCTATAAGTTTCTTCAAAACATGAAGCCACCTTACGTATTGAAAGCTGATGGATTGGCTGCTGGTAAAGGAGTTTTGATCCTTGAAGATTTGGATGAGGCAAAACGCGAGTTGAAAGCCATGCTTGCCGACGCTAAATTTGGTGCTGCAAGTAGTCAAGTTGTTATAGAACAGTTCCTTAAAGGAATAGAATTGTCGGTATTCGTAATTACTGATGGCGATTCTTACCGCATACTGCCAGAAGCAAAAGATTACAAACGTATAGGTGAAGGCGATACTGGATTGAATACAGGTGGAATGGGAGCTATCTCCCCTGTTCCTTTTGCTGACAAAGCCTTTATGGATAAAGTGGAAAATCAAATAATTATTCCAACTGTAAAAGGATTAAAACAAGATAAAATCCCATATAAAGGTTTTATTTTCTTTGGTTTGATCAATGTAAAAGGTGAGCCATATGTAATTGAATACAATTGCAGAATGGGTGACCCAGAAACAGAAGTTGTTATACCGCGCCTAAAGTCAGATTTGTTAGACTTGTTTGAAGGGGTTGCAACAGGAACCTTATCAGAATGTGATGTGCAATTTGATGAACGATGTGCCTCAACGGTAATGCTGGTTTCTGGTGGATATCCCAATGATTATGAGAAAGGCAAGCAAATATATGGTATAAATGGTGTTACGGAAAGTATCGTATTTCATGCAGGTACCACTGCTGACGGACCAGCGGTTTTGACAGCTGGAGGACGTGTATTGGCGGTTACATCCTATGGAAGAAATTTAGATGCTGCTCTGGATAAATCATTTAAATCTGCCGCGCAAATTGATTTCGAAGGGGTATACTATCGAAAAGATATTGGTTTTGATGTACAATAACCAATTAATTATTCAGCTATAAATGGATCCCGCCTCGGCAATCGTCATTTTACTTTCCCTTATAGGGTCAGCTTTTTTTTCCAGTATGGAAATCGCCTTTTTGTCGTCTAGTCGACTAAAAGTCGAACTCGAAAAAACAAAAGGAACCGTTCAAGGTAAAATCATGGGGTTGTTTTATAAAAACGACTCCTTTTTCATTGCCTTACTCCTTCTAGGTAATAATATCGCACTTGTCTTATTCGGATTGTATGCCGCCGATATTTTAGAGCCTATTATAGAGCAGTGGCTTTTAAGTGCACAACTGATTAGTAATGTCGGAAGTGGACATGGTTTGGTGTTGTTGATACAAACTGTTTTATCCACGTTATTTATCTTGATAATTGCTGAATTTATTCCAAAAGCATTGGTGCAGTTGAACCCAGATTCTTTCTTGAAAGTGGCAGGCGTTCCCATGTGGTTTATTTATTGGCTGCTTTATCTACCTACCCAATTTATTATGGGAATAAGTGGATTAGTTCTCAGGCTAATAAAAACGGATCATCGCAACACGAAGCAATATTTTTCAAAAATTGATCTAGAACATTATGTTCAGGATTTGCATGAACGTATTGACGAAGAACAAGAATTGGGCAATGAGGTACAGATTTTACAGAATGCTTTAGACTTTTCAAGTTTAAAGGTTCGTGATTGTATGATTCCTCGAACAGAAATAGTTGCGCTGGATGTCGAAGATCCAATTGACTTGTTGAACGAAACATTTATTAAGACAGGACTTTCAAAAATTATAATTTACCGCGATTCTATCGATCACGTCATTGGTTATGTCCATTCATTCGAAATGTTTAAACAACCATCATCGATTAAACAAATTTTATTACCAATCGCATTTGTTCCATCTGCAGCTCCAGGTAAGGAGCTATTGCAATTATTTACAAAACGTTCTGGGAATATTGCAGTGGTACTTGATGAGTATGGGGGCACTGCTGGTTTGGTCACTATAGAAGATGTTGTTGAAGAGATTTTCGGAGAAATTGAAGATGAACACGATAAAGAGGATTGGCTGGAAGAACGTATTTCTGAAAATGAGTTCCGTTTCTCAGCACGTGTGGAAATTGATTATGCCAACGAAACATATAAACTTCAACTTCCTGAATCTGAAGAATATGAAACGCTTGGTGGCTTGATTATTCATGAATTAGAAACTATTCCAGAGGCAGGGACAACTTTGGAGCTTGAAAAACACACCTTCATCATTGAAGAGGTTAGTGATCGTAAAATTGAAATTGTTCGTGTTCTATTCGTTCAGTAGTTTATGCGGGTTATTTCGTTGACCTTTATCGTATGTTTGTCTTTACATGTGAAAGGTCAGTATACCGAACAGTCCATTACCATACCAAATGTTTTTAGTGAAGCCTCAGGTATTGTGGCAATAAACGATACTACTTTTATTATTCATAATGATGGCGGGGATGAACCTACGTTGTACGTAATCAATCAATTTGGTAAACTCTTAAACACATGCCGTGTTAGCAACGCGACAAATGAAGATTGGGAAGACTTAACTCGTGATGGTATGGGTAATCTCTATGTGGGAGATTTTGGAAACAATTTAAATACTCGTCAAGATTTAAAAATATATAAGGTAAATGAGTCAGCGGTACTGAATCAGCATCAAGTAAGCGCAGAGGTTATTCGTTTTCATTACCAGGAACAACATGCGTTTCCACCAAAGGATGAGGAATTAGATTTTGATTGCGAGGCTTTGACATATGCTGAAGGCAAATTACACCTGTATACTAAATCCCGTTCAAAGCCATGGCATGGCTATACCTTTCATTATGAATTACCACCTTACGAGGGTGACTATGAAATAAATAGAATGGATTCAATTTTTATTGGGAAATCGGGTTGGATGTTTGATTGTGTTACTGGTGCATCATCTAACGACCAATGGCTTTACTTGCTCACCTATAATAGATTGGTGGTTTTGGATAAATTGACCTACAAGAAACAACAAGAGATCCATTTTAAGGGTTACACGCAAAAAGAAGGCATTACACATAGCAATACTGGAAAGGTGTTTATTGTTGCAGAAAAACAGCGTTTCATTGGTGGACCGTATTTCTATATAATCGATGATGACAGAGACTAGACTGATAAATTTAAACGCATATGATGCTGTTATTTTTGACATGGATGGAGTTTTAACCGATTCTGAACCCTTGTGGAAAATAGCGATGGAGAACGCTTTTGCAGCTGCAGGATCTCGATTGACGAAGAAAGATTTTCAACGTACGGTTGGTTTACGTATTGATGAGGTTGTTGCTTTTTGGCACAAACATGAAAATTGGACAACTTCACCAACAGAAATCGAAGAGGCAATAATTAGAAATATGTGTGCGTTAATTGCTGAACATGCTACGGAATTACCAGGGGTTATCAACACCTTAGCACATTTGAAACGGTTGCCGATAAAAGTAGGTTTGGCGACCTCTTCGTATGAAGTATTGATAGACGCCGTATTGACCAAACTGGGTATTACGCACCTGTTTGATTACACCCATTCTGCTGAACACGAGAGATTTGGTAAACCTCACCCTGCAGTTTATTTAACCGTTGCCAACCTTTTGCAGGTTGACCCAACACGCTGCTTGGTTATTGAAGATTCATTTAACGGTATCATTTCCGCAAAAGCTGCCCGAATGCATGTGGTATGCATTCCAGAAAAAACACATGAACCAGATCCACGTTTAAAAATCGCAGATTTCGAATATGAAACTATGGAAATAATGCTTTCGTGTTTATCCTAAAGCTTCCTCAACCCATGTTTTACCCCATTCCTCTTTTTCTTGATCGGTCCATAGCGTAGGGTAGAAGATTCTTTTCTGGAATCTTGGAGGTAAATATTTCTGCCAGTTTGTTCCGCCTGTTGCAGCGATATCTGCAGAATCTTTGTTTAAATAACGCACTGCTGATTTATAATGAGCAAGAGGCCAGTTGATGTTTACGTTGATATCGTTTTGCTTTAAAGCATTAATTACCTCGTTGTTTTGCTGGTCTTCGGCTGATAAACGTAAATAAACTTGCCATAAATTTGTTGTACGGCATTTATTACCTAATGCTAAAAACTCGTCTTGATAGCGCTCTTCAAATTGAATCAAAGTCAATGTTTTCTTTCCTGTGGCAAGTTCGGTTGCTCCTTCTTTCCAATAAATGTGCTCATACATCGCTTCAACGGAATCAGTAACTTGGAAAGATCCGCGTTTATCCTTGTGAACGAGGTTAATGAAATCAGTACTAAACATTTCAATAAATCGATACTGTGCAGACTGGAAACCACTAGCTGGCAATAGAGACATACGGAACTTCATGAATTGTTCTGGTTCCATACCACTGATCATGATTTCGAAACTTTTGATTAATGCCTCGAAATACCTGTTGATGCGCGAAACCCGTGCAATAAAAAATTTAGCATCTGGCTTTTCCCTTTCACCCAATTGCTCAAACTCACGTAAAGAAAGTTTAAAATAAAGCTCCGTAATTTGATGGTACATGATGAAGATTACTTCATCGGGAAAATGTGTTTTTGGTTTTTGCAAACTCAATAAGGTATCTACCTCTATATAATCCCAATACCGCACGGTGTCTGCATACAACAAACCATCAAGATAAGATAATAAGTCTTGACCAAGTGCTGCATATTTTTCATTGAGTTGCTCGAGGCGTTGTTTTATTTCGGGTGTAATTTCCATTTCCATCAAATTGAACGTGAGCAAAGGTATGAATTGCTCCATACCGCACAAGATTGATGTTAAAAAAATAACTTAATAGTGTCCTTTCAACCCCAGAGCACAAAACTTTACGAAACTTGTGAATCAGATAACGATTTTCAATTAAACGTTAAGTTCGTCTTAACGGTAAAAGCCCATTTCGTCTATGTACTTCAAAACGGGATCTGTTACCAGGTAACGAATTGGTTGATTTGATTTGATTTTTTGTCTTATCTGACTGGCCGAAAGGTTTAATCGGGGCATATGATCCAGCAATAAGACATGTTTGGCGTGCGCAGGCTTTTCTGCTGAAACAGCCTCACGCGGGTATACGATGATGTCTATATTTTCTTCAATATACGAGGCATTGTACCATTTATGCAGCGAATGAAGATTGTCTTCCCCCATGATTAAATAAAAGGTAAATGACGGATAAGTTTCCTTAAGATGCCCTAATGTAATGGCAGTATAATTTGGTTTAGGCAATTTAAATTCAATATCACTTGCTCTAAACTTTGGGTTATCATCAATGGCAATTTTAACAAGATTGAGTCGATGATAGTCGGCTAATAGAGTCTCTTTTTCTTTAAATGGATTTTGGGGACTAACGACAAACCAAATCTGATCGAGTTGTCCGGCAACTAAAACTTCGTTGGCCAAAATTAAATGCCCCGTATGTATGGGGTTAAAGGAGCCAAAGAATAAGCCTATTTTCATCTGGCTAAAAATTCTTGAATGCAGGTTTTTGCCTCTTCAATGGCATTTTCGAGGTTGTCATTAATTAAAATCTGGTCAAATTCGGAGGCGAATGCCAATTCTTTGTTTGCCTTATTCATGCGCTGTTGAATTTTTTCTTCGCTTTCAGTGCTTCTGAAACGAAGTCTATTTTCCAATTCAGCATAACTAGGTGGTTGAACGAAAATGGCTAAAGCATTGTCGCCAAATTGTTTTTTTAGGTTCAATCCACCGATTACATCAACATCAAATACCACATGATGCCCATTTCCCCAAATTCGCTCTAACTCAGATTTTAATGTACCGTAATAATTGTTGGTATATACTTCTTCCCATTCAACAAAAGCATCTGCTGCTATATTTTCTTGAAATCCTTCTACACCTAGAAAGTAATAATCTGTGCCATGAACTTCATTTGGTCTTGGATCTCTACTACATGCTGAAATAGAAAATTCTAATCCCAAATTCTTTTGAAGTAGGGCTCGAACAATAGTCGTCTTACCGGCACCAGAAGGGGCTGAAAAGATGACGCATTTCCCTGTTTTCGACATGATACTATAAGGTATTAAGTACTTGTTCTTTGATTTTTTCTAAACTATCTTTCATATTGACAACAAGTTTTTGCATCTCAACATGATTGCTTTTACTCCCTAAGGTATTGATTTCTCTTCCGATTTCTTGTGCAATAAAGCCTAATTTTTTTCCTGATTTCTCCGACTTCATAGTTTCTAGGAAATACGATAAATGGTTCTGAAGACGCATTTTTTCTTCGCTGACATCCAGTTTTTCCATATAAAAGATAAGTTCTTGCTCTAGGCGATTTGAGTCATAATTAACGGCGGTATCTAACTCCTCTAAGTTTCGTTTTATTCGCTCTTTAATGGTTGAAATTCGCTCTTGTTCAAAGGCAGGTACTTTTTCTAAATTAGCCTGTATCAATTGAATTTGTTCCATGAAATCACGTTCCAAGGCAACGCCTTCTTGCCTTCTAAAACCATTTAACTGATCAATTGCTTGTTTGGTGAGTTGCAGTACAAATGACTTTTCTGATGCATTTAGATCTGCTTTTTCGGAAATGAATACGTCCGGTAGTTTGGTTATTATACTGAGCAGATCACTTTGAGGAAGACCAGCAAGTTGTTGTAATTCAGTTAAGTCCTTAATATAGCTTAGTGCTAACCGTTTATTGATGGTGATCTGTTTAGCAACACCATTTTGTTCTGCTGAGATTGAAAAATCTATTTTACCTCGATCTAATCCGGTAGAGATAATAGACCGGATTTCAGCCTCTAATTCTCTGTATTCTTGAGGTATACGTGTGGTAAGATCTAGACTTTTGCTATTTAACGAACGTATTTCAATGGTTATTTTTTTATTCTCAAGTGACTCAGTTATTTTACCGAATCCTGTCATAGACATAATCATGTGCTCTTTTTTTTCAAAGGTAATACAATCGATGTGATTTGATTCATTGAGCAATAAATCCAAAATGAGGGGTTGGCACCTATTGAATCAAAGCGGCTGATGGTTTCTCTTTGTAAGATATCAATAAATTATACATTATGAAATCAATTTACACAAATCAGTCAAATCGATTTAATATTTCCTTGGGGTCTTACTGATGATTATACCGGGATTAAACAATTTAGGTTTAGCTCAACCCAGTGGTCAGGAGAACCAGTTTTGAATAAAGAAGTTCATATAGGTAGTGATGCTTCTGGTTCAGTAATTATTGAATGCTTAAAACAAAACGGTGAGCGTGAAGTAGTTCGAGTAATTTTGAACTAAATACACATACAACCTTTTTAGATGGCTGTTTCCTTCGGGCGACAGCCATTTTTTTTAATCTTAAACTTTGCGCTAACTTTACACTATGGTATTATACAATGTAACAGTTAGCATAGATTCAGAGGTGGCTCATGAATGGTTGTCTTGGATGCGTGTAACACATATTCCTGATGTTATGCGAACAGGATGTTTTATAGAAAGTAGAATCTCACGTGTTCATGGGGAAGAAGAGGGTGGTGAGACTTATGCCATTACTTATTTGGCCGAAAATCAAGAAAAGCTTGACTATTATCAGAAGCATCATGCACCCGCTTTACAGCACGATCATACCTCTAGATATCAGGGTAAATTTGCTGCGTTTAGAACATTTTTATCCGTAATTGAAGAATTTAGAACAACATGACAGTTAAGGCAAAAAAACATCTTGGCCAACATTTTCTTACGGATAAGAATATTTGTCGGAAAATAGCCGATCAATATGGTTTTCATGAGGGTTGTAAACGTGTACTGGAAATTGGCCCAGGTACAGGCGCTTTGACTGAATATTTACTTAAACTGGATCAAATTGATCTCATGGTTATGGATGTAGATGGTGAATCTATTACCTATTTAAATGACCATTTTCCTGCGCTCCATGGTAAAATAAAAGAGGCAGATTTTTTACGTATCAACGTGGCCAAAGAATTCGGTGAAGCACCATTTGCTGTTGTAGGTAATTTCCCCTACAACATCTCCTCCCAAATCTTATTCAAATGCCTTGAGCATCGGAATCAAATTCCGGAAATAATGGGGATGTTTCAAAAAGAAGTGGCTGAACGGGTTGCAGAGCCTCCTGGATCAAAGCAGTATGGAATATTAAGTGTCTTGTTACAAGCATTTTATTCTATACACTATTGTTTTACTGTAGATGAACACGTGTTTAACCCACCGCCTAAAGTTAAAAGTGGTGTAATACGTTGTGTCCGTAATGAACGTAAATCACTTGAATGCGACGAGTCCTTGTTTATACGTGTGGTTAAAATGGCCTTTAATCAACGCAGAAAAACCTTACGAAATTCTTTGAAAGCGTTATTGAATGGCCAGCAATTATCTGAATCGTTTTCCAATCAACGCCCAGAAAAATTAAGTGTTGATGATTTTGTTCAACTCACTGTTGAGATACAACGGTGCATGAATGTAAATGAAAATACTCAGGAATTGACTATCGAATAAGAATTATTACTTTCTTTGTAAAACAAAATTCGAGTTATGAGCAAGATATTCTATTCAATAGCAGATTTTTTACAATGGACATTTGGTTTTTACGAATGGGTTGGTAATGGTTTCAACAACATACTATTGTTACTCGGGTTTTTTGGATTATTCTATTGGTTAAATATTCAAAAGAAATTAAACCAGAAAGCAGAAAACAATCCAAATCAAATTAAATAATTGGAATACATGTTATATGTTAAGGCTATCTGAAAAGGTAGCCTTTTTGTTTTTTTAACCTTGACGTAGTGAATAATTCTTTTACATATATCATAACCGCGGGCGGTATTGGGAAGCGCATGGGAGGGGAGCTTCCTAAACAGTTTTTAGAGATAAAAGGAAAACCCATATTGCTTTGGACACTAGAACAAATACATCGAATTAGTCCAAATTCCCATATTTTGATTACACTGCCGGCAGAATGGGTATCATATTGGGAGGAATTATTGGTGAAATATGCTATTGAGATTAAGCATCAAATTATAACTGGTGGTAAAGAACGCTTTGACTCCATCAAGGGTGCCCTTCGGCACGTTCAAACTAATTATGTTGCAGTGCATGATGGTGTGCGACCTTTTGTGAGTGCAGACACTATTTTAAAACTTGAAAATGCAGCTGAGCAATACGGTCAAGTAATTCCTGTAATCGATTTAAAAGAGTCCATTCGTAAAATAAGTTCGACACATTCCGAATCCGTTAATAGAGCTGAATATAAATTAGTTCAGACACCTCAAGTTTTTAAAACCGATGTTTTGAAGAGAGCCTATAATCAGGAGTATCAAAGTTATTTTACGGATGATGCTTCTGTCGTTGAATCCTTGGGATTTACCATCCATACAATTTCAGGAAATGCCGAGAACATCAAATTAACTGAGCCAGTTGACCTCAAATTAGCCGAAATTTTTGCTAATGAAATGTTTTGTATATAGGACAAGTAGGAATTACTTCAATTAACCATATCAGTCATGCCTGTTGAAATGACTATATTTGCTGCACATTAAATGAAAAAATGAAAGTAACAGATCATATTGCAGAAGCAACGCAAACCTTGTTTTCTTTTGAGATTTTACCGCCTTTGAAAGGAAAAAGTATACAGTCGATTTATGACGGAATTGATCCTTTAATGGAGTTTAAACCTAAGTTCATTAATGTCACTTATCACCGCGAGGAATATTTATACAAAGAGCGCGAAAACGGCTTACTTGAAAAATTATCTATAAGAAAACGTCCTGGTACGGTTGGTATATGTGCGGCACTGATGAATAAGTATCATGTCGATGCAATTCCGCACCTAATTTGTGGTGGGTTTAGTAAAGAAGAGACAGAAAATGCACTGATTGATCTTCAATTTCTTGGAATCGATAATGTGTTAGCATTGCGTGGTGATTCAATCAAAACTGAAGCCACGTTTCGCCCACATCTAGAAGGGCATAAATATGCTGTTGATCTCATTCATCAAATTGCCGATATGAATCGCGGAGTATACATGATGGATGACATCAAAATGGAACCAACTGATTTTTGCATTGGAACAGCAGGTTACCCGGAAAAGCATTTCGAGGCCATGAATATGTCCACCGACTTACATTATTTGAAAGACAAGGTTGATGCTGGTGCTGGCTACATTGTGACTCAAATGTTTTTCGATAATAAAAAGTTCTTTGAATTTGTTAAAGCATGTCGAGAAATCGGTATAACAGTTCCAATAATACCGGGTTTAAAGCCAATTAAGACATTAGATCACATTACATTTTTACCAAAATTCTTTAAAATTGATTTTCCTGAAGAGTTGTCAAAAGAGTTATTGAAGTGCACAGACAACAAGCAAGTCGAAGCGCTCGGTGTTGAATGGGGAATTCATCAATCTAAAGAGTTAAAGGCGGCTAATGTTCCTTGTATTCATTATTATACGATGTCGAACTCAACGATGGTCAAAACGATAGCTTCAGAAATATTTTAATTGAATTAGATGACACGAATTCTTCTCGTTATAGCCTTAATGATTACTCTTGGGAAATTGTTTGCACAACAAACAGGGGCGTCTCCTTCAGACCATGTACTTGTTGTAGGAATTTTCGATAAATCCGAGGATCGATATTCAATTGAGGTATTGTTAACGGAACTTTTGAATGATAATGGGATTAAAGCCATACCATCATTAAATGTAGTGAAAACTGGAAGCGATTTATCAATTCTTGCTAGTGATTCAATGAAACAGGTTTTGGAACTCAAAGGAATTGATCATTCTCTTGTAGTATCAATTAGGGGTTACGATCGAAAATTTAAACCTTCTGCTGAAAAAATTGATTTAAAAACAGCTTTGAGTGCTGGTAATTTATTCGCATTAGAGAAAGAGGGCATGGTTTCTATTAGTTTTGAATTACAGTATTTTAAAGGGAATGATTTAATCAAGTCCAAAATTTTGAAATGTGGAAATGTTTCCACGAGAGATTCGGTTTTGAAACGTTGCAGAAAACATTTAAGTAAAGAAATTCCTGCTTTTTGGAAAAACAAAAAATAAGGAATCCAATCGCTTCTATAACACCATTTTGAACTACTTTTTTAGCTGATATCCAGCAAGTTTCATCTTCTAAGGATTTTCAAAAAAAAAAATTTTAATCTTAACTAAAGATTAATAAAGTTAAAACATTATGCGTTCCTAGCACATCACTGTAATTTTGTTTCATGAAAGAAAAGATAGCAGAACGTATTCGAATCGCTCGTGTTTCCAGAAATTTTAGCCAACAAAATATGGCAGATGAATTGGGGTTGACAGTTGCTGCGTATTCAAATATTGAACGTGGAGTTACAGATATATCAGTAACACGTTTAACTCAAATAGCTGGGTTGTTGGATTTAAATCCAAAAGATTTTTTCAAAGACGAAATGACAAATGCTTTTGGAGAATTGATTAATAACGACAATCAAAGCTTAAACTTAATAAGTCAGCAGTTGTACATGTTGATTCAACAGGTTCAACAACTCCAAGATCGTTTAGAGAAGATAGAACAAAAATAAGTAGAGCGAGCTCTACTTATTTTTTTGTCAATTTCTGAACATATTTCCCAATAATATCAAACTCGAGGTTTACCAAAGAGCCGACTTGGAGGTGTTTGAAGTTTGTGTGTTCAAAAGTGTAAGGAATTATACATACACTGAAGCTGTTGTCTTTTGAATCAACAACTGTTAAACTTGTGCCATTAACCGTTACAGAACCTTTTTCAACAGTTACGTCGTTGCTCTGATATGCGAAGGTGAACTTCCAACTTCCATTAGTTTCTTGAATCGATACACATTTCCCCACGGTATCCACGTGGCCTTGAACAATATGCCCATCTAATCTACCATTCATTAGCATACAACGTTCTAAATTGATTTCAGTACCAATTTCCCAAGTCGATAAATTAGTTTTTTGCAGGGTTTCTTCAATTGCTGTAACAATGTAATTTTCTTGATCAATTGAAACGACAGTTAAACAACATCCGTTGTGCGCCACGCTTTGATCAATTTTTAATTCTTGCGTAATTGGTGACTTCACAGTAAAATGAATATTACCCGTTTCGCGTTCAACTTTTACTACCTTTCCAAGTGTTTCTATGATCCCTGTAAACATTGTTATTTTTGTACAAATATAGCCATTCGTCTTCCGGAATATGAAATATATCATTCTTACACTATTATTTAGTTATTCATTTTTGTTCTTATGTCAATCTGATAGTGCAAAAACGGTTTCATACACAATTCACGGCGGTATAGATGCTTATTATCAGTATCAACCAAAATACAACAGTGGTACAGTTCCTTTTTACGTTTCCAGTAGTCGAAACGGCGTACCTTCCTTAAATCTCGTTTGGTTAGATCAATCCTTGAATTATAAGAGATTCGAACTTAAAGCTTTGTTAGGAATTGGGGATTATATGACTGCTAATTATAAGACAGAAACATTTAAATTTCCTCTAGAAACGTACATCAAGGTTCAACCATTCCAATCAATACCTCTTTTTATAGCTCATGGTGTTTTAATTGCACCATTTTCATATGAAACAGCTATGAGCAAAGATCAACTACTTTATATCCGATCTTTAGCAGCTGAGAATGCACCGTATTATGTGTATGGAACTAAATTATCATTGGATATTACTAAAACAGTAAAGCTACATGGATACCTTATTCAGCGTTGGCAAGAGATTAAAAATTACAATACGAAATTGGCGGGTACGCTGCAATTGGAGTATAATCCAGATGCAAATACGGCTCTTAATTTCAACCTGTATGGAGCCGACGAATCAGGAAGTTCGCTAAATCCATCTTTGAAAAATAGATTTTTTCTTGATGCTTCGATAAAACATGGAATTTCGGATAACTTGCTTGTCCAATCAGCTGCTTCCTTGGGGAGACAAACTTTTGTAAATTCTGAAACACCTTCTTTTTGGTATCAGGGAAATATTTTGGTATCAAGAGGGTTTAAATACGGTTTTCGAAGTTCAGCTCGAGTAGAGTATTTTAATGATCCGAGTGCGTTGATCTTACAGCAAATTTTTTCTTCAAAAATGGGTTTATTTGGTTTTACTGCCGGATTAAGCAAAGAATTGAATGGCAGCATTATCCGACAGGAGGCACGCATTCTAGAAAACACAACCGGAGCAAAAGTTTTCCCTTCAAGTCCTGGAAATTCATTTTCCACTTCTAATTTTTCACTGAATTTGAGTTTAGTTAATTGGTTTTAATCTATTGTAAATCAGACTTAAAAACGACAGCAAACGACAACAACCGAAAAATAGTCGATAACAAATAGATAAATACCGAATTCCAAAATTTGATCCACCAATCTTTGCATTGTCGATTTGACATGGTAAGGATCGATAGTGTATTAATTCAAACTTTAAAATGTACAACATGAAAAATTTAAGAAACAAAGTCAGTTTGATTGGAAGATTGGGAGCGGATCCAGAAGTTACAACATTGGATAATGGGCGTATGCTTGCTCGGTTTACAATGGCAACAAATGAACCGTATAAAAAGAAAGATGGTACCTACACTTACGATACGCAATGGCACACCATTAATGCCTGGGGAAAAGTAGCAGACCGTGTAAAACGTATCTTAATTAAAGGACATGAAATTGTTTTAGAAGGAAAACTTGTGAATCAGTCTTATGAAACGAAAACCGGAGAAAAAAGATTTGTAACCATAATTGAGGCATCAGACATTCTGATACTAAAAGCAAAACAAACAGTATAATCCCCTAAAACCAACCATATGAATCACGTTAATTTAATAGGAAAACTCAGTTCTCTCCCACGTTTTGTAGAACTCGAAGATGGTCGAAAAATTGCACAATTGACCATGTCAACAAAGGAAATGTACTTAGATGCCGCTGGTAAAACAAAGACAAGAAGTCAATGGCATCGCCTTACCGCTTGGGGTCGTTGGGTTCAAATTCTGGAAGAATTGGCTCAAGTAGGAATGGACTTAGCTGTAGAAGGGAAACTCGTTTCAAAATTCTACAATAACCGCCTTGGCGAAAAGAAGTTTATAACCGAAGTAGAAGTAAATGATTTAATACTCCTGTAACTATGACAACTATTCAAAACCACATTACGCTTATAGGAAATATAGGCACCGATACTCGAGTTGTAAATTTTGAAAATGGATCCAAATTAGCACGGTTTCATGTTTTCATCGAAAAGCAATTTCGAGCCAATAATGGAAAAATTCGCTTTGGAAAGGAATGGCACACGATTTTCGCATTAGGAAATCTGGCTAAATACATCGAGTCTTTTGCTCAAAAAGGCAAGAAGGTAGCCATTCATGGCAGATTAGTGAATCGCACTTACTTAACAGCGCAAGGCGTAAAAAAACAAACTACCGAAGTTGAATTAAAGCATATTATAGGGCTTTAATTCGCTAACCTACCACTGCAACTGAAATACCGAGCTCATTCATTAATGGGCTCGGTATTAAATCAAATAAAATTCACATATAAAACAAATTATATCGACATAAATGTGGTCCATCTAGCTAAATTTTCTTTGAATCTTGTGTCATGGAATTTCACATCGGTAAACTCATCAAAAAGCGGTTAGAAGAAATCGGAATGACAAAAACCGAATTTGCACGCAGAATTAATAAAACAAGTCAAAACGTCTATGACATCTTCGATAGAAAGACCATTGATACGGGATTATTAACTACTATTTCTGAAACGTTGAATTATAATTTTTTCGAACCACTTGTTTTCACAGTATCATCCGAATCTGGCATGACATGGGACGAAGCAGCACTTACCTATGGGCATGCAAAAAAAGGGATTTCAACTCAACTACAAAGTCGAGAAAAAGACTTGGTTGAAAAGGAAATATTGATTGATCAACTCAAGAAGGAAATAGAGTATTTAAAGGAAATTAATAGCTTACTGAAGAAAACAAAGTAAGTTAATGGATGTGTTTTTTAGTAAACTCCCACAACACAACCCCAGCGCAAACCGATACGTTTAAACTGTGTTTGGTGCCGAATTGCGGAATTTCAATAACATAATCCGATGCGTTAACGGCCTCTTGTGCCACGCCATTTACTTCGTTGCCAAAAATTAAAGCAACGCGCTCTTGGTGAATAGAATCGATATGTTGTAACATGAGGGTGTTTTCGGTTTGTTCTATACTGCAAATTGCAATGCCAGCGAGCTTTAACTCTTCAATTAACTCAATTAACGACTCACGATATTCCCACTCTACCGTATTTGTTGCGCCAAGCGCTGTTTTTTGAATGTCTCGATGAGGTGGTTGTGCCGTAATTCCACACAGATAAATCTTTTCAACATTAAAGGCATCAGCAGTTCGAAAGAATGAACCAATGTTATTTAAACTCCGTATATCATCCAATACCACAATGATTGGGAATTTGGCTTGAAGCTTAAAGTCCTCTTCACTCAATCGATCGAGTTCCCACAATTTTAATTTTTTGTTCATGCTGTTGAAAATATGGGGTTTAGTACCCTTGTTGGCTCTCCTTGCTATTGCTACCTTTACACTGCAAAAATTCAAAATTCATACGACTTGGCGACAACAAAAGTGGAAAAAAGCAGTTCTGAGACTCCTTTGATGAAGCAATACAATCAAATAAAGGCAAAGCATCCTCAGGCTTTGTTGCTTTTCCGTGTCGGGGATTTTTATGAAACATTTGGACAAGATGCTGTTAAAGTATCCAAAATTTTGGGAATTGTACTTACAAAGCGAGGCAATGGTTCTGCCTCTGAAATTGAGTTAGCCGGTTTTCCACATCATGCCTTAGAAACCTATTTACCAAAACTTGTGCGCGCTGGTCAACGCGTTGCCGTTTGCGACCAACTCGAAGATCCGAAATTAACAAAGACTATAGTTAAACGGGGTGTTACGGAGTTGGTAACACCGGGGGTGGCATTCAATGATCAAGTGCTGGACCAAAAGAAGAATAACTTTTTATGTGCTATTCACTTTACCAAGCAGGAACATGGTATTTCATTTTTGGATGTTTCAACGGGCGAATTTTTTGTTGCTCAAGGAAATCAAGAATATCTGGAAAAACTGATTCAAGGGTTTGAGCCCAAAGAGATTTTGTTTCAAAAGCAAAAAGTTGAAGCCTTCCGTGCAATTGGCGGTGAAAACTTTTATCAGTTTAAACTAGAAGATTGGGTTTTTACAGAAGCATTCGCAGTTGATGTATTGCATGGTCATTTTCAAACCAATTCTTTAAAAGGATTTGGAGTTGATCAGGTTCCGTTGGGAATTATTGCTGCTGGGGGAATTTTACATTACTTATCTGAAAACCAGCATAGCCGTTTGGGGCATATTGTATCGTTGTCACGTATAGAGGAGGAGCGCTATGTATGGTTAGATCGGTTTACGGTCCGCAATCTAGAGCTCATCAGTTCCCCGCATGAAAACGCAACCACCCTAGCAGATATCATTGACAGGACTTTAACCCCCATGGGTGGGAGGATGATGAAACGGTGGATTGTATTACCGCTAAAACATGTAGGTCCAATACAAGATCGACTTGAAGCGGTATCTTACCTTAAACACTCGGAAGAAACGGGGCCGAATCTTTCAGATTTTTTGAGACAGATAGGAGATTTAGAGCGCTTGATATCAAAAGTTGCAGTTGCTAAAGTAAACCCAAAAGAGGTTCTTCATTTGAAGCGAACACTTCAACAACTTGATCCACTCAAAGGATTGTTGTCCACTACCACAAGTAAATTACTGAAACGTATTTATGATGAATTGGATGCTTGTCCTAATCTGATTGAATTGATTGATGAAACATTAACGGATGACCCAGCTGTTCAAATTGGCAAGGGCCCTGTTATTCGTCCTGGTGCTTCTGGAGATTTGGATGAATTACGCGATATTTCAACCAATGGAAAAACTTATTTAGAAGAACTTCAGCAACGTGAGAGTGAACGAACTGGTATTCCAAGTCTTAAGGTAGCGTTCAATAACGTCTTTGGTTATTACCTTGAAGTGAGGAATACGCATAAAGATAAGGTTCCTGAAGAATGGATAAGAAAGCAAACATTGGTAAATGCAGAACGCTACATAACCGAGGAACTGAAAGAATACGAACAAAAAATTCTAGGAGCAGAACAAAAAATACATGAAATAGAGTCTAGGATGTTTCAAGACTTAGTCTATAATATGTCCGACTATATCCAACAAATTCAACGAAATGCATTTTTAGTAGCGCAGTTAGATTGCTTGCAATCCTTTGCAATTGTTGCTCAAACAAACAATTATGTTCAACCAGAGTTAAATGATGGATATGAACTTACTATTCGTTCAGGAAGACATCCGGTTATCGAAAAACAATTAAAGTCTGGTGAAGAATATATTGCAAACGATGTTTTTTTAGATCGAGACGAACAGCAAATCATTATGATAACGGGTCCAAACATGTCCGGAAAGAGTGCCATTTTGCGGCAGACAGCCTTGATTTGTTTGATGGCTCAGATGGGTTCATTTGTGCCTGCTGAGTTTGCTCAACTTGGAATTATTGATAAGGTTTTTACCCGGGTAGGCGCTTCCGACAACATCTCGTCAGGAGAATCAACCTTTATGGTTGAAATGAATGAAACGGCTAGCATCTTGAACAACCTATCTGATCGAAGTTTGATACTGTTAGATGAAATTGGTCGGGGTACAAGCACGTATGATGGTATCAGTATAGCTTGGGCCATCGCCGAATATTTACATGAGCATCCAAAGTTCAAAGCCAAAACTTTATTTGCAACACATTACCATGAATTAAATGAGATGACGAAAAAGTTTGAACGGATTCGAAATTTTAATGTGTCAGTAAAGGAATTGGGTACAAAAATCTTGTTTATGCGGAAATTGGTTCCCGGAGGAAGTGAACATTCTTTTGGTATACATGTGGCTAAGTTGGCGGGTATGCCTCCTCAGGTTGTAAAGCGAGCAGAGGTTATGTTGAAAGAACTAGAACGATCTCATGAATTAGGTGAACATCAATCGAACAAAAAGCGTGTGCAAGCCGCTGTTGAAACGCCAAATATGCAATTGAGTTTCTTTCAATTGGATGACCCTGTTCTATCGAATATTCGAGAGGAATTGGTCTCTATTGATATCAACACACTAACACCAGTTGAAGCGCTTATGAAATTGAATGAAATCAAAAAATTAACTGGTGCTTAATTAGTGGTTGATGATGAATTGTTCAACCCAGGACTCAATAGCATTAACAGTATTGTTTGCGGGGCCATAATAAACTTGCTTACCCTTGTTCTTTAGGGTTAAAATCGAAACTGATTTTCCTGCCATTGGCCGAGAATCGAACTTGCAATTCAATTTTTGGTCAGCTCGGTTGGTGTTTATTATTGTGGTTAACTCCTCCCATTCCTTAATCGTTAATACAATTGATGTGTCGCCAGATAAAAGCGTTTCGGTATTGATCGATTGATTAGGATATGTTTTCACTTTTTGAAATAGATTTTCCCTTTTAGATCCAACGCGATAATGAAAGTTAAATAAATTCTTTTTAAAGGCGCAGTCAAATACCGCTTGATAGGCGGGCGAAACGGTTCCATTGCCAAAAGTAGCAATGATTTCATCATACACTCTTTTAGTAGTCTGATGTGAATTAAATTGAGTTAAAGTTGGAAATTCTTTTGCCTTGTTTGGTAAAATCGTTCGATCACGTTTAGTACCTTGCTTAACGGTCGGTTTAATGGTTACCTCATGTGTTTCTGTGGATCTGAATTGTATGGCATAGCAAAATCCGAATATACACAAATACAAACCAAAGGTTAAAACTCTTCTCATATCAAGGAACAAATTAGATAATTTTTTCAATACAGTTTGTATTTTTCGAAATACTTTTTACTTTTGTCCCCCAATCAAGCGCGATTGGTTGATTTGAAATAAAATTTGCGAGAATAGCTCAGTTGGTAGAGCACGACCTTGCCAAGGTCGGGGTCGCGGGTTCGAATCCCGTTTCTCGCTCTAATAAATTGGATGTTACATTCAATTTTTTAAGTCCGCTCGGATGGTGGAATTGGTAGACACGCCGGACTTAAAATCCTGTGGGCATTTGCCCGTGCGGGTTCAAGTCCCGCTCCGAGTACTGTAAGGGGACAATCTTTGATTTGTCCCCTTTTTATTTTCTAAAGTTGAGAATATATCCCTGTTTAACTTTATAATTGGAATTCTTAGTAAGATCGGTAATCATTAAATAAATTACTTCTCAATCCCAGTGTAAATCCGCGTAGTGTAGTATTTACATAGCTATCGTAACGCAGTTGTGCTTCAGCAAAGCAAATTAATTTATAAGCTTCTTTAATTGTGTATTGAATGGTGACTGTTCCACGAAATCCATTGTTACCCAACCCTTGCCCTGTGTAATGACCATATTCATACGGTCTATTGATGTATGGTGTATATACATTACCACCATAATTATATCCGTTTTTATGTCCGCCATGTAAGAAATAGCAAATCATACCTTTTACAAGCAATTTATCTTTTTGCGCTTTAAATTCAACGAGGTACTCATAAAAATTGGCTCCGAGTGGATGGGCAAGCGGCATTCCTAAATTTCCATAATTTTGACCACTAGTAAGGTGTGCATAGGTATAAGGTCGCACTGCATTCAATTCCATTCTGTAGAAGAAGTGATGGGCATGTTTCATAAAATGACCTTTTATTCCAAGTTGTGCGCCATACTTATTCGCCCACCAACCTGTTTTAGCTTTAATATCAGGTAAAGAGAACTCGTCTAAAATTATTTGTCCATAAAGCGCATGTTGCTTGTACCTTAAAGTAAGACTAGCCCCCAATAAAACATTATCTGATGACCCTAATGCGTATTCTTGTGGTCGGTAGAATATGGCTGGATTAATGTATTGTAAATCGAAGCCCCGGTTTAATAAGGTGTCTTTCGGTTGAAAAATCACTGTTTCAAAAACGCCTAGCGTTAACCATTTAAAGGGGTTGTAGCTGATGTGATGGGTTGCTCCAAATTTGTTCTTCCAAGATGTCGATTCTTGTTCACGCATAAATTGATAAAGCATGAAATATTGTAGTCGCCAAAATGTTGTTCGGATGGAAGCAAAAGGATAGGGCCTACCGTAATCGCTTAAGAAAAGCGATCGATTTCCCTCGCCAATAAAATGTTGGTCTATACCTGTCTGGAAGTTAAAAACATGATTAGGGCTGTAAGAAATCCTAGTTCTCAGATCGAGGTACGAAAAGCGTGTTCCGATTGTATCTAAAAAATAGGCTTTAGAACGTAGAAGCGAGTCACCTTGTCCAATTCCACCAAGTGCTATGAACCTGCCATAAAACTTTGGATGCTTTTGATATTCAAGTGCAAATCCTGAACCTGTTCTGAATTGATCACTTTTCAGTGAGCGATAATGTAAGTCAACAAGTGGTATGAGGTTGTAGTGTTTACAAGATGAATCTTGTTCGTTTTTAAAGCTTGTCTGATGACTTAAGCTTGGTAATACGCTACTGTGATCCTTTATCGTCCAATAATTAAAGGTGTCTTTTGGTAATTCTTCCGTTAATAATCGGATTGCAGATTGTCCACTGGCTTCAAAACCAATCAAAAGAAAAAGCAATATGCGAGCAACCTGATGCATTAAAAATCAGTGTATTGGTTATTTATACCTGTTCTCACGCCAACATTTAAGATGCTGGCATTTGTTAGTTTGGTTGTATTCTCCGTTCGCATGACCCAATTCGCAAAAATATTCAGGTTGATTTTTCGATTAATTCTATACCCCAATTCAAGTTGATGGTGGTAGATAAACCCATCGTTAGTCGGGAACGATTTTTGAATGGGTAGTAATGAAAAGGCATTATAATCAGTTAAAACATAAGCAACAAACTTGGCGTCTGCATAAAGACGTTTCCATTCATAATTACATCGAAGTAAGTATTCTTGAAAACCATTTCCTTTGATGTGTGCTAGTGGCAGATTTCCTGAGGAAAATGATAACCTCGAGTTACTTGCCTCATACATTTTTGTTGGCACAGAATTGATTTCAAGCTGAAGCATGAATTGTGTCAAACCAAAAAGGTTGTATCCACGCCATCCCAACTGACTAGCTAATAATTTAGAATCAAAATTTTGAATGATAAGTTGCCCATAGAAACGATGGTGTTGATTTTTGAGGTAAGAAAAATTTATTCCGTTCAGACAGTTTAACAGATTTTTGTCTTTTAACATCAAATTTGAACCCAATGGAACAGGATTATAAAACCCTACTGGCATTCGAATGCTGAGAAGTGAGTCGTCTTTGAACCATACCCCTCCTTCGTAAAGACTTAACGTCAGTTTTTCCGTGGCTTTAAACGTCAAATAGTTCGCTGAAAATCCTTTCATTTCGTAATACGCCTCCACCGTGCTACTTTTAGGTTTTCGGATAAAATTTGTAAGTCGCATGCGCATGGTATTTAAATTCCAACGCGGGTGCAATTGATAAGAAGATTTGATAAATGGACTGGGAATACTATTATCTGAAAGCAATAAAGATCGATAACCATCTCCAATAAAGACGGGTGTATTGCCTGCTATTATTGTAATTTTATCCGTGGGCGCATAAATTAAATTTCCAACAGCATAGGTGTAGTCAAAGGCTGTTCCTTTAAAAGGTTTTGTTCGAGCGGCACTCGGAATAACGGCATTTTGTGTCAGATAAACTTGTCCGCCAGCATTCGGGTATAATTCTCCACAACCCGAGTAGTAGGTGGTTTCATAATTGGAGAATCTAGCTTGCGTTTCATAAATCTGTGTGGTAAATGAAAAGTTCTTCAGTAAATCACCTTCAATAAGCACACCACGCATGTTTTGATATAAGCGTCTCACTGTTGTATCCCGTCGATCTTTTCCATAGGATAGAGTCGTTAGAGGTGAAATTGTCAGGTTACCATCTGCGTGATTGATTTCAATCAAATGTTTTTTTAACACATATTCCGTAAACTCATAATATTGGTCGGTGCTATCACGAATGATCTGATGTAAGTTATATTCACGTTCCGATATAGGAAAGAAAGAATTGCCTTGAAATACTTGTTTACGGTTTGTTTGGAATAATTGATCCTTGTAAAAATTGTGTAGCGGAAGCGTATTCGTTTGATTCCAACTGTTGAAGTACAGAAAGCAAAAAACAAACAAACACATCAATCGCTTCAAAGCCATGCACGAAGTTAAACTTTGTTTCGCATCATGAATAAGATGTTGGATGTTACATTTCAACGCCAAGTTGTTGAACGACAATATCTAGTTGGGATTCCAAGAATAAGCTTTCGACGGCAACTTGAAATATGAAAGATGGGGTTGCTTGAATTAAAAATATCGATAAAAACCAATAGTCGAATTTAATGTTTAACGATTAGTTTTCGGTTTATGGTTTTACTTCCAGCTGGTTCAACTAAAACAAAGTACACACCAGTTTTGTATTCAGAAACATTGATGTATTTGCTTGTACCTGAAAACTCTTCGTTGTACATTTCATTACCGAGTACATCTACCACACGTATTATGCAAGATTCCATACCTGTTGTTGACACCGTAATGTGGTGATCAGCTGGATTCGGGCTAATGGTAAAATTTGGTGTTTGCTTCACAACAAGAATTGAAGCGGCCGCTGTAAAATTCACAACTAAATCAATTGAATCTAACCGAATTGAAGTTGATACATCCTTCAAGTAATACCTGTAAGAAGCAGATCCTGTTGTCGTCACATCCACTGTAATCCTTGGTTTTAACTCAGCACTGTCACCTATTTCTATGGTAGGTGCAGGGTTATTATTGGAGTTTGGTGTTGTGTATTCTAAGTTTGAAGTATTGTAACAATTTGGAGGCCAACAAACTTGGTCATTCCATGTATCTGGAACAGACAAACGCTTTCTAACCACTTGAAGTTGTTTAGCGGCATTACCAGTGTTGTGTACAGAGAAATGAACTTCTAAAACATTACTCAATAACTCAGGTGACGTTGGATCTAAATTAACCGTGTAAGTAGAACCAGAGAAGTCTGTCGTTCCATGCTCAGCATAAATTTTAAAACTGTCTTGCGCAAAAAGAGTGCAGCAAGTCAACGAAAAAACAACCAAAGAAAGTACAAGTTTTACCATAAATACGAATATATTTTGTTGTCACACAATGACATTAACAAATATAATGAAAATATGATTTACGGTTTAAGAATCTTCTTGTTCTATTTTTCAATTAGGATTTCAATAATAAATCATAAAAACGGTGTTAGAAATACCGCTTATTCCGCTAAATTTGGTGAAATTATTTAAATTATTTTGCTGCTATGAAGTCTATATTATCCCTTATTTTCGTTTCAACGGTGTTCTTCAACAATTGGTCACAAGAGACTGATAATCATGTTGAGTCAGCTGTGAAAGAGCTTCCTTCAATTGAGCTGAAAGACATGGATGGCAAGTTGGTCAATACCTCAAAGTTGGGCTTTGATGGGCCTGTAGTAGTTTCATTTTGGGCAACTTGGTGCTCACCGTGTAAGCGTGAGTTAAATACCATTCACGATCTATATACGGATTGGCAAGCTGAAACGGGTGTAAATCTCGTTGCTGTATCCATTGATGATGAAAAAACAAAAAATTCTGTTCCAGTCTATGTGGATGGTAAAGCATGGGATTATTTGGTATTGATTGATTCTAATGGGGATTTCAAACGAGCAATGGGCGTTAACAATGTGCCCCATACTTTTTTGGTAAGTCCGGAAGGCAAAATTGTATACTCACACAACAACTATGCGCCAGGCGATGAGCTGAAGTTGTACGAGGAAATAAAAAAATATACAAAGCACTAATTGCTTCATAAGGTAAATCCATTCATGAAAGTATATTTCGTTCTGTTGTTGGTGTTATTGTCTGGGTTTTCTCTTGGTCAATCACCTGTTGCTTCCATCACGGGTAATATGGAAAGTAACTTTCAGTATTTAAATACTGACTCGTTGATAGGCGCAACTCAGCCACCATCCAAAGGATTATTGAATTCATACATCAATGTATTTTACACCCAAGGTAACGTACGAGCGGGCATCCGTGTTGAATCGTATTTGCCTCGTATTCAAGGTTATCCAGCTACGTTTGATGGCACTGGAATTGGTATGCGTTACATTGGTTATAAGTCAGATTTTGTGGATATCACTGCAGGGTCTATTTACGAACAGTTTGGTTCAGGTCTGTCATTGAGGGCATATGAAGATCGTGCTTTGGGATACGATAATTTAATCGATGGTATCCGGATTATTTTAAAACCTAAAAAAGGCTTAACGTTCAAATCTGTGTACGGATATCAGCGTTATGCGTTTTTGCAGGGGCAGGTTGTTCACAGCGCTGGTGTAGTGCGAGGTTTGGATGGCGAGCTTCACCTGAATGAATTGTGGCAGCGCATGCAAGAATCCAAACTGGATGTCACTTTTGGTGGATCGTTTGTAAGTAAGTATCAGCATGACGATAGAAGTGATCTGATCTTGCCAGAAAATGTTGGTTGTTATGGTGGCCGAACAAAAATTAAATACGGTAAATTTTCGTTTGATGCCGAATACGTTCACAAAGGTCAAGACCCATCACAAGACAATGGGTATATCTATAACCAAGGGCATGCACTTGTAACGAATTTGATTTATACACAGAAAGGATTAGGTGTTTTGCTTTCCGCGAAATCAGTAGACAATATGAGTTACAGGTCAGACCGCACCAAGCAATTACAAAATGTATTGATTAATTATTTGCCTGCCCTGAATAAAACTCATACGTACAATTTAGTTGCATCCCTTTATCCTTATGCTACACAACCAGTTGGTGAGGTAGCTTATCAAGCAGAGGTGCTCTACACCATCAAAAAAGGATCAAAATTAGGAGGTAAATACGGTACTACAATCAACGCAAATTTCTCTACTGCATATGGGCCTGTTCGACACACCAGTCAAATTAATGTGTTGGATTCTTCTCGCGTGATTTACAGCACGGGTTTGTTCGACAAGAGCAACAACCTGTATTGGAGGGATATCAATGTGAGTATTAGCAGAAAAATAACTTCCAAATTCAATGTAATTGCAAGTTATTACAATATTTGGTTGAATAATGATGTAGCTGTTGTAACCAAAGAGAAGGGAACTATCAAATCCCACATTGGTGTTATCGAGATGGGGTATAAATTAAATCAGGATCAGTCGTTACGTATGGAACTTCAAGCACTGGTTGTCAATAGACGCGACACGCTTGGTAATCCTGCATCATTTTCTGATGGCAAACCTGTTGATAAGGGAGATTGGGCAACTTGTTTGGTTGAATATACAATCAATTCTAATTGGTTTATCAGTGCAATGGATCAGTACAATTTTGGCAACCCAGATCTTCATCATCGGGCTCATCATCCTTATTTCACAGTTGGTTATGTTCATGAGGCAACACGTTTGACGTGTTCATATGGCCGTCAACGCGCAGGATTGTTCTGTGTAGGAGGTGTTTGTCGGGCTGTTCCAGCCTCTAATGGTTTAACACTTTCATTCACGCATAGTTTTTAGTTATGAAGTATTTATACGTTTTTATAGGACTTTATTTCATTTTCACAGCTTGTGATAAGATTGAAAATCCTTATCCGCCAACAATAAAGACTGACCTAGATACTACGATTTATCCAGGTATTTGGAAGGATTACATGACGAATGAATGGCCTGATTTTTCTCAAATACCAACTGTTTCATCTCGAAATGCACTTATAGAGGATTATACAGGGCATAATTGCAGCTTTTGTCCAGCTGCAGCTTCTGTAGCACATAATTTGGTAGAATCGGATCCGGATCATGTTTTTGCTGCCAGTATTCATGCTTCAAATACAACGAATGGCATGTCCTCTTTTCAGGCAGTAAATAACGCACAGGGATATACAATTGATTTTACCAATCCGGAGGGCTTGTCATTAGGTGCTTTTTTTGGAAATACACTCATTAATTCTGGATTTTATGGGAATCCGGCAGGTTCAATCAACCGTACTAACGATCAAGGTGAATATTTCATGGCAACTGGATCGTGGAGTTCTCATGTAAATTCAGTCAAATCTGCTCTTTTACGTGTCGGTTTGAAAGCCAAACTCAATTATTTTGAAACGCCTAAAAAAGGATTTTTTCTGCATACAGAGGTTGGTATCTTAGACAACAATTTACAGGCAGAAAACTTGGCTGTAGTCGTTTACATGATGGAGGATTCTTTGGTTGGACCTCAGAATGTAAGTAATACCTACACGCCAAATTATGTACACCGAGATATTTTTAGAGGTACTATTGACAATCAAATTTGGGGAAGAACGCTCAAACCAAGTTATTTGAAAAATGGGAAGTATTATTTGGATTATAGCGGTATTGTACCCAATCAATTAGCCACAAATGCTGGTGGAGGTGCATTTAATGCTGAAAATATGCACTTATTGGTGTATGTATACGATAAAACAACACTGGAAATTTATCAGGTACTCAAGCTCCGTTTCAAGCCATAATCAGCTAAGACAAAATATAAAATATTTAGATTCAGCAGTTTAGGAGGATTTGAAGGAAAGCTGTAATTTGCTAATACTAAACTACTATGCTATGCTTGAACTAACTAAAAAGATCTTGCGGCAAGTGAGTTTCGATGCAAACTTGTTTCAGAAAGAACTGCTCAAGGCATTGAAATGGCTTACAGATGCGGAAGAGATCACAAATTTTCAAGAATGGTGTATACGGGAATTTGGAGCGAAGTTTCCGATGATTATTAGAAAGGCATTTGCCCTTAGATGAAAGTGGGGGAGCACAAGTCTCCCCTTTTTTTATTCAAATTCAATCAGTACGGCTCCTTTATCTACAACTTGTCCACTTTCGATAAACAGGTGCTTTACGGTGCCAGTTCCTTCAGCTTTCAAGATATTTTCCATTTTCATGGCCTCCAAAGATAGAATTTCATCACCAGGCTGTAATTCTTGTCCTACGTGAACAAATACTGATAATATACGTCCTGGCATAGGAGCTTGGAGCTCTTTTAATTTTTTAATTTTTGGTATGTCAAGACCCAGTGCCGCAATTAAATCATCTAATTCACCTTTTTTTCGCACCTCAATAACGCGTTGGTTAATCTTGATTTTAAGGTAGTTATTTTCAGATTGGTTATCTATCAATTCACCAAGAAATGTTTCCCCTCTGTAAAGCAATTTAAAAAACCTGTGGTCTTCCCACTCTATTGAAGCCCCTTCAGAGCTAACAATCGATTTTTGATCAAACGTCCATTTGTGTGCTGACATGCCTATATTTTTGACAAATGTAACATCCTCGGGGGCATGGATTCATTATTTACTTCGTGATTTCAAAATAAATAGTCAGATTTGCATAACCTAAATTTGGACAAAATGATAAAACATGTTCTTTACACAGTTTCTGCATGCCTTTTATTTGCGTGTGGAACAACAAAACAGGATAATGAACTTATAGATATTCCTGTGGATGAAACAGGTGTAGAGGAGTTTGATGACTCGTATGATTATGACGACCAGGGATTTGAAGAATGGGTTGAAACGTATGATGAATCTTCAAAGAATACCTACAACGCCTCACGAACCATGCGTTCTGATATTCAACATACCAAACTTGAAGTAAATTTCGATTGGAACAAGGCAAGATTGAATGGTGTTGCTACACTTACTGTAAAACCACATTTTTATCCAACAGACTCCCTGTATCTTGATGCTAAAGGCATGGACATCCAGAGTGTAACTTTAGGTGGCAAACCATTGAAATATACCTACGATAGCTTAACTATGTCTATTCAATTGGATAAATCCTACACACGAAATGACAGTTATAATATTCGTATTGCTTATACAGCAAAACCTGATGAGCGTCAAACTACAGGCGGTGAAGCTATCACATCAGACAAAGGATTATTCTTTATTAATCCTAAGGGAACTGAAAAACACAAAATGCCACAGATTTGGACTCAAGGTGAAACCGAATCCAATTCTGTTTGGTTTCCAACCATAGATTCGCCGAATGCAAAAAGTTCACAAGAACTTTACCTAACTGTGGATAAGAAATATACCACACTCTCAAACGGTGTTTTAGTTTCATCTAAAGTAAATACAGATGGCACGCGAACGGATTATTGGAAACAAGAAAAGCCTCATGCACACTATTTGTTTATGATGGCCGTAGGTCAATTCAAAGTAGTAAAGGATTTCTATACGAGACCGAATGGAACAAAAATGGAAGTAAACTACTTGGTTGAACCAGAATGGGAAGGTCAAGCTAAGGCAATTTTCGGTGAAACACCAGCTATGATTGCATATTTCTCTAAACTATTGGGCGTAGAGTATGCTTGGGATAAGTATAGCCAAATTGTTGTGCGTGATTATGTTTCTGGTGCAATGGAAAATACTGGCGCGGTTGTTTTTGGAGATTATGTCTACAAAACAAATCGTGAATTAGAAGATGGAAATGATCAATCAACCATCGCACACGAGTTGTTTCACCATTGGTTTGGAGATTTGGTAACTTGTGAATCTTGGGCAAATTTACCATTGAATGAATCATTTGCGAATTATTCGCAATACTTATGGGATGAGCACCGATATGGATTGGATGAGGCAGATTTTCAAGCAGAAAATGAAGCTTCAGGCTATTACCAATCGATAGAATTTAACAGTGATGGTTATCACGATTTAATATGGTATAATCACCCTAATCGCGAGGCTATGTTCGATGCTCACTCGTATAACAAAGGCGGTCGTATCCTGCATATGTTGAGAAATTATCTCGGTGATGAGGCATTCTTCAAAGGATTGAATGTTTATTTAACAACTCATCAATACAAATCAGCAGAAATACATGACTTGAGACAAGCCATGGAAAGTGTATCAGGAGAAGACCTCAACTGGTTTTTTAATCAATGGTTTTTAGCATCAGGTCACCCTGTACTTCGCATTTCTCAGGAAGTTGATGCCAATGAAAAGAAAATTCTTTTAAAGGTTATTCAAGCCCAGAATTTAGAACTTTCTCCTTTGTATAAGTTACCAGTAACGGTTGCAATATGGGATGAAACTGGAAAACACCTTCATAAAATTGATGTTAACAAAGAAGAAGAGACGTTCGAATTTAGTTATTCGGGTAAATTGAATAATGTTGTTTTTGATGAACAATGTATGTTGTTGGCAAAAGTAAAGCAGGTTAAACCAATCGAACAATATGTTCACCAATATTACAATTCAAAACGATATACCTTGCGCAAGGAATCAGTTCTTCGTGCTGGTAAATTCCCTACAAATAGTGGTGCACAACAACTTGTTCTTGATGCTTTATCTGATTCATTTTGGGGAATCAGGGAAATGGCAATAAACACAATCAACATACTTCCTGCAGACAAAAAAAGTGAAGCCATAAAGCGTTTAAAAATCATGCTTGTTACTGATTCGAAATCTAATGTACGTTTGGCTGCTTTGAAAACTTTAGAGGAAGAGTTAGCTTCATCAGAATTGCTGGAGTTGTGTCTAGATCGAGTACAAAAGGATAAATCCATGTCTGTATTCAATGAAGCACTGAATTACGTTACTGAGGAAGACGTAAAGCAAGCGATTCATTTAACTACAGCTCTTTTAAAAGAACCAGGAACAAAGCTCTATCCAATTATCGCGTCTGTTTATGCAAAAGATGCAAGCGAAAGTTACTTTACGTTCTTTGTTGAATCACTTAAAGACAAAGTATTTACATCATATGATCAAGTAAATATGTTGAACTATTTTACGATTTATTTGACAAAGCAAAAAGGTGTTTATATCGATAAAGCTGTTGACACGTATGCCTTCCTGAATAAAGAAGGTGATCAATACACAAAAATGTATATGGGTCAGTTATTGGGTTATTTATTGAGCAATATTGCTGAGAAAAAAGAGGTCTTATCTACCAAAATTGATGCATTACGCTCAGAAGGAAGGTCTCAAGAAGCGCAAGAAAAGGCAAAAGAATTGGCATCACTTTCAAGTGCTGAGAACCGCTTGAGTGAATTAATGCCACCGACAGAAGATTAAATATTTTCAACTGATTAGGATATGAGCTGCTTCGAAAGAGGCAGCTTTTTTTGTTTCTATTAACACATGATTTATGCCTTGTCCCCAACTTTTGGAATTGATCCGAGAGCGATAAAAAGAAGGAGAATAAAGAAAAAAACCAGAGTTCGTACATCGCTTTCACTTTGTTCTCACTCTGGTTTTGTACCTGGGGCGGGAATCGAACCCGCACTCCGTTGCCAGAACAGGATTTTGAATCCAGCGCGTCTACCAGTTCCGCCACCCAGGCAATTAACTAGCATAACTAGTTCTGGTATTGCAGTTGCAAAATTAGAATTTTTAATCAATTAACAAGGAATTAATACAAATTATTCTTTTTACTGTCGATGCTCTGCTAAGAGCACCTCTGGGATTTGTTATTTTTACCAAATAAATTTCGGTGAAATGGGACGTGTTTTAATTAAAAACATCAAAGGATTGGTGCAAGTTGGAGAGGATCTACCACTACTCCTGAAAGGAAAGCAAATGGCTCAGCTGCCAATAATTACCAATGCTTTTTTGGCTTTGGAGGATGGAGAAGTTGTTGCATATGGTTCTATGGAAGACTGGGGAGGTGTTACAGATTGGAGAGATCTCGAGGTTATAGACGCCGAAGGAAAGTATGTATTACCAGCATTTTGCGATGCACATACCCATACCGTTTTTGCACGAAGTCGGGAAGAAGAGTTTGTTGACCGCATTAAAGGGCTGACTTACGAAGAAATTGCCTTGAAGGGTGGAGGAATTTTAAATTCAGCGCGTAGAATTGCAGAATTATCTGAAGACGAGTTATACCATGACGCCAAAAAACGTGTAGAGCAGTTGATACTCACCGGTACAGGTGCATTGGAGATAAAATCAGGTTATGGTTTAACTGTTGAAGCTGAAATCAAAATGCTTCGCGTGATTAAACGTTTGAAAGAAACATGCCCCATAACAATCAAGGCTACGTTTTTGGGAGCACATGCTTTTCCTCAAGCCTATAAAACCAATCATCGCCCTTACATCGATTCGATAATAAACGAGATGTTGCCCATTATAGAAAAGGAGCAATTGGCTGATTTTATCGATGTTTTTTGTGAGCGTAATTATTTCTCTGTAGAAGAAATGCAAGAAATTATTGAAGCAGGTGCACGAATTGGTTTACGTGCAAAAGTGCATGTCAATCAATTTTCAATAATGGGTGGTGTTAAAAAAGCGGTCGAACTTAACGCGCTTTCTGTTGATCACCTCGAAGAAATTGATCAAGATGATATTGAAGCACTTAAACAGCGTGATTGTATGCCCACCCTATTGCCGTCTTGTTCTCATTTCATCTCAATTCCTTTTGGAAATGCTCGCTTGTTAATTGACAATGAACTGCCTGTTGCCCTCGCGAGTGATTTTAATCCTGGAACCACCCCCACGGGTAATTTGATGGTGGTATGGTCATTAGCGTGTATAAAAATGAAAATGACACCCGAAGAAGCCTTGAATGCACTTACAATAAATGCTGCATATGCTATGGGGTTAGCACATACGCATGGTCGAATAGCGTTAGGAAGAAAATCACCAATTCTTATTACAAAAGCTATACCTTCTTTGGCATATATTCCTTATGCCTTTGGAGAAAATCACATTGAACGCATCTTGGTAAATTAGGAGGTGCTATCCCCATAAATTTGGCTTGAAAATTGCGATTTATGGTTATTTTTAAAACATGATTCTTCGGATTTTACTTTTGTATTTGGTTATTGGCTGTTTCTCTTGGAGTTGGGGTCAGTATAAACAACCAAAAAACCAATTGCTGTGGGAAGTAAGCGGTAATGGATTGAAAAAGAAAAGTTTCTTGTATGGATCATTGCATTCCAACGACAAACGGTTGTTCAAATTCCAAGATTCGCTTTATGTGGCGATGTCACAAGTTCAATCAATCATTCTAGAAACAGATATTTTTAGCTTATTCGAATCGTGGGATACCCGCAAAGAGGTAACCGAACTTACGTATGATAACGCTGGAAATCCATATACTGGAAATAATTCGGCTTCCGAAACCATTTATGGCAATGAAGATGGTATGCCACAATTTATGGATGCCTATTTTCTCGAATATTGTTACAACGCAAACAAACAATTTTTTCCACTCGAAAAGGTAGAGGATCAGTTGAGTTTAATTGAAAAATGGGGTCAAATAGAACTCGGTAATATTCAGGTTCAAACAACAAAATTTGGCTTGGAAAAGATGATTGAGTTTTACCTTAGAGGAGATATTCAATCTCTTGACCGCATGATGAAAACCAACCTTGCTGCTTTTGAAGGCATGTATCAGTCGCTAATTATCGATCGAAATAAGTTAATGGCTAAAGGAATTGATACACTCATTAAAAAGCAAAGTGCACTTTGTATTGTTGGCGCTGGTCATTTGTATGGGGATGAAGGAATCATTGAATTATTGCGAAAAAAGGGATATAAACTGAGAAAAGTGGAGGCGGTATTTTCAGAAGAACCTATTTCCGCAAAAAAAGAAGTGGTTGCAAAACGTTCTTACACCTATCGTGATGCTAAAAGTGGTGTCACAGTTATTTTTCCTGGAAAACCTTCTACCTTGAAAATTTGGGACAACCATCCTTTTTTGATCTACAGAGAAATGGGTCAAGGCAATACGTACTCCGTTGAAATTATTGACCGCGATTCGAGCTTAAGTTTACATGAACATGCGGAGATCTATATAGCTTCTCCCAATGGATCTTCTTACAAACATTTTTATTTGGATGATGGAACGGAGGTATATGAAGGTTTATCCGATACCTATACAGAAGGGGTTACTTGGGTGCGTGTGATGCAAAGCGAAAAGCATGTCTTGGTACTTCGGGCCTATGGAGGAAATAAATTCATGAGTTCCAATCGACCGAATCAGTTTTTTTCTCGTGTGTGGGTAGAATAATTGTTTCGCTATAACCTGAAGATCTGAGATGATTCCACGTTTTCAATATACCGATTTAACTAAGGCTATTCAAACCAATAAAGTCATCCTTGTTCGTGGTTCTCATGGCGTAGGAAAGCGCACAGCCATTAAAATGTCTTTAATTGATTTAGGATACGAAGCAATTCATTTTGATGCACAAAATAAACATGTGCAAAAGGAGTTCAATTCCGCACAACTTGCAACATTCAAATTACATTTTCATCACGCTACACATATTGTAATTGAGCATGCGGAATACTTGAAAAATGCCCAACAATTGGTAGATTATGTTGTTGGTAATGAACTACAGGTCACCCTAATTCTTTGTTGTGCATACAAACCAACCATAGATCCTTTCTTTATAGATGCACTTCGGATGCAAGCTGCAGAAATTGTTTTTTTTCCTCCCACTTTTGCCGAGTTAGCGTCCCGAACTTCAATCATTCATGAAGACCAGCAACTTCCATCTCGACTTGTCTTTGGTCAGTATGCTCAGCAAGTTTTGGATATGGATAATGCGCAATCCGCCTTGCAAGAACTATTGAATCAGATTATAGTTACCGATATTGGAATAGGTGACCGTATTAACAAAACCAATAACCTCAAAAAGGTACTACAGGCTTTGTCTTATGCTATCGGAACACCGATATCTTTTAATGAAATTGCCAACTGGGCAGGTATAGATAATGAAACCGCGGAACGCTATATCTCACTGTTAGAGGAAGCCCATTTAATATTCTGTTTGACTCCTTTTTACCAGGGCAATAAATATGAAATTAGTAAAAAGCGTGTTATATTCTTTGCAGACAACGGTATAAGGAATGTGTTAATCAATAATTTTAATCCGTTAGATATGCGACATGATGCCGAAGCGTTATGGAAAAATTGGTTTATTGCTGAACGCATTAAATGGCGAAAAATGAAAGGAATGCTCAATCCCGTGTATTTTTGGATGACTCATACCAAGCAGTCGATCAATTACATTGAAGATCAAGATGGCACATGGACAGCCTTTTTACCAGTTTGGAAAAATGATAAAAACATAAAAATTCCGGCACTTTTTCAGTCCTATTACCCAGAAATAGTTGTAAAAACAATAAAACCTAAAACCTATTGGAATCACTTGACACGTCGTTAAAATTTACTGATCGTATTGCTCATTACATCAAGCAAGAACAACTGGATTTGGAGAATCTTGTACTTGTTTTACCCTCCGAACGGGCGGCAAAATATATAGCTAGATCCCTTTTTCGGGCTTTTGGGAAACCGATTTTTGCACCAGAAATGATCACAATCGATCGTTGGACTCGGTCATGTTCTTCTCGACCAATTCTCGACCGTACACGGTTGCTGATTAAATTATTTAATATTCAGCGTGAAAGCTATAACGATGCTATCGATCAGTCGTTTGATGACTTCTTGAATTGGGGTAGCTTATTGCTTGCTGATTATGATGAAATCGAACGGTATTTACTCGATCCAAATGCCGTTTTCACAAACCTTTTGGCAGTTAAAGAATTGGAAGGTTGGGATATTGAAACGTGGAGTTTTGAACAACAAAAATTGACTGCTGCACAAAAGCGATTTATGGAGTTTTGGGATCGTCTCCCAATTTATTACAGACAACTTGTTGATCAACTAAAGCAGGAAGATTCCTTTTTTATGGGGCAAGCTTACCGTGAATTAGCAGAGCAGATTGATCGTGCTTTTCTACCAAATAAGGATCGTGTATTCTTGTTTGCTGGATTTAATGCTCTTTCACCTGCCGAACTTTCGATAATGAAGCAACTTCATAATCTGGGTAGAGCCCATATATTGTGGGATATAGATACGTATTATTTAGATAATCCTTTACATGAGGCGGGCACCTTCCTGCGCCATAATATTACTGCCTTAGAGCAAAAAGAGGTACACGTTTCACATGCGTTAACCGAAAACAATAAGCATATAAGAATCATCGAATGTACCCAGCGCACCGGTCAAGTAAAGGCTGCAGCAACCATCTTATCCGAATTAAACGCCGAACAATTGAATGACACCTTGCTACTTTTAGCAGACGAGCAATTAATTAGCGTTTTATTGAAAAACATTCCTGCTTCTGTTGGTAAAGCAAACCTGACACTTGGTTTACCTTTACGACTCACGGCAATTAAAACATGGGTTGATTTGGTTTTTTCGTTTCAAGAAAATGCCTTGAGGTTTAAAACAACAGCCATTTATTTCAAAGACCTGCAAAAATTCTTAAGTCATCCGTTTATTTATGGAATAATGGATGAAATGGAACGTGCACAACAGGTGAAGTTAGAGCAAGAAATTATCCGGAAAAATAAATTATTTATTCGCCGAGATGGACTTCAACTATCCGAAAAAATCAAGGAAATACTGAATGTAATTGCGGCTTCATGGGACATGGATTGGCAGCAGGCTATTGCATCAATTCGTCGATTGAATTTCTTATTGATGCATGCGTTAATCGAACAAGATGAATTTGAACAAGCCTTGTTAGAAGCTTATGACGGACAATTAATAGAGTTTGAAAATATCGTTTCTGAGGGTATTCCAGATATGCAATTGAGGTCATTTAAATCTTTATTTAATCAGCATTGGAGTAATCGCAGTCTTGCCTATTATGGAACTCCACTTGGTGGGTTGCAAGTAATGGGACTGCTTGAAACACGCTTATTGGATTTTAAGCATGTAATCATGGTAGGGGTAAATGAAGGAAACATTCCTGCTACTAATCCGATTCAAACCATGATTCCAATGGATTTGCGTAAGTACTTTGGATTACCTACACCACGCGAAAAGCAAGGGTTGTTTGCGCATCATTTTTACCGATTATTGCACCATGCTGAAGATGTTTGGATAACCTATTCGAGCGGTCAAGATGCCATGATGAATACTGAACAAAGCAGGTATATTACGCAACTTGAGTTAGAATTGAATAGGCTTAACAAGTCTAACATCATTATAGACCACCTGCAATATGTATTGCCTTTAGATGCTTCATCATCAGTATCGAATTCCGCTTTAAAAGTGGATAAAACACCTGAAATCTGCCAACGGATGGATGAGGTTTTGCAAAAATCCTTATCGGCCTCTGCCATGAAAAAGTATATTACTTGTCCACTCGATTTTTATTACCGTTATATACTTGAATTTAAAGAGGAGGAGGATGTTTCAGAGGAAGTTGAGCACAGTGAGTTCGGGACATTTATACATGATGTTTTGGAGGATTTATACAAACCATTTGTCCGTCATGACAACTATGGGAAATTGATTAGTCCTGCTCCCTCAGCGATTTTACCACACGATATCGATCACATGTTAAATCGCTTTGAACACCTCATGGAACGTCGTTTTCTAAAACATTTCAATGAAGATCCGCAACTTTTCTCTACGGGTAAGAATTTCTTGAGTTACCAGATGGCTCTTGAATTAACCAAACGTATTTTATTGGCTGAAAAAGCTTTTCTGGAGTCGTGTACCGAACCTGTATTTATCGAATACTTGGAAGTCATACTGCAGGATGAGCTAATTATATCGATAAACGATCACAATAAACCAGTTAATTTATTCGGAATTGTAGATCGAATTGATTCAGTTGGTGGGCGATATCGAATTATAGATTACAAGTCTGGAAGTGTTACCTCTGAAGACGTTACATGTAAAACTAAACCCACTGTTCTGGAAACACTTTCGGCGCCTAAACATGTGTTACAGTTGTTGATATATGCCCATTTATTCAAAAAGAATTTTGGAATTGTGCCCGATCAAGCGTGTATTTATTCCTTGGTCAATGTAAAAGAAGGATTATTCCCTTTATCAAGTGAACTGTCACTGAACGATTTGATAGGATTAATACCAGAATTTTTGCAAGAACTTTTATTAGACATGTACAATACAGATCAACCATTCAGTCATACGGAACAGCGCAATGCGTATTGTTTAAATTGTTCGAATTAATGCTTGTCATTCAATAGAAAAGGGGGCGAATTCGCCCCCTTTTCTATTGAAATATTAGTCAGAACTTTTAGTACAACTCTTCCTTAAGTGCAGTTCGGTAATCTTTGATTTCTTCTCTGTTTATTTTGTGATCTGCATTTTTCAACAGATTTAATAAATACAACAAGTTTTCTTTGTCTTCAATTTCAAGGGGATATTCGTCACCCTCTTCATCTTCTTCATATTGTGCTTGAACGTCAAACGATTCATTTTCAGTTAGGTATTCATATGCCAAGCGAAGTACTTTTGTTACCAATGGATCTTGCTCCTTCAGCGCTGATGCACGAAGATCTTTCAAATCTTCAATTAAATTTTCAGCCTGAATTCCTTGATTCTCAACTTTCTCAATAATGGCATCTAATTTCTTATTAGCTGTTGCTGTTCTCATATCACATTCTTATTTTTCTTGGATTTCAAGTAGGTACTAATCCAGTAAATACTTAAATCACCTGTTAAACTAATGCCTCAGGAAATATTTCAACGAATTCTCCTAATTCAATTTGAGCGCAAATGTAATGAACTCAAAGGAAATGTCTAAAAAGATGACTTGTAATTCGCTATTATTTTTAAAAAAATACGTTAAAAAGAGTTTTTGACCTTTTAAAAAGCCTTTGAAAATTTAAATTTGTAAAAAAACAACACGCGTGTTAGATCTTCTGCTCAAAGGCATCATTACAGGTTTTATTTTAAGTATCATGGTTGGTCCTGTTTTCTTTGTTTTGCTTCAAACGAGCATAAAAAGAGGCATTCGTTCTGCACTTGCTTTAGATCTTGGAGTGTTGTTAAGTGATTTGGTCTATGTCCTGATCGCCTATCTTTTTTATTCTGAAGTTTCGGCCTTGCTTTCAGGAGACAAGCAGGATGTCATGAAAGTTGTTGGGGGATCTTTGTTTTTAATTTACGGTACTGTTACATTTTTTAAACGAACAAAAGAGCCCGAATTAGACGATGAAGGGAATATCAAACAAACCAAAACGGATTATGCACTTCTCGTGTTGAAAGGATTTCTATTGAATTTTGCGAATCCAATGGTTATTTTTTACTGGATCAGTGTGATATCCTTTGGTGATCGAACTGATTGTGAAGGATTAACCCGAGGCGAAGTGATATCCTATTATTTGGTCACCCTATTTCTGACGTTTTTTGCTATAGATGTACTGAAAATAATTGGAGCAAAAAAATTAAGGCCTCTGGTTACCGAGAAAATTTTAACCTCGTTGAATCACTTAATCGGAATTACTTTTTTCTTGTTTGGCATTTATCTTGTTGCTAAGGGGTTAATCGGAATCATGTAACTATCAACTATCCATTCGTTATGTTCGTCAAAATGAAGCTTATGCGACTAACTAGTTTGTTTGTACTTTTTGTATATGTTTTACAGGCACAAACCGTTAAAAAAGAAAATCTAAGTACGAAACATAATGAATATTGGGACTTTAACCGTACACAACTTCAGTCAACAGGTTGTTTCTACAAAGACGAAATTGAGGAGACTACTCAAAAGCACGGCAAATGGCTTTATTACGAAAGACTTGGTGTTTTAGAGGAAGAACGAAATTATTACAAAGATTTACTGCACGGTAAGGCCGTGTTGTATTATCCCAATAAAAAATTAAAGCAAGAGGGTTACTTTTTGTTGAACCATCAAGACAGTGTTTACCGAGAATGGAATGAAAATGGCAAGTTAAGTGTTGAGGGTTACTACAAATTCGGTCAACCTGATGGTATCTGGAAGTATTATTACCGCGATGGCAGTATGAAATCAGAAGAGCTTGTAAAAGCCGGGGTTAATTATTTAATATCTTATTGGTTGCCTGATTCATCACATACTCAAACCATTAAAAATGGAAATGGAGAATTATGGAATTACTATACAGATGGACAAGTAAAAGAATATTACGCCTACAAGGACGGGGTAAAACATGGCGCGTTTGAAGAGCTCAGTACCTATGGGTACGTTACACTAAGAGGGTTTTTTAAAGATGGAAAAAAAGATTCAACTTGGACCTATGCTTATTACACAGGCGATATTGAGAAGATAAGCACCTATCGTGAAGGTGAGCTGAATGGTCCATATGTTTACTATTACGACACAGGTCAAATTAATGTAACAGGTCAATATTTAAACGGAAAGAAAACAGGTGAGTGGACCTGGTTTACCAATAAAGGTACAATAGATATGAAAGGCGGTTTTGAATCAGATCTTCAACATGGCCATTGGTTATACAATTATCCGACAGGAGAATTATCATATCGTGCCTATTACGAACACGGTTTAAAGGAAGGAAATTGGACATATTGGTATAGGGCTGGTCAGAAGTTTAAAACGGGTAATTTCAGAAATAATGAAAAAGATAGTATCTGGCAAACGTGGTATGAAAACGGGTCGTTATTAATGAAAGGCCTTTATCAAGCGGGCAAAGAACATGGAGAATGGGTCAATTATTGGGAAAATGGTAACCTTAAAAATAAAACGACCTTTAAATTGGGTACACTTGACGGTTCATGGATTTCATATTACCCCTCTGGTAAATTGAAGTTGACAGGTGAATATGATGAAGATTTTAAAACAGGTAAATGGACAGATTATTTCGAGAACGGAAAGCCAAAAGACATCGAAACATTTAAAGTGGTCAAGAAAAAATCTGAAATGGACTATGGAATTATGAAAGGATATAGCTATCGAGAGAGCATTAAAGATGGTCCTTCTATATCCTATTCCAGTAAGGATTTTGGAAAAACTGAAGAAGGAAATTATAAAGATGGTGAAAAAGATGGCGTTTGGATTGCATACCATCCGGGTGGCAAAGTTCCTGCAGTTGTTTCATCGTATAAACAAGGTCAACTGGACGGAATCATGAAAACTGCCGATAGACGTGGAAATCTATTACAAGAAATTGAATACAAGGCAGGTAAAAAGGATGGTGTTTTCCGGGTTTATGACTCGAAAGGAAAAGTGATCTTAAACAAACGATTCGAGGAAGGAATAGAGGTCCCTAATTAAGGCTTTCTTGGATTACTTTTGAGATGACTGCTGGAAAATGCTTTTGTTCGAGTTGATGAATTTTAGCTTTTAAGGATTCGAGGTTTTCATTCGGGTCAAGGTTACAACTGAATTGTGCGATAAATTCACCTTCGTCAAATTCTTCATCGACAAAATGGATTGTAATTCCACTCCTTTCTTCCCGGTTACCGAGAACAGCCTTGTGAACGCGATCACCGTACATGCCTTTTCCACCATAATGAGGCAATAAAGAAGGGTGAATGTTGAGGATTTTATTTCTGAAACGGTCAATAAAAGAAGGAGGAATAAGTCTGAGATAGCCGGCTAATATGACGTAATCAATTTCATGTTTCTGGCAAAGTGATATCAATATTTCACCATTTGTTGCCGCATCATTTGAAATTAATTCATGTAAAATCAATCCTTGCGTTGATTCTAGAACTTTTGCCTCAGCATTATTGCAAATCAGAACTTGTGCGCGGATATAAGGATGTTCATTAAAGTTTTGGATGATATTTAAGGCATTTGTACCCTTACCTGAAGCAAATAGAGCTAAGCGAACTTCTTTCATCTAGCAAAAGTAATGAACCAAATCTGAATACAAAGTACCGATATATTCCCTGTAAAGGACAAAATAGCTGTTTTTATCGGTGTGACTTACACTGCTTAATGTATTGAAATACAAGGTTTAAATGTGTGTTGTTGGTATTTAGATGTTTAAATATTTTGTTTTTTACATCTTTGTTTTTTTCTTTGCAGGCTGATTAACCTTTTAAAAAAGAAAGAAATGTCTGATATTAAAGAAAAAGTAGTTTCTATCATTGTTGATAAACTAGGAGTAGAACAAAGTGAAGTAACTAACGAGGCGTCTTTTACAAACGACCTTGGAGCAGACTCATTGGATACAGTTGAGTTGATTATGGAATTTGAGAAAGAGTTTAACATCGCTATTCCAGATGATCAAGCAGAAAATATCCAGACTGTTGGTGATGCTATCACATACATTACTGAGAACGCAAACTAATTTGTATATTTAATAACAAAGACAATTCAGATGGAATTAAAGCGTGTTGTTGTAACCGGAATGGGTGCATTAACTCCGATAGGAAACACCTTGTCAGAGTATTGGGAAGCCCTAAAAGAAGGTAAGAGTGGTGCTGCACCAATCAAACAATACGATGCGTCTTTGTTTAAAACACAATTTGCCTGTGAAGTCAAGAATTTCAATGTTGAGGAATTTATTGATAAAAAAGAGGCAAGAAAATTAGATCAATTTTCGCAGTACGCCTTGGTTTCTGCTTCAGAAGCCATGGCGGATTCTGCATTGATGGAAAGTAATCCGAACGTTGATCGAATAGGAGTGATTTGGGGTTCAGGTATTGGTGGTTTAAAAACATTCCAAGATGAATCACAAAATTTCTTTTCAGGAGACGGAACTCCGCGATTTAATCCATTCTTTATTCCAAAGATGATTGCCGATATCGCGGCGGGTCATATCTCTATTAAATACGGTCTTCGTGGACCTAACTACGTTACTGTTTCTGCTTGTGCTTCTTCAACCAATGCAATTATTGATGCTTTTAACCTAATTCGTTTAGGAAAAGCTGATGCCATTGTCACTGGAGGTTCTGAAGCAGCAGTGAATGAAATGGGAATGGGAGGATTTAATGCGTTAAAAGCATTGTCTACTCGAAATGATTCTCCTGAAACTGCATCCCGTCCGTTTGATTTGGATCGTGATGGATTTGTTTTGGGCGAAGGTGGCGGTGCCTTAATTCTAGAAGAATACGAGCACGCAATCAAACGTGGCGCAAAAATTTATGCGGAAGTAATTGGTGGCGGAATGTCTGGTGATGCTTATCACATGACAGCTCCACATCCAGAAGGCTTAGGTGCAGCGAATACCATGATGAATGCGATTGAAGATGCTGGGATTTCTGCCCATGAGATTGACTATGTTAACGTTCATGGTACCTCAACGCCTCTTGGAGATATTGCTGAGGTGAAAGCAATTCAAAAAGTGTTTGGAGAACACGCATACAACCTGAACATCAGTTCAACAAAGTCTATGACAGGCCATTTGCTTGGTGCTGCGGGTGCTATTGAAGCGATTGCTTGTATTTTGGCGGTTAAACACGACATTATACCACCAACAATTAATCACTTTACTGACGATCCTGAATTGGACACAAAGTTGAATTTTACTTTCAACACCGCTCAAAAAAGAACCGTTAATGTTGCGTTATCTAACACCTTTGGATTTGGTGGGCACAACACCAGCGTTATCGTTAAGAAGTTCATTGGCTAAACGTCTTGATCTTTAATCGACTTTTTCAAAAGAATAAGTACACCAAAGAGGAGCTCTTCCTCAAAGGATTTATTTTGAAAAAATTTGGTTACAACTTGAAGCAAATAGAGCTGTTTCAAGAAGCGCTTACCCATCGTTCTGTCGGACACACCGTAAAAGATTTTTCAAATGAGCGTCTTGAATTTTTAGGTGATGCCATTCTAGATGCGATCATTGCGGAATACCTCTATCAAAGATTTCCAACCGAAGATGAAGGGTATTTGACTAAAATCAAATCCAAAATTGTAAGTCGAAAGACATTAGCAGATATTGGAGAAAATATTGGTTTGAGGCATGTCATACAATATAACAAAGGCCGATCTATCAATGTTTCTACCTTGGAAGGAAATGCGTTAGAAGCTCTTTTAGGTGCGATTTATTTAGATGGTGGCTTTGAAAGTGTGCGTAAGGCCGTGAATCAGTATATTTTGAGGAATTTTGTTGATCTGAATAGGTTGTTGGAAGAGGAAATAGACTTCAAATCTAAATTATTTATTTGGGCTCAAAAGCGCAGGTTAAAACTAGAATTTGAAGTTATTGACGAGGAAAATAATGGTGGCACATGGTCATATACCGTTATCACGACTATAAATGATACCCGATATGGTCAAGGTACAGGTCCATCAAAAAAGAACGCCGAACAGGTGGCCTCGAAGGAAACATTGGAATTGTTAGGGGAATTGTAACTTTATTCGTAAATTCAAGTGAACTACACACTGAATTTATGAATCTTGGCCAACTTGGAGAAGAGCAGGCTGCTCGATATCTATGCAATCAAAATTATCAAATACTTAATCGAAATGTCCGTGTTTTACGCGGTGAAATTGACATTGTAGCGCAATTCGACAAACAATTAGTTATAGTCGAAGTTAAAACAAAAGCCTCATCTGATGTTAGTGAACCTTGGCAACAAGTCACTAAGTCAAAACAGCGACAATTAATTAAATTGGCTAATCAGTATATACTAGATCATGGAATCGACTTAGATGTTCGTTTTGATGTGATTTCCATCGTTATGCAGGGTAAAAAGAGTGAACTCGAACACATTGTATCTGCCTTTTACCCAAGTCTTTGATTTTCTCTATCTTTGTATAAATTCTGCTCGAGATGAACACAAGAAAACCGGGGAAAAATACCCCAGATCGTAAAAAAACAGGTGCAAGAAAACCTGAAACTCCTCAAAACCGTAAAACGGAAACTAAAAAAGAAGTGACTTCCCGCGACAAGCGAAAGTACATTGACTTCAAGGAAAAAGTTAAAAAAGGTGATCCCTTACCGTCTTTTAATGAAAATGAAATTCGTTTAAACAAATTTCTTTCGAATGCAGGGATATGTTCTCGTCGGGAGGCTGATGTTTTGATTCAGACAGGTGTAGTCACGATAAATGGAACTATTATAACTGAATTGGGGTATAAAATAAAGCCCGGTGATGTTGTTCAATATGATGGAGAAACGATCAATGCAGAGGTCAAACGTTATGTGCTATTGAACAAACCAAAAGGATTTATTACCACTATGGATGATCCGTTTGGTCGCAGAACAGTTATGACCTTGATCAAAAAAGCTTGTCGTGAACGAATTTATCCCGTTGGTCGTTTAGATCGTGATACTACAGGGTTATTGCTTTTCACCAATGATGGTGATCTAGCAAAGAAATTAACGCATCCAAAACACCGAGCGAATAAAATTTATCAGGTTGAATTAAATAAACCGGTAAAGCGTGAGGATATTGAAAAGCTCCTTGCAGGGGTAGATTTAGAAGATGGGCGAACGCGTTTTGATGCTGCTGAGTATATCAAAGATGGAAATCCAAGGGAAATAGGAGTTGAATTGCACTCAGGTAAAAACCGTATCGTTCGTCGCATGTTTGAGTCGTTGGGATATGATGTAGTTAAGCTCGACCGTGTTCAATTTGCAGGCTTAACAAAAAAAGATTTACCGCGAGGAACCTTCAGGCATTTAACAGAGAAAGAAGTAGCGTTTTTAAAGATGTCCTAATGAAGTTTGTTCGTTTAATCGTATTGATTGTAACAACATCTTTTTTTTGTTGTGGTCAGTCGACTTTTAGCGAAATAAAGTCGATAAGTCAAGTGCCTAAAGCACCCATGACATCTCGTTTGATGGCTATGGCTATGTTAGCAAGAAATTTCAGTTCATTGAAATTGGATTCTGCACAATTATTGGTTAAACAGGTCAAAAGCGAATCACTTAAAATTAAATTCAGCGCAGGATTACGACTCGCTCAAGCAGTAGAGCTTGATTTGGGATCAATTGTGCAAGATTATGCCAAGTTGGAAAAAACAGGCATGCATCTTTTACGTGAGTCGTGTAATAAAAATGAATTTTTGACTGCGAGTATAGTCGAACTGGCTATTGGCAGAATGTATTTTTACAAGTCTAATATTGATAGTGCGGCACATTATTTTAAAATAGGTTTTGGGCATAAAATTCGGGTGAAAGATTATTATGGTTTAATAAATAGTTACAACATGTTAGCGGTTACATCGCGTGCGCGTGGTGACATGAAATCTGCCATCTCATTATGTTTTAAGGGAATCCGAGTTGCAGAAAAACATAAACTTACAGATACCCGTATATATGGATATTTGCTAAATACACTAGCTACAATTTATTACTCAGAAGAAAACGAAAAGCAATGCATCGCATGGCTGAAGAAATGCCTGGAAGTTTCACATAAAACAAAAGATATAGAATTTCAATCGCTGGTTCTAGGGAATATTGCGATCAGTTATTCTAATCTGGGGGAGTTAAACAAGGCTATCGATTTTGAAAAACAAGCACTGGCTTTGGCAATCCAAACAAATAATAAACCTGGCCAACTTGTAGCATACGAGTACCTCTGCTCTACCTATATGAATAAAAAGGATTATGTTCAAACAAAACTTTATCTAGACAAGTATAAGCTGACAATCGAAGAGATGGATTATGTCAGCCCAAATACATTTTACGAATACCACAATACGCAATCAGAATATTACGAAGCAATTGGTAATTATACTAAAGCATTCGAAATCGCTCAAATTCAATATAAATTGGCCCAGCAAATGGGCGAAATCCATGCTTTAAATAGATCTACACTGGTCCTCAGTGAATTAGCAGCTAAGTTGAATAAGTTTGATTTGGCTTATGATTTTCACAAAAAATACATAACCTACAAGGATAGTATCTTAAATGATGAAAATCACAGCAAATTGTTGGCTCAAGACATGAAATTGAAAGATGAGCAAAACAAAGCTGAACAACAACGAAAGAAGTTAGCGTATCAAGCAGAATTAGGTAAGCAACGCATCATACGAAATACTGTACTTGTTGTATTGTTATTAATGGCAGGTTTTGCTCTCCAAATTTTTAGGTCCTATCGTTTAAAAAGTAGGGCAAATAAACTGTTGGCAGAACAAAACCAAATTATTGAAGAAAAAAATGCTTTGATTACAGAAAGTATTGAATATGCTAAAACAATTCAAGAAGCATTATTGACTTCTGATGAATACTTATCAAATGTGTTTTCGCAATTTTTTGTTTTGAATAAACCAAAAGACATTGTAAGTGGGGACTTTTACTGGACATATTTAGACCAAAAACAAGACCAAGTTTATTGGGCAGTTGCTGATTGCACAGGTCATGGTGTTCCCGGAGCTTTTATGACCATGATAGGAATCTCTCTACTGAATGAAATCATTATTGAAAAAGGTATAGATCAACCTGCAGAGATACTCAATCAACTCCGCGAAATGGTTATAAGAACGCTCAATAAGGATTTGAATGTTGAGTCTGATGAGCGTATGAGGAACGGAATGGACATGGCACTCTGTAGATTTGATCGAAAGGAATCTAAATTACTTTATGCAGGAGCAAATAACCCGTTGATCTTGGTCAGAAATGGCGAGCTTTTTGAGCATAAAGCAGATAAGCAACCCATTGGCTTACACCGAAAATTAAGTCCATTTAATCAAAGTGAAATCAAGATAGAACCTCGTGATCAAATTTATTTGTTCAGCGATGGTTATCCTGATCAATTGAATTTGGACAATCAAAGATTTAAATTAGCCAACCTAAAGAAATCTTTAGTTGATATATCTCATCAAAGTTTATCAGAACAGGGTAAATCGTTATTATTGGAGCACCAAAATTGGAAAGGTGAAGCGGAACAAATAGATGATATTTTAATTTTAGGGGTACAATTATGAGAAGTAAAGCGATATTATTGTTTGGCTTGATATTGGGTATTGTTGGTTGCAATCAATCAGGTGGTTTCGATTCAACAAATACGTTTTCATCGTACTTCTATCCTTTAGATTCCATTCCAAAAGTGTATGTATACCGTGATATTGCAAATGGCTTGGATGAACAGTTTCAAAGGGTCTATGCCGTTAAAGACGAAGCAGGTCAACACATTGTAGTGGAAACCTATACAGCAGATGGTAGAATCATTGAAGCCCTCAACTATAACACAGATTCCTTGGATATTATGGATCACATGGTAGTTGATCGAACAGGTAAAAAACAAAAGGCGGAATTATTCAAGTATAAGTTGATACCTCACGACAAGCAAGATGAAATTTGGTTTGCATCACGATTTCCGGGATTTATGGATTCAACCTTAATTCTAAAAGAAATTAAGCGTAAATTCAATAAGGAAATGAACTTGGAAGTGTTAGAAGAAACTAAACCAACTGTAGTGTTTTCTGATCGTATACGCATGACAAATTTCAACCCTTTCACAAAAAAAGAGACTGTGCTAGAAGGAAAATCATTTACTTGTTTTGCTCAAGGAATTGGGCTTACGGAATGGTATACTCCGGACAAAAAGGTACATTACAAATTGGAAAAAATTCTTTCACAAGAAGAATGGATAAAACTCGTTACACGATAATATTAGCAGGGTTTTTAGTGCTCTTTTCTGTTGCTTCTTTTGCGCAACACGGAACATTGTATAGAATAAAGCACAAAGTATCAAATGCACCAGGCACCTTATTTTTAACCTGGGGATACAACCGATCTTATTTTTCGGATAGCAAAATTCATTTTTTTGGACCAAACTATGGTTTTAGCTTGTCTAACATTCCAGCTGTGGATGACCCAAAACCTTATGATCGCGACATTTATTTTCGTCGTGCAACCATCAATACCACCCAATATAACGGGCGTGTTGGGTATTATTTTAAAAAGAAATATGCTTTGTCCTTTGGGATTGATCACACGAATTACATCACGCGAGAAACAAATAAGTCGCAACTATCAGGCACGTTTTATGAGGGTGCTGACACAGTAAACAATTGGATTGGAACATATTACAATAATTTTGTTACAATCGACCACGATAAAATAAACTACAACAATGAAGGTGGTCTAAATTACCTCCGACTTGAATTAACGAGAACTGGGTTGTTGTATAGGAGTCATGAAAAAAATCTGGCATTATCATCCAATCTGGGTTTGGGTTTGGGTGCTTTAGTCACAAAAAACACTTTTTTGTTTAATGGCAGGCAGGATGATTCTCAACGCTCTTTGGCAGGTATAGGCTTTTCTGTAACCACTGGGTTACGCATAGAAGTCTTTAAAAACTTAACTTTTCAGTCAGAAATTCAGTGGGGTCACATGAGTTTGCAACATGTAAAAACACGTGATTTCGATGAAACCGACTATGCAAAACAAAAATTCTTGTATGCCTCTGTTATCACTTCAGGCGGTTTGTTGTTTTTTATTCGTCCTACTAATGAATGTGATACCTGCCCAATGTGGTAGTTACTAGAAGCTGTTCGGGGTGACCACTTCGATTTCAATACAAATTGTAAAATGAAAAATTTATTAAAGATTATATTTTTTTCAATAATGTTAGTTTGCGCTTCTTTACAGTTGAGCAATAATTTGTATTCAGAATGGACTATTAAAAACCAAAATTCAGCATTAAAACATATTTCATGGGCAAATTTCACCTGGGAAAATGGATATTTAGGTGATAAATATTTCGAGAAAACGGCGATGTTAATCCCGTGTAAAATTTCCGGGATTGAGAATCCTGTTACATTTCAATTTGATTTAGGCTGCGATGTTTCTGGAGTTTATGAAAATACACTTAAATCGATTTTAAATGATAATTCTCAATATTTAAACCGAATACAAAAATCAAAAACACATCGTAATTCAAACCTTGTTTTAAAAAATTTAGGAATCTCATTTGGTGACTATTTTGCTGAAAACAAAAATTCCTATTTATTTGAAAAGTATGGAGAAATTTATGAAACCATACATGCGAACGACACAATACACATAGGCACAATTGGTAGAGATTTATTTAAAAATCGTGTCTTAATTATTGACTACCCTAATAGGAAATTTGCAATTTGTAAATCCTTGCCTGAGGAATTAAATGATAATCTTGTTAATATTGATATTGACAAATATGGTAGAGTGATTTTACCGATGAAATTGAATGGAAGAGAATTTTGCATATTCCGGTGATATAGTGCCACTCATTCCGGAGCATACCGTGCCACTTTTTTCATGATGTTTACGGGTTAAAATTATTAAAAATTAGCCTTTAAGTTTTTTATTTTTTCTGAGCGATTC
>Ga0172373_10000290_pt1 | contig 81509 bp, 76 predicted proteins | sample Lak10m_2_FD_114546 | JGI IMG/M metagenome (GOLD analysis project Ga0172373, IMG submission 114546) | Freshwater microbial communities from Kabuno Bay, South-Kivu, Congo - kab_092012_10m | ecosystem: Environmental > Aquatic > Freshwater > Lake | place: Democratic Republic of the Congo...
GCGGCCTGCTCTTCTATCGCCTGATGCAACAGGCCGTCACCGCTTCAACGATTACCTACGGCGATATTACGAGCAAAAACACAAGGAGAACCGCTTAGTGGAGCTAAGTGGATACCCCGTATAAAAACGCAGTAAGTTGTGCTATGCTGAATTTCATCAATGTGTTGGCGAAATTTAGTGGAGCCTAAAATGTCATCGATTCCGTCAGTGGTGGATGCCGGGGCCGCGCCGCGATTGCTCGATCAGGTGCGGGGGCGAATACGTTTCCTGCACTACAGCCTGCGTACCGAGCAGGCATATCTGGACTGGATTAAACGATTTATCCGGCATTTTGGCAAGCGGCACCCGCGCGACATGGGGGCGGTGGAGGTTGAAGCGTTTCTCACGTACCTCGCGGTCGAGGGCAATGTCGCGGCATCGACTCAGAACCAGGCCAAGGCCGCGCTGCTGTTTCTTTACCGCGAGGTGCTGGAGCTCGAATTGCCCTGGCTGGACGGAATCGAGTCGGCAAAGCGGCCGGCGCGCCTGCCTGTTGTGCTTACCGGCAGCGAGGTGGTGGCCTTGCTGGATCGCCTTGAAGGCGTTCATGCCCTGATCGGGCGCCTGCTGTACGGCACCGGAATGCGCCTGATGGAGTGCCTGCGGCTGCGGGTAAAGGACATTCTCTTTGAACGCCGCGAGATTCTGGTGCGCGACGGGAAGGGGTTCAAGGACAGGGTGACGATGCTGCCCGACAGCCTGGCGCCGGCCCTTTTGGAGCAACTGCAGCGGGCGCGCGACATCCATGTGCGCGACCTCGCGGCGGGATACGGCGAGGTGTATCTGCCCTTCGCGCTGGAGCGCAAATACCCTGCCGCGGGGCGGGAGTGGATGTGGCAGTACGTGTTCCCCACGAGGCAGACGTCGATCGACCCGCGGTCCAATGCGGTGCGCCGTCACCACGTTCACGACCAGGCGGTGCAGCGGGCGATCCGTGCCGCCGTCCGCGCGGCCGGCATCGACAAGCCAGCGTCACCGCATACCCTGCGCCATTCCTTTGCCACCCACCTGCTGGAGGGGGGCTATGACATACGGACTGTCCAGGAGCTGCTCGGCCATGCGGATGTCAAGACCACGATGATCTACACCCACGTCCTCAATCGCGGAGGTCGCGGGGTGATCAGTCCGGTCGATCGGATTCCTGCGCCCGCCGTGCGCGAGCCGGCGGCGGATTACCGCATCGCGGCCTGAGTCTTCTGCGGCGCCGTGCCGCCGGCGCCGACTTTCCGGGGTCTCAGGTGATGACGCGTTTCGCCTTCGCGCTCTGGTGGCGGTTGTTGGCCACCAGGGCGGCCAGCACCAGGAGGGCGCCGGCCAGTTCGGGCGCGTCGGGGCGGCGGCCCTGCGCAATGGCGATCAGGTAGGTGATGACGGGCGCGAAGTTGGCGAAGAGGCCGGCCGAGAGCGGGCCGAGGCGGGCGACGCCGACATTCCAGAAAAGGATGCCGAAAACGCTGACGCAGAACACCGTGTAGGCCAGCTCCGGCCAGACGGCGACGAGTTCCGCCGTGCCGGGAACCCGGCTGTGGCCGGCCAGGGTGGCGGTGACCAGCGCGGCGCCGATGGCAAGGCAGCCGAAGCTGCACGACAGCGCGGTGTAGCGCACCGGGCTCCAGCCGGCGAACTGCTGGCCGCCCAGGGTGTAGGCCGTCCAGAACAGCGAGGCGAGGAAGATCAGGCCGTTGCCCAGGGCGTGGCCACCGCTCAGGCGCGCGATGTCGCCGGCGGTCACCACCAGCAGCTCGCCCGCCAGCGCCAGCACGATCACGCCCTGGGTGAAGCCGTCCGGCCGCTGCTGGCCGCGCCACCACTGGTAGAGCGCAACCTGGATCGGGCCGAGGGCGAGGATCATGGCGCCGATCTCGGGGCGGGTCAGGCGCAGGCCCTCGAACAGGCAGATGCCGAAACCGCCGAAGCCGCAGGCGCCGAAGATCAGCATCTTCCACGGCTGGCCGCCGGTGCTGATCCTGTCGCGGCCCTCGCGCAGCCACAGCAGGCCGAGGAAGACCAGCGCCGCGGTGCCGAAGCGCATGGCGGTCAGCCAGTAGGGGTCGACAGCCTGCAGCGCGGATTTCGCCACCGGCAGGAAGGCGCCCCAGATGGCGATCACCATCAGCATGTAGAACGTGCCCTCGCGGTGGGCGCGCTGCTGCGGGCTCATCGCCGGCTCACAGCCTGAAGACGCCGCCGGCGAGGTGGCGCGAGGCCGCCAGCCGCGCCAGCGTCGGTGCCAGGTTCAGCCCCGTGTCGCGCTTGAGCAGCGTGGCCGCGGTCTTGAGTTCGGCCAGCGTGGCGGCGGGCGTCGGCGGCGTGGCTGCCAGCGCGATGGCGTTGCCGTTGTCGCAGGAGGTGAAGGCCGCGGCGTGGCCGTCGAAGGCCTCTTCGAGGCGCTTGACGCTGGCGCGGAAATCCTTGCGCCGCGACAGCAGGTTCACCGCCAGCAGGCCGTCCCCGGCCAGGCGGGCGCGACAGTCGAGGTAGAAGGGCAGGCTGTCGAGCCGCCCGCTGCGGCCGTCGGCGTCGAAGCCGTCGACCAGGATCAGGTCGAAGCGGCGCTCGGTTTCGATCACGTAGTCGGCGCCATCGCCATGGACGATGGCGATCCGTTCGTCATCCTCCGGCAGCTTGAAGAACTGGCGCGCGGCGGCGGTCACGCGCGGCTCGATCTCGATCACCGTGATGCGCGCCCGCGGCCGGTGGCGCCAGAGGAACTTGGTCACCGAGGCGGCGCCCAGGCCCACCTGCAGCACCGTGCGCGGCCAGTCGGCGGCGTGCAGCAGCAGCGGCACCATCATTTCGCGCGTGTAGTCGAGCTCCAGCGCAAAGGGCCGGGCGATGCGCATCGCCCCCTGCACCCAGTCCGAGCCGAAGTGCAGGTAGCGGACGCCCGCTTCCTCGGAGATGTCGATGTGCAAGTGGCGGGCTTAGTGCAGGGTGCGGCCGGCCGGCGGGAAAAGATCGTCGAGGATCTCGGGGCCGAAGCGGTATTCGTGGCCGCAGATCTCGTCCTCGACGGCGATGATCTCGGCTTCGGCAAGCATCGATTCGAGCTCCTCGCGGCCCAGCGAGAGCAGCATGTTGCGCACCTTTTCGACATCGCGCGGGCAGTGCCATGCGGCCGGTCGCGGCGGGTAGAGGCGCACGTTCTCCTCGTGGAACAGGCGGCCCAGCAGGGCGGCCGGGGCCAGCCGCAGCTCGTCGTCGCGCAACGTCGCCGCCAGTGCCCCGATGCGGTCCCAGCCGTCGGGGTCGAGCACGTCGGCGTTCGGCAGCTTCTGCAGGAAGAGGCCGCAGGCGCTCTCGGCGTCGGCCGCCAGCCAGAGCCGCGCCGGCGTCTGCTCGGATTGTTCGAGATAGTGCTCGAAGACGGCGGCCACGCTGTCGCCGGCCAGCGGCACCACGCTCTGGTAGGGCGTTTCGGCGGCCCTGGGCTGCAGGGTCAGCACCAGCTGGCCGTCGCCGAGCAGCTCGCGCACGCCGGCGACATGCGCCGGCGCCTCGTCGGAAAGGCTGCTGCGGGCCATGCCGCGCAGCTGCAGGCTGTCGTTGCAGTCCATCACCAGCATCGACACCGGGCCGTGGCCGCTCATCTGGAAGCCGATGCGGCCGGGCGACTTGAGGTTGCTGCCGATCAGCGCCGTCACCGCCGCCAGCTCGCCGAGCAGGTCGCGCACCGGCGCCGCGTAGCCGCGCCTGGCCGTCATCGCCGACCACGACGGCCCCAGCTGCACCAGCGCGCCGCGGATGTCGAGGTCTTCGAGCAGGAAGCGATGGACGGCGTCCATGACGGCGTGGCCGCGCTGGCGCCTCAGCGAACGAAACTGTCGAACATCGTCGGGTCGAAGCCGACCAGGATCTGGCCGCTGTCGTTCTCGACGATGGGGCGGCGGATCACGCTGGAATATTCCGTCATCAGCGCCACGGCCGCGCTCTGGGTGCGGATCGCCTGCTGCTCGGGCGAGAGCTTGCGCCAGGTCGGGCCCTTGCTGTTGACCAGCGTCTGCCAGCCCAGGGCGCGGCACCACTGCACCAGCTTGTCACGCGGCACGCCCTGTTTCTTGTAATCGTGGAAATCGTAGCTGACGTGATTGGCCTCGCACCAGGCAAAGGCCTTCTTCATCGTGTCGCAGTTCTTGATGCCGTAGATGCGGACCATGGCGTATTCAGGGAAAGGGGTGGGCAGGATCATAGCAAACGGCGGCAGGCCGCCGCCCGTGTCAGCCGCCGGCCTTCTTCAGCAGATCGAGTCCGCGCCGGGTCTTGCCGCGGCCACGCTCGGCGCGGATGGCAAAACGCGTTTCGGCATCGAACTCGGCCAGCATCAGGGTCGTCATTTCGTCGATCAGCCGGTTCAACGGCGTGCCCCGGCTCTTGGCCAGGGCCTTGAGCCGGCGATGCTTTTCCTCGGGCAGGCGAACGGTCAAAGCAGTCATTTCAAAGCTCCTTTATGAAGGTTTCAGGCGTCAGCACCCGCAGGCCGGGAAAACGCAGCTCCATGCGACGCAGGTCGCGCAGGTTGCGGGTCACGATGGCATCGGCGCCGCCGGCGACGGCAAGCTCGACAAGGTGGTTGTCGGCCTCGTCGCGCAGGTTGGGCCGCCACAGGCAATACACCCGCACCCATTCGCAGCGGGCGAGGTAAATGTCGAGCAGTTCGTTGCGCTCGTCGGCATCGAGCCGCGATGTGCTGAACAGCGCGGCGCGTGCCGTCACGTCTTCGTACTCCGCCAGCAGGGCGGCGCCCATTAGCGGCGTATAGCGTTCGCGCAGGGCCAGCGCCACCGCCTCGGCGGCAGGGCCCCGGCCCAGGCAGGCGCTGACGAATACATTGGTGTCGATCACGGCACGCATGGTTAAATGGTAGCATTTCTGACACCAGTTGGAGGGCGCGGCGGGTCGCGCCGCGGTGGCCGTCCGCAGGCATAATCCACGCCATGAACATGACATTGCGCGGCGAGGCGCAGCAGCGCGCCGACGAGATCGCGGCCTTTCGTGCCGAGCTGGCGCGGCTGGAGGCCGCCGGGGTGCTGCGCCTCGATGCGGCGCAGGCCGAGGCCGTGGCCGGGCACCACGAGGCGCTGCTGGCGCAGCTTGCCGGCGCCTACGACATCGACCGCGGCGCGCGTGCCCGGCAGCTTTCGCTGGGCATGCGCGTCGCCTCCTTCCTTGGCGCGCTGGCGCTGGCGGCGAGCATCTTCTTCCTCTTCTACCAGTTCTGGGGCCATTTCGGCGAGGCCGCCCAGGTGGCGATCCTGCTTGGCGCGCCGCTGGCGCTGCTGGCCCTGACCATGGCGATCCGCGCCCGCGACGACTCGGGCTACTTTGCCAAGCTGGCGGCGATGGTGGCCTTTGCCTGTTTCGTCCTCAACCTGGTGATGCTGGGCGCGATCTTCAACATCACGCCGACCGACCGCGCCCTCATCCCCTGGGCGGCGCTGGCCTTCCTGCTGGCCTACAGCTGCGACCTGCGCCTGCTGCTGGCGGCCGGCATCTGCTGCGTCATCGCCTGGGTCGCCGCGCGCGTCGGCGAGTGGGGCGGCATGTATTGGCTGCATGCCGGCGAGCGGCCGGAGAACTTCTTTCCGCTGGCGCTGCTGCTGATCGCCTTTCCGCAATGGGTCGACCACCGGCGCTGGACCGGCTTCGCGCCCATCTACCGCGTCTTCGGCCTGCTCTCGCTGCTGCTGCCGATGCTGATCCTCGGCCACTGGGGCTGGGGCAGCTACCTCGCCGATTACGAAGGCATCGCCACGCGCGTGATCGAAGGCGGCTACCAGGTGGCCGGCTTCGTCGCCAGCGCGCTGGCGATCTGGGTCGGGGCGCGGCGCGGCTGGAACGAGGCGGTCAATACCGGCATCAGCTTCTTCGTCATCTTCCTGTACACCAAGTTCTTCGACTGGTGGTGGCAGCTGCTGCCGAAATGGCTGTTCTTCCTCGTCGTCGGCCTCTCGGCGATCCTGATCCTGCTGGTCCTGCGGCGCCTGCGCCGCGCCGGCGTGGGCGGAGCTGGCGCATGAGCCCGACGCCGCGCAAGGCCTTCCTCGCCGGGGCCGCCCTGATCGTGCTGGTCAACCTGCTGGCGCTCGGTGGCGTCTGGCTCAATCGCGGCGGCGAGGCGGAAAGCCGCCTGCAGCTTTCCGAGCGGGAGCTGGGCCTGCCCTGGGAATGGGTAGGCCGGCGCGAGAACAGCGGCCTGGCGCTGGCGCTGCAGTGGCGCGTGATCGATGCCCATGCCGGCGAGCTCTACGACGGCGGCTACGGCTACAGCGGCGGCACGCCGGAATGGCTGGGCGAGGCGCACATGCAGGCGCTGGGTTTCGACACCGCCGTCGTCGCGCAGGGGCCGCAGGGGCGCCGCCGTTTCGAGCGCCAGGAAAGGCGCGAAGCCCTGCTGGTGCTGGAGCTCGCCGGCCCGGCCTGGCAGCGCGCGCTGCTGCGGGCGAAGGAAAGCCTGGCGCGCCACGAGGCAGCGGCGCGGGTCAATGCCGACAGCAAGGAATTTGCCGACAAGGCCAGGCGGGCGCGCGAACGCCTGAAGGCCGAGGAGGAAAGCAGCAGCAGGCTGTTCGCGGTCGATGCCGGGCCCGATCTTGCCGCGCTGCGGGCGAAATACCCCGACCGCAGCCGCTACCTGATCCTCAAGGCCACGGTGCGCCCGCGTCTCGATACGCGCGAACGCAGGACGATGGTCACCGGCTATGTCAGCGAGCTGGCCGTGCCGCGCGTGAACGTGCCGCATCGCCTGCGCCCCGGGCTTGAGCCGCTGCTGCGCGACACGGCGCGCCAGGGGCGCCGCGGTCCGCCGCGCTTCGCGGCCGCCTATGTGGTCGGCGCCCGCCTGGAACCCTGGATCGAGGCGGTTTCCATCCCTGCGACAACGCCGCAGTAAGCCTTCCGGGGAAGGGCGCTTGTCGGGCAAACGCGGCATAATCCCCGGGCCATGAATACTTCATTCCTCCTGCGCCGCCTCCTGCCGGCGCTGCTGGTGGCGGTCCTCGCCATCGGCGCCTACCTCTGGAACAGCCGCAGCAAGCCGGTCAGCGTGGTCCTGAAGACGGTCGACCGGGGCAAGGTCGAGGCCACGGTGGTGAATACCCGCGCCGGCACGGTCGAGGCCTGCCAGCGCACCCGGCTGTCCACCATCATGGGTGGCCGCATCGAATACCTCGGCGTCAAGGAAGGCGACAAGGTCAGCAAGGGCCAGCTGCTGCTCAAGCTGTGGAACGACGACCAGAAGGCGCAGCAGACCCTGGCCGAGGCGCAGCGCGCGATGGCCGCCCAGCGTGTCAGGGAGGCCTGCACCACGGCGGCCAGCGCGCGTCGCGAGGCCGAGCGCCAGGCCGCGCTGAAGGCCAGGGGTTTTGTCTCCGAGGCGCGCGAGGACACGGCGAAATCCGAGGCCGACGCCCGCGCCGCCACCTGCGAAACCGCCAAGGCGGATGTCGCCCAGGCCGCCGCCCGCGTCGCGGTGACCAAGGTGGAGCAGGGCCGCATGGTGCTCTACGCGCCCTTCGACGGCACCGTGGCCAAGATCGTCGGCGAACTCGGCGAATATTCCACGCCTTCGCCGCCGGGCGTGCCGACGCCGCCGGCCATCGACCTGATCGACGAGACCTGCCTCTATGTCAAGGCGCCGATGGACGAAGTCGATGCGCCCAAGATCAAGGCCGGCCTGCCGGTGCGGGTGACCCTCGATGCGCTGCCGAAGCAGCCGTTGCAGGGCACGGTGCGGCGCGTCGCGCCCTATGTGCTGGCGGTGGAAAAGCAGGCGCGCACGGTCGATGTCGAGGTTGATTTCGGGCGCCCGGCAGGGGTGAACCTGCTGGTCGGCTACAGTGCCGACGTCGAGATCGTGCTCAGCGGCCGCGACAATGTGCTGCGCGTGCCGACCGCGGCGCTGATCGAGGGCGCGCGCGTGATGGTGCTGAATGCCGAGAGCGGCAAGCTCGAAGAGCGCAAGGTCAGGGCCGGGCTCGCCAACTGGGAATTCACCGAAATCCTGGAAGGCCTGGCCGAGGGCGAACGCATCGTCACCTCGCTGGAGCGCGAAGGCGTCAAAGTCGGCGCCCGGGCGACGGCGGCGCAAGGCGCCGCCATGCCCCAAAAATGACGGCATTCCCCCCGTTCCACGGACGGCTTTGCACAGCCGTCCGGCTACGGTGGCGCAAAGCAGTGCTTTGCGAAACCCCACCTGCGCCCCCCTTGCCAAGCAAGGGGGTGACATAGTTCGCGCCGCTGTGCGGCGTTTGGATGGAGTGAGCGCGTGAGTTTGATCCGCCTCGCCGGCATCGAGCGGGTGTTTCACCTCGGTGACAGCACCGTGCATGCGCTCGACCGACTGGACGTCAGCATCGAGGCCGGCGAATACGCGGCGATCATGGGGCCGTCCGGTTCCGGCAAGTCGACCCTGCTCAACCTGCTGGGCCTGCTCGACCGCCCGGATGCCGGTACTTACCACCTCGAAGGGCGCGACGTCACCACGCTTTCGCCCGACGAGCAGGCAGAGGTGCGCAGCCGCCGCATCGGCTTCGTGTTCCAGAGTTTCCATCTCGTGCCGCGCCTGACCGCCGCCGAGAACATCGCCCTGCCGATGATGCTGGCCGGCATTCCCGCCGCCGAACGCGCGCAGCGCGTGGCCCGGGCGCTGAAGGATTTCGGCCTCGACCAGCGCAGCGACCACCGTCCCGACCAGCTTTCCGGCGGCCAGCGCCAGCGCGTGGCGATCGCCCGTGCCACCGTCATGCAGCCGGCGGTGCTGCTGGCCGACGAGCCCACCGGCAACCTCGACCGCGCCACCGGCGACGACGTCATCCACCTGCTGGAAGCGCTCAACGCCAGCGGCGTCACCCTGCTCATCGTCACCCATGACCAGAAGCTCGGCGCCCGCGCCCGGCGGCAACTGGTCATGGAAGACGGCAGCCTGAAGCACGACACGGCGCGCGACGGCGCCTTGCCCGTGGCCTGAGGCCTGGGGCCGGCATGCGCTATCCCGACGTCCTGCGCTTCGCCCGCGATGCGGCCGGCGGCTACCCCTTGCGCACGGCGCTGTCGGTGCTGGCCATGGCCATCGGCGTCGCTGCCGTGGTGGTGCTCACGGCACTGGGCGACGGCGCCCGGCGCTATGTCGTCGAGCAGTTCTCGGCGCTGGGCAGCAACCTCGTCATTGTCCTGCCCGGGCGGTCGGCCACCGGTGGCTTTTCGCCGGCCAACGCCCTGACCACCACGCCGCGCGACCTGACCATCGACGATGCCGCCTCGCTGCAGCGCCTGCCGCTGGTGAGGCGCGCGGCGCCGCTGGCGGCCGGCAATTCCGAGATCAGCGCCAGGGGCCGCCTGCGCGAGGTGGTCGTCGCCGGTACCGCCGCGCCCTATGTGCAGATTCGCGGCTTCAGGATGGCGCAGGGCAGCTTCCTGCCCGAAGCCGACTGGAACCGCGGCGCGCCGGTGGCGGTGATCGGCGCCAAACTGCAGGAGGAGATCTTCGGCCACGAGCCGGCGGTGGGCGAACTGATCCGCCTCGGCGACCGCCGCCTGCGCGTGGTCGGCGTGCTCAAGTCGGTCGGCCAGGGGCTGGGCATGAACACCGACGAGGTCGTCTTCGTCCCGGTCAGCGTGGCGCAGGCGATGTTCAACACCAATACCCTGTTCCGCATCCTGATCGAGGCGCGCAGCCGCGACGACATCGAGGCCGTCAAGCGCACGGTGATGGCCCAGCTCAAGGCGCGCCACGGCGGCGAAGAGGATGTCACGGTGATCACCCAGGATGCCGTGCTGGCCACCTTCGACAAGCTGCTGCGGGCGCTGACGGCGGCGGTGGCCGGCATCGCCGCGATCAGCCTGGCGGTGGCCGGCATCCTGGTGATGAACGTGATGCTGGTGGCGGTGACCCAGCGCACCGGCGAAATCGGCCTGCTCAAGGCGCTCGGCGCGCGCGGCGCGACCATCCGCAATGCCTTCATGGCCGAGGCGGCGATGCTCTCGCTGGTCGGCGCCCTGACCGGCTACGCCCTAGGCCTCTTCGGCGCCTTCGTGCTGCGCCAGCTGTACCCGGTGTTTCCCGCCTATCCGCCTGACTGGGCGGTGGTCGCGGCGCTGGGCACGGCGCTCGGCACCGGCATGCTGTTCGGCATCATGCCGGCGCGGCGCGCGGCGCGGCTCGATCCGGTGCAGGCCCTGATGAAGCATTGAGATGAAACCCTCTACAGTGCCTCGGCTGATGCGCGATCGGGAGGGCGGGGCGTTCTACTCCGCTCATGTCACCCGTCTGCGCCCTGCGGGCGCCGACGGGGGACATGGACGGATACGGCTCCCCGCCGTCCTTGACGCCCGCGGCGCTTCAAAAGGCAGCGAAAGCTGACATGGGCATCGCCGACTTCCTCGCCCTGGCCATCCGCGCCATCGTCGCCCAGCGCCTGCGCAGCTTCCTGACGCTGCTGGGCATTGCCGTCGGCATTGCCGCGGTGATCCTGCTGACCTCGATCGGCGAGGGCATCCACCGCTACGTGCTGGCCGAGTTCACCCAGTTCGGCACCAATGTCATCGGCGTCCATCCGGGCAAGACCAAGACCGGCGGTGGCGTGCTCTCCGGCCTGCCGAGCAGCGCGCGGCCGCTCTCGCTGGAAGACGCGGCGGCGCTGGCGCGCCTGCCCAACATCGTCGCCGTGACGCCCAGCGCCTTCGGCAACGCCGAGGTCAGCGGCAACGGCCGCGTGCGCCGCGTCTCGGTGTATGGCGTCGGGCCGGGCATGCTCACCGTGTTCAAGGGCCGGGTCAGGAGCGGCAGCTTCCTGCCCGACGAGGAGGCCGGCGCGGCGCGCGCCCAGGTGGTGCTGGGGCCGAAGCTGAAGCACGAGCTGTTCGGCGCCGAGAACGCGCTCGGCGCCCGCGTGCGCATCGGCGGCCTGCAGTTCCGCGTCATCGGCATCATGGAAACCAAGGGCCAGTTCCTCGGCATCGACCTCGACGACACCGCCTTCGTGCCGGCGGCACGGGCGCTGGAAATGTTCAACCGCGAGGGCCTCAACGAGATCGATGTCGCCGTCGCCGAGGGCGTGCCGGCGGCCGGCGTGGTCGAGATGATCCGCAAGGTGATGATCGACCGCCACGGCCGCGAGGATGTCACCATCATCAGCCAGGAAGAAATGCTGTCCACGCTGTCGGGCATCCTCGACGTGCTGACCATGGCGGTCGGCGCGCTCGGCGGCATCTCGCTGCTGGTGGGTGGCGTCGGCATCGTCACCATCATGACCATCGCGGTGACCGAGCGCACCAACGAGATCGGCCTGATGGTGGCGCTGGGGGCGCGGCGCCAGACCATCCTCGGCCTCTTCCTCGGCGAGGCGGTGGCGCTGGCGGCGATCGGCGGCGCCGTCGGCCTCGCGCTCGGCATCGGCCTGGCCCAGCTGATCGGCCTGTTCCTGCCGGCGCTGCCGGTGCATACGCCGCTGTCCTTCGTCATCCTCGCCGAGGTGCTGGCGGCGGCGATCGGCCTGACCGCCGGCGTGCTGCCGGCGCGCCGCGCCGCGCTGCTCGACCCGGTCGAGGCGCTGCGCACCGAGTAGGCAGGAGCGTGTTGTGCAGAAGTCGGCGCCGGCGGTACGGCGCCCGGCTGTTACGATTGCTCACAAAACCGGGTTCCGCATCGGGACTCCTGCCGCGATAATCGAACCATGAAGACACTCAAGGACCTCAGGCTGTCAATGCTCGACCTCGTTGCCGTGCGCGAGGGCAGCACCGTGGCCGATGCGCTGGCGATCTCGCTGCGCACCGCGCGCCATGTCGAGCAGCTCGGCTTCGAGCGCTACTGGCTGGCCGAGCACCACAACATGCCGGGCATCGCCAGCTCGGCCACCGCCGTGCTGGTCGGCTACATCGCCGGCGGCACGTCGCGCATCCGTGTCGGCTCGGGCGGCGTGATGCTGCCCAACCATGCGCCGCTGGTGGTGGCCGAGGCCTTCGGCACGCTCGCCGAGCTGTATCCGGGACGCATCGATCTCGGGCTCGGCCGCGCGCCGGGTACCGACCGTCTGACCATGCGCGCGCTGCGCCGCGACCGCGTCGAAACCGAGGACGACTTCCCGCGCGAAGTGGCCGAGCTGCAGCGCCTGCTCGACGCGGCGCAGCCGGGGCAGCAGGTGATCGCCATGCCGGGCGCGGGCACGCGGGTGCCGATCTGGCTGCTCGGCTCCAGCCTGTTTTCGGCGCAGCTGGCGGCGGCGCGCGGTCTGCCCTATGCCTTCGCCTCGCATTTTGCGCCGCGCCTGCTGCACCAGGCGCTGGCCATCTACCGAGAGCGCTTCACGCCCTCGGCGGTACTCGACAAACCCTACGTCATGATCGGCGTGCCGCTGGTGGCGGCGCCCGACGATGCCGAGGCCATGTTTCTCGCCAGCAGCGTGTTCCAGCGCGTGCTTGGCATCCTCCATGGCGACCGGCGCTGCCTGCCGCCGCCGCTGGCGGGCTTCCTCGACGGGCTGCATCCGCAGGAACGCGCCGGCATCGCCGATTTCCTCGGCGCGGCGGTGATCGGCGGGCCGGACACGGTGCGCGCCGGCTTCGAGGCCTTGCGGCAGGCGACGCAGGCCGACGAATTCATCCTTGTCTGCGATGTCTTCGATCCCGCGCTGCGCCTGCGCTCGCTGGACATCGCCGCCGCTGCGTTGCGATGAACGCGGCGGCACGGGCGTGGCGGCTGGGCCGGCGCACGGCGGTGCTGGCCCTGGTGGCGGCGGTCGCCGCCTGCGGCACCAATCCGGTAACCAAGAAGTCCGAACTGTCCTTTGTCTCCGAGGCGCAGGAGATCGGCATCGGCAGCAAGCAGTACCAGCCCAGCCAGCAGTCCTCGGGCGGCCGCTACCTGCTCGATCCGGCGCTTTCCGCCTACGTGGCCGAGGTCGGCCGGAAGCTGGTCAGGGTCAGCGACCGGCCCAATCTGCCCTACGAGTTCGTCATCATCAACGATTCGGTGCCCAACGCCTGGGCGCTGCCGGGCGGCAAGCTGGCGATCAACCGCGGCCTGCTGGTCGAGCTGAAGAGCGAGGCGGAATTGGCAGCGGTGCTCGGCCATGAGATCGTGCATGCGGCGGCGCGCCATGGCGCACGCTCGGTGGAGCAGGGCACGCTGCTCTCGGCCGGCGCCGCCATCCTTTCCGCGCTGGGTTCGGACAGCCGCAATTCCGGACTGGTCGACTTTGCGGTCCAGGGCGGGGCGGCGCTGCTGGGCCTGCGCTACGGTCGCGAGCACGAGCTGGAGGCCGACCATTACGGCATCGACTACATGCTGCGCGCCGGCTACGACCCGCAGGCGGCGGTGGAACTGCAGCAGACCTTCGTGCGCCTGTCGGGGGACAAGGCGCCGGGCTGGCTGGAAGGCCTGTTCGCCACCCATCCGCCCTCGCAGGAGCGCGTCGAGGCCAATCGTACGCTCGCGGCGGGCAAGCCCGGCAAGTGGTTCCGCGGCGAGACGGAGTACCGGCAGAAGATCGCCGGCCTGCTGAAGATGAAGCCGGCCTATGACGCCCACGATGCCGGCCGCAAGATGCTGGAAAAGGAGCCGGCGCAGGCGCTGGCCAGGGCCGACGAAGCGATTCGCCTCGAACCGCGCGAGGGCATCTTTTACGGCCTGCGCGGCGACGCGCTGAAGCGCCTCAAGCGTAGCGCCGAGGCCGAGAAGGCCTACGGCGAGGCGATCACGCGCAACGGCGAGTTCTTCGCCCACTACCTCGGCCGCGGCCTGGTGCGCCAGCAGTTGGGCAATGCCGCCGGCGCGCGCGCCGATCTCGAAGCGGCCAATCGCCTGCTGCCAACCGCCGCCAGCCACTATGTGCTGGGCGGCCTGGCCCAGGGCGCCGGGGATGCGAACCGTGCCGTCGAGCACTACCGCCTGGCGGCAGCTTCGGATTCCGAAGTCGGCCGGCGCGCCGGCGTGGCGCTGGTGCGCCTGGACCTGCCGCGCAATCCCGGTGCCTATGTGCAGGTCGAGCCGGTGGCGGACAAGGCCGGCAATCTGGCGCTGCGTGTCAGCAACCGCAGCCCGGCGGCGCTGCAAAACCTGCGCGTGGCTGTCGTTGCCCCCGGCGTGCAGCGCGAATTCGCCCTTGCCGGGCCATTGGCGGCGGGGCGCAGCGTGGTGATCGATATGCGCCTTCGCGCAGCGGACCTGGGTGCGGCCGCCAGCCGGCTGCGCGGTGAGATCCGGCGTGCGGAGGTCGCGGACTAGGAGTCAGCGCGCGGGCGCGCCGTCCAGCGCGGTGCGCCAGCGGCCCATGGCGGCAGCATCGAGCAGGCGGTGCGCAGTGCGCCGGTAGCGGCGGCCGTCGAAGGCCTGGGTTTCGATCCCGGTGGTGTCGACGTCGCGCCGGCTGACGACCTGGATCACGGCATGGCCGGCCATGCGCCGCTGCAGCACGGCGACGGCGCCGAAGAACTCGCCGAGGCGATGGCCGCTGCGGCCTTCGAGCAGCAGGACGGGGCAGCCGCCGGTGCCGCACAGGCTGTCATGGGCGACGACGAAGCGTTCCGGGATGCCGTCGCCGTTGATGTCCAGAAGCTGCGCGCGCGGCAGCTCGCTGGCACCGTAGCCGAGGAAATCGCGGTCCCCGGTCGACAGCGCGGTAGTGCCCGGGCGGTAGGCGGCGTGGTCGAGCAGACGCCCCGCCGCGCCGTCGGCCGCGGCTGCCGTGGCCGCCGCCGCCATGGCGGCCATGGCGGCGGCGAGGGCGACGGCGCGGCGCAGGCCCGGCATCTGGCGCAAGCGGGGCACCGCCTAGACGAAGGCCGCCATCGGCTGCACGGTCACCGTATCACCAGCGCCGACTTTTCCGCGCTCGTGTTCGAGCACGATGAAGCAGTCGGCATCCGCCATCGAGCGCAGCACGCCGGAGCCCTGGGCGCCGGTCGGGCGCACGGTCCAGGCGCCGTTCTCGTCGCGGCCGAGGATGCCGCGCTGGTATTCGGTGCGGCCGGGGCTTTTCTTCATCGCTTCCAGGCAGCGCGCCTGAAAGGCCGGCACGGGCGGAATCGGGTCGAGGCCGGCAAGCTTCTGCAGGGCCGGGCGCACGAACTGGTAGAAGGTGACCATCACCGCCACCGGGTTGCCGGGCAGGCCGAACAGCCAGGCGCCGGGGCCCTCGGCGCCGTCGGGCTGCGTTTTCCCTATCCGGCCGAAGGCCATCGGCCGGCCGGGCTTCATGGCGATCTTCCAGAAGGCGACCTCGCCCAGTTGCGCCATCAGCTGCTTGATGAAATCGGCCTCGCCGACCGAGACGCCGCCGCTGGTGATGATGGCATCGCTGCAGGCGGCGGCGTCGCGGAAGGCGGCTTCCAGCGCGGCGGGGTCATCCTTCACCACGCCCATGTCGATGACTTCGCAGCCCAGGCGCGTCAGCATGCCCCACAGCGTGTAGCGGTTGCTGTCGTAGACCGAACCTTCGGCCAGGGGCTCGCCGATCGAACAAAGTTCGTCGCCGGTGGAAAACAGGGCCACGCGCACGCGCCGCCGTACCTGGACTTCGGCGATGCCCAGCGAGGCGACGATGCCGAGGTCCGCGGGGCGCAGGCGCCGCCCGGCGGGGATCGCCGGTTTGCCGGCCTGCAGGTCTTCGCCGCGGCGGCGGGTGTTCTGCCCGGACAGCTGGCCCGGCGGGACGATCACGGTGTCGCCTTCCACCTTCGCCACTTCCTGGATGACGACGGTATCGACACCGTCCGGCAGCACGGCACCGGTCATGATCCTCACCGTCTCGCCAGCGCCGACTTTTCCGGCGAAGGCGCGGCCGGCGAAGGTGGTGCCTATGTTCCTCAGCCGCGTTTCGCCCCCGGTCGAGAGGTCGGCGCCGCGCAGGCCCCAGCCATCCATGGCCGAGTTGTCGTGGGAGGGCACGTCGATCGGCGAAATCACGTCGGCGGCCAGGACGCGGTCGAGCGCCTGGCGCACGAACATCTTTTCGCTGCCGGCGACCGGCTGCATCAGGCCGAGTACCAGTTCGCGCGCACGGTCGGCGTGCAGCGAATTCGGGTCGTAGTTGTCGGCGCAGGAAAAGGCTTGCAGTATCGAGTTCATGTGCGTGGGCGCGGCGGCTCAGCCGCCGATGTAGGACATTTCGATTTTCTTCGCCGCCGGCAGGGCCGTGGCGGCAGTGCGGATTTCGGAATAGCGGTCGTCGCGGCTGCGCCAGACCGCGGCGATCTCGCGGCGCAGGGCCTCGTCGCCGCCGCCACGGCGCAGCAGGGCGCGCAGGTCGTGGCCGCTCTGGGCGAACAGGCAGGTGTAGAGCTGGCCCTCGGTGGACAGGCGGATGCGGGTGCAGCTGGCGCAGAAGGCCTGGGTCACCGAGGAGATGACGCCGATCTCGCCGCCGCCGTCCGCGTAACGCCAGCGCTCGGCAACCTCGCCGGGGTAATTCGGGTCGATGGCCGTCAGCGGAAATTCGCGGTCGATGCGGGCCACCACCTCGGCGGAGGGCAGCACTTCGTCCATTTTCCAGCCATTGGAGGCGCCGACGTCCATGTATTCGATGAAGCGCAGGATGTGGCCGCTGTGGCGGAAGTGGCGCGCCAGCGGCAGCACCTGGCTGTCATTGACGCCGCGCTTGACCACACAGTTGACCTTGACCGGGGCGAGGCCGGCGGCAGCGGCGGCATCGATCCCGGCGAGGACGTCGCCGACCGCGTAGTCGACGTCGTTCATGCGCTTGAAGACGGTGTCGTCGATGCCGTCGAGGCTCACCGTGACACGGTGCAGGCCGGCATCCTTCAGGCTCTTCGCCTTCTTCGCCAGCAGCGAGCCGTTGGTGGTGAGGGTGATTTCGACCGGCAGGCGCGCCAGCTGTTCGATCAGGTTTTCAAGGTGGCGGCGCAGCAGCGGCTCGCCGCCGGTGATGCGGATCTTTTCCACGCCGAGATCGACGAAGACGCGGGCAACACGCAGGATCTCCTCGAAGGAGAGCAGCTCGCGGCGCGGCAGGAAGGGGTAATCGTCGGTGAACACTTCCTTGGGCATGCAATACACGCAGCGGAAGTTGCAGCGGTCGGTGACCGAGATGCGCAGGTCGCGCACGCGGCGCCCGCGGCGATCGAGCAGTTCGCCCTCCGGCGCGGCGGCGAGGTCGCGGCCCGGCGGCAGGGTCTCGCGCGGCGTCAGCAGCAGGGGAACGATGGGGATGATGCGGTCGGTCATGGGCCTGCAACTATAAGCCGGGCACCTGCCGCCGACAACACCCGCGGGGCTCGCCACGCCGGCCGCCGGGCCCCGGCAGGCCGGTACTGCAACATGGGCTTACACATTTCGCCCGGCGGCCAACAAAGCGCTTACAGTCGCTGCCGAAGATGCCGCATCCTGTCGCGAAAGCCCGCCATGAAGCTGCTGCTGCGCCTTGTCATCTGCCTGCTTGCCGGGTCGCCGCTCGCCGCCCCGGCAGCGCCTCTGGGGCCGGAGGATGCCGGCCACCTGCTGCATCGCGCCGGTTTCGGCGCCCGCCCGGCGGATATCGCGGAATTTTCGCGGCTGACACGTGAGGCCGCGGTCGAGCGCCTGCTGGCAGCCACCGCTCAGGACGTGCCAACCCCGGTACCCGCCGAGCTGGCCGACTACCGGCCGCCGAGGCAGCTGCGCGAACTCCCCGACGAGGCCCGCCGCGAACTGCAGCGCACGACCGGCGTGGCCCTGCGCCGCTGGTGGGTGGAGACGCTGCTTGCCGCGCAAAGCCCGGCCGAACAGTTGCGCGAGCGCATGACGCTCTTCTGGCACAACCATTTTGTATCCAGCATGCAGAAGGTGAGGAGCGCCAAGCTGATGCTGGACCAGAACCGGCTGCTGCGCCGCCATGCCCTGGGGCGCTTTGACGGGCTGCTGCACGAGGTGGCCAAGGACCCGGCGATGCTCGTGTATCTCGATTCCGCCACCAGCCGGCGTGGCAGCCCGAACGAGAACTTCGCGCGCGAGGTGATGGAGCTGTTTACCCTCGGCGAAGGCAACTACGCCGAGCAGGACATCAAGGAGGCGGCGCGCGCCTTCACCGGCTGGAGCATCGATCCGGCCAGCGGCGAGTTCCGCTGGCGGCAAAGGATCCATGACGATGGCGAGAAGACCGTGCTCGGCGTGCGCGGCCCGCTCGATGGCGACGCGGTGCTCGACATCCTGCTGGCGCAGCCGCAGACCGCCGAACACCTGACGCGCAAGCTGTGGCGCGAGTTTGTCTCGCCGACGCCCGACGAGCGCGAGGTGAGGCGGATCGCCGCGCGCCTGCGCGCATCCGGCTACGAGATGCGCGTGGCCTTGCGCGAGCTGCTGCACAGTCCGGCATTCTGGGCGGCGGAAAACCGCCGGTCGCTGGTCAAGTCGCCGGTGGACTATGTGATCGGCAACTTCAATTCCTACGGCATGGAGCCGCCCGACGCGGCGGCGCTGGCCGGGCTCCTGCGCCAGCTTGGGCAGGACCTGTTCGCGCCGCCGAATGTCAGGGGCTGGCCGGGCGGCGAGGCCTGGATCAACAGCAGCACGCTGCTCACGCGCAAGCAGATGGCCGAGCGCCTGCTGCGCCGCGAGGACCGCGACGATCTGCGCCAGGCCATGCTCGATCCGGCCTTCCAGCTCAAGTGAGGAGCAATGCATGAAGCGACGTGACTTCCTCGGCGGCGTCGGCGCGACCGGCCTGCTTGGCCTGATCCCCGCGGCGGCGCGCGCGGCGGCCGAATCGCCTTACCGGCGGCTGCTGATCCTGGTCGAGCTCAAGGGTGGCAACGATGGCCTCAACACGGTCGTGCCCTATGCCGATCCGAACTACTACGCGCTGCGGCCGCGCATCGCCATCCCGGCCGACGAGGTGCTGCCGCTGGGGGAAGGCCTTGGCCTGCATCCGGCGCTGCAAGTGCTGCTGCCGCTGTGGCGGGCCGGCGAACTGGCCGTCATCCATGGCGTCGGCTATCCGCAGCCGAACCTGTCGCATTTCCGCTCGATCGAGATCTGGGACACGGCCTCGGCCAGCGACGAGTACCTGCAGCAGGGCTGGCTGGCGCGCAGCTTCCACGGCCAGCCGCCGCCGGCGCGCTTCGCCGCCGATGCCGTAGTGGTGGGCAGCCAGGACATGGGGCCGTGCAGTGGTGGCGGGCGGGTGGTCGTCCTCAACAATCAGGACCAGTTCGCCCGCCTGGCGCGCCTGGCCCAGGAAGGCGGCCGCGGCGGCGGCGGAGCGCTGGCGCACATCCAGCGCGTCGAGTCGGACATCGTCGCCGCCGCCGCCAGGATCAAGGTCGGCGGGCCGGGTTTTGCCTTTGGCACGGCGTTTCCGTCGGGCGGCTTCGGCGGCGCCGTGCGCACCGCCTGCCAGGTGCTCGGCAGTGGTGCCGAGGTGGCGGTGCTGCGCCTGAGCCTTTCCGGTTTCGATACCCACCAGAACCAGCCGGGCCCCCATGCCGGCCTGCTCAGGCAACTGGCCGAGGGCCTGGTGGCCTTGCGTTCGGCCTTGCGCGAACTCGATCTCTGGCAGCGCAGCCTGGTGCTGACCTACGCCGAGTTCGGCCGGCGTCCGAAGGAAAACCAGAGCAATGGTACCGACCACGGCACCAGTAACGTCCATTTTGCCCTCGGCGGCACGGTGCGCGGCGGCTTCCACGGCGAACCGCCCGACCTCGCCCGGCTCGATGCCGCCGGCAACCCCGCCTTCAGCGTCGACTACCGTCGCGTCTATGCCACGGTGCTGGAGCGATGGTGGGGCATCGATTCACGATCCGTGCTGGGGGTTCGCTTCGAACCCCTGGCGTTTGTAGTCTGAAGCTGTCTCACCAACCAAGGAGCAAGACCCATGAAATCCCGCCATCTGATCGTCGCCGCACTGCTGTCGTTGGGCCTGTCCGCCAGTTTCGCGCAATCCCCCGCCCCCGGGCCGGGGCGGGAGCCCGGCCCGCGCATGAGCGCCGAGGAGCGCGAAAAGCGCTGCCAGGCCGATCCCGAACGCTGCGCCGAGATCAAGGAGCGCATGGCCAGGCGCCAGGCCGAGCGCGAGGCGCGTCAGGCGGAAATGCGCAAGCTCTGCGATACCGACCCCAAGGCCTGCGAGGAGAAGAAGGCGAAGATCCGCGAGAACGTCGAGCAGCGCCGCGAAGCCGTCAAGCAGCGCCGCGAGGGACGTCCGGACGTCAGGTAGGCGGGGGCGTGTCGCGCAGCAGCAGCCACATCAGCCGCAGGCCGATTGCCACATTGCCGATGGCGAAAGCGGCGATCAGCAGCGCGGCCGCCATGCCGAGCGGGTAGTTGCGCACCACCCAGGCCAGCAGGGTCGACAGCAGGTTCACCGCGATCATCAGCCAGAAGGCCGGATTGCGCGGTTGCCACAGGCGGGCGAGCTTCATGACCCGGCGCCGGCCAGGCGCAGCCGCGGGCGCGACGGTGACGGACGGGTCAGGTGGTCGAGCGGCAGGACGTGGGACTGCTTGATGGTCTGCAGGGCGACGTGGGTGCGCACCTGGGCGACGCCGGGCAGGCGCAGCACGTGCTTCATCATCAGTTCGGAAAAGGCCGGCAGGTCGCAGGCGACGATGCGCAGCAGGTAGTCGGCATCGCCGCTGACGGCATAGCAGTCGAGCACTTCCGGCAGTTCGCGGGCAGCGCTCTCAAAGGCGTCGGACTGGGTCTTGCCGTGCCGCTCCAGCGTGACGTGGGCGAAGGCGGTGACGCCAAGGCCGACAGCTTCCGCGTCGAGCAGGGCGGCATGGCCGGCGATGATGCCGGCCTCGGCCAGCCGCTGCAGGCGCCGGCTGATCTGCGAGGCGGAAAGATGCACCGTGCTGCCGAGGGCGGCGTTGGTGGCGTGGCCGTCGCGCTGCACGGCGTCGAGCAGGGCGAGGTCGTGGCGATCGATGAGGATGGATGGCATGATTTAACGATTATATGCACAAAACGTGCACGATAAGGCGTTACATGCGTCTATGTAGCATGCAAGTTGCGCGAATCATGCGTGAAAATACGCCTCCCGCCTGCCGCTTCCGGATGTCTGCCATGAACCTCGTCGAATCCCTGCTCCATGCCCTGAAGGATCACGGTGCGCGCCAGATCTTCGGCATTCCGGGCGATTTCGCCCTGCCGTATTTCCGCGTCATCGAACAGAGCGGCATCCTGCCGCTCTACACCCTGTCGCACGAGCCTGCCGTGGGCTTTGCCGCCGACGCCTCGGCCCGCGCCCATCAGGGCCTGGGCGTGGCGGCGGTAACCTACGGTGCCGGGGCGCTGAACATGGTCAATGCGGTGGCCGCGGCCTTCGCCGAAAAGTCGCCGGTGGTGGTGCTGTCCGGCGGCCCGGGCAAGGGCGAGGCGCGCTCGGGCCTGCTGTTGCACCATCAGGCGCGCACCCTGGATTCGCAGTTCCAGATGTTCCGCGAAATTACCTGCGACCAGGTGCGGCTGGATGATGCAGCGCGGGCGCCGGCAGACATCGCGCGCGTGCTGGCGGCCTGCAGGGAGCGCTCGGAGCCGGTGTACATCGAGATTCCGCGCGACATGGTGACGCAGCCCTGCGCCCCCGTGCAGCCATTGCCGCCGCCGGCAATGGACGCCGAGGCGCTGGCAGCCTGCGTCGACGAAATCCTTGCCCGGCTGGCGGCGGCCAGTTCGCCGGTGCTGATGGCGGGCGTGGAAGTGCGTCGCTTTGGCCTGGAGGAGAAGGTGGCGGACTTGGCACGCCGGCTGGGCCTGCCGGTGGTGACCAGCTTCATGGGGCGCGGGCTGCTGGCTGACCAGCAGGCTCCCCTGCTCGGCACCTACATGGGGGTTGCCGGCCTGCCCGGCATCACCCGTCTGGTCGAGGAGTCGGACGCCCTGTTCCTGCTCGGCGAAATTGTCTGCGATACCAACTTTGCCGTCTCCGAAGCCAAGATCGACCTGCGCCGCAGCATACAGGCGCTGGACGGCCGCGTCACCCTGGGCTACCACGTCTATCCGCGGATTCCGCTGGCGGCGCTGGTGGATGGCCTGCTGGCGAAGGCCGGCGCAGCCAGGCCGGCGGTTGTCGTGCCGGCGCCGGTCCATCCGCGCGGCATGGTTGCCGACGATGCGAGCATCGCTCCCAGCGACATCGCGGCGGCGGTCAATGACCTGATGGCGGCACACGGCCGCATGCCGATCGCCGCCGACATGGGCGACTGCCTGTTTACCGCCATGGAAATAGAACCGACGGCGCTGGTGGCGCCGGGCTACTACGCCACCATGGGCTATGGCGTGCCGGCGGGACTGGGCCTGCAGGCGGCGACCGGGCAGCGCCCGCTGATCCTGGTCGGCGACGGCGCCTTCCAGATGACAGGCTGGGAACTCGGCAACTGCCGGCGCTACGGCTGGGACCCGATCGTGCTGCTGTTCAACAATGCCAGCTGGGAGATGCTGCGCACCTTCCAGCCCGAATCCGGCTTCAATGATCTCGGCGACTGGGGCTATGCCGCAATGGCTGCCGGCCTTGGCGGCGACGGCGTGCGAGTAACCACCCGCGCCGAACTCAAGGCGGCGCTGGATCAGGCGCTGGCAAGGCGCGGCAGGTTCCAGCTGATCGAGATCGCCATTCCGCGTGGCGTGCTGTCGGACACCCTGCAGCGCTTTGTCGCCGGGGTCAAGCGCCTGAGTGGATTGAAGTGATGTGGTAACTACGGAGATGCCGGGCCGGGCGAAATCCGTTACGCTTCGAGCATGCCTCCCTTCATCATGCCGCTGGCCGGCGTTCTCCTGACCGCGCTGCTGCCCTGGCTGGCCCCAGCGGCCCGCGCCGATGACGCCGACCTCGCCGCCGAGGCGCCACGCGTCGTAGCCGCGTTGGAGCAGGGGCAGGCGGCGGAACTCGGCACCGGCCTGCGTGCCAATCCGAAGCTGGCAGTGGCGCTGTATTGCGATGCCGGCACCATGGGCAGCGCGGAAGCCTATTTCCGCCTCGGCCGCATTCTCACCCTGGGGCCGGCCTATCTGCGCAATCCGGCGCTGGCCAACGCCTATTTCGCGCTGGCGGCGCGGCTTGGGCATCGCGCGGCCTTCGACACCTACGACAAGGAGGTTGCCAGCGCGCCGCTTGAAGAGGTGTGCGGCAGTTTCGCCGAGGGTCTGGAAGAGCAGCGTTTCGATGTCGAAGGCTACATTTCCGGCATGACCACAGCCCGCCGGCGCGTTGCCGACCTGGTGCGGCAACACGCCGAACGCAGCGACGTCGATGTGCGTGTGGCGCTGGCCGTCGCCCTCGCCGAGTCGAACCTGAATGCGAAGGCGGTTTCGCCGCAGAACGCCCAGGGGGTGATGCAGCTGATACCCGCGACGCAGGACCGCTTCGGCGTGCGCGACGCCTTCGATGCCGAGTCGAACATCAAGGGCGGGCTGGCCTACCTCAAATGGCTGAAGCAGCGCTTCAACGGCGATTGGGGCCTGGTGGCGGCAGCCTATAATGCTGGTGAGGGCGCCGTCGACCGGCATGGCGGCATCCCGCCGTACCGCGAGACACGCGACTACGTTCGAAGGGTGTTGTATTTCGCCGGATTCATTTCAACATCGCCAAGGTAGTGGACCAACACCTTCCAACCATATCGGATAATCCTTGATCAGTGCGTCCCTGCCAGGGCAGGGTTGAACGACTGCGATGCGCACTGCCTCGAATCGGGGACTGGGAAAAAATGACAAAGCTGATCGTCTTCTGGGGCCTGTTCGCCGCCGTGTTGCTCGGCATCGTGGCGACGATTTTCAGGAATCGCCGTTTGAATCGCGAGGCGCAGCGCAAGACGGAAGAAGCCTTGCGCAGGGCCGAGGAGGCCTTGCAGCAGAATCTTGAAGAGCGCCGCCGGCGCCGCGAGGGTGCGGCCGAGCCGTCCCCGGCCGCGCCGGCGGGCAAAGCGGTGCCGTCCTTCGATGCGGCGGCGACGCGGATGTACGCGCGCAGCGACGTCGTCGCCGATCCGAAGGCGGTTGCCGACCGACCGGGGGCCCGTGCCACGGGTGCCGGCACGCCGCAGCTGATCTGCCTTGGCGGGCCAAACCGGGGCCGCCACTATCCCGTGCCGGCAATCGGACTGGCCATCGGCCGCGCCGACGACAACGACCTGGTGATCGTTGACGGCCGGATATCGGCCCATCACGCCTGGATCGGGGTCGTCGAGGGGCGGGTGCTGCTGCGCGATTACCAGTCGCTGAACGGCACTTTCCTCAACGCGGACATGGATGCGCCGGTAAGCGAGGTTGCGCTGGTCGACGGCGACACGATTTTCTTCGGCGGGCACGGCGGCGACCAGTATCGTTTTGTCATCGGCTGACGGCCTTGCCGCGCCGATGCGGCCAGACCCCGTGGCGAGGCCGCTCAGTGGATTTCGCGGGTTTCCAGAAAAATGACTTCGGGATGGCGTTCCTGGGTCATCGACAGGTTGACCCGGTTGGGCGCCAGATAGACGTAGTCGCCCGCACCGTCGAGGGCAACATTGACGCCGGATTTGTCCGCCAGCGCGCGGATCGCCTGGTCGCCGCCGCGCAGCCAGCGTGCCGTGGCCACCGGATAGGCCTCGAAGATCACATCGACGCCGTATTCGTTTTCCAGGCGATGGGCGACCACGTCGAACTGCAGCGTGCCGACCGCACCCAGGATCAGGTCGTTGCTGTGGATCGGCTTGAACAGCTGGGTTGCGCCTTCCTCCGCCAGCTGCTGCAGGCCTTTCTGCAGCTGCTTCATTTTCAGGGGATTGCGGATCTGGGCGCGGCGGAAATGTTCTGGCGCGAAGCAGGGGATGCCGGTGAATTTGAGTTCCTCGCCCTCGCTGAAGGCGTCGCCGAGCAGCACCGTGCCGTGGTTGGGGATGCCGATGATGTCGCCCGGCCAGGCTTCGTCGGTGGTGCTGCGGTCCTGCGCCATGAAGGTGATGGCATTGTTTACGGCGAGCGTCTTGCCGGTGGATAGCTGGCGCAGCTTGATGCCGCGCTCGAACCTGCCCGAGCAGACGCGGACAAAGGCGATGCGGTCGCGGTGCTTGGGGTCCATGTTGGCCTGGATCTTGAAGACGAAGCCGGAAAACTTTGCCTCCCCCGGCTGCACGGTGCGGGTGACTGCCGGCCGCGGCTGGGGCGGTGGCGAGAGTTCGACCACGGCGTCGAGCAGGGACTGTACGCCGAAGTTGTTGATCGCCGAGCCGAAGAACACCGGCGTCTGCCTGCCGGCGAGGTAGGCCTCGCGGTCGAAGCTGTGCGAGGCACCGCGCACCAGCTCGACTTCCAAGCGCAGTTCTTCGGCCTGGTCGGGGATCAGCTCGTCGAGGCGCGGGTTGTCGAGGCCCTTGATCACTTCCGCCGTGCCTTTGTCGGCCTGCGGGTCGAAAAAGCTGATCGTGTCGTCGTAGAGGTGATAGACGCCGCGGAAGCGCTTGCCCATGCTGATCGGCCAGGTGATCGGGGCGCACTGGATGGCGAGTACCGATTCGATCTCGTCGAGCAGTTCGATCGGTGGCCGGCCTTCGCGGTCAAGCTTGTTGATGAAGGTCAGGATCGGCGTGTCGCGCAGGCGGCAGACATTGAGCAGCTTGATGGTCTGGGCTTCGACGCCGTTCACCGAGTCGATCACCATCACCGCCGAATCCACCGCCGTCAGGGTGCGGTAGGTGTCCTCGGAGAAGTCCTCGTGGCCGGGCGTGTCGAGCAGGTTGATCATGTGCTCGCGGTAGGGAAACTGCATCACCGAGCTGGTGACCGAGATGCCGCGCTGCTTTTCCAGTTCCATCCAGTCCGAGGTGGCGTGGCGGCTGGCCTTCCTGGCACGGACCTCGCCGGCGACCTGGATCGCGCCGCCGAACCACAGCAGTTTCTCGGTCAGCGTGGTCTTGCCGGCATCCGGGTGGGAAATGATGGCGAAGGTGCGGCGGCGGGCGAGTTCCTTGTCGATCTGGGACACGGCAGGCGGGCGGAGCGGGGAAGGGCCGCGATTATACGGTGCCGCGGGCGTCGCCGGAACTCGCCCTGGCGCAGGAAAAGCCGGGGCGAGCCGTCGGCAGCGGGTACAATCCGATCCGCATAGTCCGCCGCGCCACGACTCCGATGCCCCCCAGTCCGAGCCAGACACTCCCCGACACCGAACGCCCTGCCCGCATATGGCCCGCCATTGCCGCCGTGGCCTTTGCGCTGGTGCTGACGCTGCTGGCCTGGCGCTTCGAGATCGACACCCGCGCCGACGGCGCGCGCTCGCTGACGATCATTTTCGGCGGGCTGGTATTCAGCCTGCTGGCCGGCCTTGCCGTCTGGTCGCTGGGCACCACGCGCGATCGCTCCCTGGCAATGGCGCGCGACATGACGCGCTCCCTGCGCGAATCCGAGGCGCGGCTGCGGGTGCTGATCGATGCCGCGCCGGATCCGATCGTGGTGTATGACGCCGACCGGGGGCGCTTTGTCGATGCCAATCCCCAGGCAGAGGCCTTGTTTGCCTGCGAGCGCGATGAACTCCTGGCCAGCCCGATGGAGCGGTTTTTTCCGCCGGCGCTGCCCGGCAAGCCGCCACCGGCCGAGAATGCGCGCCGGATGCTGGAGCAGTCGATGTCCGGCGAACAGCAGCTGTTCGACCGCAATTTGCGAACTGCCCGCGGCGCGATCGTGCGCTGCGAAATCCGCATGGTGCGGCTGCCCTCGGCCGGGCAGCGCCTGTTGCGCGTCAGCTTCATCGACATTACCGAGCGCAAGCGTGTCGAGGCCGACCTCAAGGTGGCGGCGATCACCTTCGAGTCGCAGCAGGGCATGCTGGTGACCGGCCCGGACAAAACCATCCTGCGCGTCAATCGCAGCTTCAGCGAAATCACCGGCTACAGCGCCGGCGAGGCGGTCGGGCAGACGCCACGGCTGCTCAAGTCGGGGCGACACGATGCGGATTTTTACGCCGCGATGTGGGCGCAGATCGACGCGCAGGGCACCTGGACGGGAGAGATCTGGAACCGGCGCAAGAGTGGCGAACTGTTTCCGGCCTGGACCACCATCACCGCGGTGAAGGGATATGGCGGGCGCATCTCGCACTATGTCGGCAGTTTTACCGATATCACGCAACGGCGCGCGGCCGAGGACGAGATCCGCCACCTCGCCTTCTACGACGCCCTGACCCAGCTACCCAATCGCCGGCTGATGCTCGACCGCCTGCGCCAGGCCCTGGCGGCCAGCGCCCGCCACGGCCGCCATGGCGCCCTGATGCTGTTCGACCTCGACGACTTCAAGACGCTCAACGACACGCTGGGTCACGATGTCGGCGACCAGTTCCTGGTCGAGGTCGCGGCGCGCATGGAGTCCTGCATCCGCGAATGCGACACCGTGGCGCGGCTCGGCGGCGACGAGTTCGTGGTGATCCTCGAAGAGCTCGACAGCGGCTTTGTCGCGGCAATGCAGGCGGAGAGCGTGGCGGTCAAGATCCAGGCCGCACTGCGCGAACCCTTCCTGCTCGATCTGACCGTGGCCGGTGGTGAAAGCAACACGCGCCACTACCACTGCACATCGAGCATCGGCATCACCCTGTTCCGGGGCAGCGACGCCGATGTGGATGAATTGCTCAAGCGTGCCGATACCGCGATGTACCAGGCCAAGGCCGCCGGACGCAATACGCTGCGCTTCTTCGACCCGCAGATGCAGGCCGCGGTCAGCGCGCGCGCCACGCTGGACAGCGATTTGCGCACGGCGATCGCCGAAGGCCAGTTCCTCCTGCATTACCAGCCGCAGGTCGATGGCGGCGGGCGCCTGACCGGGGTCGAAGCGCTGGTGCGCTGGCAGCATCCGCAGCGCGGCTTGCTCCATCCCGAGGACTTCATCGCCCAGGCCGAGGCGTCGCGCCTGATCGTGCCGCTCGGCCGCTGGGTGCTCGAAGCGGCCTGCCGCCAGCTGGCCGCCTGGCAGGCCGAGCCTGGCCGCGGGCACCTGGCGATCGCGGTAAATGTCAGCAGCCGCCAGTTCCACCAGGCCGACTTCGTCGACCATGTGCTGGCGACGCTGGCGGCAAGCGGGGCGGATCCGCGACGCCTGACGCTGGAGCTCACCGAAAGCCTGTTGCTGCGCGATGTCGATGAGGTGGTGGCGCGCATGCAGATGTTGCGTGACGAGGGGCTGAGTTTTTCGCTCGACGACTTCGGTACCGGCTATTCGTCCCTCGCCTGCCTGAAACGCCTGCCCCTGTCGCAGCTGAAGATCGATCGGTCGTTCGTGCACCAGCTGGAGCGCAATCCCGATGACGCTGCCATCGCCCGCACCGTGATTGCCCTCGGCCAGACCCTGGGGCTGGCGGTGATCGCCGAGGGCGTGGAAACCGCCGGACAGCGCGACTACCTGATGGCCCATGGCTGCCACGCCTTCCAGGGCCTGCTCTACGGCGCTCCCTGTGTCATCGGGGCGCTTTTCCCGGCTCCGGCCGCGGTCTGAGGCGGGCCGGCAGGGCTCAGGCCGGCTCGTGGTGTTCCAGGAGCAGCTGCACCGTCTGCGTTCCGTTCCATTCGTTGATGTCCACCCGGAAGGCGGCGGCAATCCGGTCGGGCACGGTTTCGGCGCAGTTGAAACGGATGGCATCGAAGCGCTGGGTGCCTTTTTGCAGCTTCAGCTTGAGGTGTTTGTCCTTGATGATGCGCTGGCTGAGAACGTCGAACCGGTCGGCGAACAGCGGTGCCGGAAAAGATTGCCCCCAGACTTCCTGCTGCACCATGCGCACGGCATCGATCGCGTAGTAGCCGGACTCCAGCGCGCCGTCGGTCGCCAGGGTGCGCGCCAGTTCCGCCGGTGACAGCAGCTCGCCGCAGACCTGCTCGAAGGCGGCTTCGAAGCGGGCCAGGTCGGGCTCGCGCAGGCCCAGGCCGGCGGCGGCGGCGTGGCCGCCGAAGCGCAACAGCAGGTCGGGATGGCGCTTGGCGACGAGGTCGAGTGCGTCGCGCAGGTGCAGGCCGGCAATCGAGCGACCGGAGCCCTTGAGCTCGCCGTCGTTGCCGCGCGCGAAGGCGAAGGTCGGGCGGTGCAGGGCCTCCTTGACGCGTCCGGCGAGGATGCCGATCACGCCCTGGTGCCAGCCCGCGTCGTACAGCGTCAGGCTGGCGCGGCTGCCGGCATCCAGCGAGGCCAGCAGGAGCTCGGCATCTTCCCGCATGCCGGCCTCGATGACACGCCGCTCGCGGTTGATGGCGTCGAGCTGCTGGGCGATGTTCATGGCACGTGCCGGGTCGTCGGTGATCAGGCATTCGATGCCCAGCGCCATGTCGGCCAGCCGCCCGGCGGCGTTGAGGCGCGGGCCCAGAGCGAAGCCGAGGTCGAAGCCGGCGGCGCGCGCCGGTTCGCGGCCGGCCACGGCGAGCAGGGCGGCCAGCCCGGCCTGCATGCGTCCGGCGCGGATGCGTGCCAGACCCTGTGCCACCAGCACGCGGTTGTTGCGGTCGAGCGGCACCACGTCGGCCACCGTGCCGAGGGCGACCAGATCGAGCAGGCTGGCGAGATTGGGTTCGGCGGCATTGGCATAGGCGCCGCGCCGACGCAGCTCGGCCCGCAGCGCCAGCATCAGGTAGAACATCACGCCGACGCCGGCCAGTGCCTTGCTCGGGAAACTGCAGCCGGGCTGGTTGGGGTTGACGATGGCCGCGGCGGCCGGGAGTGCCTCACCCGGCAGGTGGTGGTCGGTGACCAGTGTGCGGATGCCGCGTCGCGCCAGTTCTGCGATGCCCTCGACGCTGGCGATGCCGTTGTCGACCGTCACCACCAGATCGGGCTGGCGCGCCGCGGCGAGGACGGCCACTTCCGGTGATAGTCCGTAGCCCAGGGTGAAGCGGTCGGGCACCAAGTAGTCCGCGTGCGCACCCATCATGCGCAGGGCGCGGATGCCGACGGCACAGCCGGTGGCGCCGTCGCAGTCGTAGTCGGCGATGATCAGGATGCGCCCGCGTGCGGCGATCACGTCGGCCAGCAGGGCCGCGGCTGTGGCCATGCCCTTGAGCCCCTCGGGGGGCAGCAGGGCGCTGCCGCGCGTGTCGAGCTCGGCGGGATCGCTTACTCCGCGGGCGGCAAACAGGCGCGCCAGCAGCGGATGCACGCCGCCCTGTTCGAGCGCCCAGACGGCGCGCGGCGGTACTTCGCGCACGGTGATGCGGGTCATCTCCGAAGCGCCTCGGCAAGGCAGGCGTGCAGCGGTTGTGTCTTGCGCCAGAAGCGCCACAGCGCGGTACGACCAAGCTCCAGCGTGACGCTGCCGTGTTCGCCCGGTGCCAGCAGGCGCAGCCGCGCCAGCCGGCCGTGGCGCAGCGCTGTCAGCGCCGGCGCCAGCCAGTCGGTTTCGAGTCGCACCAGGGCGTCGCGCCAGGCCATGGCGTCGCCGAGGCGGGCGGGTGCGGCGAGTGCGTCGAACACCGCCAGCCGGTTACCGCCGGGACCCGCCGCATGGCACGGCGGCAAGGGCGCAGCGACGATCCCCTGATGCAGTGCCATGCCGCGCAGCAGCGGATCATCGGCCAGCAGGGCAGCGATCGCGCTGCGGCCGGCGGCGGGCAGGCACCCGCCGCCCCAGGGCCACAAGGTGTTCACCACCGGCCGGCCGGCGGCTTCGCGCGCGCGATTGACGGGATGGCTGTGGAGTTCCATCTGCGCCTCGTTGAGGGCGTGACGCCAGGCCTTGTAGTCGCTGCCGCCCGGCAGCGGTGGCGCGGCGCGGCCGATGAACTGCGGCAGGTCGGAAAACGTCGGTGCCGGGTTCGTCAGGCGCAGGTTCCAGCGGTCCGGCGCCAGCAGTTCGAGCGTGCCCAGGGCCGCAAAAGTCGGCGCCAGCGATACGGCGAGTGCCTCCGCCTCGGCACTGTCGAGGGCAAGCTGGCGCGGGTCGTCGAGTACCAGGCTGCGTTCCTCGAAGCGCAGCCGCGCGGGGTCGAGGCACAGCCATTCGGCGGTGTCCGCCGCATGGCCGAAGGCGAGGCGGCGCAGTGCGGCGACCGCGCTCGGCGCGGTCTGGCCGAGCGCGCCGGCCACCGCCAAGGCGGTGTCGGCGGCTGCGCTGCGCTGCAGCCGGCCGACACCGAGCAGGCGGGTGAAGGCCGGCAGGGGCAGGTCGCCGGCAAGGTCGGCCAGAGCCTGGCGCGGCCAGATCAGGCCGGGGACGACGAGGGTGAGCATTCGGGATGGACGGGCGGCGGCAACAAGGTGGAATCTTACCGGGCATTCATGCCGCACTCTATACTGCGCGCCATCCCCACCGCCCCGTTTCCTGATGTACGAACTTCTCATCGGCCTGCGCTACACGCGCGCCCAGCCGCGCGAAGGTGCCGCCAACCGCTTCATTTCATTCATCGCCCTGATCTCGATGCTTGGCCTGGCGCTTGGCGTGGCCGCGCTGATCGTCGTGCTGTCGGTGATGAACGGTTTCCAGAAAGAGCTGCGCGAACGCATCCTCGGCGTTGTTTCCCACCTGCAGGTCAGCGGCGAAGGCGGCGAACTGGCGGATTGGGTGGCGGTGGTGCAGGGAGCGGCGCGCCACCCGCGCGTCATGGCGGCGGCGCCCTTCGTGCAGGCCCAGGGCATGCTCAGTTTCGAGGGCGAGGTGCGCGGCATGCTGGTGCGCGGCATTGTCCCCGAGGCCGAAGACAAGGTGGCCAGCTTCGCCCGCTACATGAAGGGCGGCAGTCTCGACGACCTGCGTGCCGGCGAATTCGGCATGATCCTCGGCAGCGAGCTGGCGCGTGCCCTGCGCGCTCGTCGCGGCGACAAGCTCACGCTGCTGGCGCCGCAGGGCATTGTCACACCGGCGGCGATCCTGCCGCGCGTCAAGCAGTTCCGCGTCGTCGGCATCTTCGAGGCCGGCATGTTCGAGTTCGACTCCGGGCTGGCCCTGATCCACATCGCCGACGCGCAAAAGCTGTATCGCATGGATGACCGCGTCAGCGGCGTGCGCTTCAAGCTCGATGACCTGTTCGCCGCGCCGCAGGTGGGGCGCGAGCTGATGCGCTTCCTGCAGGGCGATTTCTGGATTACTGACTGGACGAAGAGCCACGCCAATTTCTTTCGCGCCGTCGAAATCGAGAAGCGCATGATGTTCCTGATCCTGCTGCTGATCGTTGCCGTGGCGGCCTTCAACATCGTGTCCACGCTGGTGATGGCGGTGCAGGACAAGCGCGCCGACATTGCCATCCTGCGCACGCTGGGCGCGAGCCCGGGCAGCATCATGGGCATTTTCGTCGTCCAGGGCACCCTGATCGGCGTCGTCGGCCTGCTGGCCGGCATAGCCGGCGGGGTTGCGCTGGCGCTCAACATCGACGTCGTGGTGCCCGCCCTGGAGCGCGCGCTGGGCATCCAGTTCCTCGCCAAGGATGTCTATTACATCAGCGACCTGCCCTCCGACCTGCACTGGTCCGATGTCGGCATCATCGGCTCGGTGTCCTTCGTGCTGACGCTGCTGGCGACCCTGTACCCGAGCTGGCGCGCGTCGCGCACGCAGCCGGCGGAGGCTCTGCGCTATGAGTAGTGCCGCCGCCGTGCTGGCCTGCAGCGGCCTGGCCAAGGTCTTCCGCCAGGGGGCCAGCGAGGTGCCGGTGCTCGGCGGCGTCACCCTGGAAGTCGGCGCTGGCGAGACGGTGGCCATCGTCGGTGCCAGCGGATCCGGCAAGAGCACGCTGCTGCACCTGCTGGGCGGCCTGGATGCGCCGACCACCGGGCGCGTCGAACTGCAGGGGCGCGACCTTGCCAGGCTCGCCGAGGCCGAGCGCGGCGAATTGCGCAATCGCGCGCTGGGTTTCGTGTACCAGTTCCACCACCTGCTGATGGAATTCACCGCCGTCGAGAACGTCGCCATGCCGCTGCTGATTCGCCGCATGGAGCGGCGCGAGGCGGTACGGGTCGCCGCTGGTGTGCTGGAGCGTGTCGGGCTTGGCCATCGCCTGACGCATCGCCCCGGCGAACTTTCCGGCGGCGAGCGCCAGCGCGTGGCGGTGGCCCGGGCGCTGGTGACGCAACCGGCCTGCCTGCTGGCGGATGAGCCGACCGGCAACCTTGACCGGATCGCCGCCGATGCGGTGTTCGGCCTGCTGCTGGAACTTTGCCGCGAGCGCGGCGCGGCGCTGGTGCTGGTGACCCACGACGCCGAGCTTGCCGCCCGCGCCGACCGCAGCCTGGTGCTCAAGGATGGCGTGCTGCACGCCGCCTGACCCGGTGTTGCGGGCAGGTCTTATCCGGGCTGGCGGCGGTCGCGCAGGCTGCGCCGGCGCCAGGCGCGGATCAGGTAGATGCGCCAGGCCAGTTTGACCAGGAAGTAGCCGGCCACGGCCAGCCCCGAGGCCAGCAGCACCAAGCCGACGGCCAGTGGCGTGCCGAGGCCGATCATCCAGTCGATCAGCGCCTCGGTCCAGCTGACGAAGCTTTCGTCGCCCCACTCGGGGGGCGGCACGAAGCGCTGGCCGACCCCGGGCAGCGCCCATTGCCCGATGGCATAGGCGACGATGTACAGCGGCACGATGGTGAAGGGATTGGTGTAGAAGGTCGCCAGCATTGCCAGCGGCAGGTTGACGCGAAACAGCACCGCACAGATCGTCGCGCCCAGAATCTGCAGCGGCCCCGGGATCAGGCCGCAGAACAGTCCGGCGGCCACCGCACCGGCCGCCGAATGGCGGTTAAGGTCCCACAGGCGCGGATGCAGCAGCGTGTTGGCGAACGGCGCCAGCCAGCGGTTGCCGCGTATCGCCTCGTGGTCCGGCAGGAACTTGCGGATGTGGCGGCGCATGGCCCGAGGCTGCCGGTTTCAGGAGATGCGCAGGGCGATTTCACCGATGCCGTCGATGCCGCCCGCGATGAGGTCGCCACGCTGCACCGGCCCGACGCCCTCCGGCGTGCCGGTGAAAATCAGGTCGCCGGGACGCAGCTCGAAGTACTTCGAGAGGTGGGCGATCGTCTCGGGTACCGACCAGATCAGGTCGGCGAGGTCGCCCTGCTGCCGTGGCGTGCCATTCACCGTCAGCCAGATGCGGCCGCTGGCGGGATGGCCGATGCGGCTGGCGGGCTGCAGCGGGCCGATTGGCGCCGAGTGGTCGAAGGCCTTGCCCAGTTCCCAGGGGCGGCCCTTGTCCTTGAGCGCGGTCTGCAGGTCGCGCCGCGTCATGTCAAGACCGATGGCATAGCCCCAGGCATGTAGCGCGGCGTCTGCCACGGCGATGTTGCTGCCGGCCTTGCCGATGGCGACGACGAGTTCCACCTCGTGGTGGTAGTTCGCCGTCTGCGCCGGGTAGGGGTGATCGCCCGTGCTGCCGGCAGCCACCGGGACCACCGCGTCGGCCGGCTTGCAGAAGAAGAACGGTGGCTCGCGGTCCGGGTCCGATCCCATCTCGCGGGCATGGGCGGCGTAGTTGCGGCCGACGCAGTAGACGCGATGCACGGGAAAGCATTCATCGCTGCCGGCGACGGGGACGCAGGGCGCGGGATCGAGGTCGAAAACGGGTTTCATGATGGCTCCGGAAGGACGTGGCCCGATTATCGCCCAGCCGTGGATGTCCATGCTGCAATGCGGGGGATTCAGCCGGCGTGCCGGTCCGCAGGCCTTGCCAGGCATCGCGCACGCGATTTGTTGTGGCGCCGCAGGGTCGGGCCGAAGCGCCACAATTGAATAGGCATATCAAAAAAATGGTTTGGACAGCGATGCCAACGGCGTCGACCATGGCCGTCATCCGCCCGCAGAGGCGGCATCACGAACATGGAGGAAACACGATGCGCCAGTACTCGGTATTGCCCAGTCGTTCCCTGCAGCCGCACACCGGCTTCCACGTCCCGCGCCAGGAACTGCCGCCACGCGTCGGCCTCGATGATCCCGCCGAATGCGTGATGACTGATTTTCGCAAGATGACGGCCTTCACCATCGATCCCGATGTCAGCGTCGATACCGCGGCGCGCGTCATGCGCCGGCGCCGGGTGCATCTGCTGCTGGTGGTCGATGTCGACAACGAGGTGCTGGGTATCATCACCTCCAACGACCTGATCGGCGAGAAGACCCTGCAGTGCATTTCGGCCCGCGGCATCGCGCGCGAAGATGCGCTGGTGCGCGACATCATGACGCCGCAGGACCGGCTCGAAGTGATCAGCATGGACGATGTGCTGCATGCCCATGTCGGCCATGTCGTCGCCACCCTCACGGCCAGCGGGCGGCGCCATGCCGCGGTGGTCGATGAAAACGAATCCGGGCACCAGGTACTGCGCGGCCTGTTCGCGGCCTCGCAGATCGAGCGCCAGCTCGGCGAGAAGGTGAATACGCCGGAAATCGCCCAGACCTTTGCCGAGATCACCGCCGCGCTGAGGTAGCGCAGCGCGCCGGCAAGGCTTCCCGGCGCAGGACTTTCCGAACAGGGATGCCGTCGCCGGCGGAGCCGGGGACATATCCGCACGGGGATACCGTCTCCGACTTCCGTCGGAGACATATCCGCACAGGGATACCGTCTCCGACTTCCGTCGGAGACATAATGCCGGGATGCGTGCATTCGTCATTGGCTTTGCCGGCGGCATCGTGCTCCTGCAGCAGCAGGCGCGGTTGCCGGCTGCGGGCTCGCTCCTGCTGCTCCTGCTGGTCGGGATGGCGGCATTGGCACTGGCATGGCGCTGCCAAAAGTCGGCGCTGGTGACACGGCGATTTTCCGGGCGGGGGCTGCTCCTGGCCGGCGCGGCGGTGCTGGGCTTTGTCTGGGCGGCCGGATTCGCCCACTGGCGCCTGGCCGAGGCGCTGCCGTCGGCACTGGAAGGGCAGGACGTCGAGCTGACCGGCGTCGTCGCCGAGCTGCCGCAGCAGCTGGAGCGCGGCACACGTTTTCGCTTCGAGGTGGAGCAGGCGCCGGTGGGCGTGCCCGGGACGCTGTCGCTGTCGTGGTATCAGGGGCGCGACCCGTTCGACGAGCACACCGGCGTGGCACCGGTGCGGGCCGGCGAGCGCTGGCGCTTTACGGTACGGCTCAGGCGTCCGCATGGCAACCTCAATCCGCATGGCTACGATTTCGAGGCATGGCTGTTCGAGCGCGGCATCCGCGCCACCGGCTACGTGCGGCCGCGCGGCGTGGCCGAGCGCATCGCGGCGCAGGTCTGGCAGCCGGGGTATATGGTCGAAATGCTGCGCGAAGCGATTCGCGACCGCTTCCGCGCGGTGTTGTCCGAGGCGCCGTTTGCCGGCATCCTGGTGGCACTGGCAATCGGTGATCAGCAGTCGATCGCACCGGAGCTGTGGCAGGTCTTCGCGCGTACCGGGATCACCCACCTGATGAGCATTTCCGGCCTGCACGTGACGATGCTGGCGGGCATGGCCTACGCCCTGGCGAACGCCTTGTGGCGCCGCTCGCCGCGCCTGCCGCTGTTGCTGCCGGCGCAGCACGCAGGTGCGCTGTGCGGTCTGGCGGCGGCCTTCGCCTACTGCCTGCTGGCCGGATTCGCCGTGCCGGCCCAGCGTACGCTCTACATGCTCGCCGTGGTCGTTGTCGCACGAGTCGCCGCCCGCGAGTTGTCGGCCTCGCGGGTGTTGTCCCTGGCCTTGCTGCTGGTACTGCTGCTCGATCCCTGGGCGGTTCTGGCCCCCGGTTTCTGGTTGTCCTTTGGCGCCGTCGGCCTCCTGTTCTATGTCCTCGGCGGCCGCCTGGCCAGCGGGCACTGGCTGGCGGACTGGCTGCGGGCCCAATGGGCCATCACGCTGGGCATGCTGCCGGCCTTGCTGGCGCTGTTCCAGCAGTTCTCGCTGGTGTCGCCGATCGCCAACGCCGTGGCGATTCCCGTCGTCAGCCTGCTGGTGACGCCGCTGGCGCTGGCCGGCAGCCTGCCGCTGCTTGACCCGCTGCTGGTGCTGGCGCACTGGCTCATGGCGGCGATGATGCGCCTGGTGGATGCGCTTGCCGCGTTGCCGCTGGCGGTCTGGCAGCAGGCGGCGCCACCCGTCTGGGCAGTGCTGCTGGCGCTGGCGGGAGGTGCGTGGCTGTTGCTGCCGCGCGGCTTTCCGGCGCGCTGGCTGGGCCTGCTGGCGTTTCTGCCGCTGCTTACGGTGCAGGCGCCGCGCCCGCCACCGGGCACGGCCGAGATCGTCGTGCTGGATGTCGGGCAGGGCCTGGCGATACATGTCCGCACCGCGGGCCATGATCTTTTGTTCGACACCGGGCCTTCATATTCGGCCGATGCCGACAGCGGCAGCCGCATCATCGCGCCCTATCTGCGCGCCATGGGGGTGCGCCGCCTCGACGCCCTGGTGATCAGCCATGCCGACAGGGATCACGAAGGCGGTGCGGCGTCCGTGCTGGCGGCGATGCCGGTGGCGGTGATGAAGACCTCGCTGCCTTTCGAGCATCCCTTGTCGGCGCAACCCGTGCCCCATGAACTGTGCGTGGATGGTGATGCCTGGGAGTGGGATGGCGTGCGTTTCGAGATGCTGCATCCGGCCGGGGAGGCCCTGTCGCGTCGCACCAACGATCTCAGCTGCGTGCTGCGCATCGACGCCGGTGGCCGCGCGATGCTGTTGACCTCGGACATCGAGGCGGTTTCCGAGCGCGCGCTGCTGGAAAGGCATGGCGGCCGCCTTGGCGCGTCGGTGATGACCGCGCCGCATCATGGTAGCCGTACCTCATCGACGCCCGAGTTCATCGCTGCGGTGGCGGCGCACGAGGTCATCTTCCCGGTCGGCTATCGCAACCGCTTCGGCCATCCGCGCGAGGATGTGGTGGCGAGGCACGCGGCATCCGGCGCCACGCTGCACCGTACCGACCGCGACGGCGCCGTGCGCGTCCTGCTGGCACCGCAGGGGGTAAGCCTTCGTCACCAGCGCGATGAAAGTCGGCGCTACTGGCACGGCGACGGCCCATAATCCCCGGCCATGAGCGACGATCCGACAGTTCCCTTCGCCGGCCTCGGCCCCGAGCGCATCCTCGATGCCGTGGAAAGCCTGGGCTTCCGCTGCAGTGGTGCCCTGCAGGCGCTCAACAGCTACGAAAACCGGGTCTGGCAGATCGGAATCGACGAGGCGCCGCCACTGGTCGCCAAGTTCTACCGGCCCGGCCGCTGGAGCGACGCGCAGATCGCCGAGGAACACGCCTTTACCGCCGAAATGGCGGCCGAGGAACTGCCGGTGGTGACACCGCGGGTGATCGACGGCAAGACCCTGTTCACCCACGGCGGATTCCGCTTCGCGCTGTTCCCGCGTCAGGGCGGGCGAGCGCCCGAGTTCGATCGCGCGGAGGTGCTGGAATGGATGGGACGGCTGATGGCGCGCATCCACGTCGTCGGCGCGCGCAGGTCCTTTGCTCAGCGCGAGACGCTCGACATCGCCGGCTTCGGCGTCGCGTCGCGTGACTGGCTGAGCCGGCACGGCGCCATGCCGGAGGAACTGGCAGGTGTCTGGCGCGGCGTTGCCGACCAGGCCCTTGCCAGCGTTGCCGAGGCCTTTGAGCGTGCCGGGGCGGTGGCACGGCTGCGCCTGCACGGCGACTGCCATGCCGGCAATGTGTTGTGGACGCCCGAGGGGCCGCATTTCGTCGATTTCGACGATGCCCGCATGGGGCCGGCGATCCAGGACCTGTGGATGCTGCTGTCGGGCGATGCCGAGGAGATGGGGCGGCAGTTTGGCCATGTCCTGGCCGGCTACGAGATGTTCCGCGAGTTCGATGACCGCGAACTGCAGCTGGTCGAGGCGCTGCGTACCTTGCGCCTGATCCACCATTCGGCGTGGCTGGCGCGGCGCTGGAACGATCCGGCCTTTCCTGCCGCCTTTCCGTGGTTCGCCACGCGGCGCTACTGGGAGGAGCGCATACTCGAACTGCGCGAGCAGGTGGCGGCGATGCAGGAATTCCACGGCCTGCGCATCGTGATGCCCTGAGCATGACAGGCGGTGGCGGCTAGAATCGGCCGCTTTGCCGGAAGCGGGAGCGGAAAATGCGTGAAGCGAGAGTGAAGTGCCTGAGTGCCGCGGGCTTCCATCACATGGCCTATGTCGAGTGGGGCGATCCGGCCAATCCGCGCGTGCTGGTCTGCGTCCATGGCCTGACGCGCTGCGGCCGCGACTTCGACTACCTGGCCGAGGCCATGGCCGGTGAATATCGCGTGGTCTGTCCCGACATCGTCGGTCGCGGCCGCAGCGACTGGCTGCGCAACAAGGCCTTGTACGCGATACCGCAGTATTGCGCGGACATTGCCACGCTGCTGGCCAGGATCGGTGCCGAGCACGTGGACTGGGTGGGCACCTCGATGGGCGGGCTGATCGGCATGGCGCTCGCCATCCAGCCGGAAACCCCGATCCGCAAGCTGGTGCTGAACGATGTCGGACCGGTGATCACCGCGGCTTCTCTGGAACGCATCGGCACTTACCTCGGGCGTGTCGGCAGTTTCGACAGCATCGAACGCGCGGAAGCAGCGGTACGCTTTGTTTCCCAGCCCTTCGGTCGGCTCACCGATGCCCAGTGGCGTCACCTGACGGTACATGTGGTGCGACAGACCGCGGATGGGCAGTACGAAATGGCCTATGACCCGGGGATAGCCGAGGCTTTCCGTACCGCCTTCGCCGCCAGCGAGGGCAAGGACCTCGAAAGCTGGCCGCTTTACGATGCCATCACCTGCCCGACGCTGTTGCTGCGGGGTGCCGATTCCGACCTGTTGACGGCAGAGGCGGCGCGCGCGATGACGCAGCGCGGACCGCGCGCCGGACTGGTTGAATTCGCCGGCGTCGGCCATGCGCCGATGCTGCTCGATGGGGCGCAGGTGGCCCCCGTGAGGGACTTCCTGCTGGCCTGAATGGCAGGCAGCGTCTTGTGCGCTGCGCAAGAAAAAAAGTTTCAAACCCGAATATTTGTCGGCCTAGAATAGGCAATGTTTCGCATATAAGGTCGTTGCGAAACGGCAAGAAAATGGCGCGACTAGGAAGGGCGCCTGGGCTGCGGCCCTCAACCACATCAGGAGGCATCATGCAGAAATCGTTGCACATCGACCCCAATAAATGCACTGGCTGTCTGCAGTGTGAAATGGCCTGTTCCTTTGAGAACCACGGGGTATTCAACATCTCGAAGTCGCGCATCAAGGTATTCGCCTTCGAACATGCCGGACGCAAGGTGCCCTACACCTGCACGCAGTGCGCCGAAGCCTGGTGCCTGAATGCCTGCCCGGTGGATGCCATCCGCGTTGACGCCGCCACCGGCGCCAAGGTCGTGCATCAGGATGTCTGCGTCGGTTGCAAGGTGTGCACCATCGCTTGCCCCTTCGGCACGGTGAATTACGTTGCCGACACCGGCAAGGTGCAGAAGTGCGACCTCTGCGGCGGCGAACCGGCCTGTGCCGATGCCTGCCCCACGGGCGCCATCACCTATGTCGAGGCCAGCTGGACCGGACTGGACAAGATGCGGGCCTGGGCCGGCAAGACCGACACGCAACCGCGCGCTGCTTAAGGAGACAGACATGGGATGGACCAAGAAAATTCTGCGTGTTGACCTCAGCACCGGCAGCATCAAGACCGAACCGCTCAACATGGAATGGGCCAAGGACTACCTTGGCCAGCGTGGCCTCGCCACCAAGTACTTCGTCGAGGAAGTCGACCCCAAGGTCGAGCCCCTCTCGCCCGAAAACAAGCTGATCATGACCACCGGCCCACTGACTGGCACGGCCGCCTCCACCGGCGGGCGCTACTCGGTCGTCACCAAGGGCGCGTTGACCAACGCCATCGCCTGCTCTAATTCCGGCGGCTACTTCGGCGCCGAGCTCAAGTTCGCCGGCTGGGACATGATCATCTTCGAAGGCAAGGCACCGAAGCCCGTGTATCTGTCGATCGAGGATGACAAGGTTGAGCTCCGCGATGCCGCCCACCTCTGGGGCAAGACCGTGTTCCAGACCGAAGAGATCATCAAGAGCAGCCACCAGGACCCGCAGACGCGCGTCTGCTCCATCGGTCGCGCCGGCGAGAACGGCGTCATGTACGCCTGCATCGTCAATGACCTGCACCGCGCCGCAGGCCGTTCCGGCGTCGGCACCGTCATGGGCAGCAAGAACCTGAAAGCGGTCGCCGTGCGCGGCACCAAGGGCGCGGGCCAGATCAAGGACCCGAAGGCCTTCATGGCCGCCGCCAAGGCCGCCAAGAAAGTGCTCGCCGACAACCCCGTCACCGGCCAGGGCCTGCCCAAATACGGCACCCAGGTGCTGATGAACGTGATCAACGAAATGGGCGCCATGCCCACCCGCAACCACCGCGACGTGCAGTTCGAAGACGCCAGGAAGATCTCCGGCGAAGCCATGCACGAGAAGCGCCCGACCGACGGCAAGACGCACCTCGTCACCAATGCCGCCTGCTTCGGCTGCACCATTGCTTGCGGACGCATCAGCAAGATCGACGAAACCCATTTCAGCGTGGTCAACAAGCCGCAGTACTGGGGTGCCAGCGGTGGTCTCGAATACGAAGCCGCCTGGGCGCTGGGCTCGGCCAACGGCGTGGGTGACCTGGAGGCGCTGCAATACGTCAACGTGCTGTGCAATGAAGACGGCATGGACCCGATCTCCTTCGGTGCCACCGTCGCCGCCGCCATGGAACTCTACGACCTGGGCATCCTCACCAAGGACAAGATCGGCCTTGAGGCCCCCTTCGGTTCTGCCGAAGCCCTGGTCAAGCTCGCCGAAATGACCGCGGTGGGCGAAGGCTTCGGCAAGGAACTGGGCACCGGCTCGGCACGCATGTGTGCCAAGTACGGCAAGCCGGAACTCTCGATGGGCGTCAAGAGCCAGGAATTCCCCGCCTATGACAGCCGCGGCATCCAGGGCATGGGCCTGACCTACGCCACCTCCAACCGTGGCGCCTGCCACCTGCGGAGCTACACCGTCGCCTCCGAAGTGCTGGGCATCCCGGTCAAGACCGACCCGCTGGTCACCGAAGGCAAGGCCGACCTGGTCAAAGCCTTCCAGGACGCCACGGCCGTGTTCGACTCCTCCGGTACCTGCGTGTTCACCACCTTCGCCTGGACGCTCGCCGACCTGCAACCGCAACTGGCCGCCGCCTGCGAGGGCGAATGGACCATGGAAAGCCTGGCGACCCTGGGTGAGCGCGTCTGGAACATGGAACGCCTCTTCAACAACGCCGCCGGCTTCACCGCCAAGGACGACGACCTGCCCCCGCGCCTGAAAACCGAACCGGCCAAGACCGGCCCGGCCAAGGGCTTGGTCAGCGGCATCGACAAGATGCGCCCCGAGTACTACCAGGTGCGTGGCTGGACGCCGGAAGGCGTGCCGACCCCGGACACCCTGAAGCGTCTCGGCCTGTAATTCCGACGTAGCATCCACGGGGGATCGGCACGGCCGGTCCCCCGCTCATTTGAACTGAAGGAAACGCCATGAAACACGTCATCATCGGCAATGGCCCCACCGGACTCGTGGCGGCGGAAACCCTGCGTCGGCTGCAACCTGACGCCGAGATCGCCCTGATCGGCGACGAGAAGGAACCGCCCTATTCGCGCATGGCGATACCCTACTTCCTGCACGGCAGCATCGGCGAAGCCGGCACTCATCTGCGCAAGGCCCACGATCACTACGCGCAACATCGCATCCACCTGATCGAAGGGCGCGTCGCGAATATCGACGCCAAGGCCAAACAGATCGAATTCGATGGCGGCGAGCGCCTGCCCTATGACACGCTGCTGATCGCCACCGGGTCTTCGCCGGTGATTCCGCCCATCCCGGGCATCGATCTGCCCAACGTGCACACCTGCTGGACCATCGAGGATGCGCGCGCCATCGCCGCCAAGGCCACGCCGGGCAGCCGCGTGCTGCAGCTCGGCGCCGGCTTCATCGGCTGCATCATCATGGAAGCGCTGGCCGCGCGGGGCACGCAGCTCACCGTGGTGGAAATGGGCGACCGCATGGTGCCGCGCATGATGACGGCCAAGGCCGGCGCCATGATCAAGGCCTGGGTCGAGAAGAAGGGCGTCGCCGTGCATTGCAACGCGGCCATCACCGGCATCGCGCAGAAGGATGGCGCGCTTTCCGTCACCTTGAGCACCGGCACAGCACTGCTTGCCGACCTTGTGATCTGCGCCGCCGGCGTCAGGCCGAACGTCGATTTCCTCAAGGCTTCGGGCATGGAGATCGGTCGCGGCATTCGCGTCGACGCGGGAATGCGCACCAGCTTGCCCGATGTCTATGCCGCCGGCGACGTCACCGAAGCCCCCGGCTTCCACAGCGGCCAGCCGGAACTGAACGCCATCCAGCCCAATGCCGCCGACCAGGCGCGCGTCGCGGCACACAACATGGCCGGCGGCCAGTCGCAAAGCCAGGGCAGTCTAGCCATCAACGTGCTCGACACCCTTGGCCTCATCTCCACCTCCTTCGGCCAGTGGCAGGGCGTACCGGCCGAGCAGGGCGGATCAGGGGTGGAGCGGGTCGACGAAGCGCGCAATGCCTATCTCTCGCTGCAGTTCCAGGGCGACGTCCTGATCGGCGCCACCAGCATCGGCTGGACGGCCCATGTCGGTGCCTTGCGCGGGTTGGTGCAGACCCGTGCCGCGCTGGGCGAATGGAAGGCTCGCCTGCTGGCCGATCCGACGCAGTTCATGGTGGCCTATCTGGCGACGGCACAGAAGGCTGCCTGAGGCGTGGCGATGGGTATTCGGGTCACCTTCAAACTCTTCGCCACGCTGCAGGATTACCTGCCGGCGGACGCGAAGAAGACCAATGCCCTGACGCTCGACCTGGTGGAGGGCACGACAGTGGCCCAGATCGTCGAACGCTTCGCCCTGCCGATGAAGCTGGTGCATCTGGTGCTCATTGACGGCACCTTCGTGCCACCGGCCGAGCGGGCCACCCGTGTCCTCAAGGAAGGCGAAACCCTTGCCATCTGGCCGCCGGTCGCCGGCGGATGAAGTTTCCGCGCGCCTACGACGCCACCATCACCCGCGCCGACTTTGTCCGCCTATTGCCGCAAGCGACCGGCCAGGAGGATTTCCGCGAAATTGACGGCGCCTTCCACGGCAGCGGCTGGTGTATCCGATTCACACCCATCGCGCCGCTGGAGATCGGCATGGTCAGGCTGGAACGCCATCGTGTCGATATCAGCTTCGTCGGCTTCGGCGTCGAGGCCGAAGAAGCCTTCATGCGTCGCCTTACGCTGGCCTACCAGCGCGGTGGCGGATGAAATGCCTACGTGGAAGTCGGCGCTGATGGCACGGCGCTGTTAGAATCCGCGCCGCGGCGGGTCTCCCCGCATTGAGGGGTGGTGAACCTGGTCAGGTCCGGAAGGAAGCAGCCACAGCCATTTTCCGCAAGTGCCGGGGGTCAGGCTCGCCGCCCCTTCTTCGCCTCCGCGCAATTTCCCCTTACAAACTCGACGCTCCCGTCACACCCGGCTTACAGCGGGCGGATCAAATACGCCTGCCATAAGGCATTACCCCAGGAGCGAAAGATGGAACACAGGAAATTGGTGGCAGGTGTGGTGGCGGTGGCAGGGCTCATCGGCGTCGGTGGCGTACTGGCTCAGCCCGGCGGTTGCGGCGCCGAAGGGCGGCAGGCGATGAAGGCCGGCATGATGCGCGATGGCGGTGGCCAGATGGCCGGCATGCGCGATCCCGGTGCCCGCGTCGAGCAGCGCCTGACGAAGTTGAAGGATGAATTGAAACTGACGACGCAGCAGGAGCCACTATGGGCGGCCTTTGCCGAGAAGTCCAGGGCCGAGGCCGAGAAGGGCGCCAAGGCCATGCGCGAGCGCATGGGCAGCGACAAGGCGGTCACGGCGCCGGAACGCATGGCGCAGATGCAGGGCATGATGCGCGAACGCCTGAGCTCGATGGAGGCGGTGAACCAGTCCTTCAGTCGCCTGTATTCAGCACTTACGCCGGATCAGAAGGCCGTGGCCGACAAGCAGTTCGCCATGGGGCCGGGCAAGCATGGCCGCGGCCATGGTGGTGCGCGCCAGCGCCCCGATGGTGCCACGCCGCAGGGCGGGCCGGAACCGCGCAAGGGCTGAATACCCGGGAGGCACACGTTGCCGGGCGGGCGTTGCGTCGCGACCGCCCGGCCGCATCGCCCTGATAAAATCGGCGCATGAGTTACCAGGTCCTCGCCCGCAAGTGGCGGCCGAAATCCTTTGCCACGCTGGTCGGGCAGGAACACGTCGTGCGCGCCCTGGCGCATGCCCTGGACCAGAACCGCCTGCATCATGCCTACCTGTTCACCGGCACGCGCGGCGTCGGCAAGACCACGATCGCGCGCATCATGGCCAAGGCGCTTAACTGCGAAACCGGTGTCAGTTCAACCCCCTGCGGTCGTTGTCCGGCTTGCACCGAGATCGATGGCGGCCGCTTTGTCGATTACATCGAGCTGGACGCGGCTTCGAACCGTGGGGTCGACGACATGACCCAGCTGCTGGAACGTGCGACCTACGCGCCGACGATTGGCCGCTACAAGGTCTACGTGATCGACGAAGTCCACCAACTGTCGGGGCACGCCTTCAATGCCATGCTGAAGACCCTGGAGGAGCCGCCGGAGCACGTCAAGTTCATCCTGGCGACTACCGATCCGCAGAAGATCCCGGTGACGGTACTTTCGCGTTGCCTGCAGTTCAACCTCAAGCAGATGCCGCAGAGCCACATCGTCGATCACCTCTCGCGCGTGCTGGAGGCGGAGGGCGTGGCGTTTGAACCCGCCGCGCTGCGCGATCTGGCCAGGGGCGCGGCCGGCAGCATGCGCGATGCCCTGTCGCTGCTCGATCAGGCCATCGCCCACGGCGCCGGCAGGGTCGAGGAGGAGGGCGTGCGAGCCATGCTCGGTACCGTCGGTGACGAGCATCTGTTTGCCGTGCTCGACGGGCTGGTGGCCCAGGACATACATGCCATGCTCGATGTGGCGCAGCTGATGAATGCGCGCAGCCTTTCCTTCGAGGGTGGGCTGCAGGAGTTGGCGACGCTGTTCCACCGCATTGCGCTGGCGCAGTTCGCCCCCGAGGCGCTGCTCGACGACGCCGAGCGGGAACGTTTGCTGTCCTATGCCTCGGTACTGGACGCCGAGTTCCTGCAGCTGGCCTACCAGATCGCCATTCACGGGCGTGACGAGCTGTCGCTGGCGCCGGACGAATACGCCGGGTTTTCCATGACGCTGCTGCGCCTGCATGCATTTCGCCCGCAGACCGGAAGCGTCGCCGCGCCGGCTGCCGCTGCACCTGCGGCCGTTCCGCCGGCAAGCACGGCGCGTGCAGGGGCGGGGCAGCTTGCCCGCAACATCCAGCCCTCCGCATCGCGGTCGGCGACGCCGGAGAGTTTGCCGCGTGCGGTGCAGGACCCCGACTCGCAGTCTGTCGCACCGGCAATGGCGTCCGCGGCGGAGGAATTCGACTGGCACCGGTTCACCGAACGTCTGCCCGGCATGACCCGGCAACTCGCTCAGCATTGCGAGATCATCGAACACGGCGGATCCAGGCTGCGCTTGCGCCTCGATCCGGCGCACAAGCATTTGCAGGTCCATCAAGACAAACTGCAGCAGGCCTTGCGCGAAGCGGCGGACAAATCCCTGCGCCTCGAAATCGAGGTCGGCACGCCTGCCGGAGAGACCCCGGCGGCGCGACGCCAGAACAACGAAAGAGAAAAGCAGGAAAGGGCCATCGCCGCAATCGAACAGGATCCCTTCGTGCGTGATGTGGTGGACCTGTTCGATGCGCGCATCGACGAATCGACGATCAAACCCGTTTAGTCCAAGGAGCAGGAAACATGATGAAGGGCAGCATAGCCGGATTGATGAAGCAGGCCCAGCAGATGCAGGCCAATATGGAAAAGGCGCAACAGGAACTGGCTCAGATTGAGGTCGAGGGTCAGTCCGGCGCCGGAGCGGTCAAGGTGGTCATGACCTGCAAGCACGATGTGCGTCGCGTCAGCATCGATTCCTCGGTGATGGACGACAAGGAAATGCTGGAAGACCTGATCGCAGCCGCCTTGAATGATGCCAGCCGGCGCGTCGAAACCACGGTGGCCGAGAAGATGGGTGGCTTCACGGCTGGCCTGAACCTGCCGCCGGGGATGAAGCTGCCGTTCTGAAGGACATCGAGCCGGCGGTAGCGGACGTGACCCGTGATTTCGAGCGAAGCGAGCATTCCAGTAGCCCCTCCTCGGGAGGGGATGGGGGAGGCTGTTTCATTGTGAGGCCAAGGCCTCGATGAGTTCGTCGCTAGACGAACTCATCGAGGCCTTGCGTTGCCTGCCGGGCGTCGGGCCGAAGTCGGCGCAACGCATGGCCTACCACCTGCTGCAGCGCGACCGCGACGGCGCCGGCCGCCTGGCGCGCGGCATCGATGCGGCACTGCTCAAGCTGCAGCATTGCACGCGCTGCAACAACTACACCGAGGCCGAGGTCTGCGAGCGCTGCCTGTCGCCGCGCCGCGATGCCACGCAACTGTGCATCGTCGAGATGCCGGTTGATGCGATCAGCATGGAACAGGCGCACGCCTACAACGGCCTGTACTACGTGCTGATGGGCCGCCTGTCGCCGCTCGATGGCATCGGCCCGAAGGAACTGGCCTTCGGCCGCCTGCTGGCGCGCGCAAGCGATGGCATCGTGCGCGAGGTAATCCTCGCCACCAACTTCACCAACGAGGGCGAGGCCACGGCCCACTACCTGTCCGAGTTGCTGCACCAGCGCGGACTGCGGGTCAGTCGCATCGCCCGCGGCTTGCCCGTCGGTGGCGAGCTTGAGTTTTCCGACGCCGCCACCGTGGCCCAGGCGCTGCGCGAGCGGCGCGACTTCGTGTGAGCCAGTCGGTGCTGCCGCTGGCCGGCGTCAAGGTGGTCGAGTTCGGGACCCTGATCGCGGGTCCGTTCTGCACCCGTATCCTGGGCGAGTTCGGCGCCGAAGTGATCAAGATCGAGGCGCCGGGCGAGGGCGATCCTTTGCGCAAGTGGCGCAAGCTCTATCCGACAGGCGATGACCAGACCTCGCTGTGGTGGTTCGTCCAGGCGCGCAACAAGCAGTCGGTGACGCTCAACCTGAAGCATCCCGATGGTGTCGCCATCGCCCGGCAACTGGTCGCGGAGGCGGACATCGTGGTTGAGAACTTCCGGCCCGGGGTGATGGAAAAGCTCGGCCTGGGCTGGGATGCGCTGTCGGCTGCTAATCCGGGCCTGGTGATGGTCCGCCTGTCGGGTTTTGGCCAGACCGGGCCGATGGCCAGGCAGCCCGGCTTCGGCGCGATCGGTGAGTCCATGGATGGCCTGCGCTACGTGACGGGTTTCCCCGACCGGCCGCCGGTCAAGCCGGGCATTTCAATCGGCGATTCGATTGCCGCGCTGTGGGCCGCGTTTGGCGCGCTGACGGCGCTGCGGCACCGTGAAGTGGGCGGCGGCAGGGGGCAGGTGGTCGATGTCGCGCTTTACGAGTCAGTGTTTGCCATGATGGAGAGCCTGATGCCGGAATTCGATGTCTTCGGCTTTGTGCGCGAACGCACCGGCAATGTCATGCCCGGCATCACACCCTCGAATACGCACACCACGCGCGATGGCAAGCACCTGATCATCGGCGCCAATGCCGATCCGATTTTCAGGCGCCTGATGCGCGCCATCGGCCGTCCCGACCTTGCCGACGATCCGGAGCTGGCGACCAATTCCGGGCGTGACGCGCGGTCTGCCGAAATCTATGCCGTGATCGATGCCTGGGTTGGCGCCTGGAATGAAACCGAAGTTTTGCGCATTGCAGCAGAGGCGGAAGTGCCCGCCAGCCGGATCTATTCCGTCGCTGACATGGTCGAGGATCCGCAGTTTCTCGCCCGGGGCATCATTGAAAGTGCGCAACTCCCTGATGGCAAAGCATTCCGGATTCCGGGAGTGGTACCCCGACTGTCGGCAACGCCCGGCAGCACGCGCTGGATCGGTCCGCGCCTCGGGGAACACACCGACCACGTTCTCGAAGGCCTTGGCTATCCGGCGGAGGATCGTGCCCGATTGCGGCGCGATGGCGTGATCTAGCTGATATCAAAGAACTTATTTCTTTTGAGCGGTTTGTCGGGATAAGCTGGCCCAGTTCAGGGCTTTAATCGCCAAGCGAGATTCGCTACAATGGCGGACTTTTAGTTTCGGCCGCTGCGCATGGTGTTGTCAAAACCGGCGCAGGCCTTCACCGGAACGTGGATTTCGCATTTCAGCAATCAGGGACTAAGACCATGAGTTGTGACGACAATGTCGACTGCGGTCGACGGCGTTTGCTGGTTGCCACGGCAGCCGCAGGCGGGGTGGCTGGGGTAGCTGCTGCTGTGCCCTTCGTGGCAAGCATGCTGCCCTCGGAGCGTGCCAAGGCGGCCGGTGCGCCGGTTGAGGTCGATATCAGCAAGCTGGCCCCGGGCCAGATGATGACTGTCGAATGGCGTGGCAAGCCGGTCTGGATCATCAACCGCACCAAGGAGATGCTTGACGGCCTGGCCAAGATCGCCGACCAGTTGGCGGATCCCAAGTCGGACAAGCAGATGCAGCCCGAGTACGCCAAGAATGAGACGCGCTCGATCAAGCCGGAAATCCTCGTCGCGGTCGGTATCTGCACCCACCTCGGCTGCTCGCCGACGGACAAGTTCAAGACCGGCGCCGATTCCGGCATCGACCCCAACTGGCCCGGCGGCTTCATCTGCCCCTGCCACGGCTCCACATTCGACCTCGCGGGGCGCGTCTACAAGAGCAAGCCGGCGCCGGACAACCTTGAAATCCCACCGCACATGTACCTTGGCGACGCCAAGCTGATCATTGGCGAAGACAAGAAGGCCTGACGCGATGAGCAAAGTTAATGCACTGCTGCAAGGTACGCTGGACTGGGTTGATGCGCGCTTCCCGCTGACCGCCAACTGGAAGGCCCACCTTTCCGAGTACTACGCGCCGAAGAACTTCAACTTCTGGTATTTCTTCGGTTCGCTGGCGATTCTGGTGCTGGTTATCCAGATCGTTACCGGCATTTTCCTCACCATGCACTTCAAACCGGATGCTTCCCTGAACGCCTCCGGCGTACCCGTCGCCTTCGCCAGCGTCGAGTACATCATGCGCGACGTGTCCTGGGGCTGGCTGATCCGCTACATGCATTCGACCGGCGCCTCGGCCTTTTTCGTCGTCGTCTATCTGCACATGTTCCGCGGCCTGCTCTACGGTTCCTATCGCAAGCCGCGCGAGCTGATCTGGCTGTTCGGCATCGGCATCTTCCTTTGCCTGATGGGCGAGGCCTTCTTCGGCTACCTGCTGCCCTGGGGCCAGATGTCCTTCTGGGGCGCGCAGGTGATCGTCAACCTGTTCTCGGCGATTCCCGTGATCGGTCCCGACCTGTCGATCTGGCTGCGTGGCGACTACGTGGTCGGTGACGCAACCCTGAACCGCTTCTTCGCCTTCCACGTCATCGCCATGCCGCTGGTGCTGATCGGCCTTGTTGCCGCCCACATCATCGCGCTGCACGAAGTCGGCTCGAACAACCCCGACGGAGTCGAGATCAAGAAGAAGAAGGACGCCAACGGCATTCCGCTCGACGGGATTCCCTTTCACCCCTACTACACGGTGAAGGACATCGTTGGCGTCATCGTCTTCCTGATGGTGTTCACGGTGATCGTGTTCTTCATGCCCGAGGGCGGCGGTTACTTCCTCGAGTACAACAACTTCGATCCCGCCGACCCGCTGAAGACACCGCCGCACATCGCGCCGGTCTGGTATTTCACGCCTTACTATTCGCTGTTGCGCGCCGTGACGTATCCGCTGCTCGGCATCGATGCCAAGTTCTGGGGCGTCGTTGCCATGGGCGCCGGCACGCTGATCTTCGCCTTCCTGCCCTGGCTGGATCGCAGCCCGGTGAAGTCGATCCGCTATCGCGGTCCGCTCACCAAGACGCTGCTGACCATCTGGATCATCGGCTTCTTCATCCTTGGCTTCCTAGGCACCAAGGATCCGGCCTACAAGTTCTTCGGCGCGATCCCCGGGGCTCCGGTGGCTCAGCTGCTCAGCGTCTATTACTTCCTGTTCTTCCTGACGATGCCGATCTGGTCTTCCCTTGATCGTTGCCAACCGGAACCGGATCGGGTGACAATGAAATGAAAAAGCTTCTTACCGCACTCCTGTTTGCGCCGATGCTGGCCTTTGGTGCCGGCGCCACGCTACACCTCGACCGCGCGCCGGACAAGGCCAATGACATGGCTGCCCTGCAGAACGGCGCCAAGGTTTTCGTCAATTACTGCCTCAACTGCCATTCGGCGTCCTACATGCGTTACAACCGCCTGAAGGACATCGGACTGACCGACGATCTGGTGCGTGACAACCTCATGTTCACCGCCGACAAGGTGGGCGAACCGATGCGCATCGCCATGCGTCGCGAAGAGGCCAAGGCCTGGTTCGGCGCCGCGCCGCCCGACTTGACCGTGATCGCCCGTGCCCGTGCCTCCGGAGATGGCAGTGGCGCAGACTGGCTCTATACCTATCTGCGCAGCTTCTATCGCGACGAGAACCGTCCGACGGGCTGGAACAACGTCATTTTCGAAAACGTCGGCATGCCGCACGTGTTCTGGGAACTCCAGGGTGACGTGGTCATGGGCGAGGACCACAAGCTCAAGCTGGTCAAACCGGGGAAGATGAAGCCGCAGGAGTATGACGCCATGGTCGCCGACCTCGTCGGCTACCTGAAGTACATGGGCGAGCCGGTGGCCGAGTTCCGCAAGCATCTGGGCGTGGTCGTGCTGATCTTCCTCGCCGTTTTCTTCGTCTTTGCCTATGCGCTGAAGCGCGAGTTCTGGAAAGACATCCATTAAATTGATACGTGAATGCAGACCATGGGGCACCGCGAAATGAATGCACCACCCGTCCGCAAAGTGGTGCGTGATGCCGATTATTCCTGGGGCACCAGCGCCATGATGAACCTGTATTCGGGCACCACCTGCCCGTTCAGCCATCGTTGCCGGATTGTCCTCTACGAGAAGCAGATGGACTTCCAGGTGATCGACGTCGATCTCTTCAACAAGCCCGAGGACATCGCCGTCATCAACCCCTACAACCGCGTGCCGGTGCTGGTCGACCGCGACCTGGTGCTCTACGAGTCGAACATCATCAACGAGTACATCGACGAGCGCTTCCCGCATCCGCAGCTGATGCCGCCGGATCCGCAGACCCGGGCCAAGGCGCGGCAGCTTCTGTTCACCATGGAGCACGAGCTGTTCAGCCACATCGATGCCGTGGAGAAGAACCTCAAGTCCGCCGACAAGGCGCGCGGCCACATTCGCGACCGGCTGGTGGAACTGGCGCCGATGTTCAACAAGCAGAAATTCCTCCTCGGTGAGGACTTTTCCATGCTCGACGTGGCCATCGCACCGCTGCTCTGGCGGCTTGACCACTACGGCATCGAGATGCCGAAGAGCACCGCGCCACTCATGAAGTACGCCGAGCGGGTGTTCTCGCGCCAAGGTTTCATCGACGCCCTGACGCCTACCGAAAAGATGATGCGCCGCTAGGCGTATCGTCGCAGCGCTGATCCGTCGCGGCGCAGCCATGCTGTCCACCAAACCCTACCTGATCCGCGCCATCCATGAGTGGTGCGCGGACCAGGGCTTCACGCCCTATCTCTCGGTAAAGGTCGACGCCGCCACGCGCGTGCCGCGCGAATTCGTCAAGGACGGCGAGATCGTGCTCAACGTCGGGGTGGAGGCCACCCATCAGCTGATGATGGGGAACGAGGAGATCAGCTTCCAGGCGCGTTTCGGCGGCAAGGCCTTTCCGGTGGTGGTGCCGATCGAACGTGTTGCCGCGATCTATGCAAGGGAAAACGGTGAAGGCATGGCCTTTGAAGTTGCCGAGGGTGGGCCAGGCGACGTCACCGAAGACCTCCAGGTCGAAGCCGCCCCGGCGGCGGACGCGCCCACCGAGCGCCCGCCCGCCGGGAAACCCTTTCTGACGCGCGTCAAGTAAGCCCGCGGCGAGCGCGGCCTACTTTTCCTCCATCACCCAGACGCCGTCCCAGTCGGCGCCCGGCGGATTGGCGATGAAGTGGTCGCAGCGGGTGATGTACATCTTCGCCGCCTTGTCATTGGCATTCAGGGACAGCACCTCGTTGAACTCGCCCTTGGCATCTTCCCATTTCTGCTGCCGATACTTCTTCAGGCCGGCCTTGAACAGGCGCAACGCATCGGTCATGCCGGGGTAGCTTTCCTCGGTGTGGTAGTCGAGGAGTTCGAAAATCGCTACCGGCTGCGTCTTGCCCTTGACCACGACCAGGTCCAGTTCGCGCGTGTAGTAAGTGCCGCGCAACTGCTTGTAGGTAAACTCGCTGATCAGGATATGCGCGCCGTACTGCTTGCAGGCTGATTCAAGTCGTGCCGCGAGGTTAACGCCGTCACCGATGATGGTGTAGTCCATGCGCTTCTTCGAGCCGATGGTTCCGGACACGACGTTGTCGGTATTCAGGCCGATGCCGATGTCAACTGCCATCTTGCCTTCGCTGACGCGACCCTTGTTCCACTCCCACAACTCGCGGATCATCGCGATTGCCGTGCGCACGGAACGGTCCGCGTCGTCGTCGTGCGCCACCGGAATGCCGAAGGCGGCCATGATGGCGTCGCCGATGAACTTGTCGAGGAAACCGGCCTCGCGCTGGATGCAGTCCACCATCAGCGTGAAGTACTCGTTGAGCAGGGCTACCGTGCCCTGTGCGCCGAGCTGCTCGGTGATCGTGGTGAAGCTGCGAATGTCGGAGAACAACACCGTCGCCTGCACGTTCTTGCCGCCCAGGGTATCGACGCCGCCGGCCAGCATCTGGTCGGCAATGCCCGGGTCCATCAGGCGCGACATGGTCGAGCGCATGCGCTTTTCGCTGGAGATGTCCTCGACCATCAGCATCGAGCCGATGCGCTTCTTCTCCATCGACAGCAGGGGCAGGGCCGTGAGGTTTACCGAGAGCTTGTCGTCGCCCACGGCCAGTTCGGCTTCCATGGCGATCTCGCTGGCCTGGGTCTCGGAGACGCGCTTGAGTTTCTCCTGCACCCAGGTGTTGGCGCCTGAAAAGAAGTCGCTGGCCGGCTTGTGCAGGATCTGCGCCGGGCTGACCTTGAGGATGCGCAGGCCGGCGGCATTGCAAGTGGCGATCCTCTCGCCTTCGTCGAGCGTGATGACCGCGTTCGACATGGATTCGAGCATCGCCTCGTTGTAGTTCTTCATGTTCTGCACGTCGGCGAACAGCTTGGCGTTTTCGAGCGCGATCGAGATCTGTGCCGTGAAGGCGCGCAGGCGGGATTCGTCCTCGTTTGTGAATGGGCCGCCGCGCTTGTTCAGCACCTGCGTGACGCCGATCACCTTGCCATGCTTGTTGACGATCGGTACGCAGAGGATCGAGCGGGTGAAGAAGCCGGTCTTCTTGTCGAAGGCAGGATTGAAGCGCAGATCGGCATAGGCATAGGGAATGTTGATCGCCTTGCCCGAGGTGAACACCGCACCGGCGATGCCGAGGTGGTTGGGCAGGCGGATCTGCACCGATTCCAGGCCCTGGCCGACTTCGGACCACAGTTCGCTGGTCTTTTCGTCGTTGAGGAACAGCGTCGAGCGCTCGGCATTCAGGAGGCGCGTCGCCTCGCCCATCACCTTCTGCAGCAGCGAGCCGAGCTTGATGTCGGCGGTGACCTCGGAAACGACGTCGATGAACTCCATCTCCTGGCGGCGGATGGCCTGCATGCGCTCGATGAATTGGGCGCTCTGCAAGGCCAGCGTGCCCTGGCTGGTCATGGCTTCAAGCAGGTTGAGGTCGTGCCGGGTGAACTTTCCGGTGCGCTTGTTCAGCGTCTGCGCCACGCCGATTACCTCGCCCTTGACGGTACGGATCGGCACACAGAGGATGTTGCGCGTGATGAAGCCGGTCTGCTCGTCGATGCTGCGGTTGAAGCGGTCGTCGGCGTAGGCATCGGCGATGATCAGCGGTTCGCCCGCGGTGTACACATAGCCGGCGATGCCACTGGTATTGAGAATGCGGATTTCGCGCTGGATGTTGCCCTGTGCCACGCGCGAATACAGTTCGTTGGTGTCCGGGTCGTTGAGGAACAGCGAACCGCGCTCCGCATTCAGCTCCGAGGTCGTCATTTCCACCAGCGCCGAGAGCACTTCATCGAGCGTGCCGTAGCTTGCCATGCGCCGCGTGACTTCGAGCAGCAGTTCGAGGTGGCGCAGGCGGCGGCGGCCCTCCTGGTCGCGTTCCGACGAGCGCTTCCTGGCGGGGGCGGGGGGGGTGGTTTGTTCGACGGTTGGATCGGGGGCGTTCATGCGGATTGTCGTAGGCTGTCGATCTGGTCGCGGAGTGACTGTATCGTACCCCTGAGTTGGGTCAGTTCGTCGGCAGCCTGGGTGCGCTCGCGGCTGAGCGCATTGCCCTTGTCGATCTGCGCCAGTTCGAGGCTTTCGCGCAGGCCGCTGACGGTCAGGCGCAGCTGGCCGATTTCCGCCTGTGCGCTCACCAGTGCATTGCGTACCGCATTGTCGGTGTCCGCATGCGCCTTCTGCAGTTCGTCGCGCAGCGCCTGGGCCGTGGCCTTGAGCTGCGCCATTTCATTGTGGCCGGCGACGCGCTCCTGCTGTACGGCGTGGTTGCGTTCGGCGCGTGCCTGCTCCAGTTCGTCACGCAGGGCCGCGGCAGTGGCCTTGAGCATCTGGATTTCCTGGGCAGCGGCAACGCGTTCCTGCTGCACGGCATTCTCGCGTTCGATGCGTGCGCGTTCGAGTTCCTCGCGCAGGGCGCCGACGGTGGTCTTCAACTGGGCGATTTCAGCGGCATTGGCCTGGGCCACGCGCGCCGTGGAGGCCTGGACTTCGGCGTGCGCGCCCTCAAGTTCGGTGTGCAGCGCGATCACCGTGCGCTGCATGTCACGGGCATGAGCCTGCGCCAGCGTCAGCTGTTCTTCGAGGGACGTGTCGGCGATCATCGACATAATGATACGCCGGGACAGGGATTTGCTGGCGCCCAGGACAGGAATCGAACCTGTGACCTACCGCTTAGGAGGCGGTCGCTCTATCCACTGAGCTACAAGGGCGCGAGGCGCGAATTCTAAACCACCGGGCGTCCCGTCCGGGCAGGCCGGGCACCGATCGGCACGCCTATAATCGCCGGCCCGCATCGCCACCGTCCGCTGCCTGCCGCCGTGCCTGTCCTTGCCCTCGAAAACGCCTGCCTCGCCTACGGCCATGTCGCGCTGCTCGACCATGCCGCGCTGCAGGTCGATGACGGCGAGCGCATCGCCCTGATCGGGCGTAACGGCAGCGGCAAGTCCAGCCTGCTGAAGGCGCTGGCAGGCCTCGGCAGCCTCGACGACGGCAGCACCTGGCGGGCACCGGAACTGAGCGTGGCATATGTCGCGCAGGAGCCGGAATTCGCCGGCGACGAGACGGTCTTCGCGGCGGTCGCCTCTGGTCTGGGGGAGATTGCGCGGCTACTGGCCGACTACCACGAGGCGACACTTAAAGTCGGCGCTGGCGGGACGGCGGCAATGGAGCGCCTGCATGAGCTGCAGTCGCAGCTGGAGGCGCGCGACGGCTGGCGCCTCAACTCCCGCGTCGAGCAGGCGATCTCGCGCCTGGGGCTGGATGGCGAGGCTGCCGTGGCGACGCTGTCCGGCGGCGGGCGCAAACGCGTCGCGCTGGCGCGCGGCCTGGTCGGCGAGCCGCAACTGCTGCTGCTCGATGAGCCGACCAATCATCTCGACGTCGACGGCATCCTCTGGCTGGAGGATCTGCTGCGCGGTTATGCCGGGGCCATCATCGTGATCACCCACGACCGCGCCTTCCTCGACGGCGTGGCAACGCGCATCGTCGAGCTCGATCGCGGCAGGCTGGTCTCGTTTCCCGGCCGCTATGTTGCCTACCAGGAGCGCAAGGAGTTCCTGCTCAATGAAGAGGCACTGGCCAATGCCCGCGCCGACAAATTGCTGGCGCAGGAGGAGGTGTGGATACGCAAGGGGGTCGAGGCGCGGCGTACGCGCAGCGTCGGCCGCATCGCGCGCCTCGAGCGCCTGCGCGCCGAACGTGCGGCGCGGCGCGATCAGCAGGGCCAGGTGGATTTCCGTGTCGTGCGCGGCGAGGCATCCGGCAAGCTGGTGGCCGAACTGGAGAATGTCGCCAAGCGCTTTGCCGCGCCGGCCGGTGACAAGACCGTGGTGCGCGATTTCTCCTGCCGCATCCAGCGCGGCGACAAGATCGGCCTGATTGGCCCCAACGGCAGCGGCAAGACCACGCTGCTGCGCCTGATCCTCGGCGAACTGGCGCCCGATGCCGGCCAGGTGCGCATGGGCAGCCGGATCGAGGTCGCCTACTTCGACCAGTTCCGTGCCCGGCTCGATCCGGAAGCGGCCCTGGCCGATGTCATCAGCCCGGGCTCCGACTTCGTCGAGATCGGCGGCAGCAAAAAGCACGTCATCGGCTACCTGGAGGATTTCCTGTTCGCCCCGCAGCGCGCGCGCTCGCCGGTCAAGTCGCTGTCCGGCGGCGAGCGCAATCGACTGCTGCTGGCGCGCCTGTTCGCGCGGCCCGCCAACGTGCTGGTGCTCGACGAGCCAACCAACGATCTCGACATCGACACCCTGGAACTGCTCGAAGCCCTGCTGCAGGATTTCGACGGCACCGTCTTCCTCGTCAGCCACGATCGTGCCTTCCTCGACAACGTCGTCACCCAGACCATCGCCAGCGCGGGCGACGGATGCTGGAAGGAGTATGTCGGCGGCTACAGCGACTGGCTGCGCCAGCGCCAGCCGCCGGGCGCCGGCCTCGCGGCAGGCGCGAAAGCGCCGGCGGGTTCGCCGCGCGGCGGTGGCGTGGCGGCAACGCCGGGGCCGCTGGCAGCGGCCGGGTTGCCGTCGGCGGCCCGGCAGAAGCTCAGCTACAAGGAGCAAAAGGAACTGCAGCAGTTGCCGGAACGGATTGCCGCACTGGAGGCCGAACAGGCAATGCTGCAGGCGCGGCTGGCCGATCCGGCCTTCTACCGTGAACCGGTCGAGCTGCAGCGCCAGGCTCAGGAGCGGCTGGCGATGCTCGACAGCGAGATCGATGCCGCCCTGGTGCGCTGGGAAGCGCTCGAAGCGCGCGCCTGAAAACCGCCCAAGGCGGGCAAAAACGCGCTTTTTCCGGCGCTCGCGGCCCATGCCGGGCAGCTATAGTGCCGCCCAGTCGCCGCCAACCGGGAGAGTACCGTGGTCGTCATCAACGGCAAGCGCACCACCGCCATCGTCATTCGCCACAAGGGCGACCAGGTCACGCTGGTGCCGATGAAGAGCGGGCGCCTGTCGGCCAAGACCGTGCGCTTCGACGAGTTCCGCCGCGAATGGACCGAGACCGGTTACGCGCTGTCGCACGCCCTGACCACATTCCTCGCCCACATCATGAAGTGGGGCGCTTCGCTCGAAGTCACGCGCGGCCTGGAGCGCCTTGCCGCCCGCGACCGCTTCGTCGTCGGCAGCCTGTTCTAGCCCGCTCCGCGGCCCGCCCGTGCGCCGGCTGGCGCGGCGCCGTGATTCCGCTTGCCTCCGTGGGGCAGGTTTCCGTTATGATCGGGCGTCCCAGGATCACATAAGAACAGACATTGGGCTTATCGACCCACATCGTCGCCGCCGAGGAGGACGACATTGCCGCCGTTGGTGAATCGCCGCGACCGCTCGTGGAATGGAGCGGCGTGGAGCGCCACGGCATCGACACCCGCATGGTGGCGGAGCTGCACTGCCTGCTCACCGGCGATGAGCTCGACCTGGCGCTTTCCGGCTACGAGCCGGTGTTCGTCGCCGACGAGGGCGCCTGCGTGCTGCGCCTTGCCGACGAACTGCTCGAGCGCCTGGCCGGCATCGAGGAGGACCAGCTTGACCCGCTGGCCGAGGAGCTTGCCGCCATCGAAGAGTTCGAAGCCCAGGGCTGGGACGTCGAAAGCGCCTACGACTGGTTGCTGGAGCTCGCCGAGCTGGCTCGCCTGGCGGAAGCGCAGGGCCAGGTGATGCTGGTCTGGATGGGCCCCGGGCCGGACTGATCGCGTGGCAGCGCGGCAAACCTGGTTCGTCTACATGATCGAGTGCGTGGACGGCAGCCTTTACACCGGCATTACCGTCGACCTCGCGGCCCGCTTTGCCGCCCACCGCAGCGGACGCGGGGCCCGCTACATGCGCTTCCATCCGCCGCGCCGCCTGGTGGCCGCCGAGCCCTGCGACGACCGTGCCGCCGCCAGCCGCGCGGAATACCGCCTGAAGCGCCTTAGCCCCGCCGCCAAGCGCGCCTGGGCCGGCAGCCACCGCCTGCCCGGGGACACGGTGTGATCGTTTTTTCCCACGCCAACAGCTTCGGCGCCTTTACCTACAACCGATTGTTCGCCCTGTGGCGCGACGCCGGTCACGAGGTGGCGGCGGTCGAACACTTCGGTCACGATCCGCAGTATTCGGTCGACAAGCGCTGGCAGGGCATGACGCGCCAGCTGACGACGCTGATCGACAGCCTTGCCCCGGCGCGCGTCTGGCTGGTCGGGCATTCGATGGGCGGCTACCTCAGCCTGCTGGCGGCCGGGCAGCGTCCAAACCGCGTGCGCGGCATCGTCGTCCTCGATGCGCCGATCATCCATGGCTGGAAGTCCGGAGTGGTCGGCATGGTCAAGGCCGTCGGCCAGATGCCGCGGGTCTCGCCGGCCGCCGCCGCGCTGAAGCGACGCGACCGCTGGGCAAGCCTGGGCGAGGTCCGCAGCCATTTTGCCGCCAAGTCCATTTTTGCCCGCTGGCATGCCGGGGTGCTCGACGACTATGTCCGCCATGGCACCGAGCCCGATCCGGCCACCGGCCCGACGGCGGCACTGCGGCTGCGCTTTCGCCCCGAGATCGAAGCCTCGATCTATGCCACCGTGCCGCATCGCCTGGTGCCTTATCTGCGCGCCCATCCGCCCGGCGGGCCGGTAGCCTTCCTTGCCGGTACGCGTTCGCGCGAGGTACGCCAGGTCGGCCTGGCGGCAACCGAGCGCCTATGCCAGGGACGCATCGGCTGGATCGAGGGCAGCCACCTGTTTCCCTTCGAGCAGCCGGAGCAGACGGCCGCCGCCGTGCTCGACTGGCTGCGGCGCCTCGAAGGGCTCGGCGGCGGCGCGGCCGCCGCGGCCTGAGCGCCGCGGCCGTCCTGCCCGCGGCAACACCTTCCATGCATCTGTCCTGGCGCCTGATAGCCCTGCTGATCGTGCCGCCCGTGCTCTGGGCAGCCAATGCCGTGTTTGCGCGCCTGGCCATCAACAGCATCGGCCCATTGTGGCTGAACGCACTGCGCTGGGGGCTGGCGATGCTGATCCTGCTGCCGCTGGGCTGGCGCGTCGTCGCCAGCGCCAGGGCGCGCGGGCAGGTCGGCGAACGCTGGCTGTATCTCGGCGTGCTCGGCCTGATCGGCATTGGCGCCTACAACGGCCTGCAGTACCTGGCCCTGCGCACCAGCACGCCGGTGAATGTGACGCTGATCGCCGCCAGCCTGCCGCTGTGGTCGATGATTCTCGGTGTCCTGTTCTATCGCGTTCATCCGACGCGGGCGCAACTGGCCGGCGCTGCGCTGTCGCTGGCAGGCGTGCTGACGGTGGTTTCGCGGGGCGACCTCGACGCCCTGCTGCGCATCCAGCTGGTCGAGGGTGACCTGCTGATGGTGCTGGCCATCGCCGGCTGGGCGCTGTACAGCTGGATGCTGGCGCGGCCGCCGGCCAACATGGTCGGCGCGGCGCGGCCGGCGTGGAACTGGGCCGAATTCCTGTTTGCCCAGTGCCTGTTCGGCGTTTGCATCGGCTTTGGCGCCGCCGGGCTGGGCGAGTTCGTGGCGCCCTCGATCACGCCGGACTGGAACGCGGGGCTGATGGCCACCATCGTCTTCATCGCCGTCGGCCCCTCGGTGATTGCCTACCGTTTCTGGGGTCTGGCGGTGGCCGAAGCCGGGCCGGCAATCGCCGCGATCTTCTACAACCTGACACCGCTGATCGCCGCCGTGCTGTCGGTGCTGGTGATCGGCGAATGGCCGCAGCCTTACCACGGCCAGGCCTTCCTTCTGATCATCGCCGGCATCGCGGTCTCGTCGCGTCGCGCCTGAGGTTACCGGGAGTTTCGCCATCCTCGCCGCTGCCGGCCTCCGGCAAAGTCGGCGCTGGCGGTACGGCGATCACGCAGCGGTGGTGCCGTTCTCCAGCCAGTTAAGCACAGTGGCATAGAGATGCTCCATGGTGATCGGCTTGGCAAGGTGTTCATTGATGCCGACCGCGAGGCATTGTTCGCGCGCTTCCTCGCTGGCATTGGCGGTGAGGGCCAGGATCGGGGTCGCGGCGTAGCCGGGCATGGCGCGGATTGCCCGCGCCGCATCGATGCCGTTGGTGACCGGCATGTGCAGGTCGAGGAGGATCAGGCGGTAGGGGCGTCGGGCCGCGAATTCCACCGCCTGCTGGCCGTTCTCCGCCAGATCGACGGTGATGCCGACCAGTTCCAGCAGGTCATGCACCACCTGGCGATTCGCCGGGTCGTCCTCGGCCAGCAGCACGCGTGTGCCGGCGAACCGGGCGAGGCGCTGGCGCCAGGCGTCGTGTGACAGGGCGCGGGGGGCGGCAGGGGACGGCGTGGCCCGGGCAAGGCGCACGGCAAGGCTGAAGGTGCTGCCGTGCCCCGGCTGGCTGGAAACCGTGAGGTCGCCTGCCATCAGGCGCGCCAGCTGGCGGCTGATCGTCAGGCCCAGGCCGGTACCGCCATGGCGCCGGGTCATCGAGTTGTCGGCCTGCTCGAAGGAGTCGAAGATGCGGTCGAGGTCGGCGGCCGCGATGCCGATGCCGCTGTCCTGGACGTCGATGCGCAGGCCGATCTCCAGCGACGTTTCGTCGCGGCTGGCGAAGTGCACGCGGATGCCGCCGCGATCGGTGAACTTGATCGCGTTGTCGATCAGGTTGAGCAGTATCTGGCCCAGGCGCAGCGGATCACCGCGCAGCGGCATGGCCAGCACGCCGGTGGCGGCGTCGAGCGCCAGTTGCAGGCCTTTCTCGCCGAGGCGGTCCTGGACCATGCCGCGCACATCCTGCCAGACCTGGTCGAGCGTGAAATCCTTCTGGTCGAGGTTGAGGCGTTCCGCCTCGATGCGCGAAAGGTCGAGGATGCCGGTAACCAGCTCAAGCAGGTGCCGGCTCGCCTGGTCGATCCGCTTCAGGTGTTCGCGCAGCTTGGGATCGTCGGCGCGACGCAGGGCCAGCCCGGTCATGCCCATGATCGCGTTCATCGGCGTGCGCAGCTCATGGCTCATGTTGGCGAGGAATTCGCTTTTGGCGCGGCTTGCCGCTTCGGCAGCCTGCTTGGCGATCGAAAGTGCCTGGGTGCGTTGCTCCACTTTCTGTTCCAGGCGGGTCTGGTACTCGCGCAGCTCGGCCTCGACGCGTTTGAGTTCGGTGAGTTCGATGTCGAGGTTGTACATGTTGCGGCGGCCGTCGGCGTCGGCCAGCACCACCTGGTTGGAGAACACCTCGAGCGGCGTGCCGTCGCGGCGCACCCGGGTCACTTCCGCCGAGGGCAGCGGCTCGCCGCCGGCGGCGACGCCGGCGATGGCCGCCAGCGCCGCGGCACGCTGCTCCGCCGGCACGATCAGCGATTCGATGCCCCTGCCCAGCGCTTCGCCTGCCGGGTAGCCGTAGATCCTTTCGCTGGCGGCGTTCCAGTAGATCACCTGGCCGTGCGTGTCATAGCCTTGCACGGCGATGTTCGGCACGTTCTCGAAAATGCTGCGGAAGCGTCGCTCGCTGGCGGCGAGCGCCGCCGTGGCACGCGTCAGTGCGCGCAGCGGGAGATGCTTGAGCACCAGGTGCACCAGGCCGGCGAGGATCAGGCCCAGCACGGCCGCGGCAGCCAGCTCGGCCAGCAGCGGGCGCAGGATGCCGGTTACGCGGATGTAGCCGACGGGTTCTCCGGCATCGTGCAGCGGATAGCTACGGCTCATCACCGGTGACGATGGCATGCTGCCGGTGGCCGTGATGCGGGCGCCGTCACGGCCGTGAACCTCGATCAGCTCGTCGAGCAGGGGAATGCGCTCGCGGGCGACCAGCCCGTTGAGGCGGTTTTCGGCGTACATCCAGGTGGTCGGGTTGGCGGCGATCGACTCGGTCAGCGCGGCGGCCTTCACCTGGGCCTTGAACAGCAGGGAAGCCGCCAGATCGCGATGCAGCTGGAGTCCATAGACGGCCGGGACGGCGAGGGCGACCAGCACCGCGACGGCCAGCGCGAAGCGCCGGATGCTGCGTTCCAGGCGGGCAATCGGATTTGGCATGGCGTTGCCGTCAGGGAATCGTGTGCCCGGTACGTTCCAGGATGCCGCGCCCGGCGGGCGACTGGACGAAGGTGACAAACTCGCGCGCCCCCGGGGCCGGCGCGGTGGGCAGGATCAGGTACAGTCGCTTGAGCAGCGGATAGCGTCCGGCCCGGGCATTTTCCAGGCTTGGCGGAATGCCGTCGAGGGTCAGGGCGCGCAGTTTGCGACCCTCGGATTGAAGCAGGCCGAGGGTACTGATGCCGAAGCTGCCCTGCACGGATTCCAGCTTGTCGGCGGCTTCCTGGTCGTTTGACGCAAAACTGAGGCCCGGGCGTTTTTCGGCGAGCTTGAGCGCCTGGGCAATTTCAGGGTCCAGGCCGGCCACCTGCTGCGTGTTGTCATCGCCGGGCTGGCGCATCACCGGGCGGATGCGTTCGCCGTCGGGCCAGGTGGTCTTGCGCCCGGCGTAGATGTCGGCGACTTCGCGCCGCGTAATCGCCCGCACCGGGCTGGTGTTGCGCACCACGAACACGGTAGGCGTGCGCGCAAACTCGATAACGGTGAGCGTTTCCGCCGCTTCGTCGGCCCTGGGCAGGCGCGTGGCAAGGCCGATCTGGATGGCTCCCCCGGGCACGGCGCGAATGCCGCCGCTGCTGCCGATGCTGACCAGCACCTCGACCTTGTACTGCGGGTGGGCCCGGTTGAATTCAGCGGCAATCAGGCGCATGGCGCCGAGCGCATTGCCGGTGCCACCGATGCGCAACGCGCCGGCATCGGCGGCGCCGGCGGGGAGCGGGGTGATGAGGCAGCAGGCAATGGCGCCCAGGGCGCCCAGCAGGGCGCGGCAGGTTTTTTGCGGTGACATGGAAAGAGAGCAGCCGGCAGGGTTGGGGCGATTCTAAAGCGAATGCCGGTGGCGCTGCCCCGGGGTTTGCCCGCACCGCAGCGCGGCAGTCGGCAACAGCCGTGTATATTCCGGATTCGGCCATCACCGGAGCCGGGGAGCGAGCATGCCAAAGTCCTACGGAAAGTATCAGCCCGTAAAGAAGCTGGGCAACGGCGCCAGCGGTACGGTGTATCTCGCCGAGGACCGCTTTTCCGGCGAGCAGGTCGCGCTCAAGGTCTTCGATCCCGAGATCGTCACGGCGACCATGCAGAACAAGAAGCGCCTCAAGCAGTTCCTCACCGAGGCTTCGCTGGCCGGCAAGCTGGCCCATCCGCATATCGCCGCCATCCTCGATGCCGCCGTCGATGAAGACACCGGCTATATTGCGCTGGAATACGTGGGCGGTGGCGACCTGGCGCAGTTCGTGCCGCCGGGCGACATGCTGCCCGTGGAAAAATCGATCGAGATGGCCTTCAAGGCCTGCGGCGCGCTCGACTATGCCTTCCGCCAGGGCGTGATCCACCGCGACATCAAGCCGGCCAACATCATGGTCGACAGCGGCACCAACATCAAGATCGTCGATTTCGGCGCCGCCTATCTGCATAACGCCGAGAAAACCCAGATCACCAACATCGGTTCGCCCGGCTACATGGCTCCCGAGCAGATCAACGGTGGCCAGCTCGGTTTCCACAGCGACATGTTCGCGCTCGGCGTGGTGCTCTACGAGCTGTTTACCGGCCAGCGCCCCTTCATCGGCCGCAGCATCGCCGAGCTGTTTGCCAAGATCGCAATGCAGGATCCGGAACCGCCGAGCCGGCTGCGCCCCGAGCTTTCCGCCGGCGTCGACCGCTTTGTCCTGCGCATGCTGCAAAAGAAGCAGGAGGACCGCTATCCCTCGTGGGCCGATCTGGCCCTGGACATTGCCGATGTCGGCAGCCTCAGCGCCTCGCGCAACGCCATCCCGGACATCGAGCGCTTTGCCGGCCTGCGCCGCATCGAAATGCTGGGCTCGCTCAGCGATGCCGAAATCTGGGAACTGGCCTATGCCGCCGAGTGGCGGCGGGTGCCGGCGCGCACCGTGTTGATGCGCGAGGGTGAGGAGGGGGGCAGTCTGTTCTTCCTCGCCAGCGGCGAGGCGACGGTGACCAAGCAGGGGCGCCTGCTCAACCTGCTGCACGCCGGCGAATACTTTGGCGAGATGGCCTACATGAAAGATGGCCACATGCCGCGCCAGGCCACCGCCGAAACCAAGAACGACGCCCTGATCGCCGAATTCCCGCTCGGCGCGATCAAGGAAACCAGCAAGAACTGCCAGCTCGGCGTCGCCACCGCCCTGCTGCATTCTCTGGTGGATCGGCTGGCGCTGTCCGACGAGAGGATAGTGCGGACATAGGTCGGCGCTGTCAGGTCGGCATTTGTTCGAAGCCTGCTCCCGCTTGTCCTCGGGCGAACGCCTCAGGCTCGTTGCGCTGCCATCTCAAGCAGGGCGATATTGTCGTGGCAGACAGCCCGGAACTCGGCGCTGATCCTCATGTCTTGCGCACATCGTCGCCAATAGGCAATGGCGGCCTGGGCGGCAAGTTGCCAGTCTGCCGCCTCCGTTGGCAGGGGCAGGGCAGGTGCGAAGTTTTGCGGCGGCACTTCGCCGCCGCGCTGCGGGGCGTAAAGCATTGGCAGCATGTCGTAGGCCGGGGCGAGGGCGAGGCCGGGATGGAAGGAAAGGTTGCCTTCGTGCATGTCGGTGTTGGCGATCAGCTTGCCGAACCACCACAGGCGTCTGACCTGGCTTACCGACTCCGCATCGAGCCAGCCGGCCCGCTGCAGCGCTTCGGCAATCGCCGGCCACGGTCGGCCGCTCTTGCCCAGCAGTGCGCCGTTGATGGAGGCCAGCGAACATAGCCCCAGCCTGCCGTGCGCGCCCCGGCGATCGAAGCGAATGACTTCGAGAAAGGTCCGGCCATCGTGCTGATGGAGCGTGCTTCGCGCCGCCGGAATACCGAGTTCGGCGGGCAGGGCTTCCAGTGCCAGGTGCTCGCAGACCAGCAGGTCTGCCCAGCGCCGGACCGCCGCCGAATCGTCGGCGCCGGAGAACTTGACGATCACTGCGGCGGGCGCTCCGTCGATTTCGCGCACGGCGGTGAATTTCGGGAACTCGCCGGCTGCTGATGAACCGGCCAGGCCTTGCGCCAGGGCCAGCCGGGCCAACTCGGGGTAGGCCACGGGCAGCCGGTTGGCGCGAATCAGGCGCGATTCCCAGTCCGGGCGGCCATCGAGATGCTGCTGATAGGCCCGGTCGCCGAGGATCAGGTCGCCGCTCAGGTCGTCGCCGCGAGTGGCCAGAGCATGGGCCACGTCGTCGTCCGACCAGTCGTTGAGCGTCTCGGGCACCTCCAGCGTTTTCCAGTTGAGATGGGCGAAGTTGCGACCGAGAAAACCCTGCGGACGCATGTCGAGCAGGAAATAGGGCAGGCCATCGAACCAGCCGTCGCTCATGTCGCCATGTTCCAGCGGCCAGGCCGACGCTTCGGCGAAACTCAACGCGCTGCCGTGTGGGTAGGCGAGATCAAGGAAGCCGGTGACATGCCCGCCGCCCTCGGCGTCGATCCGGTACAGCGGGAGCGATAGCTTGCGTCCACGCAACGGGCGCCGCAGGGCATAGCGGGTGCGCCGGGAGCCGCCGCGACGTATCACTTCGTCGTCGATGCGGGCCAGCAGCCGCGACAGCGTCGACCGGTTGATACCCTTGAACTGGCGGCACAGTTCCGTGCTGCCCGAACGGGGGCGGCCGGCCAGAGCGCGGCGAAGTTCTTCGAGGCTCAGCTTCATGCCGTCAGTGTAGCTTGATTGCAACAAAAAATGCAACGAAAAAAGTATGTTTAATTCATAGTAAACATACTGTTGATCATGATGGTTGCCATCTGATTGCAACCAGAAAATACGGTCAAGCGGGGGCGCTTGTCCGCCTGCCAGAGAAAGTCGGCGCCAGCGCCACGGCGAAAAAAAGCCCCGGCTGCCTTGCGGCGCCGGGGCTCGTTCCGTGTGACGGGGAGCTTAGCCGCAGCTGCCCACTGCGCCGCAGGCGGAGCAGAAATCGCAGCCGTCCTTGCGGATCACCGTGTAGTTGCCGCACTCGCTGCACAGCGAGCCCTGCATCACCTTGACGCCGCCGTTCTTCTGCTCGGGAACCTCAAGGATGCCCATTTCCCGCGTCGGGTAGCCGTTTTCGTCGAGGATGCCGAGCATGGCGTAGCGGTGCATGATCAGGCGCGCGATGTAGGCCACGGTCGAGGGCCAGTTCTGCTGCTTGCTGGAACCGGGCACACGGGCCATGAAGTCGCCCAGCGGCTCGGCGTAATTCAGCAGTTTGCGCAGCTTCATGCCGATCCAGGCCGGATCAAGCACGCGCATGTCGAGCGAAAGCAGGCGGGTGAGGCCGTCCAGGGCGCGCGGGTAGTGGCCGGAGAGCCACACCGAGTAGGGTCGGGTGACGCCGTCGGGGAGGGTGATTTCCTTGAGGCCAAGGATGAATTCCTCGCTGGCGGCGGGGTTCACCACATCGACGGTCCATGACAGCGTGCCGTCGGTGCCGGTCTTGGGTTCGTCGCGGCTGAACATGCAGTCGATCACCGGCGTCGCCTCGGTGCCGTCGAGCGCGCCGAGTTTTTCGCAGCGGTAGCGCACTACCTGGGCCAGCGCCGAGACCACGCCGGGGACCAGCTTGCGCTCGCCGTTGGGCGGCATCGGCAGTTCGAAGGCGTCGTCGTCCTGGGTACGGGCCAGGGCGTCAAGCTTGAGCTTGAGCCAGGCCTTGTCGTTGGCGCGCATGTCCATCGACAGGGTCTTGGCCACGGCGCCGATGCCGCGTGGCTGTTCGGTGCCGTTGACCCAGACCTCGAAGGGCACGTTGCGCCCCATGTCGTTTTCGATCTGGCCGACGAAGAGGGCGAACTCGCCGTGCGGCGCCTCGATCATGTAGGTCCAGGCGGTGTTGCCGTCGGCCATGCGCGGACGGCCGGGCCAGCGCAGGCTGGCCAGCACCGGGGCGGGCAGGGCGCCGATCGACAGGCGGCGGTTGGCGTGGTCGATGGTCACGTCCTGCGGCTGCTTCTGCGCCACTTCCGCCACCGGTGCCACCGACAGCACGCTGCCCAGTACCGAATTGGGCCGGTAGGTGGCGAGACCCTTGAGGCCGGACTTCCAGGCGACCATGTAGAGGTCTTCGAAGTCGGCGTAGGGGTAGTCGGCCGGTACATTCACCGTCTTCGAGATCGAGGTGTCGACGAAGGGCGCGACGGCCGCCACCATGCGCTCGTGCGCCTGGGCGGAGATCTCAAGCGCGGTGACGAAGTACTCGGGCAGCTTGGAGATGTCGCCGCCCTGGTGCTTGTACAGGCGCCAGGCGTAATCCTCGACCGCGTATTCCTTGAAGGTGCCGTCCACCATGCGCTTCTTGCGCGTGTAGGTCCAGGAGAAGGGCGGCTCGATGCCGTTCGAGGCATTGTCGGCGAAGGCCAGGGATATCGTGCCGGTGGGCGCGATCGACAGCAGGTGCGAGTTGCGCAGGCCGTGCTTGCGGATCTGGTCCTTGATCTCCTGCGGCAGGCGCGAGGCGAAGTTGCCGCCGGAGAGGTACATGTCGGCGTTGAACAGCGGGAAGGCGCCGCGCTCACGGGCCAGCTCGACCGAGTACTGGTAGGCGCGATCGCGCATGTACTCGGAGATCTTGGCGCCCATGTCACGCGCGCCATCGGTGTCATAGCGCAGCTTGAGCATGATCAGCGCGTCGCCCAGGCCGGTGAAGCCGAGGCCGACGCGGCGCTTGTTCTGCGCTTCCTTGAGTTGCTGTTCCAGCGGCCAGTGGGTGGCATCGAGCACGTTGTCGAGCATGCGCACCGAGGTGTCGATCACCTTGCCGAAGGCGGCGAAGTCGAAGCTGGGCTTCTTGCCGAACGGATCCTTGACGAACAGCGTCAGGTTGATCGAGCCCAGGCAGCAGCAGCCGTACGGCGGCAGCGGCTGCTCGGCGCAGGGGTTGGTGGCCTCGATGGTCTCGCAGTAGTAAAGGTTGTTGTCCTTGTTCATGCGGTCGAGGAAGAGTATCCCCGGCTCGGCATGGTCGTAGGTGGACCGCATGACCTGGTCCCACAGGTCACGCGCGCGGATCTTGCGATAGACCCACATGCCGTCGTTGCGCTGGTAGGCGCCGGCCGCCAGGGCATCGGGCGAGGGTGCGGCACGGTGGGTCAGCTCGACATCGCCGTCGGCTTCCACGGCCTGCATGAAGGGATCGGTGACGCCGACCGAGATGTTGAAATTGGTCAGGTCGCCGGCATCCTTGGCGTGGATGAATTCCTCGATGTCCGGGTGGTCGCAGCGCAGCACGCCCATCTGGGCGCCGCGACGGCTGCCTGCGGATTCGACGGTCTCGCAGGAGCGGTCGAAGACGCGCATGTAGGAGACCGGGCCGGAGGCGCGCGACTGGGTGCCCTTGACGTGGGCGCCAATCGGGCGGATGGAGGAGAAGTCATAGCCGACGCCGCCGCCGCGGCGCATGGTCTCGGCGGCCTGCAGGAGCGCCGTGTAGATGCCGGGGCGGCCGTCGACGATCTCGGAAATCGAATCGCCCACCGGCTGCACGAAGCAGTTGATCAGCGTTGCGCACAAATCGGTGCCGGCGGCGGAGTTGATGCGGCCGGCCGGCACGAAGCCGTTTTCCTGGGCGTCGAGGAAGCGTGCTTCCCAGTAGGCGCGCTTGTCTTCGGCTTCGATCGAGGCCAGGGCGCGGGCAACGCGGGCGCGCACGTCCCTCACGTCGCGCTCGGAACCCTTGGCGTACTTCTCGATCAGGACTTCACCCGAAATTTCTTGTGGCAGGGGCAGGCCCATCTGCCCGGTGTGCTCGTATGTACTTGTTTCCTCGGTATTATTTGTTGTCGTGGTCATGGCCTCTTCCGTGTGACGGGTCTGTTTTTTGGTTCCGGCGAGCGACGAAGCATACCCCCGGCTCGATGTGATGAAAAGCAAAAAATTTTTTCGTAATAAAAACAGTCTATTGGGGTTTGCGCTAGTACGGATGCTGAACACGCCCTACTAGATATAGTATGTTTTACGTGGTGGAAAGCGGAAGAAAAACAGGGGGATGCCGCCCCTTTTCCAGACATGCGTTGAGCTTGCTTTGGGTCGAGTTTTGCTTGGCCCCCGTTCGGTGGCGTGATCGCACCTAAGCGTCGATGCCGGGGTGAAAGTGCCCGCTCAGCCCTAATGGCGATATGGTTTTGGCGAAAGGCCCGTAGCCGGGGCGGACCCTGCAAAAAGTCGGCGCTGGCGGGACGCCGGAACCCCGCCGGCGGGATCGTCGGCGCCTCAGGCCAGCAGGCGTGCGGTGTGCCGGGCGATGATCCATTCCTCGTTGGTGGGAATGACGCAGACGGCGACGTCGCTGGCCGCGCCGGAGACGATGGCGCCGTTCGCGGCATTCGCCGCGCCGTCCAGCGCGACGCCCAGCCAACCCAGCCCCTCGCAGACTTTTGCCCGCACTGCGGCGCCGTGCTCGCCGATGCCGCCGGTGAACACCAGTGCGTCCAGCCCGCCGAGCGCGGCGGCGAGCGAGCCGAGCTCGCGCTGGATGCGGTAGCAGAATAGCTCGACGGCCTCGCGCGCCTCGGGCGCGGCGGAGTCGAGCAGCACGCGCATGTCGCCGCTCAGGCCGGAAACGCCGAGCAGGCCGGAGTCCTTGTACAGCAGTTTGGTCAGCGCGGTGGCGTCCATGCCGTGGTTTTCCATCAGGTAGAGGAGCACGCCGGGGTCGATGGCGCCGCTGCGGGTGCCCATCATGAGGCCGTCGATGGCGGTGAAGCCCATGGTCGAGGCGACGCTCTTCAGGCCCCGCATGGCGCACATCGAGGCGCCGTTGCCGAGGTGGGCGACAATCACCCGGCCGCCGGCACGCGCCGTGCCGAGCACATCGGGCAGGGCTTCGGCGATGTACTCGTAGGACAGGCCGTGGAAGCCGTAGCGGCGCACGCCTTCGGCGGTGTATTTGCGCGGCAGGGCGAACAGCTGCGCCAGCTCGGGCTGGCTGCGATGGAAGGCGGTGTCGAAACAGGCCACCTGCGGCACGCCCGTCAGGGCGGCGCCCATGGCCTCGATGCCGGCGAGGTTGTGCGGCTGGTGCAAGGGTGCGAGCGGCACGAAGCCGCGCAGGGTATCGACCATCTCGGCGTCCAGCACCACCGGTTGCGAAAAGCGCTGGGCGCCATGCACCACGCGATGGCCGACGCCGGCGATGCGCCAGCCGGATTCATGGCCGTGCAGCCATTCCACCAGCAGGCGCAGGGCGGCCTGGTGCGGGCTCAGGCCCGGCGCGTCGAGGTCGATGTCGCTGTCGTCGAGCAGGGCGCCGGCGGCATCGCGGGCCTTGAGGTGCGCGGTCTGGCCGGCAGCACCGATGCCGTCGATCTGGCCGACCAGCTCGGGCCGCTGCGGCACGTCGGCGGCACGCGCGAAAAGCGCGAACTTGATCGAGGACGAGCCGGCGTTGAGGGTGAGCAGTGCGTCGGCCATGTCAGGATTTCCTGCGCCGGGCGTGGGCCATGACCGCCGCCACGGCGGTGGAAGCGGTGCGCGTCTCGGCGGAGTCGGCGCGGCTGGTCAGCACGATCGGCACCCGGGCGCCGAGGACGATGCCGGCGGTCAGGGCGTCGGCGAGGTATTCGAGCTGCTTGGCCAGCATGTTGCCGGATTCGATGTCGGGCACCAGCAGGATGTCGGCCTGGCCGGCGACCACCGATTTGATGCCCTTGGTGCGCGCGGCGACTACCGAGACGGCGTTGTCGAAGGCCAGCGGGCCGTCGAGCAGGCCGCCGGCGATCTGGCCGCGGTCGGCCATCTTGCACAGCGCGGCGGCGTCCAGGGTCGCCTGCATCTTCGGATTCACGGTTTCCACGGCAGCGAGGATGGCCACCTTGGGGTCGTCGATCTTGAGCATGCGTGCCAGGTCGATGGCGTTCTGCACGATGTCGACCTTGTCTTCGAGGTCGGGCGCCACATTCACCGCCGCGTCGGTGATGAACAGCAGGCGCGGGTAGGTCGGCACGTCCATCAGGAAGACATGGCTGATGCGGCGGGCGGTGCGCAGGCCGGTGGATTTGTCCACCACCTCGGCCATCAGCTCGTCGGTGTGCAGCGAGCCCTTCATCAGCGCCTCGACCTGGCCTTCGCGCGCCAGCGAGACGGCCACCTCGGCGGCGGCGTGGCTGTGCGGCACGTTGATCAGCGTGCAGCCCTGGAGGTCGAGCTGGTGGGCGGCGGCAACCTGGCGGATTTTCTCTTCGGGGCCGACCAGGGTGGGGATGATCAGGCCGCGGTCGCGCGCCTGCAGCGCACCCTTGAGCGACTCACCGTCGCAGGGGTGGGCGACGGCCATCGACACCGGCGACAGGCCGCGGGTGATTTCCATCAGGTGCTCGAAGCGCGCCTTGCGCGTCGCCGACAGCTTGAACTCGGGCAGGTTGACCTTCGGCCGGCGCACCTTCTCGACCGGTGCCAGCACCTCGGCGGTGCCGGTGATCACCTTCTGCCCGTCCTGGTTGGTGCAGCAGCAGTCGAAGATGATGTGGTGGTTGCGCGGGAACTTCTTTTCGCAGGTGATGACCACCGTCAGCGTGTCGCCGACGCGCACCTGGCGGGCGAAATGCAGGGTCTGGTCGACATACACCGTGCCCGGCCCGGGAAACTGGGTGCCCAGCACATTGGAGATCAGGGCACCGCCCCACATGCCGTGGGCGATGACCTCGCGCAGCATCGAGGAATGCGCGTACTCCGGGTCGACGTGCGAGGGGTTGATGTCGCCGGACATGATGGCGTACATCTGGATGTCGTCCTGGCGCAGGGTGCGCACCAGGCTGGCACTGTCGCCGACCTGGATTTCGTCGAAGGTGCGGTTCTCGATGTAGTCGGTGGCGTCTGTGGAAATGGAGGTCATGGCGGGGCCCGGCAGGAGATCGCCGCTATGTTACTGCGCTGTTATTGCGATGCAATAAGTACTTGTACGGGGTTCAGCCGCCAAACTGGGCATGGACCTGCCGGCCCAGCGCCAGCATCGCTTCGCGACCGGTGGCGCCGGAAAGCGCATAGCCGAAACGGCTGTCGGTCCAGTAGAAGACGTCGAGCCCCTTCTCCTGCGCATAGCGGAAAGCCGTGGCGCCGCCAGCCGGGGCCTCGCGGCGCACATACAGCGTGAGGCGCTGGCGTTCGGCGTTTTCGTACATGAACTGGGCGACTTCGCCGTTGTCGCCGGCCAGCAGGCGGCCGCCAACCAGCCGGTAGCCGGCGCCGTCGAGCCGTGGCGCCTTCAGCGCCGCGCCCAGGCGCTTTGACAGCCAGGCCACGAGGTGGGCTTCCTGTTCGGCGCCGACTTCGACCGGATGGCGCAGCTCGGGGGCGAAGACGGCGTGGGCAATCGCCGCCTGTCGCGGCAGCGCCGCCTGGGCGGGCGCGGCGGTGCCGGCGCCAGGCGCCGGAAGGGTCTGGTCGCGCAGGGTGAAGCCGATGATCACGCCAAGGCCGATCCAGGCGACCACGGCCAGCCTGCGCAGATCGAGCCAGCGCGGGGCGTTGGCCGCCGGCAGCAGCCGCGCCGGCAGTGGCTCGTCGAGCACGGCGTCGTAGGCACGGTGCAGGGCCGCCGACTGGGCACGCCATTCCTCGGTCTGGGCTCGGCGCTCGGGGTGGGTGGCAAGCCAGGCTTCCACCTGTGCGGCGCGGGCGGGGTCGAGCCGGCCATCGGCATAGGCCTGCAGTTCGTCTTCGGCTATCGGCAGGCTCATGGACTGACCACTTTCAGCAGCGGCGGGGCTTCGCCGGCCAGCACCGCACGGAAGCGGGCGCGGGCGCGCGACAGGCGCGACATCACCGTGCCCTGCGGTATGCCGAGGGCGCGCGCGACCTCGGCGTAGCTGAGTTCTTCGAGGCCGACCAGCAACAGCACCTCGCGCTGTTCGGCCGGCAGCAGGGCCAGCGCGCGGTCGAGGTCGCGCAGGGCGAGACCGTCGGCCTGGCTGGCGCGCTGCTCGGGCAGTTGCAGCTCGGCCTCGTCGCGGTAGTCGATGCGGGCGTCGCGGCGGCGGCCATCGACGTGGATGTTGTGCATGATCGAAAACAGCCAGGGGCGCAATGCCTGCCCGGGGCGCCACAGGCGCCATTTCTCCAGCGCCCGCTCCAGGGTGTCCTGCACCAGGTCGTCGGCGGCGTCCTGGGCGCCGGTGAGCGCCCGCGCGTAACGCCGCAGGCGGGGAATCTCGGCAATGATGGCGTCGCGCTGGGTCATGGTCGGGCGGCGGCGGTTGCCGGCCGGATCGGCGGATGGAACTCTCTGCAGGGTATACGGCCGGCGGGCGGGTTTCATTCCCGCCGCGCAGCCGGTCACATATTACAATCCCGCGCTCAGCGAACCGCGGATGCGACCATGGACCCCGAATACCTCACCGGCATCGAAGAAATCGACAACCAGCACCGGGAGATCGAGGAGGTTGCCGCCGCCCTCATCGAAGCCGTCGAGGCCCGCGACAAATGGCACATCGTGCATTACATCGTGGTCCGCCTGTACGAGCTGCTGCGCTTCCACTTCACGGTCGAGGAAGCCATGATGCGCATCACGGGCTTCCCCGACATCGAGGACCACAAGCGCGTCCATGCCGAGATGCTGCAGCTGGTCGAGCGCATGAAAACCGCCACGCTCGATCCCAAGTTCGCCGAGCACGCAGACCTGCTTCGCAAGCAGTTCAGCTTCCTCACCCACATCGTCGACCACGACAAGCGGCTGGCCGATTTCCTGGTGAGTAACGTCACCCACCTCAAGCGCTGAACGGGCCTCAGGGCTTGCCGTAGCGGATGCGGTAGATGGCGCCGGTGTGGTCGTCGGCCACCAGCAGCGAGCCGTCGGGCAGCACCAGCACGTCGGCCGGCCGGCCCCAGGCGGCCTCGCCCTGCAGCCAGCCGGTGGCGAAATCCTCGTAGGCCACGGCGCGGCCGTCCCGCACGCGCACCAGCGCGATGCGGTAGCCGATGCGCTTGGAGCGGTTCCACGAGCCGTGCTCGGCGATGAAGATCTGGTTGCGGTATTCGGGCGGGAACTGGCTGCCGGTGTAAAAGCGCATGCCCAGGCCGGCAACGTGCGGGCCGAGCTTCTGCGCCGGCGCTTCGAAGCCGCGGCAGCCGCGCTCGGCGCCGTACTGTGTGTCGGGCAGGTCGCCGCCGTGGCAATGCGGGAAGCCGAAATGCAGGCCGGCGCGCGGCGCGCGATTGAGCTCGTCGGGCGGCATGTCGTCGCCCAGCCAGTCGCGGCCGTTGTCGGTGAACCACAGCGTGCCATCCTCCGGGCTCCAGTCGAAGCCGACGCTGTTCCTCACGCCGCGGGCATAGACCTCGCGGCCAGAGCCATCGGCATTCATGCGCAGGATGGCGGCATAGGGCTCGCCCGGGTCGCAGATGTTGCAGGGCGCGCCGACCGGCACGTAGAGTTTGCCGTCGGGCCCGAAGGCGATGAACTTCCAGCCGTGGTGGCGGTCGCCGGGCAGGCTGTCGGTGACCACGACCGGCGTGGGCGGGTTGGCGAGCCGTGTGTCGATGCCGTCATAGCGCAGGATGCGGCTGACCGCCGCGACGTACAGCGCGCCCTTGCGCCAGGCCAGGCCGCTGGGCATTTCCAGGCCTTCGGCGAGGCGCAGCACCTCGCCGGCGCGGTAGGCGTCGTCGAAGCGCACGGCATGCACCTTGCCGGCCGCGCGCGAGCCGACGTAAAGCACGCCGCCCTGCGGGCCTGTCGCGCCCAGTGCCATCTGGCGCGCATTGTCCACCCGCGCCCAGAGCGCGATGGAAAAGCCCGGCGGCAGCCGGATGCGCTCCAGCGGCAGCGCGGCGGCCAGCGAACTGGCGGCAAACAGCATGAGGGCGAGCAGGGCGCGCATCACAAGGGCCTTTCAACAGTCGGCGCCGGCGGTACGGCGCATGCGGGAATTGTCCCCTGCGGCGCGCGGCCGGGCAAGCGCGCGGGGCCGCGCATTGCCTAGGCCGGCGTGCTGCCGGCGCCGACTCTGGTGGCGCGGCTCGCGCTTGCCGCCGTGCCGCGCCATGCCGATGGCGTGGTGCCGAACCAGGCGCGAAAGGCACGGGTGAACGAGCTCTGCTCGGCATAGCCCAGCAGCAGGGCGACGTCGAGCGCCGACAAGGCCGCGTCGCGCAGGTAGACCTGGGCCAGCTCGCGGCGTGTGGCATCGAGGATGGCCTGAAACGAAAAGTCGGCGCTGGCGAGACGGCGCTGCAGGGTGCGCGGGGTGATCGCGAGGGCGGAGGCGACATGGGCCAGCGTGGCTTCGCACTTGGGCATCAGCGGCGTCAGGGCCTGGCGCACGGCGGCGCCGATGTCATTGGCGCCGCCGCGTCGCGCGATGGCGCGGCGCGCTTCGTCGCACATCGCCAGGTTGAGCTCGGCATCGGCCCGCAGCAGGGGTTGCGCCAGCAGCCCGGCGTCGAACAGCAGGGCGTTCTCGCCGGCGCCGAAGCGCACCGGGCAGGCGAAGAAGCTGGCGAAAGGCTGGCTGTCCTCGGGCGCCGGGTGGCTGAAGCGCGCCTCGCGCAGGGGCAGCTCGGCACCGGCGATCCAGCGCCCGAGGCCGAACCAGCTGGCGATCAGCGACTCGGTCAGCAGCTCGCTATATGGCAGGCCGGCCCGGCTGGCCTCGGGCAGGATGATCCAGGAAAGTTTCACGGTGTCGCCGCTGCGGGCGAGCCGGGTCTCGCTGTAGCCCGCGTCGAAGACGACGCGGCGATAGAGCGGTACCAGGGCAATGGCTTCGCCCAGATTGCGGCAGGTCATCAGCGCATAGCCGAGCACGTCGAAGGTGTCCGGGCGCACCTGGCGGCCGAACTCCAGGCCAAGGTCGCGGCGGCCGGTCAGGTTCAGCGCGGCGTGGAACAGGGCGACCAGCGCGGTGAGCGGGATGCGCGGCTGGGCCGGGTCCCAGCCCGCCAGGCGGCCAGCGGCGTGATGCAGCAGCGCCGCGCGCGGCAGGCCGAAGCGCTCGACCAGTTCGAACAGGCGTCTGGCATAGCCGGCGCCGACGCCGATGGCGACGTCGCCGGGCCGGGCGGAAGGCGTGTCCGAGGGGAGATTGCGTCCGGTCATGCTGTCGCGAAATGACAAAACGACTGGTATTCTGCGACAAGCCGGATCGCCCGGCAAGCCGGTACCCTGAATCAGGATCGGCACCCGCGTGGTGTCGGAAAAAAAACAGGATGGAGGCGATCATGGCGGAAATCAGCGGCGGCGAAATCCTCGCCCGCATGTTGCAGAAGGAAGGCGTCGAGAAGGTCTTCGGCATCATCGACGGCACCTATTTCGGTTTCTATTCAGCCTTGCACCGTCTTGGCATCGAGATCGTCACGCCGCGCCACGAAACCTGCGCCGCGCACATGGCCGGCACCTACGCGCGGCTGACCGGCAAGCTCGGCGTCTGCATGGCCAGCAACGGCCCCGGCGTCGCCAACCTGCTGCCCGGCCTGGTGGTGGAGCAGGCCGACGGCAACCGCGTGCTGGCGATCACCAGCGCGCGGCGGCCGAGCATCATGTATCCGGATCGCGGCGGCAGTTACCAGTGCTTCGACCAGAGCGGCGTGATCGGCAGGATCGGCAAGTGGAGCGCGGCGGTATCGTCCTTCGACCGCGTGCCGGAACTGATGCGCAAGGCCCTGCGCAAGAGCTGGGAAGGCCGGCCCGGCGTGGTGCATCTGGACGTGCCGGAGACCATCATGAACGGCAAGCAGAAGGCCGAAGTCGCCTTCTGGGCGCCGCACCAGTATCGCAACGCCGTGCCGCCAGCGCCGACTTTCGAGCAGGTATCACAGGCCGCCGACTGGCTGATCGCGGCGGGCGCGCCGATGATCCACGCCGGCAGCGGCATCATCCATTGCCACGCCTACGACGCCCTGCGCCGCGTCGCCGAGCTGCTGCATGCGCCGGTAACGACCAGTTGGGCGGCGCGCGGCATGTTGAGTGAGGATTCGCCGCTGGCCATCACCATGCCCTACGTCAAGCTCAACCACAAGGTGAGGAACGACGCCGACGTGGTGCTGATCCTCGGCTCGCGCATCGGCGAAACCGACTGGTGGGGCAAGCCGCCCTACTGGCGTCATCCGTCGGAGCAGAAGACGATACAGGTCGATATCGATGCCGACATCATCGGATTGAACAAGCCGGCCGATCTTGCTGTCGTCGCCGACGCCAAGCGCTTCCTGGAAGCGCTGGCCGCCGAACTGGAAGGGCGCAGGGATGAAATCAGGCTCGATGCCCGCCGCGCCCGCGTCGCCGGCTACACCAAGACCATGCAGGAAGACCGCGCCGGCTGGGACAAGGCGCTGGCCGACATGGCCACGCCGATGCACCCGGCGCACATCGGCGCGGTCTGCCAGGAACTCTTCCCGGCCGATTCGGTGCTGGTTGCCGACGGCGGCAACGCGACGATCTGGGCCATGTTCTATCACCGCGTCACGGTGCCCAACACGGTGATTTCCACCTTCAAGTTCGGCATGCTCGGCGCCGGCACCTCGCAGGCCGTGGCCGCCGCGCTGGCACGTCCGGGCAAGCCGGTGTGCTGCATCATCGGCGACGGCGCCATGGGTTTCCATTCACAGGAAGTCGAAACCGCGGTGAGGAACAAGGCGCAGGTGATTTACATCGTGCTGGCCGACAAGCAGTGGGGCATGGTCAAGATGAACCAGCAGTTCATGCTGCGCCCGATCAAGACCATGATCTTCAAGCACCTCGATCCCGACGAAACCATCAAGGCCGACCTCGGCGAGATCAAGTTCGACAAGCTCGGCGAAAGCATGGGCGCCTACGGCGAGCGCGTCTCCGATCCGAAGGAGCTGAAGCCGGCGCTGCAACGCGCGCTGGCGGCCGGCGGCTGCGCGGTGATCCATGTCGATGTCGATCCGGTCAAGCACATGTGGGCGCCGGGTCTGATACATTTCAAGAAGATGCACGAGGAACCGAAGGCCTGACGACAACACGCGCGGAGGCGACAGCATGAACGAGATGGACCTGGTTCGACTGAACTTCAATCCGGGTTCGCTCTGGGCGCTCAACGCCATCATCGGCCTGGTGATGTTCGGCGTCGCGCTCGACCTCAAGCTGGCCGACTTCAAGGCCGTGCTGGGCATGCCCAGGCCGGTGCTGATCGGCATCGCCGGGCAGTTCCTGCTGTTGCCGGCCTTCACCTTCCTGCTGGTCATGGTGATCCAGCCATCGCCCAGCATCGCTTTGGGCATGATGCTGGTGGCGGCCTGTCCGGGCGGCAACATTTCGAACTTCCTGACGCATTACGCCAAGGGCAACACTGCGCTATCGATCACCATGACCGCGCTGTCCACCGCCGTGGCCATCGTCATGACGCCGCTCAACCTGTCGCTGTGGGGTGGGCTGAATCCCGATACCGCGCAAATCCTCAAGGTGGTGGCGCTCGACCCCTTCGACATGCTGCTGGCGGTGTTCCTGCTGCTGGGACTGCCGATGATCGCCGGCATGTGGGCCGGCCACCGCTTCCCCGTGTTCGTCGAACGCGCGCACAAGCCGGTGAAGATTTTTTCCATCGGCGTTTTCGGCCTGTTCGTGATTGGCGCGCTGGCGGCCAACTGGCGCTACTTCCTCGACTATGTCGGCTTCGTCGTCATCGCGGTATTCCTCCACAACGCACTCGCGCTTTCCACCGGCTATTTCGCGGCGAAGTTCAGCGGCCTGCCCGAGCGCGACCGGCGCGCGGTATCGATCGAGGTCGGCATCCAGAATTCGGCGCTGGGCCTGATCCTGATCTTCAATTTCTTTGACGGCCTCGGCGGCATGGCTATCGTCACCGCCTGGTGGGGCATCTGGCATATCGTTTCCGGGCTGACGGTGTCGACCTGGTGGAGCCGGCGCGCGCCGACATGAACCCGGCCGGCGTTCTCGTCACCGGCAGCTCGGGCTACCTCGGCAGCCAGGTGGTGGCGGCGCTGGCGGCACGCGGCGACGTTGAAACCGTTGCGCTTGATCTGCGCGAATCGTCGCAGAGCCTGCCGGGCGTGAGCTACGAGACGGCAGATATCCGCGCCCCCGAAGTTGCCGCCATCATCGGCCGCCACCGGCCGCGCGTGGTGATCCACCTCGCCTCCATCGTTACTCCGGGCAAAAACAGCAATCGCCAGTTCGAGTACAGCGTCGATGTCGAGGGCACCCGCAATCTGCTCGACGCCTGCGTCACCCATGGCGTGCAGCGAATCATCGTCTCCTCGTCCGGCGCGGCCTACGGCTACCATGCCGACAACTCCGAATGGCTGACCGAGGCTGACGCGGTGCGCGGCAACCAGAGCTTTGCCTATTCCTGGCACAAGCGCCTGGTCGAGGAAATGCTGGCCGAGTACCGCGCGGCGCAGCCGCAACTGGAGCAGATCGTGTTCCGCATCGGCACCATTCTCGGCGCGACCGTGCGCAACCAGATCACCGACCTGTTCGAGAAGCCGCGCCTGATCGCCATCCAGGGGTCGGACAGCCCCTTCGTCTTCATCCATGACCAGGATGTGGTCGACGCCATCGTGCAAGGCGTCGATTCGCCGGTGACCGGCATTTTCAATATCGCCGGCGACGGCAAGCTCTCCATCTTCGAGATCGCCGAACGCCTGGGCAAGCGCTGCCTGGTGCTGCCCCCCGGCCTGCTGCGCGCCGCGCTGTGGCTGCTGAAGCGGCTGGCCCTGACGCAGTACGGGCCGGAGCAGATCGACTTCCTGCGCTACCGGCCGGTGCTGGACAACACGCGCCTGAAGCGCGATTTCGGTTACGTGCCGAGGCTGAGTTCGGCGGAGGTCTTCGAGCTCTGGCGCAGGTCGCGCCGGCACGCGTCGGCATGAGCCGGCGCGAGTTTCCCGGCCGTACGGTGCTGGTCACCGGCGCCGCCGGCGGCCTTGGTGCCGCGCTGTGTCAGGCGTTCGCCGCCGCCGGGGCGCGCGTTGCCGCCATGGACCGCGATGCCGCGGCGCTTGAGCGGCTGGTGGCCGATTTGCACGCACGCGGCGCCGCGGCGCTGGCGATTGTTGGCGACGTCACCGATGCTGCCGCCTGCGAGCGGGCCGCGGCCGCCACGCTGGCGCATTTCGGCGCGCTCGACGGCCTGATCAACAACGCCGGCATCAGCGCGCGCAGCCTGCTGCGCGATACCGATCCGGCGGTGATCCGTCGCGTCATGGAGGTGAATTTCTTCGGCGCCGCCAATCTCACCCGCGCCGCGCTGGATGCCATCGTCGCGCGCCGCGGCTTCATCGTCGCCGTCTCCAGCGTTGCCGGTTTCGCGCCGCTGGTCGGGCGCACCGCCTATGCCGCCAGCAAGCATGCGCTGCATGGCTTCTTCGATACCCTGCGCAGCGA
>Ga0172373_10000291_pt1 | contig 81389 bp, 73 predicted proteins | sample Lak10m_2_FD_114546 | JGI IMG/M metagenome (GOLD analysis project Ga0172373, IMG submission 114546) | Freshwater microbial communities from Kabuno Bay, South-Kivu, Congo - kab_092012_10m | ecosystem: Environmental > Aquatic > Freshwater > Lake | place: Democratic Republic of the Congo...
CAAGATAAAGCCAATAGCCTGAAAAATTTTTTGCTTATGTTCTTTAAAAATAGTAATAATCGGCAAACTGGTTTTTTCACTAATTGTGTTTTTCATATTTTGAAAATATTCAGTTTCTTCTGTATGTTTTTTAATATAAACGCCGGCAAATAAGGCAACTAGACCAAGCAAAAATGGAATTCGCCAACCCCAAGTTTGTAAATCATTTTCACTCAACATGTTGCTAAAAATTACAGCTACAGTCGAGCCCATTAAAAAGCCAACAATTACGCCAACCATAACCAAGCTGCCCGCAAAACTTTTTTTGTTGTCTTGTGCGTGTTCAATAGCGAAAACAAATGACCCGCCGTAATTACCGCCAACTGCTAAGCCTTGAGCTAAGCGTATAACCACCAAAAAGATTGGTGCTAAAATCCCGATTTGGTGATATGTAGGAATAACTCCAAGTAGGCAGGTTGAGATTGCCATCGAGACAACCGATAAAGAAAGCGCCTGGCGGCGTCCCAACCTATCACCAATGTAACCAAAGAGAATAGCTCCAAGCGGTCGCATAATGAATCCAGTGGCAAACACTGCAAAAGCTGACATAATCTCTATAATTTTATCAGTATGAGGGAAGTAATTTTTTCCAATAATTATTGCGAAATAACCATAAACCGCATAATCATACCATTCAAACATGGTGGCCAAAGCCCCCGCTGTGATGTTTTTGTAGCGTGATCGTGTTGTAGTTTTATAACTACTGACATTTTTTTGTTTGGTCACAAGCTCATTCCCTAAAAGCCCATATCTATCAAGTCGAAGGTCGCATGATAACATACTAGAGCCAATATAACAAAAATATTAGCTCTAATTGATAAGCAAGCTGGGCGTATTATTCTTTCTTATACGTTTCTTTTACAAAAAATATGATCACTCGTCCGAGTAAAAAGGCCAAAAGAACTGCAGTAAAAGCAAACTGATAATCTTTGAGTGCATAAACAGGAGCACCAGAAGAGCTAAAATTACCATCCCATGAGTAATCAATTAATTTTCCAAGTAGAGGCTGAAAAACAAAGCCACTAGTCATGCATAGAGCATTTGTGAACCCAACAGATGTTGCGCTGTATTTGACTGGGTTGTTTTCCTGAACAGCAGTGAAGTACAAAATTGAGAAACCTGAAGCGACTCCCGAAAAAAACATAAAAGCTAATACTGATTGAAAGGAAAGCCCTGGAGCATATAAAACGATTGCAAAACCAATAAACGTCCAAGTTACTGATAAAGACATTACTTTTTTTCGGCTCTTCCAATAGTCAGAGAGCTTAGAACTTAAAGAGCAACCAATTGCATAGCCAATTAAGACCATGATGCCTCCATAGGATGCAGTTTCATTGGTAATGCTGAATCGTTGCATTAGATACGGAGTGCCCCATAGTTCAGCAAATACGCACAACGGTAAAAACATCATGAGGCTATACAATCCTATAAGCCAGTTTTGGGGCTTTGCGGCAATAATTTTTAGTCCATCTAAAAGCTTACCTTCATGAGGAATTGACCTTTTACTTTTTGGTTTATCTCTAATAATTGACCATGCAAGCACTGTAATGATTGAACCAACTATTGCGGCAATAATCATTGCATTACGCCAACCTTGTGCATTTGCAAGATGTGCAAAAGGAGCCCCACCAAAAATACCGCCAAAAGTTCCTATCATCATGGAAATGCCTGCAATAAAAGCAAATTTAGACTTATCAAACCATACGGATGTTATTTTTAAGCTGCAAATATAAGCACAAGCTGACCCAGCGCCTATTAAAAATCTTCCAATTTGTGCGAAAAGTACAGAAGAACTTCCTGCAAAAATAATAGAACCTATAACGCAAAGCAATGCGGATGCTGTAACTACTTTACGAGGGCCAAATTTATCAGTAATTACTCCGCAGGGAATTTGCAAAGGAACGTAAGCAAAATAATAAAAAGCAATTAAAAAACCCACAGACCCAGCAGAAATACTAAAATCAGTCATTAGTTCATTTGTAATAACTCCAGGAGAAGCTCTTAAAATATACTCATATAAATAAAACGTAAGTGAACAGCCAAGTATTAACCAAGCTTGAGGTGACCCTGAAAACTCTTCTGGATTTGTATCTTTGATATTTTGGTTTTTGACTTTACTTAATGCTGATGACATGAACTTTCCAAAATTACTTTTTCAACATAACCCGGAAATATTAGCACACAATGATAAAGTTAATCAAAAAGTAAATAATCTTAACGAAAGTTTTCAAAAGGATGTGTAGGTAGGTTTTTAATTGCAATAAAAAGTATTATTTTTGAACGATCGTTGAATTTATAGCTAATACCCAGAGTGCGTGGTAAGGTTTTACGATGAAGAGCATGATAGAAATTTTATTTTTTATTTCGCTAACGGGCACCGTTTTAGCATTAGTGCTGGGTTTAAGAACAATGTTTTTGAAGCAGACAAACCATGTGCAGCATAGCAATCGTTTTATGCGCTTGCGTGTTGCGTTGCAAGGCCTTAGTATTGACCTGTTTCTATTATTGTTATTAATGAAGTGAAAAATATTCGAAATTTTTCAATTGTTGCCCACATCGATCACGGAAAATCAACTCTGGCAGATCGCATCATTGAATTTTGTGGCGGCGTTGAAATACGTGAGATGAAAGAGCAAATTCTCGATTCCATGGATATCGAGAGAGAGCGTGGAATCACAATCAAAGCCCAAACCGTGCGGTTAAAATACAAAGCCAAAGATGGTCAAATGTATTTTCTTAACTTAATGGATACTCCAGGCCATGTGGATTTTGCCTATGAAGTAAGCCGTTCTTTGGCTGCTTGTGAGGGATCACTGTTAGTGGTTGATGCAAGCCAAGGCGTTGAGGCGCAAACACTCGCGAACGTTTATCAAGCTATTGATAACAATCATGAAATTGTACCGGTTCTTAATAAAATAGATTTACCAGCAGCAGAGCCAGAGCGTGTGAAACAGCAAATTGAAGACGTCATAGGCCTAGATGCTTCGGAAGCTGTGCTTATATCGGCAAAAACCGGCTTAGGAATCCAAGATGTTTTAGAGGCTATCGTGCACAGGCTACCTCCTCCACGTAATGCCAATGATACCGATGCGATCAATAAACCTTTAAAGGCGATGCTAGTTGATAGTTGGTACGATCCATATCTGGGAGTGATTATTTTAGTGCGTATTATGAAGGCGTGCTAAAAGTTGGTCAAAAAATTAAAATGATGAATGCTAATGCAACCTACGATGTTGATCGCGTTGGCTTTTTTACGCCAAAGCAAGAGCTTATAAAAGAACTTCACCCAGGAGAAGTTGGTTTTATTACAGCTAGTATAAAAAGCGTGGCTGATTGTAAGGTGGGTGATACAATTACCGATGAAAAAAAACCTACATCAGAAGCCTTAACTGGCTTCAAGCCTTCAGTGCCTGTTGTTTTTTGTGGTCTTTTTCCATCCGATGCGGCCGAATTTGAGCATTTGCGTGACAGCTTGGCCAAACTTCATTTAAATGATGCAAGTTTTCATTTCGAAGCGGAGACATCAGCAGCATTAGGCTATGGGTTCCGTTGCGGCTTTTTAGGCTTACTACATCTTGAAATTATTCAAGAGCGTCTGGAACGCGAATTTAATCTAGATCTTATTACAACGGCTCCAAGTGTTGTGTATAAAATTCACATGAAAAATGGTGAGATTTTAGAGCTGCATAATCCAACCGATATGCCAGATGTCGTAAAAATAGAGCTTATTGAAGAACCCTGGATTAAAGCAACAATAATGGTTCCTGATGAATTTTTAGGCTCTGTTTTAACATTATGTTCAGAGCGTCGTGGTGAGCAAGTTGATTTAACTTATGCAGGCAACCGCGCGATGGTTGTGTATCGTCTGCCATTAAATGAAATCGTGTTTGATTTTTATGATCGCTTAAAGTCTATTAGTCGTGGTTATGCATCTTTTGACTATCAAATGGAAGAATACCGAGAAGGAGAATTGGTAAAGGTTTCTATTTTAGTAAACGCAGAACCAGTTGATGCGCTTAGCATGATCGTCCATAAATCCCGCGCAGAAAGTCGTGGAAGAGTATTATGTACGCGATTAAAAGATTTGATTCCACGCCAACTTTTCAAAATCGCTATTCAAGCAGCTATTGGTGGAAAAATTATTGCTCGTGAAACTGTTTCGGCGCTTCGTAAAGACGTGTTAGCTAAATGTTATGGCGGTGACATTAGTCGTAAACGTAAGCTTCTTGATAAGCAAAAAGCGGGTAAAAAGCGTATGAGACAGTTTGGAAACGTTGAAATTCCACAAAGTGCCTTTATTGCAGCGCTGAAGATGGATGATGATTAGATGACATCGTCTTCAAATGTTGGATTTAAAGAAGTCTGGTCATTAATAAAACCTTGGTGGAGATCAGAAGAAAAAAAATTAGCGTGGGTTGGAGTACTTTTCTTAGTAATTCTCAGCATTCTGTCGGTGTATATCGGGGTAATTCTAAATGACTGGTCGAGAGATTTTTTTAATGCGCTTGAGCAGAAAAATTTACCGGAATTTTTTCGTTTAATTCGTGTATTTTTTATTCTTGTTGCTATCTTTCTCTTTGAGGCATGTACTCGTGCATATTTTGTTATGTGGTACGGTTTTCGTTGGCGTCGTTGGTTAACAGAAAAATTATCTAATCAATGGTTCGAGGAAAATGCCTATTATAAAATCCATTTTTTATCAGGGGATACAGATAACCCAGATCAGCGAATTGCGCACGATATTAACCAATATACAAATTTAACAGTAACTTTATTTATGAACTTCTTTAGAGAAGGAATTAATTTTGTTACGTTCGCTATTATCTTGTGGAATCTTTCCGATATAATCTATTTTAAAATTTTTAATTATTCTCTTCCTGTCTATGGTTCCTTAGTTTGGGCTGCACTTTTGTATGCATTATTTGGGATTATCGTGGTACTGAAAGTTGGTCGTCCTCTTATTGGTTTTGATATTATATCTGAAAAGCTAGAAGCAAATTTTCGCTATCATTTAGTACGTATTCGTGAACGCCGAGAAGAAATTGTAAAGCTTCAGGGAGAATTATTTGAAAAAAATCGTTTAAAAGAAGGCTTCTCCGCAATAACTGCCAACTTTTATAAAGTTTTACAACAAACCATTTATATTAATATATTTCAAAATTTTCATCTTAATGGTCAGCTTTTTATACCTTTAATGATTGTCGGAAGTAGATATTTTTCCGGTGCTATAACGCTTGGTATATTGATGCAAATTCGTGGCGTGTTTGCTGAAGTTGTTGGGTCCCTTAATTTATTTATGCAGTCATATATACAGATTGCAGGATGGTTAGCATCAATAAAACGGATACATACCTTTGAAGATAGCTTAACTCAGGTAAAAAGTACTTATGTGAATAAACCTCAAGCTGGCACCAATATTCAGATTAAAGACCTAACTATTCTAAGCCCTAATCAGTCTATTATATTGAAATTAGCAAATTTTACTCTTAATAGAGGTGATCGTGTTTTATTAAAAGGTGCTTCTGGTCTAGGAAAAACCAGTCTAGTTAGAGTGCTTGCAGGAATTTATCCATATTTCAGGGGAAGGGTTACTGCGCCTAGTGCTAATGAATTGTTTATTTTGCCTCAGCGTCCGTATATGCCTTTAGGCTCTTTGCGACAAGTTCTAAGTTATCCAAGTGAATTTTTTGATGATCAATCTTTAAAAGAGTCGATGAAAGCTTGTCAATTAGATCATTTAATAGATTCATTAGAAGAAATAGATGATTGGCAAAATTGCCTTTCACTCGGCGAGCAACAGCGGGTAAATTTTGTGCGTGTTCTGCTACATAAGCCTGAATGGCTTATTATGGATGAACCAATATCTAATCTTGATCATAAAACAGCTATTCATCTAATGGGTATTTTACAAGAATCTTTACCGGCAGTAGCAATGTTAATTATTTCTCATCAACATGAAGATGATTTTAAAAACTTCTCCGTTGTGAAGTTGGGTAAAATTTAGCTTTTAAACCTTTATCTCATTTGCATAGAGGCCCCAGACTTGCTCGCGAGACACCCAGCCTTTAAAACGGCCTTGATCATTACGAACCTCGATTTTGCACCAATTGGCTTGTGTTTCAATGACGGTTGCGACAACTCCAGGCTCAGCGCGTGCAACAATATCCGATTGCTCATCAGGTTTAGAATAAATATTTTGCACATTCCCCATAATAATAATGGTTCTCTTTCCACTAAGAAGGCTTTGATGTACCCATCCTTCTGTTCCCTGATGATCGCGAATGCGCCGCCATGTATCAAACTCTGCAATGATTTCTATCGGTAGACCTTGGCGCACAAATCGCCATTCAATAGGGTAATTATTCCCGGGTCCTACATGCATATGTGCTGAATTTGAGCGTAATGACGCAAATCTTGGTAAGGGATGTGGTTGATTTGCCCAAGAGGTGCTAAAAATTAATACAAAAAGAAAACGGGTTAACATCCTGTTGAGCCAAATCTGTTGTGACCTCGTGTAGTATCATCGAGATCTTCCACTTCATTCCAAGAAATGCGTTCATAGGCTGAAATTACCATTTGCGCAATACGCATACCTGGCTCAATTACAAAAGATTCTTCGCCATGATTAATGACAATCGCAATAATCTCACCACGATAATCCGCATCAATTGTTCCTGGTGTATTCAAAATCGAAATACCATGCTTTATTGCAAGCCCTGATCTCGGGCGGATTTGCGCCTCGTATCCTTTTGGTAGGCCAATAGCAATACCTGTTGGTACAAGCGTTCTTTTACCTGGTCCTAAAATAATCGGAGCATCAATGGCTGCTGTTAAATCTACTCCCGCACTATCATCAGTTGCATGAGTAGGTAGAGGAACATTTTTTAAATTCTTAATATTGATATGCATATAAAATTACCTAAAATCGCTTTTTAATTACTATAATTTTAGCAATAAAGCAAGACTGCTAAATTATGCGTTATTTCTTATGCGCTAATTATACAGTGATTTTTTTGAATTTTTAAGCGTGAAAAAAATCTGGAAGATTACGTTGCATAGCTTCAATAACTTCTGATGTGGGAACATCGATGCCTTCTGCTTTCAAAGACGTTACCGGAAATTCTTTTAATCCACATGGGACAATTCCTTGATAATGCATAAGATCAGGATGTACGTTAAGCGATAATCCATGCCAGGTAATGCCATGAGTCACGCGAACACCAATGGCAGCAATTTTGCTCTCACCTTTTTCATCATCTAACCAAACGCCAATTCGTCCTGGCTTTCTAACGCCACATAATCCAAAAGTTTTTAAAGTACTGATGATCCACTCTTCCAACGCTTGCACAAACAAGCGCACATCATTACCACGTTTTTTAAGATCGAGCATCACATACACAACAAGCTGCCCGGGGCCATGATACGTATGCTTACCACCGCGTTGTGTTTCAAAAATAGGCAAAGAAGCATCTAATAAATCTTCATCTTTAGCACTTGAACCTGCTGTATACAAAGGTGGGTGCTCCAAAAACCAAATCACTTCCTCATTGCCTTGACGGATTTCTTGAATCGTTTCTTGCATAAACTGAAGAGCATCTGGGTACGATACAGGAGCGTCTGTAATTAAAAATTTAAATGATGAGTCCGGCACTGATTGTAAATTTCACGTAAAATATACCTACATTCTAACATTGTAAGCTATTTATAAAAAGTAAAAGCCTCAGTTAATCTCAACTCTCCCTGCATCAGCTGTAATGAGTCCCAGGCCAAAATATGTTGTTACTGGAACTATCTTGGGTGTTCAGGTCTATTTCTGGTAAGCCATCATAAGAATATTTAATAATATCCATATAAACATCAGCTTGGTGTTGTAATATAATACGCTTGTTAGCTGTTATGAGATCAGAGTCTGCTTGTTGTGCGAGGTCGCGTACCTTATTCAATAAATTTAAAAGTTCTTCTTTTGTTGTGGCTTGCTCAACTTCGCCACTTATCTTTTCACCATTAGGATTGAGGCAACAAAACCATACGGAATGTCTAGTGACAGGAATTGCTATCTCGTGGTTACGCATGGCATCTTTGAGCGTTTCTAAAACACGGCATGCATTTTCAATAGTTTCTACGCTAAGTGTGCTAATTTCTGGTATTTTAAATTCATCTAGTTTGATTTCTAAGAACTGTTGCTGAAGCATGGCTCTGTCAGAGTCATACAAACAACCATTGGCTGCCTTTGTGACAATGAAATACGCATCAGCTAAGGGGTTGGCACTATCATTTACTTCACAAGAATTTATTTCTCTTAAAAAAGTCAAAATTGATAGTATGAGGAAAACGCGCACAACAAATTTCTTTTGATTAATAATAATCAAAATATAAACTTTAAACCGTTAATTTTTTCTTATCGTCTTTTTACAAACTTCCATACAGTGCGTGTTTTTCTTTTTTCATGTATGCCCAATAACGGTCACCATATGACCAATGCCAGTACTCAGTTGGATAATTTACAAATCCTACGGCTGTTAAAGCGTCACTCATAATTTTTCTATTTTTCTTCGCTTCTTCTGAGATTTTCTCAGAATTCGTAATAGAAATAGAGCCATCCAAATCATCCGCCCAGTCTTTTGTCTCAATACCCATATCTAAAACATTACCTTTCTCATCGACAAGATAAACATCAATGGCTGCGCCTGTGGAATGGGGCAGAACATTTTTTGTTCCATCAAGATTTGTAACTGGTGAAACAAGTTTTATGGTTTCCTTAAATAACTCTTCATGAGTAAAGCTTGGGTGCTCTGCTTTCATGCGTGCGTAATATTTGTCAAACAACATTTGCTGCAAAGCTATACTCCGATAAGCTTCATACACTCGCAACTCGATGCCTTTAGGTAATAGTTTTTGCGCTTCAATAAGTTTGCGATACACGGTCCTACGCATTTTGGTATAACAGGTGTTGTTCTCAATCTCAGGCGACGGACCATAAGCAATAATCTTTTGATGCCTTAGATCTATCATCCGTTCATGATTTTCTTTAACGGAAATAGCCAAAACTTTTGGATCAGCAATAAGGGTAATATTCTGGTCAGTCTCTTGCTGAATGGTATTACACCCGACTGCAGTTAATGCCAAAGTTAGCGCGATTATTTTTAAAGAGCGATGTTGCATGAGAATCTTTAAATTAAGAGAACTAACAAAATTCTAGTAAGCTAAGAAAAAGGGCGCAAGAAAATAAATTACGGCTTGATTTCTATTCTTGTCCCAACTTTTGTGGCGCCGTAAATTTCTTCAATCTCTTTATTTGTTACGGCAATACAACCAAGCGTCCAGTCTTTCAATATGTGTAATTTGCTAATCCAACCTAGGCCGTTCTTTAAGCCGTGAATCATAATGTTATTTCCTGGAGATACTCTTTTTTCTTTTGCTTGCCTAATATCATTCTTATTGGGGTATGAAATTTGCAAGGCTAAATGAAATTGACTATTAGGAATCTTGTGGGAAATGAAATAGATACCCTCAGGAGTTTTACCATCGCCTTCTTGCATTTTATGGCCAATGGGTGAAAAACCTAGGGAAATATTATAAGTTCTTAATAAATTTCCTTTGAAGTATACGCTCATTTGGCGCTTGTTTTTTTCGATTAAAATAAAATCAATTTCAGGAAAGGTTTCGTGCTTTTCCTGAGATATAAAAAACGAAAGAATACCTATAAAAATGATAATTCCAATAATTTTCTTCATCCAAGGTACTTCTTATTTATCAGCCATTGCCCGGCATACGAAATGGATTACGAATTATAATACAATTCAAATTCCAACGGATGCGGATGGTGCGCAAGGCGATAGTGTTCCTTCCACTTCATTTCCAAATGTGACTCAATCAATTCTTTAGAAAACACATTGCCCTTTGTTAGGTATTCATGATCGTTTTCTAATGCTTTTAATGATTCGCATAAACTTCCACTTACCGTTGGCAATTTCTTCGCCACATCCTTTTCTTCAAATAGATCAATATCATGAGACTCACCAGGGTGAATCTTATTTTGAATGCCATCAAGGCCAGCTAATAACATTGCTGAAAACGCAAGGTAAGGATTCGCTGTTGCATCAGGGAAACGTACTTCAACACGCTTTGCCTTTGGTGAACTCACCACCGGAATACGGCAAGCGGCTGAACGATTTTGCGCGGAATAGGCGCAAATAACAGGTGCTTCATACCCTGGAACAAGGCGCTTGTAACTATTTGTTGTTGGGTTGGTAAATGCATTTAAACTTTTTGCATGTTTTAAGATACCACCAATATAAAATAATGCTGTCTCAGAAAGCCCTGCGTATTTGTCTCCGCTAAACAAAGGTTGAGAGCCTTTCCACAGGCTTTGATGCACATGCATACCCGAACCATTATCACCAAACACAGGTTTCGGCATAAACGTAGCTGTTTTTCCGTATAAATGCGCAACGTTTCGTACCACGTATTTGTAAATTTGCAATTCGTCAGCAATCCTTACAAGGGTGTTAAAGACAATTCCTAATTCGTGTTGAGCTGGTGCAACTTCGTGATGGTGCTTTTCAGCTTTTAAACCCATTTCAGCTAATTTAAGCAACATCTCAGAGCGCATATCTTGCACAGAATCTACTGGCTGAACAGGAAAATAGCCACCTTTAGGTCCAGGGCGATAGCCATGATTTTGTGTCAAATCCTTCCCAAATGCTGCGCCATTTTGGCTAGGAAATTCATCGGAATGAAGCTCATAAAATGTTTTCTCTGCGCGTGCTTGAAATCTTACTCCATCAAAAATGAAAAATTCTGCTTCTGGGCCAAAAAATGCTTCATCCGCAAGGCCAGTGCTTTGCAAGTATTTCATGCAATTTTTCGCCACTTGGCGTGGATCCTTTTCATAAGGCTTTCCTGATTGAGGGTGATATACATCACAAACAACAATCGCGGTTGGGTAAGACGAAAATGGGTCCAAACGTACATTGCTTAAATCAGCGCCAAAATCTGGCTTTAATAACATGTCAGATTCATTAATTGCGCACCATCCAGCAATAGATGATCCATCAAAAAGTATACCGTTCATGCACAGATCTTCATCTACAGCGCTTGTAGGATAGGTCATGTGGTGCCAAGTGCCACGTATATCGGTAAATCGAAAGTCAATAAATTCAATTTGGTGGTGCTTTAGAAAATCAAAGAATGCTCGCATATTGGTAAGGTATAAGAAAGTTTCTCTAAGGCTAACGAAGCTGACAAAAAAGTCAATCTATATTCAGCTGGATTTTATATCCCTTTGCACAGAATTCTTTGACCTTAAAAAATTGTTTTTTAAATTTCCCATCTGTCTCTGAAAGTCTCTTAAATTTCTTAGAAAATTTATTATATATCCAGGGATCAATACCACTAAACGTTGGCTTTGGGACAAAATCAGGAGTACCTTCACCATCCTTTAAAACACGATAGGCTGTTTTGGGGATTTTTGCTTTTGCGATTAAGCGCGTAATTTCTCTATCATCGCACGCGTTTAGTTTATCCAAGATTTGTTTGTCTGTTCCAAAATGCACTTCGTTTTCTGTAATACGTTGTAGTTGTATTGCGCGTTTTAAAGTTCTGCTGGTTATATGATAAATGACAAGCATATCAGATGAACCCAACAACCCCTTTGTTAAAGCCAGGGAAAGACTTGCGAACTTTTTAGCAGCTTTTTTGTTGATAAAGCACCATTTGTCTTCTTCAAAGCGCAGCTTGCTGATGATAAATTGCACATCGTTTTCGGTGATCATTTTAAAAATCAACGAAGTATTTAATATATACGCAATATTGCGTGCACACATATCATCTGGTGATTGTGGCAAAAGGCGTTTAAATTTAGGATTTGTAGAAATAATATCTTTCTCAGCCCAATCATGGCCACTAATAATCTCATGAATTGTTGTTTGATGTAAAAACCATTCTCGAATGCTTTCTTGATAATTTGCTTTCCCAAAAACAACGTCAGCGGTTTGCGAGAAAACAGTTTGTGAAATATCACAAGTCAAAGCAGATATTTGTTCTTGAAGATCTCCGCCAAATTTTTGCACAAGCCAAAGCATTGCCAACCCATTATCCAGTCTATTAATTTTGGGCGTGCCATTCCAATAAGCTGGAGATCCAGTTTGATCCAAACTCTTTAGGCGTTGCATATGCTGTAGGTTGTATATTTTAAGCAATTCATTTTCAAGCGTTAATGAGCCAAAAATAGTTTTTACTTCCAAGTTGCTTGCAAAAAGCTGCGTACAAATAATAAAAATCCAAATAAATGCACTATATTTCTTCATTTTTCTCGCTAGGGTTGCGTGTTTATTAAGAGTTATGACAATATCAATACCTTAATCTTATAACGTTAAATCCTGTATAAAAACCTTTAAGTGATTATGAGCGTAAAATATGAGTAAAATTGCAGTACTTATTCCTTGTTATAATGAAGGAAAAGCTATTTATAAGGTGGTGAAAGATTTTAAGTCTCAGCTGCCCGATGCAGAAATTTATGTTTACGACAATAATTCGAACGATAATACAACAGCTGAAGCTAAGCTAGCAGGGGCAATCGTTAAATTTGAGCCTCGTCAAGGTAAGGGTTATGTTGTGCGTCGTATGTTTTCTGATATTGACGCCGATATCTATCTTATGGTTGATGGCGATGGGACTTATGATTTTTCTCGTGCACGTGAACTGGTAGATACACATGTTCATGAAGAGCTCGATATGGTTATTGGAGCGCGTGTTGAAAAAACAGAAACCGCTCATCGTACTGGCCACAAGTTTGGCAATCAGCTGTTTAACTTTGCTCTAAAAATCTTATTTCAAAGCAACTTCAAGGATATCTTTTCCGGTTATCGGGTGTTTTCTCGTCGTTTAGTCAAAAGCTTTCCTGCTATTTCAAGCGGATTCGATATTGAAACTGAGCTTTCCGTGTATGCTTTGAATCTCAAGCTTCCAGTTAAAGAAATAGAAACAGACTTTTTTGATCGCATTGCAGGCACCCAAAGCAAATTATCTACTTTTAAGGATGGATTTAAAATAGGGTTGCGCATGTTTAACTTATTTAAGGATTTTCGCCCTTTTCTATTATTTTCAATAATATCATCAATTCTTATAACTTCTGGTCTTTACTTGGGCATCAAAGTAACACAAGAATTCCTAGCCACCGGTTATGTTTATAAGATCCCAAGTGCTGTGCTTTGCATTGGTTTGCTCGTCATGGGCTTCTTAAGTTTCGCCTGCGGTTTAATTCTCGATAGTATAGCCAACCAGCGTCGAGAAATCTTAAGACTGCACTATTTAAAGAGTTAAGTATTTCGGCCAGTAAAAACATCATGAAACTATTTTGATGCGAATTTTGTGAAAGAATGCTAAGGTTTATCTAATTTTTTTGAATTGTTAAATTATGAGCGCGCAAACGACCACAGATATTAAACCGGTTTCTTTAGAAGAGGAAATGAAAAGGTCATACCTCGATTATGCGATGAGTGTAATCGTTTCTCGTGCTCTTCCTGATGTGCGTGATGGTCTGAAGCCTGTGCACCGTCGTATTTTATATACGATGAAAGAAATTGGCTTGGAATATAACAAGCCTCATAAGAAGTCAGCTAACGTTGTTGGTAACGTGATGGCAAAGTACCACCCTCATGGTAACCTTGCGATTTACGATGCGATGGTTCGAATGGCGCAACCGTTTAGTTTGCGTGCACCATTGGTAGATGGGCAAGGAAACTTCGGTTCCATGGATGGAGATCCCCCTGCGGCTGAACGTTATACAGAAGCTCGTTTAAGCAAAGTTGCGCATTCCTTACTTGATGATATCGATCAAGACACCATTGATTTTCGTGCGAACTATGATGACACGGCTCTTGAACCTATTGTCTTGCCAGCTAAATTTCCAAACCTTCTAGTAAACGGTACCAGCGGAATTGCGGTAGGTATGGCCACAAATATCCCAACGCATAACTTAGGTGAAGTTATCGATGCTACCTGCGCGTTAATTGATAATCCTAGTTTAACTCTAGAAGAAGTAATGCAATACATACCTGGTCCAGATTTTCCAACTGGCGCAAGCATTCTAGGTCGTAAAGGAATTATTGATGCGTTCACAACAGGCCGTGGTTCTATTACCATCCGCGCCAAGACATCGGTGGAAAGCATCTCAGGAAATCGTGAAGCGATCATCATCCATGAAATTCCCTACCAAGTAAACAAGGCTCGTATGATTGAAAAAATTGCGGAGCTTGTGCGCGATAAAACAATTGAAGGAATTTCAGATCTTCGTGATGAATCAAACCGTGAAGGCGTTCGAGTTGTTATTGAGCTTAAAAAAGATGTGAATACTGAAGTAATTTTGAATAAACTCTACCGTCATAGCCAATTACAAATAAGCTTTGGTTATAACATGTTGGCGTTGGTGCACGGTAGACCATTGCAACTTTCCTTAATTGAAATGCTGCAGCATTTTATTGATTTTCGTGAAGATGTCATTATTCGCCGTACTAAGTATTTGTTGGGCAAAGCGCGTGAAAAAAGCCATTTATTATTAGGCTTCTCTGTCGCGGTTGCTAATCTTGATCCGGTTATTGAATTGATCCGCGCTTCAAAAGATCGCAATGAGGCAAAAGAGCAATTACTTGCGCGCACTTGGAATAGCGCATCGGTTGAATCCTACGTTAAACTTGTTGAAACAGACACAAGCGCTCTTAGCGGTGATGGTCAATACCGCTTATCCGAATTGCAAGCGAATGCAGTTTTAGACTTACGCTTACACCGTTTAACAGGCCTAGAGCGTGAAAAAATCTTAAAAGATTTGGATGATATCGCAAAAGACATTCAAGAATATCTTGATATCTTGGGTTCGCGTCAACGTGTGCTGGATATTTTAAAAGAAGAATTAAATGGCATTAAGGAAATTTTCCCAAGCCCACGACGTACCGCTATAGAAGAAGCGTTAACAAAGCTTGAGTTGGATGATTTAATTCAACGCGAAGATATGGTTATTACTGTAAGTCTAGGTGGTTACATTAAGCGTGTGCCATTATCGACTTATCGTGCACAAAAGCGTGGTGGCAAGGGCCGTTCGGCAATGACTACTAAAGACGAAGACGTTGTATGCGACATCATTATTGCTAACACTCATAGTCATGTATTGTTCTTCTCCACCCTAGGAAAAGTCTATCAAATGAAAGCATATGAGCTTCCTTTGGCTACACCTCAATCGCGTGGAAGGGCAATGATTAACCTATTGCCTCTATCGGCTAATGAGACGATTTCTACGGTCTTGGTGCTTCCTGAAACAACGGAAAGAACCGCACAAGAAGTATTCTTAATGTTTGCAACGAATACGGGTAACGTGCGTCGTAACAAGCTTGAGGATTTTTCAAACATTCCAAGCAATGGTAAACGCGCTATGAAGTTAGATGATGCGGGCGAAGAGCTAATCGCTGTTAAGCTATGTACCGAAAAAGACGACGTTATGCTATTTACAAAGAGTGGTTTGTGTAACCGCTTTAATGTAGTTGATAACGTTCGTGTGTTTGCTGGGCGCGATTCGAATGGTGTTCGCGGTATAAAATTACAACCAAAAGACTATGTAATTAGTATGACTATTCTGAACCCCGGAAAAGTAAGCATCGAAGAGCGCAACGCTTACTTAAAAATGGCTAAAGCCGCTCGCCAAGGAATAACAGACGAGCCTGAAGTTATTGAAGGAGAAGAGGAAGTTGCAGCGATTACATTAACAAATGAACGCTTTGAAGAGCTTCAGGCTCAAGAAGAATTCATTTTAACTGTTACAGAAAATGGTTTCGGAAAACGTAGCTCTGCTTACGAGTATCGCACAACGAAACGTGGCGGCGTTGGTTTTGATAGCATTGTTACAAGCGTTCGCAATGGTGGTGTGATAGCAGCATTTCCTGTCAAAGAAAAAGATCAGATTATGCTGGTAACAACAAGCGGTCAATTGATACGCTGCCCAATAGTTGATGTGCGTATTACAGGCCGCCGTACTCAGGGCGTGATCATTTTCAGAATTGATAATGATGAAAAAGTTGTCTCTGTTAGCAAAGTGGAAGAAGATGAAGAAGAGATACCAGCACAAGGCGATTAATTAAATTTAATAATCGCCTAAGCAATCTCTCTTTTCCAAATAATGATATCTTTGCTAAAGTATCAAAAAAGGAGCCGGTTTAGGATATGTCTTCAACAGCTAAACAAGATATGAGCATAGATGAGATTTTAGCATCTATACGCAGTTACGTTGCAGAAGGACAGAGTCTTCCAAAAGAAACAACAGAAGACAAAGAAGATCTTCCTAACGCCCGAGTTATTCAGTTGACAGAAGAAGTGATTCCTATCCAAACTATTGATGTTCAGATGAGCTCCTCAAAAGTTTCTCCAGTGCTTCTTACAGAAAAAGAAATAGAAGTGAAACAGGAATCATTTGAAAATCCATTTAATCGCTTGCAAAGTGAAATTAAAGCATCTACTCCGGCTCCTGGGAATCTTTCTGTTGATGATCTTTTAAATCAACTAGCGACTCCATTGATTAAAAATTGGATAGACCAGAATTTAAAAAAAATTGTTGAAACAATAGTGGAAAAAGAAATAGAACGGATACGTCGCGGTTAAATCTTAAACGATAACTTTACAGTTATTTTCACATTCGGAACGTAGCGCAGCCTGGTAGCGCACTATTCTGGGGGGATAGGGGTCGTGGGTTCGAATCCCGCCGTTCCGACCATTTTGCTGGAGAAATTATGTTTGCGCCCTCGTTTATAAGTACCGAATTACATCACTTATGGAACCATTTCGAAAGATGGTATCGATTAGATGAGGAAAGCGCAGTTGAATTTCTCTTAAATCAGCCAGTTTCAAATTGCCATGATTTAGCTTCCCAGAAAGCGCAAGGGATTATACATCAATTAAGAAATGCAAAATCAAGTCCCTTACGTATCGAAAATTTGTTGCAAACATATCGCTTAAGTACCCAAGAAGGTTTAGCATTGATGTGTATGTCAGAAGCGTTTCTGCGAATACCCGACAACTCCACAAAAAGCAAATTAGTAAGAGATAAACTCAATCTTGCATCTTGGAAAAATACAGATGAAGCAAATTGGGTAGAAAAGCTTGCAAATTTTAGCCTTGCGCAGACAAGTAAATTTTTATCGCTAGGATCTTCTAATTCCTTTTTAAGTCATATTCCAGGTTTAGTTCGAAGATTTGGTGAACCCCTTATTCGCCAAATCATGGCAAAGATTATTCATATTATGGGAAATCAATTTGTTGTCGCAGAAACAATAGAGGAAGCAAGTGCAAAAAAAGGAAAAAACCTTTATTCCTTTGATATGTTGGGGGAGTCAGCAAAAACCCATGAAGATGCACAGCGTTATTTTTCTGCGTATTTAAATGCCATTGAAATACTTAAAGGTCAACCAGGCGATATTACAGAAAAATCAAGTATTTCCATTAAATTATCGGCACTTCATCCCCGTTATGAGTTATTTAAAAGAGAAAAAGTTAAGTCAGAGCTTGGAAAGACCTTGCTGGAATTATGCCAAGCTGCGAAAGCAGCCGAAATTATGCTGACTGTGGATGCTGAAGAAACAGAAAGACTAGAACTATCATTGGAAATTATTCACGATGTATTTACACACGCTTCATTAAAAGGATGGGGCGGTTTTGGTTTGGCGGTGCAAGCATATCAAAAACGTGCTCATGTTGTTATTGATTGGCTTATAGCGTTAGCAAAAGCAACAAATGAACATATGCATATCCGACTTGTAAAAGGGGCATACTGGGACAGCGAAATAAAATGGTGCCAAGAACGTGGATTAAGTAATTATCCAGTTTTCACACAAAAAGTTCACACTGACCTTTCCTATGCAGTATGCGCTGAAAAAATCTTAAGCGCTTCTTCTCTAATTTATGGACAATTCGCTACGCATAACGCTTACACCGCATCATTTATCGTGGAGATGGCAGCAAAGAAATCTGCAGTGAATTTTGAATTGCAACGTTTGCATGGAATGGGTGATTCGTTATACGAACATATCCCAGCTCGCCATCGTATTTATGGTCCGGTGGGTGTTTACAAAGATCTATTAGCCTATTTAGTGCGAAGACTATTAGAGAATGGCGCTAACAGCAGTTTTGTTCATCAAATCCATGATGCCTCAATTCCTATCGCAGCACTTACAAAAAATATTCGAACACACTGCCAAGAAACCAAAGGAAAATTACATCCAAACATTAATCTTCCTGAAGCAATGTATGGGACCTATCGGCGTAATTCTAAGGGCTCTGATGTATCGTCTTACAATTTTTTACAACATACGCGCAAATTATTAAGTGATTTTTCTTTAGAGGACGTTTCTATTTTATCGGGTGAAGATTTGGAAAAATTATTAGGCCATGCACATCAGGCCCAAAGTACTTGGGAAAAGTATGGAGTTAAAAAACGAGCGGACATTATTGAGAAATTAGGTGACTTCCTAGATCATCATCGTGATGAATTACTGCAACTCCTCTGTGCTGAAGCTAAAAAAACCATTAACGATTGTATAGCAGAGATTAGAGAAGCTATCGATTTTTGCTACTATTATGCTCAGCAAGCTCGTTCTCTTTTAGAATTTCCAGTGCAATTACCTGGTCCGACAGGTGAGCTGAATAATTTATCATATCACGCGCGTGGTGTTTTTGTGTGTATTGCGCCTTGGAATTTTCCGTTGGCTATTTTTCTAGGACAGGCTGTAGCTGCATTAGTAACTGGAAATACAGTACTTGTTAAACCATCTCATCAAACACCAAGAATAGGCCAACTTGCAGTGAAACTAGCTTGTAAAGCGGGTGTTCCAAAAGATGTTTTTCAATTTATTCATTGCAAGGGTCTAGATGTTTCTAAATACCTCTTGACGGATGAACGTGTAAAAGGCGTTGTTTTTACAGGAGCTACGGACACTGCGATGCAAATCAATAAGGTGCTGGCAAGTCGAAAGGGTCCTATTATACCGTTCATTGCAGAAACGGGCGGAATGAATGCCATGATTGTCGATTCATCCGCTTTGCATGAACAAGTAGTAACGGATGTCATTATCTCTGCTTTCCAAAGCGCTGGACAACGTTGTTCTGCTCTTCGTATTCTCTGCGTTCAAGAAGAAGTGGCAGATAATTTATTGCATATGCTAAGTGATGCGATGAAAGAAATCGAGGTTGGATTACCTAATCAGTTAAGCACAGATGTTGGACCTCTTATTGATAATCCGGCAAAAAAAAGTTTGGACAATCATGTATCTTATTTAGAAGAACTTGAAAGTAAGGGTTTGGCTAAAAAGATATACGCTTGCATTGCCCCAAAAGGTGATTGTTTTTTTGCGCCAGCCTTGTGGGAAATTCGAAATATTAATTTATTAAAAGAAGAAGTATTTGGTCCTATAGTGCATGTCGTGCGCTTTAAAGAAAGTGATCTCGATGAAGTCTTTATTCAATTAAATAAAACAGGATATGGGCTCACTATGGGCATTCATAGTCGCTTAGAATCAACCATAGCGACAGCTGAACGTCTTGCAAAGGTTGGAAATCTTTACGTGAATCGTAATATGATAGGTGCAGTGGTGGGCGTGCAACCCTTTGGTGGGGAAGGATTATCAGGTACAGGTCCTAAAGCTGGTGGTCCAAATTACTTGCTTCGTTTTGTGCATGAGAGAACTTTCACACAAAACCTCACCGCGTGGGGAGGCAATATAACTTTATTAAGTAATATATAGGGTCAATATGAATTTTTTTGGGCGAGCTCGTTCTTTTATTTTTGATGTATTTTTTTATATTTTTTCAACTTTTGTATTCATATCTTTGTGGGTGCCGATAATCGTTTCGCCAAGAGCTTTTTGTGCTTTTTTTTATAAGGTATGGACACATATAGTACTATTTGTTTTAAAAAGCTGTGTCGGTCTTGATTATAAGATCATCGGAAAAGAAAAATTAGATAAAGCTCTAAAAAATGGTCCGGTAATTTTGGCATGTAAGCACCAGTCCGCCTGGGAAACATTAATTTTTTCTACTCTGGTTGATAGATTTGTGATTGTTCTTAAAAAAGACCTTTTATATATCCCTGCATATCGAAACTATCTGCTGAAACTTAACAGCATCGTAATAGATAGATCTAGTGGCATTAAATCGCTGAAGTCTCTTTTAAAACAGGGGAAAGATGCTATCAATAAGAATTTCTCAATTCTTATTTTCCCAGAAGGTAGACGTGGTGTGCATGGAGAAAAAGGGGAATATCAACCAGGAATTGGTGTTTTATACCAGGAGCTAAAAGTACCTGTGGTCCCCATAGCTCTCAATTCAGGTAAGTTTTGGGCCAGACGGTCAAATTTCAAAAAACCAGGCTGTATTACGCTTCAATTTTTAGATGCAATTCCAGAATGTTTGCCAAGAGGTGAATTCATGCATTTACTGCAAGAACGCATAGAAACAGCATGCGAAAAACTATAGTTACTATTTAAAGTGTTTCTATAGATGTTTTTCCAATGCCATAGTATTTAAAGGCAGTCATATCCTCAGGGCGATAAATATTTCTGAAATCCATAAATAGCGGGGTAGTTTTTGTATTCATAAGTTTATGAATTTTCTCAACATCGAGCGCTCTAAATTCATTCCACTCGGTTAATATGACAACACATCCAGCATCTTTAACAGCATCATATGCAGACTTTTCAAATTGTGTTTTTTTCAGTTCTGGTTCGTAATCTAAGGCATGTTGCAGGCGTTCACTACCCAAATAGTAAAGAGGATTATAAATAGATACGGCAATATTATTCTTGAGAATTTGAGGAATGATGGCGATGCTTGGTGCCTCTCTTAAATCATCGGTATTTGGCTTAAAAGTCAGTCCTAAAATAGCTACTTTTTTATTTGTTACACTTTTCATTGCTTGAATGATTTTTTCAGCCATATCAAGTTTACGTTGATCATTATATTGAATAACACCATCAATCAACGAACATTTTACATTATAGCTCGCCGCAATTTGACTGAGGGCTAGTGTATCTTTTGGAAAACAAGAGCCACCATAACCAGGGCCGGCGTGCAGGAATTTTCCACCTATTCTCTTATCGAGGCCTATTCCCTTCGCTAATACCTGAACATCCGCATTAGTTTTTTCGCACAGATCAGCCATCTGATTAATGAAAGAAATTTTCATTGCTAGAAATCCATTAGCTGCGTATTTAATTAGCTCAGCTGTTTGAGGTGTTGTGAACACAATAGGTGTTTCAATCAGATATAAAGGCCTATAAAGTTTCTGTAAGATCTTTTGTGCCTTTTCACTATTAGTACCAATGACAATACGATCAGGGCGCATAAAATCATTAATCGCAGAGCCCTCTCGTAAGAACTCAGGATTTGAAGCAACGTCAAAAGAGGTTCCTTCAATGAAATCTGGTCTAGTATTTTGTATGATTTCAGCAACTTTACGCGATGTTCCTACAGGAACAGTGGATTTATTAACGATGACGGCGTATCCATCTAAAGCTTGAGCGATTTCCCTTGCAGATTCATACACGTATGTTAAATCAGCATGACCGTCACCACGCCTTGTAGGAGTGCCTACAGCAATCATGACAACATCAGACCCCTCGATAGAAGACTTTAAATCTGTTGTGAATTTTAATCGTTTAGCTTTAACACCTTGATTAACTAATGAATCAAGACCTGGTTCATAAATGGGTATTTTCCCCTCATTAAGATTATCTATTTTGAGGCGATCCTTATCAACGCAGATGACTTCAAAGCCAAATTCAGCAAAGCAAGCTCCGCTTACTAGACCAACGTATCCTGCTCCAACAACTGTTATTTTCATTATTTATCCATTATTTGTTTTAGCAAATCAGCTATTAAGCCAAAACACATAATAACTAAGCACGTTAATAATCCACCTATGCCTAATAAAAATCCACTTCTGAGACCAAGAAGTGCTGACGCCAAAAATCCTAAAATAGAACACAGGAAGCAAAAAATTGCAAATAATAGGAATATCTTTAGAGGGTTGTAATACGTAATAGCTTGAACAATATATTGCATCGTTCTCAAAGAATCAGCAAAAAGCTTTACCTTTGTTTTACCTTCTCTCGCATGATAAGGGATCTCAGTGTACTTAACAGTTTTTCCTGTCATCATGTACGCTAGAGTTATAGAAGTCGTGAAGCTAAATGTTTCACAAAGATGTTTAAAATATTTTTTTGCTGTTTGCTTTGAAAAAACCCTAAATCCAGAGTTGATGTCTGGAATTGATCTTCCTGCCGTAAATTCAACCAAAAATCTCAGTATTTTTCTTAAAGGAGATTTAAGTATGGACTCTTTGTAAAACTTTCCTGTTCTTGCTCCCACTACCATATCAAAACCCTTCTTATAAAGATCAAGTAAATCACCAATCTTTTCAAAGGGGTATGTTAAGTCGCAATCAATAATCACTATAGTGTCATGTGTTGCTGCATCAATTCCATCTTTTAATGATCTGCCGTATCCTAAATTATGCGGATGGCGCACAACTTTTATAGGGTCTTTGTCGTATTTCTTTAAACGTTCAAAAGTTTTATCTTCTGAACCATCATCTACGATGACAAGCTCCCATTTTTTAAGCTTAAGTTCTCCAAGTGTTTTTTTTATGTATTCAACAGTTGGCTCAATTGCATCTTCTTCATTGTAAGCCGGAATAACAATACTAAACATAATTTTCCCTTAGAGCGTCTGCTTTTCAAAAAACGTATTCATCCATGAACTTAGGCAGAATAAACCAAAGAGCTTATAGCTGCAATCAGTTCTTTTGTCACGATGGTTTTTCCACAATTTTTCCAATGCCCTTTTATCAAACCACTCATTCATGTGAGGATTTTCTAATACTTCTTCTATAGCATCGTTGGTTAACCACTTAGACACAGGAGAGCTAAATCCTTCTTTTTTTCCAAAAAGTATGGAGCGGGGGAGGTCCTTCTCTAAGCTTTTCTTTAATAGGTATTTTGTACGCATAGCGCGTATTTTATATTTTGTCGGTAATCTGATAATCCATTCGGCTAGCTTGTGATTTAAAAATGGCGCTCTTACTTCTAAAGAATGCATCATACTAACGCGGTCGACTTTTACTAAGATGTCATCAACCATCCACGTTTTTAAATCAACATAAAAATGTTGCTCTAACATATCGCAGTTTTTTACATCTTGATAAAATCTATCGAAAGTTTCGAAAGGATTATGATGCAACACTTTATCTTTATAACGATCGTGTAAAATAGATTGTTTTTCGGAATCAGAAAAAATAGTTCTCCAACTGTAATGCGCATGTTGTGGTGATAGACAAAGTCCTTTGGTAAATTGTTTCAATTTGTAATCGAATGAGACCTTATTATAATTTACAGGGATATGATCAACTGCTGTTGATAGCATATTCTTAAAGGGTAAGTATTTAAAAAATTGATGCAATATATCAGCACGATATGTCTCATATCCACCAAAGAGTTCATCTCCTCCATCGCCTGATAGGCAAACTGTTGCGCTTTTTCTAGCAAGTTTTGCAAGAGTATACATAGGAATCATAGAGGTGTCTGCGAAAGGTTCATCTAAATTTTCCGCAATTCTTTTTACACATGTTATGTTTTCTGGATCTACAACTTCCCATATATGCTTAAGTTGCATATGTTCTGCGACGAATTTTGCTTTATCCAATTCGTTATAAGATGCTTCAGTAAATCCTATGGTAAAAGCTTGCAAATACTCATTAATGGATGCATTTTTTACAGCCGTCGCGATAGCAGATGAATCTATCCCTCCGCTTAAAAAAATTCCTAACGGTACATCTGAAAGAGAACAATCTTTAACGGTATCTGTGAAAAGCGTATTAAACTGCTCGATTAAATCGCTTTCAGAAATCTCCCATTTAGGGGCATAAAAGGAATCAGCCAAAGACCAGTAGGCTTTTGTGATTGTTTCTTGATTATTCCTCAAAACCATATAATGTGCGGGAGCTAGTTTATGTATACCTTCAACAATGCTTTGCTCCGTCAAAATATAATTAAGCGATAAAAATTGAGAGATGGCTTTAGGATTTAATGATTTTGGGCATTTCGGATGATGTAGTAAGGCTTTTAATTCAGAAGCAAAAACAACGCCTCCATTAGGCAAATTAAAATAATATAAAGGCTTTTCACCGAAACGATCTCTTACTAAGTACAGCTCCTTTAAAGCATTATCCCATAAAGCAAACGCAAACATTCCTTCGATATGCGATAAAGCTTCTACACCCCAATGATTCCATGCAGCTAAAATAACCTCAGTATCACCATGTGTTTTGAATTGATATCCATGTTGAGAAAGATGTTGTTGAAGCTTCTTAAAATTATATATTTCCCCATTAAAAACAATAACATATCTACCTGACGCATCATGCATCGGTTGATTTGCTATGGAAGATGTATCCTGTATAGATAAACGTTGATGGCCAAGAGAAATAAAGTCAGTATTCCACTCGCCATAAGCATCCGGACCTCTATGGCTCATGGAGCTTGTGATTTTTTTTAAAAGGCCCGCACTATTTTCATTATTCCATGCCAGAACACCAGCTATTGCGCACATAATTTCTCATTTTGCTTTAGCAAATATGGCCATAATTTTGATAAGAAAATAATAAGCATCCCAAAAAATAAAGCATTCGTTGTATAAACATAGCGCGTTAATGGAGGCTCAAATAAACAAACAAGAGAAGAGTTTCCTAAATGCATAATGATTGAGGTTAAAGTGCACGTATAAAGAGGATTTAACTTTTTGCTTTTAAACGCAGCAATGATACAAGAAAGACTCAAAAGAAACATGAAAAAGAAACACGAATATCCGCCCACGCCTCTTATGGTGTCCTTAATATAATAAATCGCTGTGGGTATGAAGTTTTTTTGAATTAATTGCAGACCCATATCAAGAGCATTTTTATCAATAATTTGTTGCGCTTGAAAAGGGCTAAGTTGCTTTGAAAGAGTTTTTTCCAAAATCTCTTTGGCCCAGACTTTGCTCCAAATTTTTGAAGAGATTTTATGATACATCGTATTGTATAAATATTCGTAGGCATAAAGTTCTTTTGCAGGCTGATCAGGATCAATTATTTTATTTCTTTTTAGTTCTTCTGTTACTTCAGATATGAATTTTTTTTGCAAGGGCTCATCAATGCTTTTCAAAGCACTACTTGATGCAACAAACAAAGGGCGCATTAAGAATTGAGTTCCAACAAAAGGTGTGCCTGCAAAATGTCCATGATATGCGAGGTGATATCCTCGTTCTGCTGTAAAAAAAATGCACAAAGATAAAAGAGTTTTTAGTAAACACTGTGTCGGAAAGTATGTATTTTTTTCAAAAATCAATACATAAAATCCATAGATAAAGGACACGACGTAGAAAAATACGAACTGTTGTCTTGTGAAACAAAGTATAAAAAGCGGCACGCTGAACATAGTTAAGTCACTCCCTTTTTTATAAAAGCATGCTTTAAAAAAGAAACATGTGGTTAATAAAAATAAAGGGTAGGCAACACTTTCACTTAATATATCCCAAGCTGTTGAATGAGATAGAATTGGAAATATGAAAATCGAAATTATTATGATAAATACAAAAAAGGATAATTTAAAATATGTGCGCAAAAATGCTGACAAATAATAGATTGAGCCTAAAGAAAATAGTGTTTGAAAAAGGGCAAGATATTTAAAAGCTTGTTCTTTAAAAATAAACTTAAAGAACCCTATAATCATTGGGTACATGCCAATTCGCAGAATGGAATTGCTTTCGTAGGATCCGCTATCAGGTAAGAAGTTAGGTCCTTTTGTAAAGCTAAGAGCTAAAATAGAAAGAAAAATAAAAGAAACAACTACACTTTCTGTAGTTTTAAAAATCTTACCCACACTTAATAGCCTAAACAATTGTATGGCACATTATTGTCCGTTTTGCCTAAAACATCAATAGTAGGATATTTAAGAATTATAACCTCTGAAATTGCCTAATGACGAAATCTAAAAGCAGCAAATGCTGGCTGGAGTCAGCCGCAACTGAGATATTCTTTTTAATTTGATCATAAAGCCCATGATACATATCGATGCTCTCCTTAGACCAATTGTTCAGGCACAGTTTTGTGATTGCTTGAATGAGATCATGCTGCAATAACAGCCAAGATGAATTTTGCCACGAAGAGCTTGGGCAAATAGTAGTTGCCCATTCCCAAATATAATCCAGGTCTAATTTCTTATACATTGCATTTACATGTTGGATATCAATATTTTTTTGATGTCCAACTTGATACGCAAATAAAATAGAAAATGGCACTAGAGATTCAGGAACATCTTTCAACTGTGCCGAAAAAATATGTTGAGGTGATGACAATCGAATCATTACGCATTGAGCAATATTTTGCGTGATACTTTTTAAGGCTTGTAAAGTTTTTATCTGATCATGTTCAAGCGCTTTGTAATTCAAGAGTTGTTCATAAAAATTTGTTTGCTCTAAAACTTCCACAAATGCCCTTACCACATCCAATGCATTAACATGGAACGCTTCAGCCATTTGCCCAACAAAGCAGGGGCCCATTGTGTTAATAATAAGATTTGCAAGAACGGTTGCGGTAATTTCTACTTTTAATGGATCCAATTTTAAATAATCACTGTATTCTTTTTGGAAGCGCTTTGGGAAATATTCTGTATAAAAAACTTCTCCAAAACAGGCTGTGTTTTGTAATGCATGCAGCATATCTTGATAAAGATGAATTTTAGAATAAGCAAGCAAAACAGCAAGCTCTGGGCGTGTAAATCCTTGCTGTTGGCTTTTTCGTTTTAAGAGATCTTCTTCTGAAGGAATATTTTCTACATTTCTTTTCAGTGGTAAATCATGATGATCTTCTAGATTTCTTACCAAGTTTATATAAGCATTTGCATCGGTATTCGACTCTTGTTGCATTCTGGTGAGAGCCAATGTTTGTGACCAATTATCATTAAGCACTAGTTCACTCACTTCATCAGCTAAGCTCGCTAATAGTTCATCGCGCTTTTTTGTATCGATAATGGTATTTTGTAATAAAATCTGACACATGATTTTTAAGTTTACTTCATGATCAGAACAATCAACTCCAGCAGAATTATCTATTGCATCCGTATTAATGCGTCCACCATTTAAAGCATATTCAATGCGCCCTAATTGAGTAACTCCAAGGTTTGCACCTTCCCCAATAACTTTTGCGTTAATCATGCGTGCATCAACACGAATAGCATCATTGTCCTTGTCAGAGACTGCTATATGTCCCTCATTTTGGGATTTAATAAAAGTTCCAATGCCGCCAAAAAATAATAAATCGACAGATGCTTGTAATAGCTTGGTAATTAAATCATCTGGTGAAAGTTCAGCCTCTTTTATTTCGAGTAGCTTTGCGACTTCCGAAGTGATTTTAATAGATTTTTCTGACCGGTTGTATACTCCGCCGCCCTTTGATATTTTTGATAAATCATAAGAGCCCCAATCACCTAATTCATTAAATAGACGCTTTCTTTCTAGATAACTTGATTCTGGATCCGGGTGTGGATCTAGAAAAATATGCTTATGGTTAAAAGCCCCAATCAGACAAATTTTTGTTGATTGAAGCATGCCATTTCCAAACACATCGCCCGCCATATCGCCAACACCAACTGTTGTAATAGCAGTTGTTTGGCAATCTATTCCCATATCCCAGAAATGGCGGCGTACAGCTATCCAGGCACCTCTTGCGGTAATTCCTAATTTCTTGTGATCGTAGCCTTTTGATCCTCCAGATGCGAATGCATCTCCAAGCCAGAAATTTTTCTTTTCAGCAATTTCATTGGCAATATCCGAAAAAGTTGCTGTTCCCTTGTCAGCCGCAACAACCAAATATTGGTCGTCACTGTCGTAGCGCACAAGATTTTTTGGGGGTTTAATTTCACTCTCCACGAGATTATCAGTAAGCGTCAAGAGTTGCTCTATAAATGATTTATAGGCATTAATAACTGCTAACTTTAGATCTTGAGATGTGTATCCCGATTCTTGGAGGGCATTATAATTTTTTACAACGAATCCACCTTTTGACCCAAGAGGAACAATGACTGAATTTTTTACCATTTGGGCTTTCATAAGCCCTAAAACTTCAGACCTAAAGTCTTCAGGTCTATCTGACCAACGAATTCCACCACGAGCAATCTTTCCACCTCTTAAGTGGCAACCTTCCACAGTTGTCGAGTAAACAAAAATTTCAAAGAGTGGCGATGGACTAGGAATATCTATGATTTGAGAAGAATTTACCTTAAAGCTTACACACGGATAGGGATTAAAATCTCCTGACTGATAAGCATTGGTTCGCAGAGTTGCACTGATAACATTATGAAATCTTCGCATAATGCGATCATGATCGAGACGACTAATTGAAGAAAATGATTCAATGATTTCAGTGTTAAGATTTTTAGCTTTAGTCAACGAATCTTTTTCTTTTGAAGAATCTAATGCAAATAAACAATCAAAATATTTTATCAAAAGCTGAGTAAATAGCAGGGTATGTGCTCAAACAATCCGCTAGAGATTTTTGTGAATAATTAAATCCTAATTGTTTTAAAAAGCGACCATATGCTCTGAGGATAATAATTTCTTTAAAATTGAGATCACAATTTATTGTTAAACCATTGAATGGATCAACTTCTATTAATCCAACCCAAGCAGCTTTTAGTCCTTCTACTAACTTTTCTAAAGTAGCTGAAGATAATTTTAGATTACTTAAATTCGAGATATCGTAATAATGCAGCCATACTCGTTGCCCATTAATGTCTGCAAAAAAAGTCTGCTCTGCTTGTATATTAAGTTGAAAGTTTGTAAATACCGGAATAATTTGCCCTAGAGTAATGGGCTCATTTTTTTGAAATGCTCTGATTATTTCTCGCCCATTACGTTGTATCGCTTCAAAATAAATAGATTCGTCTTTTTGTAGCCATTGAAGGAGAGTTGATGTATCTTCAGCGGCAATTTCAGGTGTGTGAACTTTTGGATATATGTCAGAAAATATAGCAGAAGATGTAATCAATTTCTTCTTGCTAAATAATGTGTATTTTTCTCTCCATGTCTGGGAAGCCATCCATATTTTTTCTTCTAATGCCTCGATATCAATTTTTATTTTTGTCTCGGGACTAAAATTAAACATAAAAATTAAACGAGCAAAGGGTGTTTCCCCAACTTGACCATGCGTTGATGTAAGAGTTACTCCAATCTCTCTTGCAATAAATTTACCAAGTTCGGCGCGTAATTTCTCGCTGTAGCGATGTTTAGGCATATAAAGGAGAAGAGATAAAGAATTACTAACATTATCAACGCGCACAGAAATGGCATTGCGATCATACATATTAAGAATACGCTCAATAAGCTCTGACAATTGTTCTTCTGATAAATAGTAAAATTCATCTAAGGGAATGCTATCAATAATATTTTTGAGCATTTTTTCATCGTAAGAAGTAGCAGCAAATCCAAACGTACGACATACATTAAGGGCTTTATCTTTTAGCCAAGGGATATCTAGGGGGGATGTCTTATAGAAATTAGAGGTAAATAAACCAATAATTTGAACAATTCCTTTAATTTTTCCATTTTTATCAATATCCAAAGCAATGATAGAATCGATACGAGAGTTTCGATAAATTTCAGACCGTGGTTGCTCTTTTTTTATGTGCATTAAATGTTGCTGAAAGAGTTGCTCAAAAGGCTTGCCTAATTCTAAAGAAAAATCTTTTGATTCTAGAATATCTTCCATCTTAAATAACCCATATCCGTGGGTTACTTGATTATCAAAATTAATATTTTTATTAGAAGAATCATTAGCTTGATAACGGCGCAATCCTAAAAAGACGAAATGCTCCTTTTTTAACCACTGCAGGAATGCGCCGGCCTGCTTTATATCCTTTTTATCTTGTTCCAAAAAGCTGTTGGATATATCGTCTACCCATTTTTGCATGGGGGAAAAATCATTGACCACGTGTGTTAATTTTTTATAAAGATCCTGCAAAGATTTTTCGTAATTCTTTGGAATCTCTAACGAGCTTGGCAACACGGCAACGATAAGTGATTCTGGATTTGTTCCCCCAACACAGCTGAATATGCCAGCGTTTGAGCGTTGTGGAGAAAATATAGGGTGAATAAGTTCATCGATAGGTAGTCGTTGTGCTGTCAGCCATACCTTCAAGCTGCGCATAATAAATCGCTGATGAATGCTATGAAAAATTAATAATTGCAGTTTTTCTTTTTCTAAAACATGATGTTTTAAATGAAAGACTCCAGGGGTGGGGGAAGTATTAAAAACTTCAAAAGCAAGAGTTGCAATTTCAGTGAGTATATCTTGAGAGATATTCTCAGCCAAATTTTTTAGATATCCTAAGCTTACATGTTTGTAGAAATTCTCAATAAATTCTTTTAGAACGGGATTTTTCTTATCGCTCTTTGAGTGAATTTGACGTATAAAATCTGATTTTTGAATTTCTTTGGAGGACATAAGATATCTAGCGCTTTTTCTAAATTATATAGATGATTTACAAATAAACCTACGGGTATATATAGGTTGAGATTTTAGCCAATTAAGCGTTTTTTGATCAATATCTACAGCTACCGCTGCTACAGAATGTTCCCAAACAAAACGATCCTTCCATTCATTGCCAAAATAGACATAATTTTTCTTCCCAAAAATTTTGTTTAGTAGATTTGCTTTGTTCCGACCAACTAAATTGCAGCCGATTGTGCTTCCAAAAGCTTTTTCGAAAATATTTAGGTGCGCAGAAACCATATCTGCAATTTTTTGATCTGATCCCGTAATAAGATAAATCGTTGCGCCTTGTTTTTTTAGATCATGTAGATACCTTAATATTTCTGGAAAAAATGATATTTTTTCAGGACTAAAAGAAATGAATTTTAAAAGATTATGTTTTAAATAGGTTCTATCTTGGTACCACCAAAAAAGCATCTGGAAAATACGATAAGGATAGCACTTCAAAAAATCACTCATACACATCCATAAACAATCTCCATCCCATAAGGTGCCATCAAGATCAACACAAATTGGAAATTTAGCAAAATCTTGCTCTGAAATATGGTGCATAGTGCTTCACTGAGTATAGGGATTCTTTATACCCTTGATAATAAATCTTATAGGTACGCCAGGTAAGTTAAAATCGTCTCGCAGCCCATTACTTAAGTATCTTATATAAGAGGCAGGCAGCTCATCAGCTTTTGTGCAAAATAAGGCAAAAGTTGGAGGGCGAGATTTGATTTGCGTCATGTATTTAATGCGGATGCGTCTGCCTGAAACAGCTGGTGTTGGATGTTTATCCAACATAAATGGAAGCCAATCATTAAGTTTGGCGGTTGGAATACGCAGATTCCATAAAGCATTAAGAGCTAAAACTTCATCAAGTAATCGATTAAGATTCGTATTATTTAAGGCAGAAATTGCTACCATTGGTACATCGCGTACCTGTGCAAGTTGGTAGTTTAATTGATTGCGGATGTGTTCCATCAGTTGCGGTAAATGGCTGATTTTATCAACTTTGTTAAGCGCTAGAACTAATCCTCTTCCTTCTTCTACAATTTGTTGAGCAATCGCTAAATCTTGTTTTTCTAGCTGTTCGTCCAGAGGAATGGTTGCATCAATTACTAAAACAACAATTTCTGCAAACTGTAATGTTCTATTCGCGCTTTGCACTGCTAATTGTTCAACAGTATCTTGAACTTTTGCTTTTCGTCTAATACCGGCGGTATCAATTAATTCAAACTTTTGACCATTATATTCCCAAGCAAGGCTTACTGAATCACGCGTAACGCCAGGCATATCAGCTGTTAATAGACGCTCCTCTCCAAACAATGCATTTACCAAAGTAGATTTACCAACATTAGGTCGCCCCATAATAGCTAATTTTAGAGCTTTACCCGTTGCAGAATTTTCTTCTTCACTTAAATGAGGGAAAATAGCCTCATATAACGCGTCAAATCCAATATTATGCTCAGCAGAAATATTAATAACTGTTTGAAAGCCTAACGAGAAAACATCATATTCCGTTGTCTGTGAAGCTTTTTTGCTATCGCATTTGTTGATGAGGACAATCACTGGTTTATTTTGCTTGTGCAAAAGTTTTGCAATTTGCTCATCAAATGCAGTAATGCCAGCAATTCCATCAATAACAAAGGCAACCATTTGAGCTTCTTCTATGGCGGTTTCGCTTTGTTGCTGCATTTGCTTAGCAAGCTCGGGATACATTACAGAAGTCTCTGGATCAGCTAAGCCAGGTGTATCCAATAAGCTAAAAGGCATATCGCCATAGTAAGCTTTTGCTTCTTGAAAGTCTCTTGTGACGCCAGGTCGCTCATGAACAATAGCAAGCTTTTTACCGATTAAACGGTTGAAAATACTCGATTTTCCGACGTTAGGCCTACCAATTAATGCAAGTGTGAACATCCTAGCGCCAAGCTTGCAATACGCCTGAGTCGGTTAAAGTGAAAATGGTTTTATCTGCTGCGATTGGAGACAATTGACAGCCCGCTTCTAATTTAACGGTTGTATCAATGCTGCCATCTTGCACGCTCAGAAAGGCCATTTGTTCATTAGTGCTAACAATCACCAGTTGATCATTTACAACAATAGGACCAGCCCATGTGATAACTTCATCACTTTCACGCTTTCTTGGTAATAATGTAGCCCATCGAACTTGTCCTGTGGATTTTAGGATGCAAACTAAATCATCGTTGGTCGTAATGACAAAAAGGAAATCTCCGCATAATGCGGGTGTGCGTAATGTACCAATTTCTTTTGCCCATATTTTCTTGCCTGTTGTCAGCTCATAGGCAGCGATACGGCCACCATGGCTTGCAATATAAACAACATTATTTTCAATAATTGGTCTAGCTCTAATATGCGCAATGCTTGAAACGGTATCAATTCTTAAGGACGGAGTCATGGTATCAGACCATAGCAAATGACCACTTTCAGGGCTTAAGCAATAAATTTCTCCAGAAGTTAAGGCAACAACCACGGCTTGTGGACAAGCAGCGGGAGCGCTACCCCCAAGAAGCGAATTTGGCTCAACAATGCCGGCATAATCCCATAACTCGTCACCAGTCTTAGCTTCTAAAGCATAAATCTCATTGTTTACAGTTACAATATAAGTGCGTCCCCCAAAAACTGTCGGTGCAGCACGTATTGGTGTTTCTAAGTTCTTGATCCAAACACGTTTTCCTGAATGTGCTTCAACACACCATACTTCCCCGAATGAAGTTGTTATATATAAAACATCATCTTCAGCTGCAAATCCGCCACCCATGGTGTTACTGTGACCTTCTTCTGGTGAGGTCTCTATCTCCCAAACAAGAGTTCCATCGCTAACTTTTCTCGCTTCCACATGTCCTTGAATATCCATTGAATAGACAAGTTCTTTATGAACAATAGGGTGCGTGATAAGCCGATGATGCGTATCAGATCCTTCGCCAATATTATGTTCCCAAACGGTTTTTACATCTTTATTTACAAGCACTGGTGGTACGAGATGGCTAGGATTTCCACCAACATGATTCCAATCTTTTACATGTTGCGCTGCAGGCAGCTGAACACGGATGTTTTTCAACGAGGGATCTGGCTTTAAGGCATTTCCTACAATGATGAAAGGCTCACGAGTTCCTTTTAATTTCTCTTTTGTTTCGCTGCAACCAATTAAAGTCAACAGCCCAATTAAACACCATTTAATATGTTTCATTGATGATCCTTTGAGGCTTGATCAATCAATTGACTTGCAAGGTTTTGAGCTATTATCTGCGCTCTTAAGCGTAAATCTTTAGGTGATTTTTCGTCCTGTGCTATCGCAACAAAAATTTCCGAAGCTTTTTCATAATTCTTTTGTTTCAGCTCAATCATACCTTTTAACTCGAGCGCTAAATGACGATAAGGTGCTGCTTCTTTAGTGCATACATCAAGTAACTTAAGTAAAGACTGAAGTTCTTCAGAGCTAGTACTTTTATCTAAGCATAAACTAACATACTGAACAGTGGCTAACTCACGAAACATGTGTTCTACGCTAGAGTTTTCCATTAATTCTTTATAGACAGTCTCTGCTTTGCTTAAATCTTTATGGCCAGTTTCCATGCGGAGAATTGAAGCGACATTAAGCTTTGCGAGCGTCGAGTATGTACGATGAGAACTCTTTGAAATGCCTTCCATTGCAGACAGAGCATCACTCACATTTTTACTAAACATAAGAGTTTGTGCGTTTACAAACTGTTGAGAAATAATATCCCGTTGTTTAGCTTGGTAATGTTGCCAAAGATTAAAACTTAAAGACAATGCAACAATAACGCCAAATCCTACTGAAACTGATTTTCCATACTTTTTCCAAAGTTGTTCAAACTTTTCTTGGCGAAGGTCACTTTCCACTTCTTGTATGAACTGATCGAAATTATTTGACATAAAAAATTCATTAGGCCTTAAAATTTACTCATAATTGCACTATATACTGTATTGAGAGAACAGCAAATAAAGAAATGATGACCGTCTTACCAATTTTAGTAGCTCCGAATCCATTGCTTCGTAAGAAAGCTCTTCCTGTGCAGGAAGTAGATAGTCAGATACAAAGATTACTAGAAGACCTGGAAGAAACAATGATTCCAGAAGATGGAATAGGTCTTGCTGCTACTCAAGTCGGAATTCCAAAAAGAATACTGGTTATGAATGTTCCTGCCAATGTAACAGTCAATGGGGAACAAATAGAAGGCATGAATTCCAATCCAGACCTTTATCATATAATAAATCCTGAAATTGTGTGGGCAAGTGATACGTTAGTGGCATGCAACGAAGGTTGTTTGTCTGTGCCTGGACAGTATGCTCCAGTTATTCGCCCTGATTCAGTACGTGTCCGTTATTTAAATAAAGCAGGAAAATTTTGCGAAACCACATTTTTGAACTTACAGGCAGCCTGCGTTCAGCATGAGATAGATCATTTAGATGGGAAGTTATTCATCGATTATCTTTCTGCACTTAAACGTGATATGTTAATCCGCAAAGCACAGAAAGTTAGACGATAGCTTATAATTGGCGAGCAATTGATTCGATTTCAAAGCACTCAATAATGTCTCCATTGCGAATGTCATTGTAATTTTCAAAGGCCATACCGCATTCAAATGAATCTTTAACTTCTTTGACTTCATCCTTAAAGCGTTTAAGAGTTTTTAAGGTGCCTTCATGAATAACCACATTGTCACGTAATAATCGTACTTTTGCTCCACGTTTTACAACACCTTCTGTGACATAGCATCCTGCAACTTTTCCAACGCCGGTTATGTTAAACACATCTCGTATTTCGGCATTTCCAAGATATTTCTCGCGCAGAGTAGGTGCGAGAAGCCCGCTTAGCATGGTTCTTACGTCATCAATGACATCATAAATAATGGAATAGTACCGAATATCAACACCATCACGCTTTGCAAGATCTCTTGCTTGAGGATTGGCACGCACGTTAAATCCTACGATGATTCCTCCAGATGCACGCGCTAAAGTAACATCACTTTCATTGATTCCGCCAACGCCACCATGTAGGATTCGCGGTGCAACTTCCTCACCGCTTAATTTTTGCAAGCTAGAAGTGATTGCTTCTAATGAACCATGCACATCGGCTTTAATGACAATAGGAAATTCTTTTATATCTCCCGCTGCAATTTGATTCATAATAGACTCCATCGACGTTTTCACGCGAGCTTGTGCTATTTGATCTCTTCTACGATGCGCGCGAGATTCTGCAATTTCACGAGCATGTGCTTCGGTTTCGACTACTAAAAATTCTTGACCTGCGGTTGGCACACCATTAAATCCAAGTACTTCTACCGGAACAGAAGGGCCAGCTGATTTAATATGTTTTCCATGGTCATTTACCATTGCGCGTACTTTACCCCATTCTGAGCCAGCAACAACGATATCACCAACTTGCAATGTGCCATTTTGAATCAAAAGGGTTACTACCGTACCCCGACCACGATCAACCTTAGCTTCAACAACAGCCCCGTAAGCTTTACGGTTAGGGTTTGCTTTTGGTTCCAAGACTTCGGCTTGCAAAAGAATACTTTCTTCTAGTTTTTCAAGATTTAAAGATTGCTTTGCGGAAACTTCAACACTTAGAACATCTCCACCGAATTCTTCCAAAATAATGTCATGGTTAAGTAATTCATTGCGTACGCGACTTGGATTTGCTTCTGGCTTATCCATTTTATTAATAGCGACAACGATAGGAACTTTTGCAGCTTTTGCATGGCTTATTGCCTCAATAGTTTGCTCCATAATGCCGTCATCTGCTGCTACAACAAGCACGACGATATCGGTTACGTTAGCGCCTCGAGCACGCATTTCGCTGAAGGCAGCATGGCCTGGCGTATCAATAAAAGTGATTTTCTTGCCTGACGCCATTGTTACTTGATAGGCACCTATATGCTGGGTAATGCCTCCGGCTTCTCCAGAGACAATATCAGTTTTACGTAATGCATCGAGAAGAGAAGTTTTTCCGTGGTCTACGTGACCCATTACCGTCACAATAGGAGCGCGAGGGCTTAAATCGCTAGACACATCATCTGGTCCTTTTAATCCAATTTCAATATCTGAATCAGAAACTCTCTTTGGTGTATGACCAAATTCTGTACAAATTAACTCAGCCGTATCTGCATCAATAATTTGGTTGATGGTTACCAACATACCTAATTTCATGAGAGATTTTACAACATCGCCAGAGCGAACCGCCATACGGTTGGCAAGTTCTCCTACAGTAATTATTTCGGGAATAATGACTTCTCGTACAATCTTTTGCGCTTCCTGTTGATCGGTAGCATGTTGTTGGCGAATTTTCTTTTGGTTTAGGCGTCTCAAAGAAGCAACAGAACGTGAGCGTTGTTCGGTGTCGTCATCTAAAAGTCTAGCTTGGGTATTTCTATCAAGCCTTTTGGGCCCCTCAACCATAGTCTTTTTTACGGGGGATGGTACTTTTTTTACAACTTCAGCGCGATATACAACAGACTTTCTTTTGCTTGCTGCTGCGTCTTCATCGTCAACAAAATCATCCTTAATTTTGTGCGGATGCTTTGGTTCATGACGATGAGGTGAAGATTTTACAAGCTCTCCAGGAGTGGCTGGTAGGACAGGAGCCGGCGTCTCAACGCTTACAAGCTCAATTCGTGTTTGTTCTAAAACTTCTGACTCATCAGGAGTGTCATCATCTCTCTTTCGTGAGCGTTTTTCACCTTGCTTAGCCTGCTCCTCTAAGGCCGATTTAACAGCTTTTAGTCGAGCATCAAGCTCACCATGAGTTAGTCCGCGTAAAGTTTCTGGCATTTGGGGATCAGAAACAACTTGGTCCGATGCTTTTTCAGCTTGAGGATTAATCTTCTTTCTTTTGACTTCAACGTCTACAGTTTTAGTTCGTCCGTGTGTAAAACTCTGCTGTACCTGAGCTTCTGACGGGCGCTTAATATCTAGTCGCTTTCCAAGAGTAAGAGTCTTCTTCTTAACTGGCTCGCTATGTTGATCTGTTGCTTGAGCTTCTGCACTTTCTGCTTCTTGGCTCTTTTGCGACTCCTGTGACATAAAATCCTATTCTTTAGTTAAACCAGTGCTCACGCGCCTTCATAATAACAGCATTTGCTGCATCAATATCAATTATTCCAGCACCTATCGTCTCTTGTAGCTCATCACCTGCGAGCTCTGCAAGTTCTTCGCGGTTTTTTATACTTTTTTCCGCAAGCTTTACAAGCATTTGAGGGGTCAATCCAAGATCATACATATTTTTTTCGACGCCTAGCTCTTTACATTTCTCCAGCATTCTCTTGCTGAAATTTTCAAGATATGTTTTGCCTCGAGCTTGTAGCTCGTTTGCTGTGTCTTCATCAATTCCATCAATGCGTAAAAATTCATCGATATCGATAGTGGCAATTTCTTCAATAGTTTCAAACCCTTCAGAAATTAACAATTGAGCAAACATCTCATCAATATCAAGAGCTTCAATAAATAAGTTCATTTTGCTCTCGTTTTCTTGTGCTCGGCGACTAATATCATCATTTTCGGTGATGATATCAATTTTCCAGCCGGTCAATTGAGAAGCAAGACGGACATTTTGACCACGTCTGCCAATAGCTAGGCTTAATTGCTCTTCGGCGACAACAACATCTATACGATGTTGATCTTCATCAATAACAACTCTTGAAATTTCTGCTGGTGCCAAAGCATTTACAACGAATGTTGCAGGGTCATTTGTCCAGTTAATGATATCTACTTTTTCTCCTTGTAGCTCATTCACAATAACTTGTACTCGGCTACCACGCATACCAACGCATGACCCAATAGGGTCAAGATTAGGATCTGTAGTGTATACAGCCATTTTTGCACGACTACCCGGATCACGAGCAACGGATTTGATCTCAATAACATTATCGTAAATTTCAGGAACTTCTTGCTCAAAAAGCTTAGCCATGAATTTAGGGTGAGTTCTGGATAAAATGACCATTGGGCCGCGCGAATCTGGCTTTAAATCATGAATGATTGCTCGCACTCGATCGCCAACGCGATAAGATTCTCTTGGTATTAAATCATCTTTCTTTAAGATACCTTCGGCCTTGCCTAAATCAACAACAACATTCCCAAATTCAACTCGTTTAACTAGGGCGTTTACTACATCGCCAAGTCGATTCTTAAACTCTTCATATTGACGTGATCTTTCGGCATCACGAACCTTTTGAAATATAATCTGGCGAGCACTTTGAGCGGCAATTCTTCCAAACTCGAGAGGAGGAAGCTCTTCTTCAAGTACATCACCGATTTTAGCATCAGGATAATCTAATCTTGCTGTCTCAATAGTTACTTGATTAATAGGGTCTTCAATTTCTTCTGCAACTTCTAAACAGCGAATAATTTGTACATGACCTGTTTCACGATCAATGATGGCCCGAATATCATGGTCCATTCCATATTTTTGCTTTGCAGTTCGTTGCATTGCAAGTTCCATAGCTACAATGACTTCTTCTCGATCAATACCTTTTTCACGAGCAACTACGTCAGCTACTTGTATTAATTCATGCCTTGGGTGTTGAACTGTATCTTCCACAGGCTTTAATTTTCTACTTGCCATGGTATCCCTACGTTAATCTTTCTTTAATTAAATAGAACTCACTAAATTTGCCTGGCGAATATCGCCATAGCGAATGTCGATACGATCTGATCCACTATCTAGAGGGTGCTTTAGGTGTAAAGAAACGCACTCTTCTGAGGCTGTTTCTAAAAACCCTTGGAAATTCTTACGATTTTCAACAGGCAATATTGTTTTTATCATAATTTCTGAACCAAGGAAACGTTTATAATCTTTTTGTCTTGTAATGGGCCTATCAAGGCCAGGAGAAGACACTTCAAGAACGTATGCGCCCGCAATAGGATCTTCCACATTTAAATGTACCGAAAGCGTTCTGCTTACTTGTGCGCAATCATCCACATTTATAGGCATTTCGTCTAATCGTTCGATCATCACCTGCAGAGTTTTTCGAATTGTTCCCGTTATTTGAACGCGCACAACTCCGTAACCCATTGGATTAATAATGGTATCAAACTTATCGTGAAGAGAATCTACTAACTGCATATAATTTTCCTTACTTTCTATCGGTAAGGTAGGTATTTTATTTGATGATTTCAAGTTTTTTATTACGTTTTGTAATGGGATGGTGCTTTTGTACCAGATTATAAACCGAAGTAGGCATAACATGCGTATAAATTTGTGTGGTTGCTATGTCACTGTGGCCAAGTAGCTTTTGAATGGTTAATAAATCGGCCCCTCCTTGTAAAAGATGAGTCGCAAAACTATGGCGAAAAACGTGAGGGGAGATAACGCTAGGATCAAGGCCAAAGTCTATAGCAGCTTCTTTGATAAGCTGACCGATACGCTGTCTTGTTAAGCAACCCTCTTTGCTTCTTGATGCAAAAAGAAAAAGTGAGCTTTTATCAGTGCTTACAAAAATTTCTCGAACATTCAGATAAGCTAACAAGGCATCAATACACGTTTCATTCAAAGGCACTAAGCGCTCTTTATTTCCTTTTCCTTTAACTAAAATCATGGGTTGCGGGGTTTGGCTTCCTTTAACGATACAATTAACAGGTAATTTTATGAGCTCGCTGATTCTAAGGCCAGAAGCGTACAATAACTCTAAAATAGCTTTTACTCTAATATGGCCAGGATCTTTAGCATTATTCAAAAAATCTAGAAATTCTCCTATTTCGTCTGAAATTAATACTTTTGGTAAGATAGCTGGACTTTTTGCCGTCTTAATATGCAAGCAGGGATTACTTGTAATTATTTCTTCATTGAATAAAAACAAATAAAATTGCTTTAAGGCAGATATGCGTCTGTTGATAGTACTAGCTTTGAATTCATTTGTGCGCAGATATTGTATGTATTGCTCTATATCTGATTTTGTTGCGTCATTCAAAGGCTTCGCTAGCCACTTCATGAAGTGATGTAAGTCGCGATTATATGCTTCAAGAGTATTTAATGAAGCATTACGATCAGCTACTTGGGATTCAAGGAATAGCTCTATTTGCATACTAAGTTTTTATACATGCTATTTAATATATTTACTACATATATTCCTTCATGAAATACTATATATGTAAACTTCAATATGATTTATTTTCATGGATATGAATTGCTTAACCCATTGTAATTACTTTACACCGGTAGTTGCTAGCTTAATATTGCTTCTTGCCCCTATGGTGTTGCCCATAATAAGAAAATTCTCCGGTGTTGATGTGTCAAAGATAGCTTCTGTTGGTGGAGGTATGGCTATTGCAGCTGTTTTTGTTTTTATGGTTCCCGATGTAATCGCAAAAATTAAACCTGTGTCTGCTCATACGGGTATAAAATTTTTACAACAAGAACATCATTTGATGTGTGTAATTTTCATAACCTTTTTGGCTGCATTTTGCTTAATGTACGCTTTGGAAAAAATAGCTCTTGATAGAACCAAAAAGAAGGCAAAACCAGATAGCTTTGTGTTTTATTTTCACATGGCTGTATTGGGAGCGATGCTAATCGCTTTAACAAGTGCTTTTCCTGCTTTAGCTTCTAGTACTTATGCAATTTTCATAGTGTGCGTGTTAGGTTTTTTTGAAATATTTTTGGAAGAAATAGCATTGGTAAAGCACTTTAAAACACTATACTCCAAAGTTGGTAGATACATAGTGATGCTTGCAATTTTAATAGGATTAGGTTTAGGTGTTGGCTTTTTCAAACAGGAAAGCACCGTCTTTACTCTTTTAACGCAGGCTTTTGTTATAGGTATGATTCTTACTGCTGTTATTAAAAATGAGTTTGATATTATTAACCAATCAAATAACTACTCCCTATTTATCATGTCTGTTATTTTTAAGACAGCTATTATCTTTTACGTAATGCTACTTGAAGATGCTAGCCCAGCTAAGAATATAAATCACAAATCTGCGGCTCATCACGTTACTGTATCGCATCATTAAAATCTAAAGATAAAAAGCCTGACATTATCTAATATTGTCAGGCTTTTTATCTAACATAGTCCTTTGCAATAATTTCTTCAAAAAGTTTGTGCCAATTTTGCTCTGCGCCAAGGTGCATTAAAACTGATCCTATACCAACAGCAGCACGGTCCATAAACACGAATTCTCTTGGAGGTTTAATGCCTCCTAATTCATGCAATTGTTTATGCACTTTTCTCGCTATCTCCCAACCTTTTTTGCCTCCACTGCTATCTTGAATGGGGCGAACTCTATCTTCCAGAAGCGGATCATATAAAAGTTTTGCCCACTGATTTAATACATCAATAAGTTCATTGTTAATGTTGGTAAAGCCCCAGCGCTTATATGCGTCAACCGCTAGATCCCGATGATTGTCTCTTAAAGCTACGTAAAGATCTATCACAGCTTGCAAGAATGTTTTTTCAAATTTTCGAATGCAGCCAAAATCAAGTAATCCAATCTTTTTATCATTCAGTACTAAGTAATTCCCAGGATGAGGATCTCCGTGAAGCAAGCCAAATCTATACAAGGGCCAATACCAGGCAAGGAAAAGCTTTTTCCCTAGATCATTGCGCAATGATTGTTCGTGATCTACATATTTGAGAATAGAATTTCCCTCCAGCCATTGCATCGTTAAAAGGCGTTGGGTGGAAAGTTCGGGATATACTTTAGGAATCTCTACGAAATCAAGCTTATGGGAAAGAATACTTCTGAAATACTCCATATTTTCTGCTTCTTGAACATAATCTAATTCTTCATAAAGTCGATCGCTAATTTCATTGACAATATCTTGAGTGTTTATGGATTTATTGAATGAGTGATAAATTCCCAGAATCATATTCACTTGCCTTAAATCAGCACTGATCGCTGTTTCCATATCTGGGTACTGCAATTTTACAGCAAGTCTTTGACCTTCTTTATTAAAGGCTTGATGCACTTGTCCTAAGGAAGCGGCATAAGCTGCTTGCAATGAAAACTCTTGGAATGAATTACGCCAATTGGATCCTAATTCTCCTGCCATACGACGCCTTACAAATCCTTCGCCCATTGAAGGGGCGTTTGATTGCAACGTTAAAAACTCTTTGGCAAATTCTTGCGGTAAAGCATCGGGAATCGTTGCCAAAAATTGAGCCATCTTCATAAACGGTCCTTTTAAATTTCCAAAAGCATGTCTTAATTTTTGCGCATATATTTCGTCATTAACGTTTACCCCCAAGTATTCTTTGGCGCCAAGACGAGCACCTATGCCAGTTACGGTTGTTCCAACATCAAAGAGTCTTTTTAAAGATTTAAGCTGTTCCATCATGTCCTTTTGTGGCTCTAGCAATAGTTAATACCTCTACTTTTTTGGCGCCTGCCTCAATTAAAGATTTCGCACAAGCATTTGCTGTTGCGCCACTTGTAAGCACATCGTCAATCAATAGCACATTAGCATTCTTCAGGAGGTGTTTTTTATCAGTTACCGTGAAAGCTTTTTCAAGATTTTGGTAACGTAAGATTTTGCTCTTATGGCCTTGTGAAGACGTAGCGCGGGTTCGCTTTAAAATTCTTGTGTTCATCGGAATATTTTTTTGTTTTTCAATAAGCTTCCCAAGTTCTGCTGCTTGATTGTATTGGCGAATAAAAAATCGCCACCAATGTAAAGGCACAGGAATCAAAATGTCGATGTTCTCGGGTATGTGATGTTGAATCCACTGCAAAAACATGGGGCCCAAATGAAGAGCATCGTGATTTTTATATTGTAAAATAAGTTTTTTAATAGCGTGGTTATAAGCAAGAGGAGAGTATGCTTTGGTAAAAAGAGGCGGAGTTTTCAGGCAATCTATACAGGTCATATCGTGATCCACATTTTCCAGTGGGATACTGCAAGATAAGCATTTTGGGGAGGTAATGAATTTAAGTTGCAGCCAACAGCTGGCACACAGTGTGTAAGACTTTTGAACAGTCTCTCGGCATAAAGCGCATTGAGGAGGAAGCAAGAAATTAACGATATTTTGTAAAAAGGGAATGTTAAAAATCACTTTTGCAAACGCGTTATGTTGTCTGGAATGGGATGATCTTTTGCCAGAGAAGGCTCTAAAAATGGATGTCTTTGCATAAATTCTAAGTACCACCTATAAAGCTTTTTATTTTTTTTATGAAAGGGTGTGTCGACGAATCGTAAATCCAGGTATGAAAGGAAAGTAAAAGCGCATAAGTTTTCAAAAAATACACCACTACTTAAGTAATCATCAAAATGAAATTCCAGATAAGACAGGCCACTTGTTAAGGCGTTGTATTGCCTATTATACCAATCTTCGCACTGTAATTTTTTTGGCCTGAAGAAGTGTTCATAACGCATTGAAACGGCGGCATCTGCCATGCCATCTACTAATGCTTGAACTTTTAAAGATTTCAATCGGTTGGGCATTAAAGTGCTGATTTTTCCTGCTTTTTCCATGATGTATTCACAGATAACAGGGGAATCAAAAATGGCTTCTTTTTCATCTATTTTGAGAGCAGGAATTTTGCCTAAAGGATTTAATGCCCGAAAAGAAGGATCTTCAAGCCAGGGATGAAAATGTTCGGTGGTAATATCTTTTTCTTCACAGGCTAAAATGACCGCTTTAACTTTGCATCCAAAAGGGGAGCTTGGAAAAGAATAAAGGATCATTTATCTGTTTGGTTATGTGTAAGCAAGCCTATGCTAGCATGCGAGTTTTTGTTTTTCAGCATATTTTTCAACAAACTCTCTAGGTAGCCCTGCGTCAACACATGCTATATCACCGCAAATCATTTTTGCAGATGCAGTGCAATGAACAGGCTTCAGGCAAGATACCGCAAGAGTCAAGTTAGGCTTTACAACTTCTCCTGCACAACTTGATGTGTCAGCATCTACGCCACTTGGAACATCGATGGAGACAATGGTGGTCGCTTGTTGATTAAGGATGGAAATGATTTGTTCGTAAACATCGTCTGGCTTTTGATTGAGTTCGATTCCAAATAAGGCGTCTATATAAAAGTCCCCAAACGTCGGCGTATTGGTAAATTCGATGTTTGGGTAGAATTTTGTTATCTGTTTTGGATCAAAATCATCAGAACCTTCTGCCGATAAAGAAGGCATGCAGATCGTGATCTTTTTTGTGTGCGCTGCCAAAAATAATGCAGTTGCGATGCCATTTTTGCCATTTTGTGCAGGTCCTGCGTATACAACAATATGATCACTTGAAAAAGGACCAAATTGGTCTAAAATTTCTTTAGCACAGGCAAAGCCATTTAATTCTACAAGAGTCGCTTCATCTTGTTTCGTAATCTTTAGATAATCAGAGATGCAGAGTTCAATTGCTTCTTTGCTGAGAATAGGAAAATGAGTCATAGCAAATCCTTCCTTAATTTTAGTTTGTGAAATTTCATTTTTCGGCATCATTTAAATTGCTTTTATCGGTTATTTGTATTTTTATTTCTCATCTCAGTATAGAAGATTCATCTTACGGGTTGTCAATTCTTTTCGGTGGAATATTTTTCTATTTTTGATTCAACCTTAATAAGTGATACATTTATGCACTAGCAGCCTTCATTTTTAAGTATGGCTTCAAATATTTTCCTGTATAGCTCTTTGCAACACAAGCTAATTCTTCTGGAGTGCCAGTCGCAATCACGCTTCCGCCACCTTCACCACCTTCTGGCCCCATATCAATAATCCAATCGGCTGTTTTGATGACTTCTAAGTTATGTTCGATTACAAGAACCGTATTACCTTGATCCACCAAATGATGTAAAACTTCTAAGAGTTTTCTTACATCTTCAAAGTGCAATCCAGTGGTAGGTTCATCAAGTATGTATAGAGTTTTACCTGTTGCACGCCTTGATAATTCCTTGGCCAGTTTTACTCTCTGAGCTTCACCTCCTGATAAGGTGGTTGCTTGTTGACCTACTTTTATATAGCCAAGTCCTACATGTTTTAAGGCGCGTAACTTATCAACAACAGCTGGGTTATTTTCAAAAAAGTCTGCAGCTTCTTCAACGGTCATGTCTAATACGTCGGCAATACTCTTATTTTTGTAGGTTATTTCAAGTGTTTCCCTATTATATCGTTTGCCATGACATTGATCGCATTCTACATATACATCGGGCAAAAAATGCATTTCAATTTTAACAACACCGTCTCCTTGGCACGCTTCACATCTGCCGCCTTTAACATTGAAAGAAAAGCGACCTGGAGTATAACCGCGTGCCTTTGCTTCTGGTATTCCGGCAAACCATTCTCGAATAGGCGTAAAGCATCCAACATAGGTAGCAGGATTTGATCTTGGAGTACGACCAATGGGAGATTGATCAATGTCGATGACCTTGTCTAAATATTCGACTCCTTCTAGGGTCTTGTATATTCCAGGTACTTCTCTTCCATGATTAAACTGGCGGTTTAAAGCTTTATACAAAGTCTCAATAACAAGAGTAGATTTTCCTCCTCCTGAAACGCCCGTCACGCAGGTAAATGTTCCTAAAGGAAAGGTTGCATCAACATTCTTTAAGTTATTTGTCTTGGCGCCTGTAATTTTTAAAAATTTATTTGTATGCCCGGAGCGACGATCAATAGGAATAGGGATTGATTTTGTTCCTTTTAGATATTGCCCGGTTAAACTCTTTGAGCAGTCCATAATATCTTTAGGCGTTCCTTGAGAAATAATTTCTCCGCCATGTACTCCAGCTGCAGGGCCCATATCTATAACATGATCAGCCGTGCGTATGGCATCCTCATCATGCTCTACCACAACAACCGTATTGCCTAAGTCACGTAAATTACGTAGAGAATCTAATAGTCGGTCATTGTCGCGTTGATGCAACCCAATAGATGGCTCATCCAAAACATATAGAACCCCTGTTAATCCTGATCCCACTTGAGATGCCAGACGAATTCGTTGGCTTTCTCCGCCAGAAAGAGTTCCGGCTGCTCTTGAAAGAGTTAAGTAGTCTAAACCTACGTCGATAAGGAATTTTAAGCGGTTACGAATCTCACGTAAGATTTTATCAGCAATTTCTTGATGTTTTTTTGATAAAGTTAAGTTCTCAAACCATTCCAGAGCTTTTTTAATGGAAAATTCGCATACCTGACCTATATGGAGTTGTGCAATTTTCACACTTAGAGCTTCATCTTTAAGTCTATGTCCATTGCAAGCATGGCAAGGAGTTTCATTTTGAAAACGTCTTAAGAATTCTCTAGTCCAATCGCTTTCTGTTTCTAGCCAGCGACGCTTTAAATTTGGCACGATTCCTTCGAATGGCTTTTTGGAAATATATTTACGAACGCCATCATTATATATTATGGGAATAATTTCAGTGCCTGATCCGTATAAAATTGTCTTTTGTAAATCTTCAGAGAGCTCTTTAAAAGGAATGTTTGTGCTTTCATTAAAATGACGCGCGACTCCATCTAGAACTTGCGCATAGTATTCAGAGGTCATTTGCCCCTTTTTTCCGCTGCTTGCATTTTCCTGCCCGGACCAAGGTGCAATAGCTCCTTCACGTAAGCTTAAATCAGAATTAGGTATGATGAGCTGCTCGTCGAAGATAATTTCCATGCCAAGTCCATCGCACGTTGAGCACGCGCCATGAGGGCTATTGAATGAGAACAATCGAGGCTCTATCTCTTCCAGGGTGAATCCAGAAACTGGGCAAGCAAACTTCGAAGAATAGGTAGTGATTTCTACTGAATCAGCATTTTGTGCCCAAAGTAATCCGTCGCTTAATTTTAGTGCTGTTTCTACCGAGTCAGCTAAACGTGTTTTTAGATCAATACTATCTGTTATAACTAATCGATCAACGACAACCGCAATGGTATGTTTTATTTTTTTATTTAGGGTAGGGGCTTCTTCAATGGAATAGACTTTTCCATCGATATAAATACGTTGAAATCCTTTTTTTTGTAGATCAGCGATTTCCTTTTTATATTCACCTTTTCGATCGCGCACGATGGGAGATAGTAAAATAATTTTGGTTTTTTCTGGCGCCTCTAAAATACGATCCACCATTTGACTTACCGTTTGCGCCTCAATAGGCAGTCCTGTTGCTGGAGAATGAGGCACACCTACTCTGGCATACAATAATCTTAGATAATCATATAGTTCGGTGACTGTTCCAACTGTTGATCTTGGATTTTTTGAAGTTGTTTTTTGCTCAATAGAAATAGCTGGGCTGAGACCTTCTATAGAATCTACGTCGGGTTTTTGCATTAACTGCAAAAATTGACGAGCATAAGCAGAAAGACTTTCAACGTATCGGCGTTGGCCTTCTGCATATAACGTGTCAAAGGCTAAAGATGATTTTCCTGATCCGCTAAGCCCTGTGATAACAACAAGCTTATCTCTCGGAATGTCTACACTTACATTTTTTAAATTGTGCTCGCGAGCACCACGGATTCGAATTGTATCTAGCATTTCTGACCATTCTTGAAAGGGTGTATAGTACTCTATAATTTAAGAGTTATACATAAATATAAGTATTCGAATTGATTATTACACGATATTTTCTTGAATCGCAAACCTGATTTTTTGCTGTCTCCTAGTCTTTTAGTTCGATAATTATTAAAATTTTAAAATATTTTTACTTGTAAAAACTTAAATATTTTGTAAAATTTTATGCATTGTTTGTGGGGGTATATGTGATGTTAAACATTGCCATTGGCTCAGATCACGGAGGATTTGAGCTTAAGGAAAAAATTAAAGCATCAGGTGCTGATAAAATTAAGTGGGTTGATGTTGGTGCCTTCGATCAGCAAAGTTCAAACTACGCAGAATTTGCGCATTTAGTCGCTAAAAAAGTTCAAGATCGTGCGGTTGATTTTGGCATTCTTATTTGTCGAAGCGGTATTGGCGTGTCCATTACGGCAAATCGCTACAAAGGCGTATATGCAGCATTGTGTCTTAACAAATCCATGGCGCAGAGCGCGCGCACTCATAACAATGCAAATATTTTATGCATAGCTGCAGATTACACATCGTTTGAGCAAGCGCAAGAAATGATCCAAATATTTCTATCTGCTACTTTTGAAACAGGCGGAAGGCATGAGCTTCGTGTTGAGACAATTGATGGCGTTAATGACGAGTTATATGATAATTGATCTTAGTTTTTGTTAATTTCTTGCTTTTTTCGTGAGCCTTTCTTAAATTGTAGACAGTAAATATGACATTAAGCTATATGCATAAATTTCTTGCTCTAATTGGAATACCGTTACTTCTAACTGCGTGCGAAAGCGTGAAAAGCACTTTGGGTATGGATCACTATCAAGCAGATGAGTTCAACATTAAACAAAATGATCCATTGGAAGTGCCGCCAAATTATAAACTGATGCCTCCTAGAACAAAAGACAAAGACGGTAAAAGTATTCCACTAAATGCATCTGCGGCTAAAGCCCAAAAAGTTATAGGTGGCGATGCATCAGAAGCAGCTCTTTCTGAAACAAGTAAACAAGATTTAAAAGACAAAACCGGTTCAGCAGATGAATCTATTCGTAAAAAAATAGATGAAGAAGCAAAAGAAGGTGGGGATAGCGATGCAGAAAATAAACTTAACGCTTGGAAAAAAGAATTTATTAAAAACGCAAAATCTATCAATTCAAACAAAAATAAAGAAAGACCTGTTGAAAAATTAAAAGAGCAGCTAAAGCACGAATCAGCTGAACATCACGAAACATCAGCAGAACGTGCAGAAGTTGATGAAAAGCAGCAGGCTGTAGAGTTAGAGGATGAAAAGGGTATCATTAATGCGGATAGAATAGAGCAACTCAGAGAACATAGATGAGACTAATAAAAAGTATCATTTTCTGCGTTGTTGTAGCCTCTTCGCTTTTACGATCTGAACAGCCAACTAGCTTTAACGTTATTGTTAAAGATCTAAAAATTGCTGATAAAACAGTACGAGTATCTCCTTTTCAAGGAGTGGGCGTCGTTACAATTCAATTGTGCTTTAAAAATGCTGGAGAAAAATTATCTCCTAAAAACAAAGAGGCCGTGGTTGCTTTGCTTTCTAAATCCGTAGGCGAAGCTACAAATAAAAAAACGCGTGAGCAACTGCAAGATTACGCGTCTGAACATAATGTTGCCGTGTCGTGCAATTCTGATGATGATGATTTTGTCATTATGGGGAGATGTCCATCAAATAAACTCTCGGAACTTGTTTCTTTATTGAAAGAACTTCTTTTAGAGCCTCGCTTTCTTGAAAAAGACTTAACGCGGTTTAAAAACGAAATAACAGCAGTAGCTATGCAAACGCTGCAATCACCAGATGCTCAATTAGGAGAATTCATAAAAGAAACACTATTGGCAAATCATCCTTATGGCGCTTTGCAGGCAACCTATCTTAAAAGTCTAAAGAATATTAAAGGTAGTGATTTAAAATGGTATATGAAGGCATATTTTTCTCAAGAAAATCTTATTATTGGAGTATGTGGTGAGTTTGATGAAGAAGTTTTGATAAACCAGCTTTCTAGCATTTTGCAGGCTTTACCAAAGACAGGGAAAATTAATTTACCGACAGATCATAAAATAACTGGACCGTATGAGATGCATTCGCGAAAATTTTCCGTACCTCAAACGGTTATCCGTATGATGCATGAAGGGATAGATATAAACCACCCTGACTTTTTTGCCCTGCAAATTGCTATGGGATGCTTAAGTAATCCGGGTATAGGCATTTTGTGGAAAAAAATTCGAGAAGAAAAAGGCTTAACTTATGGTATTGGGGCTGGTTTTACTCAGCAAGATCATTTTAAGGCTTTTTGTATTCAAACTTCTACCCAAACAGAAACAGTTAATCAAACGCTACAAGCTATTAAAGAAGTGCTAGCAGATACTTACCAAAATGGCATTCCCGCAGAGTTAATAGAAACAGTGAAGAAAAGTTTTCTCGGAAACTATAAACGTTCTTTTGCTTCAACACAGCACATAGCAGCAAGACTAACAAAATATCAACGTGATGGTCGTCCAGTTGATTTTCATAATGTAATTATTAAAAAAATATCTGCATTAACGGCTGATGAGGTGAATGAAGCATTAAAACGATTCTTAAAATTAGATCAATTTGTTGTGTTTGCGGTGGGTGAATGAAATATATTGCTATATTACTTATAGGTTTTTTTCTTTGTCCGTTGCATTCAAAGATTGCTCCTCAAACAGCAACATTATCAAACGGTTTGAAAGTAATTGTTTTTCAAAATCCTATCTTGCCATCAGTGACTGTTCTCACAAAATATGGCGTTGGCACGGCTGACGATCCTGTTTACTTGGTAGGATTATCCCATATGCTAGAGCATATGATGTTTAAAGGATCTTCTAAGTACCCTAAAGATTCTCTTGATAGAATTATTAATAGCTGTGGAGGTTTTTTAAACGCTCATACGAACTTTGATACAACCGTTTATACGTTTTCTCTGCCTGCTGAATATCTAGAAACGATTCTGGATATAGAAGCTGATCGTATGGAAAATTTAGAATTACAAGAAGAAGATTTTTTGCCTGAGCAAAAAGTAGTGTTAGAAGAACGTAAGATGCGCTTAGGTAATCATCCTTTAGGAAAAAGCTCAGAAATCTATAGAAGAGCGCTATATACAGCGCATCCCTATGGTATTTTTCCGATAGGCTATGAATCGCATATCAAGGCATATACAATCGATGCACTGAAAGACCATTATAAAAAATGGTACATACCTAATAACGCAACAATAGTTGTGGTGGGCCCATATGATTTGGCGTATGTTTTGCCTTTAGTTGAAAAAAAGTTTTTAAGCATTAACGCAAAAGAATTACCTGTAGTAGACCGTGCCGTTGAACCAGATCGTGAAGGGTTAACAACAACAATCGAACAGGAAAATCCGAAAGCTGAGAACATTTATATAAAAATAGCATATCGTGTTCCTACGCTTATAGAAAAACCTGAAGCATATTTAGCAATGCGCATGTTAGAGGCTACGTTAACTGGCTCTGATTCAAGATTACTTACAAAGCAAATGGTTAAAGAAAAGCGATTAGCGCTAGGAGTTGAGTGTGATTACTCTTGCGGAAGAAATGACAGGGAGTTTACCTTTAATCTTATTCTTTCTCCAGAGATGAATGTTGAAAAAGCCGAAAAATTTTTATTTGAGCAGCTTCATAAATTTTTGAAAAAAGGGTTAATTGAGAAAGACTTTAATAAAGCAAAGAAAGAAGCATGCAATATATTTGCCTTTTCTATGGATGGAGAAGCCTTCCTAATGGCTTTGGCAAATAGTGTTTTATCCGGTTTTCCAGTGGAGGCAATTTCTAAATACGAGGATTTTCTCCAAAGTATAACAGTTAAGCAAACTCATGAAATGCTTCATCTTGTTTTGGAAAAGCCTCCCATTGTTATTGCTCGTTTCTATCCTAAAGGCAAAATGCCCAAGCGTAATTATCAAGAAGTTCTAGGTCTGTAATGTTAAATTATTGTTTAAGTTTCTCTAAAAAAGAATCTAGTTTATCTAATGATTTTAAAGATTTTGTAAAATCCCTCCCTTTATATCATTATCTTCAGGCCGAATTTTCTCCTGATTCTTACAAAGATGCTCTTAATAAATTAAGCAAATTTCCTCAAATTATTCATTTGGGAACTGGCGGATCAAGCCTTGGTCCTCAAGCTTTATATGCTTTAATCGATGAGCCAGCTAAAGAAGTTATATTTTTTGACAACATTGACCCAGATACTTTCACAAAGCGTCTAAAAAATATCGATTTCAGCAAAACAGGCCTTTTAGTTGTATCAAAATCAGGAAATACAGCTGAGACATTGGTGCAACTTGCAACGCTCAAAAAAATTTATGATAAGAAAAAACTAAATCTGCAAGATCATCTTGTTATCATCACGCAAACAGATGGCAATGCTTTGCATACCTTTGCTCAGAATAACGCCACTCTGGTGGTGCCTCATCATACACAAATAGGTGGACGTTTTGCTGTGTTTGCAGAAGTTGGTATGCTTCTAGGTTTATTGGCAGGCTTAGACATGTCAGCCTTCACACGAGGCGCACAAGATGCATTAAAAACATTTGAAGTTGGGTCCTCTTGTGCAGTTATGGATACCGCATGCTTCCTCGCGGAAACTAAATTGCATCCTGTGGTTTTTTCCTATGCAGATAAACTAAAATTATATGGCGCTTGGTTTGCTCAGTTATGGGGAGAAAGCTTAGGAAAAAAGAATAAAGATGGTGCTCGTTTTGGTTCAACGCCTATTCAAGCTTTGGGCGCTACCGACCAGCATTCCCAATTACAGCTATATTTAGACGGCCCGCAAGATAAATTTTTTACCTTTTTAGAAACACAAGAAAAAGCAGATTTTGAGGTGGTTGATTTAGGTATTGATCACCCTTCTTATCAACCGCTGCGTCATCATAGTTTGAAACAATTATTAAATGCAGAAATGCGTGCAACTTATGAAACAATGCGTGCCCATAATTTGCCTTTGCGATTGGTTACTATACCAACAATTAATACCTATTATTTAGGCCAATTAATGATAAATGCCGTGCTCGAAACACTAGTCGTCTCTCAAATCTGGGAAGTAAATCCATTCGATCAACCTGCAGTTGAAGAAGGTAAAGTCTTGGCTTTAAAGTTTTTAAATGATAAAAATAGTTAATTCGACGAAAGCATGATGCATGAATAATCAACCTATCTCATTTCAAGAAATTATTCTTCGTTTACAGCAATATTGGGCAAATTATGGTTGTGTTATTTTGCAACCATATGACATCGAAGTTGGTGCAGGTACCTCCCATCCAGCAACGCTAATTCGTGCTCTTGGCCCTGATCTTTGGAATACAGCATATGTACAACCTTGCCGTCGACCAACCGATGGTAGATATGGCGAAAATCCAAACCGCACTCAATTATATTATCAGTTTCAAGTTTTGTTGAAGCCGTGTCCCATAAATCCTCAGGAGCTATATCTCAAAAGCTTAAAGACGATAGGCTTTGATCTAAATCGTCATGATATGCGCTTTGTTGAAGATGATTGGGAAAACCCCTCTTTAGGTGCGGCGGGCCTTGGTTGGGAAGTTTGGTGTGATGGAATGGAAATTACCCAATATACCTATTTTCAACAGGTTGGTGGCATCGCGTGTGATCCTGTGCCTGTCGAGCTTACATATGGATTAGAAAGAATTGCAACGATTGTTCAGGGCGTTGAAAGCCATTTTGATATTAATTGGAACGGTAAGTCCGGCGCTGAATGTCTTACTTATCGTGATGTTTTTTTAAGGTCAGAACAAGAATTTTCAGCTTACAATTTTGAGCATGCAGATGTGGAAATGTTGCTGCGCCATTTTAGTGATGCCGAAAAAGAATGTTTAAGCTTGCTTGATAAAAAGCTTATTTTGCCGGCTTATGAACAATGCTTAAAAGCTAACCATTTATTTAATATGTTGAATGCGCGCGGCGTGATTAGCGTTACTGAAAGAGCCGCTTATATGGCGCGCGTACGTAACCTTGCAAAGTCCTCTTGTGAAGCGTGGATAGGATAGCCATGGAACTATGCCTTGAGATTTTTATGGAAGAAATTCCAGCGCGCATGCAGCGTCAAGCAAAGATTGATTTTCTACAATTATTTGTTCAAGAATTTGAAAGTCTTAAATTAAAATGCAGCAGTAAGCCTGAAGCATTCATTGGTCCAAGACGCATGACGCTTCACGCGGCAGATATCGCCGCGTCTTCGGAAACAATTTTAGAAGAACGTCGAGGTCCTAAAGTGGGCGCTCCAGATGCAGCGTTGCAAGGATTTTTAAAATCATCTGGCGTTCCTCAAAATGAACTGATTCAGGAAAATGGCTATTGGTTTGCAAAAATTCAGCAACAGGGAAAACCTCTTCAGGAATTATTGCCAAGCATCCTAGATAAGGTATTACGCTCCATGCCTTGGCCGACATCTATGCGATGGCCGGGCGCTGAGCATACTTGGGTTCGTCCTATTCGTAATATTTGCTGTGTATTAGATGGAAAAGAAATTATTTTTGACGTGCCAGCGGCAGGTTTAAAAACAAATAATCTCACCTTTGGTCATCGCTTTTTAAATCCACAGCAAATTACAGTGACCAGTTTTGCGCAGTATCGCCAAAGCTTGAATGCAGCTCATGTGATGCTTGATCTTGAAGAACGTCGCTTCGCTATTCAAAACGATCTGCAAAAAATTTGCCAAACAAATCAGTTAACCTTTGTGGCTGATGAAACGTTGCTAGACGAAGTTGCTGGCCTTCTTGAATATCCTTTTGTAGGTCTTGGAAAAATCGATGATAAATTTATGCATCTTCCGGGCGCTGTTCTCAGCACGTCCATGCGTGTGCATCAAAAATATTTCACTATCCTAACGAACGATACATTTGCTCCGCATTTTGGCTTCGTTGCTAATGTTCTTATTAATGAGCATATGACAGCTGGCTATGAACGAGTCTTGCGTGCGCGCCTCAGCGATGCCGCATTCTTTTATGATCAAGATATGAAAGCGCCCTTGGAAAGCCGTCTTGATGCTCTAAAAAATATCATTTTCCACGCTGATTTAGGTTCCGTATATCAAAAAGTGCAACGCTTAGAATATTGCGCAACGGATCCCAAAGTACAGCAAGCAGCGATGCTTTCTAAGTGTGACTTGCTAACGCAAATGGTGGGTGAATTCCCTGAACTTCAAGGCGTTATGGGCGAAATTTATGCCAAAGCGCAAGGTGTGCCTGCAGATATAGCGATTGCCCTTAAAGGTTATTATCAACCACAAGGTGCGAACGATGCATCTCCAGTGGATGACATAAGTTGGACGTTATCGTTGTTAGATAAGGTGGATAATCTCGTCGGATTTTTTGGCATCGGTATGAAGCCCTCAGGCTCTAAAGATCCATATGGGTTGCGTCGTAGTGCGCTGGGTATCATTCGATTAATGTTGCAAAAAAATACCCCCAATTCTTTGCGAAACTGGCTAGAAAAGTCAGTGCAGTCATACCAACAGCAAAAAGTTTCTTTAAAGTCAGATGTTATTGAAACCGTTGCATCTTTTATTGCAGAGCGTTTGTCTGCCTTTTTGAAAGCTGAAATGCCAGCTGATCATGTGCATGCGGTGCTAGATAAACCTTTAGATGATATTTGGCAAACAGTTGAGCGTGCCCGTGCACTAAAAGATTTGCTGCAAAGCGAAACAGGTACTTCTCTTCTTAGTGCCTACCGTCGTGTTATTGGTATTTTAAAAGGCACACAAATTAATAAGCCTGATGAAAAGTTTTTTGTTCTTGATGTTGAGCGTGCTCTTTATGCTGAACTAATGCAGACAATGCCTAAAATTGATGCACACTTAAAAACGTTTGCGTTTAAAGAAGCAATGACATTAGTTGCTAGTCTAAAGCCAGTAATTGATAACTTTTTTGATCACGCTAAAGTCATGGACGATGATTTAAATATCCAGCAAAACCGATTAAATTTGTTGGGCATGTTGCAAGCAACGCTGAATGCGTTTGCTAATTTTTCTAAACTGGAGGGTTAAATGCGATCATATTTTTGGTTAGGGATGCTGATCCTTATTTTGGCAGGTTGTTACCCTACCATTGACCATCGTGGATTTAATCCCGAAGAAATACAGGTTGATAAAATCAAAGTTGATGTTAGCACTCAAGAAACAGTCCAAGATGTGTTAGGCAGCCCATCCACCACTTCTTTATTCCCAGTAGAGGGAAAGAAGTGGAGCAACTGGTATTACATTTACCGCAAAACGGAAACAACATCTTTTTTCATGCCCAAGGTGGTTGATCAATTGATCATAAAAGTAGTATTAGATGAAAAGGGCATTGTGCGAGAACTTGAACAGCAAAAAGGTGTGCAAGGAGAAGAAGTTAAAGTATCAAAAGAACGCACGCCAACCACTGGTTATGAAAGTTCAGTGATGCGTGATGTGTTCGGAGGATTTGGAAAAAGTTTAGAACCCAATAAAAAGTGAGAGGCGTTATGATTAAAAATATTCTTACTCTTATTCTTGGTTTTGTACTCATTGGATGTGCATCAATAGATAATGAAGATCGCCACACGATATACGCGGTTTATGATAAAAGCAAAGTTGGTGAGATGGCGATGATTAACGCTCTTGTTAACGAAATCGCGTCCAACTATCCCGAAATAAATGTCATTGAGAAACCTAACGCCAAGATACAAGATTTAGATCTTAATAAACCTTGTTCAATTATAACGGCAGGTCAATTTGGTATCTCTTTAGCTAAGTCAGAGGTTCCTCAACACGTAAAAGTATTGCTGTGTGTGCACCAGTGGTTTGACTCAATGAAAAGCCTTCACAACATATGTATCACAATGCCTCAGCACACGATTGATGAAAAAATCCAACATATTGCTCAGCAGAATCACTTAACCCTGCTGCCAACACTTGGTGTGCTACATACAATGTCTTTTGAAGCACTAGAAAAGGAAGATGCATCAGCTGTTCGTTTAAACGATGCCAAGGTTGGTGTTATTTTAGCGGGTGATGCCGAACTACCTAATGGTGGTTGGAAGACATTTAGCACGTGCAATGCAAAAAAATTAGCAGAAGAAATAGCTGAATTTCAAAAGCGTACCGGATATAAGCTTCTCATCACCAATGGTCCGCGCACAGGACGTGCCCCAAATGCGCATAAAAACAGCAAGCTAGATTTTGTCTCCAATGCTTTCTTAAGAGTATTAAAAGACAAAGGTTTAGAAAAAGATAAAGACTTTGAGTTCTTTGATTTTCAGTTTGGATAACCTTCAGCTCTAAAAGCTGTTATAAAAATAATACAAGCGAATAAAGGCTTCATGATCGTTCCGGGCGAATCCACAAGTTCCATTTCAGAAATTCTTTCCGTGCTTCCAGCTGCTATTTATACCAACGATGCAATGAATGCGATGCATAAAGTATTTGTTGATCAGCTTGTGCAAGCAAACCTTACAACGTCATGGCCGCAAACGCCAGATGCGATAACATATCCGGCTCTACCTCCTCAGGAAGTCGAGGTTGTTAAAAAATTTCTGCAATAAGGGCGTTTAAAAACTAACTTTTTTCTTACTTTATGCTTTATCAAAAGAAAAGCCGTTGATTTTTATCGTATCATATTCTGTGGACTAATACCGCCAATCTGTGCTTGATCATTGCTATCATCAGTTATAGTTGGTTGTAAGGACACGACTTGAAAACCTACTCTTTTTGCTAAATCACTAAGTTGTGCTTCTCTTTCTGTTTCTTCGCGCGCACTGCATTTTGCAATGCCGATAAGGGTTACGTGTACGCCAAGAGCGCTTAACCCAAAGCAAGTAATAACATGTGACGCTAGCAGGGAAAAAGGGTTAATAGCCGCAGCAACAGCTGGAGCCCCAGCGCTACAATATAGGCATGTATTTCCGGCAGCTTCATTGCAGTTTGCTACTTTTCTAAAAAACCAGCGAGCATTCAACAAATCTCTAACGTTACTTACGTAATCATTATTAAATAATTCAAGCGCAGGCTACTAATTTGAGAACTTGTAGTTGAAGGTGGGGCGGGATGTGCTTGTCGTTGGCTTTCTGAACCTAGAATAACATCGCCTTCTTCAAGGCTAGCACTTGCTAATTTCACGTCGGTACCCATCAAGATAATTAGCAATACAAAAAATAATTGTCGCATCATGAATTCATAAATTTATAATTAGCAATTAAATTATTTCATGAAGTAATTAAAAAATTATTTACAGTGATAATAATTGCAAAATTTCATTTGAAAATGAATATTTAACGCTTTCGTATACGAGAATCGCCCAGATTCATAGTGATACAGAAATTTTCCTAAGAAAAGAGCATTCAAAGTATTTGATATGTCTATTTCTTAATCAAATATTAATAGAAGACATTTTCCTAAAAAAATAAAAAAATTTTATTAAATCTATATTAAATTTATATTTACTTTTTCTTAATAAATATCCGTTAAGTTGATAGATGTTAATAAATCAAATGGTTTATTGAATTTTCAACAAAAATATTTAGGAAGGAAAATAAATATGAGAAAAATTCAAAAATTAAGTTTGTCTTTGCTTTCTTTGATAGCGGTATCAAACTGGAATACTATGACTGCTTGTGAAGGTGATCATATGAACATCCGTGTTGATGGTGGGGAATCTTCTGAGGTCAGTGCTGCGTACTCAGGTAATTATCATAAGATATATGCTGGTACAGTAAAATTTACTGGTAATGAATCAGGAATGACTTGTTTGAAAATTAAAGGTGGTAAAGCTCAATTTAACGGGCCTACTGAGGAAATGCCTCAAGCAATTAAATTTGATGTAACCCCAGGTGAAGGTGATGTGGTTGACGGTGATCATGTAGTGGTAGAAGTTCTAACCAATGGGGCAGCACATGATAATCTTCACAACACTACACTTCCTACTTTGCACATGCAAACAGATGGTGATGTTATTGCTAACAGCAACACAGTTGTAACAATAAGTGGCCTTGATTGCGGTAGTGGTGCATTGAATTTGTATTCAGGTGATGTTACAGATCCTGACTATATCGGTGTTACTGTTCCTGCTGATTTGTCAACTGCGTCAAATCCTATCAACGTTTATGGTGAAACACACTTTGGTGCCTCAGCATCAAGTAAGCTAACAACTGGTCAAACAACAGTAAAAGACAGTGGTTTGTTAGAAGTTGTCGCGGCTACAGCTGGCGCAGCTCCTGGTGCAGTTGTTGTAGAAAATGGCGCTATTCTAGAAGTTGCCGGTAATACAATTATTCCAGCTCAGGGTGACGCAGGTGATGTATTCACAGGTACCTTGATGTTCGAAAACAACTCTACTCTATGGTTACGTAACAATGTTGTTTGGGATCGTGACATTTTAGGTGTGGGTGTTGCTAACTAATTGACTATTATGCCTCGCTTTAGACCTCGGTCAGATTTTCTGATCGAGGTTTTTTTATAATTCCACAACTGGGTCCAAAAAAGCTAAGAAATGTCAAGGCCCTGTTGGTGCTGTTAAACTCTTCTTCGACGGCAAACACACACAATTTGGCAACCTGCAGTAGGTACTCCGTAACATAAAAAATAGACACTCCGGTGAAGAACGGGAACGGGGCCCACCAGTGCATAGCTATCGATATTATAAACTGGACCCTTACGGGAGCTGCGCTCCCTCAGGGAGACGTTGAGAGAGTCGCCATAACTACTTGCGTAGCTCTCCTCTTCGTCATCCTCCAGCGCTTTTCTTTTTCCGTCATCTTGATCCTGTATTTTTCCTTCCCGCTATCCTGGCTTGCGAAGCAGGCGTGAGGGTCTAGTGCGAGGATAAATACATTAAATACATAACTAATATATATTTATTATTTTATTTTTATTTAAGTATATTTACTTTTTATTAAAGAGAAACAAATAATATAACAATTGTTGATAGTGTTAACTGCTTGTATCAATTATAGCAAATAAAACAACCATTTTATTGCGGTATATTAACTTTTTGTTAACGTTATTAACGTAAATTATATTTTGTTATCAATGTATATTTTTTTATTACTTAAAAGAGTATTAAAATGAAAAATTTAAAAATGTTATTGGCAGTTGCTGCTCTTGCTTCTTCAACAGCTTTTTCTGTGGGCGATAATGTAACAATCAATTTTGCTAATGGTGCTGAGTGGGATTCTGAAATAAGTGGTCTTTCAGCAGGTAAAGCAGTTGTTTTAAACCCTGCTAATAATGGAGATGCAATTGATCTTGGGTCAGCTGCTCACTCTGATGGTCATGTTGTTCTGAATGCAACTGGTATTGCAAATTATGATAATGCTAGTTTGGTGGGTTCAGGTATGCATATTGAATTAAAATCAGGTTCTAAGCTAAACGTAAGCGTTAACCCTGAGCCAATTTTGATGATACTGCTGCTGAAATTGCTGCAATGGCTGATGTAGACTTAGACGCTCTTTCAGGTTCTGCTCTTGTTACTTTAAGCGGTGCTAATGAATTCACATTAAAAAATTTAAGCGGCAACACTGGTGGTGTTAGTGCTTCTGCAGATGTGCAAATTGATGCTGATACACAATTCCCAGCTGCTACTCTTTCTACATTTGGTGGGCTTGCAACTGTAAGCGATTTGCCTCTTGCTGCAACTAATAATCTGCAATTTGGAGACATTACTTCAACAGCTGTAGATGTAACAGTTGATGCTTTAGCTCCTGCTGCTAAAATGTTCGTAACTGCTGGTAAGACAATTAACATTGGTAGCAAAAAATGGTCACAAGGTTTCACTGTTGGTACTTACGGTGCCTAAACCTAGCTAGTGATTTAGCATTTGTAGTATCCAGCCAGATTTTTCTGGCTGGATTTTTTTACGCAAAATAAAATATAAAATTCATAATTCGGCATAAAAAAATCAATTATTAATATAAAATATTAACCTTATCTTAAATAAAGAAATTTACACTCATCTTTAGAGGGAAACACAATTTTTCTAAAGGAGTTTATAATGAAAATTCACAAACTAATGCTACTTGCAGCAATAGGTACTTCTACTGCTTTTTCTGCTGCTGATGTTACTTTTAATAACGGTGAATTTGATGCTGTTGTTGATGGTGACCTGAGGTTCAATGGTGCAAATAACTGTCTTTTCACAGGTTCACTTACCGGCCAGGCAGAATTAAAAGCAGGTAACGTGCAAGTGTATGGCATGGAACCTTTCGGTGGCGATATTAAAATGAATGGTGGTACCTTAGAGCTTCTTGTGGGCGCAGGGACAGAATCAACAGATCTGCCTACCTTACATATGAGTGATGATGGCACTATTACCATTCATAAAAGTGCAATATTAGCTGCTGTTGATGGTGATGGTAAATTAACGATTTTAGGTGACGGCGAAGGCACAGGCGTATCGTTTGATGGTGATTTAAGCGGGTATGATGGTGGTCTTGAGATGGGCCCAGACTTAAGTGCGCACTTTATTGCGACAACAGTTCTTCCTAATGCTGACAACACATTTAATGGCGCTGTATACCTAGGCACCTCGCACCACTCCAAATAAATATGACTCTGCGGGTAAAACATTAACTGCTGCAGCATTTTATGTAGCTAATGGTTTCGGTGAAGTTAGAAGTAATCTTTTCCAAGGTACTGTTAAAACAAACGAAATCAATTTGAGTTCTGATATCATCTGGAGAGTCCCAGTTTCTGCTAGATAAAATTTTTATATTTCCCCGGTCAGGAATTTGACTGGGGAATTTTTGTATAAACACATTAATTCACAATAATCATCTAAATAAATATTCATTAAATAATTAATTTTATTTTTTTAAAATTATATCTTTATTAACCTCATTATAAGAGAATAAGTATTATCAAATAATATATATTTTTTTATTTAAAATAAGGAGCAAATAAATGATAAATGTTAATAAAAACGTTTTGTTTTTCATTGGAATGTTATCTTCTTCAAATTTTTTAGCGGCTTCGGATCCTGAGATTGTCATAAGATTTACCGATGGTGGAGAGTTAGCTTCAACTGTTAAGGGTCATGCTAACTTTGTCGGGCAAAATGGTAGCGATGATTGTATTTTAAGCGGTACTGTGGAAGGCCGAGTAAAAATTACATCTGGAAATGTGCAGGCTGCTTCACCTGATTCGTTTGGTGCTCATCTCGTAACTTTTTCAGAGGATGGTGCTGGTAATCCTCGTAGCTTAGAAGCCACAGCCGCAATGGATCTTCCTGATCTAACAATGGATGCTAACGGCACCGTAACAGCAGATGCAGATGTGAATTTAGGTCTAGTGTCTGGATCTCATGATTTAAGTCTTGATGGTCCAGGTCAATTCACAACAACCAAGAATTCAAGAACAAGCCCATGTAACGTGAATGTAAATGGAGCAGGTGGTTTGAAGGTTGCATCGCTCAGCAATAAATTACCCGCAGGGACAATCGCTGTTGCGGCTGATTCTAAAGTAGAGCTTGGTTCCGGACTTTCGGTTGGTGAAGGTGATGTTGCTGCTTCAGGTAAATGGAGCTATGAAGATGGCGCTACAATAGTACTTAGAAATGGCGCAGATATGCACTTTGACCCTAAAGTACACAAATAAAGAATAAATTCTAATCTTTCCTTCCTGAGATGCGCTGTTTACTAAAGTAAACAGTGCATTCTTTTTTTCTCCCGCATAACCATTTTAATTTTAAATAAAAAAATAATTATTGTTGTGAAGTAATAATTGTTTTGTATTTATTATTAACATTTTGTTATAAATAATAACTTAAAATAATTTTATTATTTAAATAAATAATTTTATTTTTACGAAAGGTTTCTAAAATGAATTTTATCATTCAAAAATTATCATTAGTGATATTATCACTAAATATAGCGTACGCATCAACGATAACAGTAGAGGTTGATTCTGGTCTTGGATATGTGGATTCAGACATTAATGTAGGAAGTTCCTCCGGTACTATTTATAAAATAGGTGATGGTTCTGCAGCTTTTGCTGGTACTAACGCAGCATATAGCCTTGAAATTCAAAAAGATGCAGCGCGAATCGACAACGCAAGCTCTCTTCCCTCTAATAACGTTACTTATTCCACAAACGCTGGAAATATTTGTGAAATAAATGTAGCAAGCGCAACCGTACCAAAAGTTACGATGAATCAGCCAGGATATTTATTAGCAGATTATGATACATCATTAGCTGGGATGGGTGGAACTAGTGCTGTAACTATTGCTGGGGGTTTTTACCAATCAACAGCTGGAGTTGTAACGGTAACGGGGAACCTATCAGCAAGTTCTACTCCGGCTGTTATTGCTGGTGCGTCATCTTCCTTAGTTAACCCAGCCACAGGTAGTGCAGGCAGTACACCAGCAGGTCGTCTTAAGGTTGGCGGTGCTACCTCTAAAATGTCTGGTGGTGATTTAACCGTGAATGGTATCCTTCAAATCACTAGCTCTACCAGTGCAAAAGCTTTTCCTGGCGCAACAACCATTGGAAGCGGAGGAATACTTGCGGTAGATGCTGGCGTAACAGTGCCTTCAACAAATGCAGCTGGATCAGCGACAATTACTGATATTTTCAGTAATGCAAGTGCAGGTGGTTCAAACACTGCTGGTCTTAAATTCACAAATAATTCAACCTTGCGATTAGGGGACGGAGCACGTTATAGACGACCTATCATCGTAGGATCATTTGATCGTTAGTTTTACTATTCTATTATCCTCGATCAGCAAAAGCCTGATTGAGGATTTTTTTATAAAAGCTCCAATATTAAAAAAACCTAAAAATATATTTAATTGCAACGTGCTTCTAGTTTTGAAATAATCAAAGTGTGAGTGTAGTGTGAAAAAGTGTTATGCGGCGTCAGCGAAAAGCAAAAATAATTGCAACCTTAGGGCCTTCTTCATCCGATTATGAAAAAATAAAAGCTCTTTTCGTTGCGGGTGCTGATGTTTTTCGCTTAAATTTTTCTCATGGGGAACATGCAGAACATGCCGAACGCTATAAAATCATCCGACAAATTGAACAAGAATATAAAAGGCCTATTGGTATCTTGCAAGATCTGCAAGGGCCAAAGCTCAGGATCGGCACTTTTTCTAACACAAAAATATCCTTAAAACCTCAACAACCTTTTGTGCTTGATTTGGATAATACGCCTGGAAATAGTCAGCGTGTATGCATGCCTCATCCAGAGATATTTCAAGCGCTTAAAGCAGGAGTCGATTTGTTATTAGATGACGGCAAAGTGCGCCTCAGAGTAACAAAATGCGGAAATGATTTTGCGGAAACTGTTGTTATATCAGGTACAGAGCTTTCTAATCGCAAAGGCGTGAATGTCCCTGATGTTGTTTTGCCTATTGATGCATTAACTAAAAAAGATATTGAAGATTTAAATTTTGGCTTAGATTTAGGGGTTGATTGGGTAGCTCTATCATTTGTTCAACAACCAAACGACATCATTATGGCAAGAGAGCTCGTTGGAAAAAAAGTTAAATTAATTGCCAAAATTGAAAAACCAATGGCGATTCAGCACTTACAAGAAATTGTTGAATTATCCGATGCAGTGATGGTAGCGCGAGGAGATTTAGGCGTAGAAATGCCAACAGAAGATGTACCAGTGATGCAGCGCCAAATTATCAGATCGTGCCGCTTCTCAGGGAAACCCGTTATTGTTGCCACGCAAATGCTTGATTCGATGGTGCATATGGCAACTCCAACACGGGCTGAAGCATCAGACGTGGCTACTGCCGTGTATGATGGGGTAGATGCCGTGATGCTGTCAGCAGAATCAGCATCTGGAGACTACCCAATCGAAGCTGTATCAATGATGGATCGCATCATTCAGCGCACCGAAAAAGATCCTTTATATCATAAAATGCTTGATGATAGTTATACGTCACCTTCACCAACGGTAAACGATGCTTTAACTTCAGCCGCACGAGCTGCTGTTGATATTATAGGAAGTCAATTAATCGTAACATTCACCGAAACAGGCTTAACGACGTTTCATGCTGCTAGACAAAGGCCTCACTGCGATATATTAGCTCTTACGCCCGTTCTAAAAACATCACGACAACTTACATTGGTTTGGGGGGCGCACCCTGCATTAACAGACGATATTTTCTCGGTAGGGCAAATGGTTGAAGCTGCTTGTACTTTTGCAAAAATAGAGAATTTCGCCAAACTAGATGACTACATTGTCATAACGGCTGGTATTCCTTTTGGACAAGCGGGTGGTACGAACATGATTCGTATTGCGAAGATAGGTTGAAACGTGAGTTACGTAATTGGAGGCCCTACAGCAAGTGGTAAGTCAAAGTTGGCTCTTTGGCTGGCGCAGCGTGTTGATGGTGAAATTATTAATGCAGATAGCCTGCAGCTGTATAAAAGTATTCCTGTTTTAAGTGCCGCACCAGATAATGCGGAACTTGCGCAAACACGCCATCATTTATTTGGAATTTATTACGATAATCAAGTATCAACAGTGCAAGATTGGGTTGAGCTTGCGCGTATTACCATTGAAGATGTGTTAAGTCGTCAAAAAACTCCCATTATTGTGGGTGGTACTGGTATGTATTTAAATGCTCTCATTAATGGCCTTTCCCCAGTTCCTGATATTTCAACAGAAATAAGAAATACGGTTCGTGCATTACAGCACGATTTATCTAAAGAAGAATTTTATGATTATGTGATCGAACATGATCCAGATATTGGCGGAAGCTTGCATCCAAATGATAGTCAGCGCTTGGGGCGTGCATTAGAGGTTATGTTACAAACAGGAATTTCTATACGTTCATTTCAAGGCAAGGCAAAGCCAATCTTGAATTTTATTAAACAGTTTGTTCTCGTGATGCCTGAAAAATCTCGACTCCATAACCTTATTGATGCCAGGGTCATTAGAATGCTTGATGAAGGAGTGGTTCAGGAAATTCAATCATTAAAGCAAAGAGTCTTGCTAGATGTACCCGTATGCAAAGCCATTGGCGTTAAAGAAATTTGGCAATATTTAGATAATGAAATTACTAAAGAAGAAATGATTTTCTTGCTTCAACAAGCAACCAAGCAGTATGCTAAACGCCAAATAACCTGGTTTAAAAATCAAGTCGATGACGCTCTCATTATCACCGATCCATTCGATTCAAACCAACTTAATCAACTGGTACAGCGTAAATCAACGGGATTTGCCTTGGAGAAAACAGCCAGTTAATCCGTATCACGTTCTAGTGAGCGAAATTATGTTGCAGCAAACAACTGTTGCAACAGTAAAAGGATATTTCTCAAAATTTTTAAATCGTTGGCCTACCATCAAAGATTTAGCATCAGCATCTCAAGATGACCTAATGCAGGTTTGGCAAGGCTTGGGGTACTATTCACGTGCTCGAAATTTACATAAAACAGCAAAAATAATCACCGAAGATTACCAAGGCATTATTCCCAATTCTTACGCAGAGCTTATAAAACTTCCAGGACTCGGTCCATATACAGCAGCCGCACTTGCAAGTATTGCTTTCAAAGAACCTATTATCGCTATTGATACAAATGTTAACCGAGTGTTGTGTAGATTGTTTGCTATTTCAACAACGAGCACTACTCAAAAAAAACAAGTTCAAGATATTGCAAATCAATTAGCCCACGCGCAGCATTCTGATACATTAACCCAAGCATTAATGGATATCGGCTCAAGTTTTTGCAAAGCAAATACGCCTAAATGTCACGAATGTTTTTTAAAGTCTAGCTGTTTAGCATTTTCAAAAGACATACAGAATATACTGCCACAAAAACCAGCAAAACCAATTCGTCCAAAACGTTATGCTCATACATTTGTGATGCGTTATAAAAATCAAGTCTGCATAGAAAAGCGTCCTGAAAAGGGACTGCTAGCAGGGCTCTATCAATTTCCTACAAGTGAGTTTTCAGATAAACCAACCACTACTTGCTATCCCGCATCAGCACAGTGGCAGCATATTGGAACGGTACGCCATATTTTCAGTCATTTCGAATTGGAATTGATGGTTTGGGAAACATTTATTCAAAAAAAATCTCAAGGTTTATGGACTACTTTTAATGATCTAAATAATTACGGTCTGCCAACAATGTTTAGGAAAGCACTAACTTACGTCAAAACTTGAATATGTTTTTCACGAGTTGTGTGGCCACTAAGTATTTGAATTGTTGATTTAGCTTTTCGTAGATATATAGAAAGTTCTTCTACCACAGCAATATTTGCTTGATTATTTTCAGGTGCAGCCGTGATATATACCTTCAACATTTTTCGATTCATGGTTCCATCAACTAGATCGCCGATCCGATTTTTGGAAGCCTTTGGGGTGACTTTCACCCAAAAAGAAAAGCCACTTGCATTTTTTTGGGCAAAAGGTGGAATGTCTTCAAGTAGCAACATCTGTTTGCTCCTTTACCCAACGTGCAAAAGCGGAATGAACATGCTCAGTGTTTATATTATAATCGCTGGACACTCGTACGGGTGTAACTCGGTAAGCCTTTTATGTACTGCATCATGTCTTTCCATACTTGTTTTTAAATACATACCTATTTCATGACTTTTGATAAACTTGCCCTTATACGTGTACATCGATTGAATAGGCCATGAATTAGCGCATGCAACCAAACGCTCTTGGATAAGCGTCTCGGCAAGATGTTCTGCTTGCTGTGCTGTTTCAACTGTTGTGTAAATTAAAATCATGCCCATAATTTTAAAACGGCATCTAATTCATCTTTAGCGCCAAAATTATAAACCTGCGCGTCTGGAACAATACGCTTGATTAAACCCGATAAAACCTTACCGGTGCCGATTTCAACAAAGGTATTAATACCTTTTCGGTTCATGTTAGTAATTAATTCAGTCCAACGTACCCTTCCAGTGATTTGCTCAACGAGTAAAGGCAAAACTTCGGCGGGATGTTCAATAACTCTGGCCGTAACATTTGCATACACAGCAACTTTGGGTTGATTAATATTGACGCTGCTTAATGCCTTTTCCATAGTATTTGCCGCAGGTTCCATGAGTGCGCTATGAAACGGCGCACTTACTGGGAGTGGCAAAGCACGTTTTGCTCCTTTTTCTTTTGCTTGTTCAATAATCCAGGCAATCGCATCAGCATGGCCACTTACCACCACTTGACCTGGCGAATTATCATTAGCTACTTGCGCAACTAAACTTGAATCAGGAAGTGCTCTCACTAAATTTTCAACAATATCCAAATCAAGACCAATAATCGCTGCCATGGAGCCCTTTCCAACAGGGACTGCTTTTTGCATCGCACTACCACGTAATTTTACAAGCTTTGCAGCTGCTTCAAGTGAAAAACATCCTGCTGCCGTTAATCCCGAGTATTCTCCCAAAGAATGGCCTGCTGCTGCTTTGGCTATCTCGTTGATATGCTTTCCAAGTTTTTCTTCTAATACCTTTTGTGCCATCATGCTTGCGGTAAGAAGTGCGGGCTGAGTATTTTCCGTTAAAGTTAATTCCTCTGCTGGTCCTTCAAACATTAATGTTTTGAGATCTTGGTTCAGGGTCGTGCAGACTCTATCCAATACATCCTTCGCAACAGCAAAATTATCGTACAAATCCTTAGCCATTCCCACTACTTGAGAGCCTTGGCCCGGATACACAAACGCAATTGTCATTAGTAAACTCCTTTATTCACTAATAAATGATAGCATAAAAGATGCATAGTCTTGAAATCTTAAAGAATGAGATCGGCATGGCTAACTAAAGAGTATTGAAAAATATTTTATTATGAAATTTAGGGTTATCCTGCTTCTTCGAATCTTTTCTGTTTACTTGCGAAACCTTTTTGCAATGATGTAATTCTTGGTAATAAAAATATATTCTCTTGAAATTACAAAAAGAGAGTACTATATAGCAAGTAGGGACGGGTTAATATAGGGGATGATAATGAAATGTCTAATTATACTTCTTCTGTTAGCAATAAAAGTGAATGCACAAGAAGGTGAATGGCGTCGTCTACTCTCTGCAGAACAGGACATTTATGTAGAGCCCTTACCTACCAGTAGCTCCTCGATCGATTATACTAGTCTATCAATCGACCCTAAATTATTTACAGGCGTAAGGCATTACGTGGTGCAAGCAAACACAAACAATATGCCACCTGGCCATATTCCAGCTTTTCAAATAGGATTTCAAGAAGGTGTGCTTAAAATTTTTAAAACAGCAGTACCAAATCATGAGAGAGAAGGATATGGACTATCTAACCTCTATGTAAGTAATCATGAAGCTATTGATGGTTACAGTGATTTAGAAACTTTAGCGCTAGACCCGGCCGATTGGATTCGCACTAGTGGTAACTACCGAATACCTGGCGATTCCTTGGGACTCGAGTGTAGGGGTATTAGTATGCATAACATTTTTCATTGGTATATCACCGTTAGTTTTTAAAGCGAAAGTACTCGATTTCAGTTCCGTTTGGAATCCTATTTCATCTTTAATGATTCAGCCATTTAATCCCGAAGAACGTACTATCAATCTTTCTGACTCAATATTTCAATCGGAAGGAGGAGCATTCGTTAGAGGTATGATTGATTTTGATGACATACTTGGCATCAAGGGTGATAAGCCAGACATTCCCTTATTTTTACTAGCAGGCGAAACATTTAGCCTTACAATAAAAGGAAGTAAAAGCGATTTAGCCTGAAGCTGTCGCAATCTGATAAATAAGTTGAATTTTATCAATGTCTAAGCACGCGCCCCCAACAAGAACTCCATCTACATTAGGAATCCCTAAAATAGATTCGGCATTATTTTCATTTACAGAGCCACCATACAGCAATGTAACAGTGGAAAGTTTTTCTCGAAGGAAAGCGTGGGTAGAAAGAATTTCTTCAGTAGTGGGAGTAAGTCCTGTTCCAATTGCCCAAACAGGTTCATATGCTACCCATAAATCTTTAGAATCAGGTAAACACTCTTTTAGCTGTGTTCTCAGTATTTCTAGTGTTTTGCCGGCTTGATATTGCTCAAGGGTTTCACCAATACAAATGATTGGTGTTATAGAATTTCCTAGACATAATTCTGCTTTTTTTCTTACCAGGTCATTCATTTCACCGAAATGCTGGCGCCTTTCAGAATGCCCAACAAGACAATACTTAATGCCTACATCTGCTAGCATCGATGCACTAATTTCACCGGTAAAAGCTCCTTTTGGGTGCTCATTAATATTTTGTGCACCCAGGGTCAGCATAGTTGACTGATTTAAATAAACAGTCGGAGGGTATACGATGAGGTTTTCCGAATTTCCAAAAGCCTGTTGATAATCCTGCAATAGCTGCAACGATCCATTCATTTTCCAATTAGCAACAACCCATTTTTTCATAAATTAAACTCCACTCTACACAATCATTCCATTTACTTGGTGTTCCCATAAAGATTTAAATTTCCCATGATGAAGCTGTAGCAGTTTTTTGAACGAACCATCTTCAACCACTCGCCCATCTTCAAGCACAACAATACGGTCCATATGTTTAATGGTGGAAAGTCTATGGGCGATTGCGATAACTGTTGTGCTGTTTGAGTCAAAAATAGTATTAAGTGAATCTTGAATATCCTTTTCCGTTTCACTATCAAGACTCGATGTTGCTTCATCTATAATTAAAATACGTGTATTTTTTAAAAAGGCTCGTGCAATTGCAATACGTTGCCGTTGGCCCCCACTTAATTTGATTCCTCTTTCACCAACAAGTGTTTCATAACCACTCTTTTGACTGATGATGAAGTCGTGAATTCTCGCATATTTAGCTGCTTGCTCAATCTCCTCTTGTGTTGCATCTTCTTTCGCATAGCCAATATTTTCACCGATGGATCGATGAAAAAGAATAACGTCTTGTGGAATGTAGGTAATATTCGATCTCAATGAATCTGAGGTCACATCTGCAATATCTTGATGATCGATAATGATTTGCCCCTTATTTGGCTTAAAATTTTTAAGTAGAAGTGATACTAAGGTTGATTTGCCTGTGCCTAAGTGTCCAACAATTCCAACCTTCTGTCCTGATTTTATGTGCAGATTTAGATTATCCAAAACAAGATTGCTTTCAGAGTAAGAAAACGATAGCTCTTTAAAATTAATTTCTCCTTTGCTTACTGAAATTTCAGATGCATTAACTTTATCAATGGTGCATTGCTCAACTTCCATAATGCTGTACGCGGCTTTGAATGCGGCAATATCCTCTAAGAAATCTTTAATTTGCATCGTTGCATTCCAAGAGTTATCCATAAACGCAAAAGTAAGCGCCATAATAAATGCAATATCGCCGAGTGTAATTATTCCTTGATTTCTAAGCTGAATAACATAAACAAACAGGGCTATATTAAATATCCAATAGATTATTGCTAAAATAATACTGATAACCAGATCGTATTTATAAAACTTGATAGTTATTGGGTTATGAACATCTTTATAATAATCCTTAATTTTCTGAATCTCGGCTTTTTTTCGCGCAAACGAAAAAATATTAAAGATATTAGAAACGCGATCCGAAACAGTACCAAATAGATGGTACCATGATTCCTGTTTCTCTCCTTCTATTTTTGACAGTTTATAGAAAAAATAATAGGCAAGCGGTGCATAAACAAATGTAAAACCCACAATAAACAAGAAAATATGTAAGTTTGTAAGCGCAAGCGCACACCCAGAAAAAACTGTTATCAAAAAGGGTCTTGATACATGGTGTTCTAGCGCAGCGTGAATTTTATAGTATTTATCGCCAATGCCTTTGATTTTTGCAACGATTGAACCAGAGAAATTATTTTGAAAATAGGTATAAGGCAAATTAAAACAATGCTCGCATATTTTGCATAACATACTCTCAAAAATGTAAGGCATCGATTTAAGTTGCGCAATGTTATGAAGGCGCCACGCGATATCTAACATAGCCTGTCCGCTAATAAACACCAGTATTGGCTTTAGGCTTTGCGTAAATGTTATTTGACCTTCTATTGAGAATAAATCAATAAGCAATTTTACTGCATAATTATAAACAATAGGAAATATTCCACTTGCAAAAGGCGCTATCATCATGACGATATAAGCCACTTTGTAAGGCTTTATGACTTGCCAAATGAAGGAAAAAGCAGATGCATTTTGCTTTTTCATAAGCCACCAGTCTAAATGAGCATAGAAAAGGCATTATAATCTAAATTTAGTACTTGAGAAAGTGATGCTTAGCTTGAACTTAAAAGGTCTTTATGCTCAATCTTGCCGAATTCACCGATTTTCAGTAGTGTAAAAAAGTTAAAGTTCATAATTTCAGAAGTGTATGTTACAAGTTTTTCGCGATCATGCTCACAAATGGTTTGTAAAAGTTCTCCTTTCCCTCATTGTGTTAAGTTTTGGAATATGGGGAATTGGTGACGTTATTTATAAGTTCTTTACAAATCGCCCTGTTGTAAAAGTGGGAAAACATTCTATTTCCCGAGAAGAAGTTGCTCATCATCTACAAAAGGAAGGTGCGCGTATACACGAAATGACTAAAGGGCAAGTGACAGTACAGCAAATAAAAGCGCTGGGGGTTCATACAGCCGTTGTTAATCGTCTTGTGAATCAACTTGTACTTACTGATGAGCTTGAACGCTTGAATTTGGGTATATCGGATGATCTTTTAAAAGATCAAATTCATTCAATGCCTGCATTCCAAACAGATGGTAGATTTGATGGCAATAAATTTCTAAGCATGCTGCAGCAACAAAGTATGAATGAACGCACGTTCTTAAAGGAAGCACGTCATAGCATTTTAAATCAGCAACTGATGTCTAGCATTGTTCTTGGTGCAGGGTTGCCAAAATTCTACCAAGATATTTTGCTTGATGCATTAACACGTGAGCGTATTTTTACTCTAGTTGAAATTGATGCATCTAAAATGCATCTAGAGCATGCGGTTACACAAGAACAGCTTGAAAGTTTTTATGAACAGTACAGAGATAAATACACAACTCCTGAACTCCGCAATATCACCGTTGTTCTGCTTGACGTTAAAGCAATGTGTGAACTGCTAAGCATTACAGAAGAGAATGTGCGTAAGGCATATAACACACATAAAGACAATCTAAAATTCCCGGAACGTCGTGATGTCAAGCGCTTAACATATGTTCAGGAAGACAAAGCTTTAAAAGCTGGAGCATTGGCTAAAAAGGGAGCATCCTTAGCGCAAATTGCCAAAGAAATTCCCGGTGGAGAATTTGAAGAGCCAGGCTTAATTGTTAAAGAACAAATGCCTGAATTTGCTTCTAAAGAAGTCTTTTCATTGAAGTCTGGTGAGTGTACAAAAGTGATCCCGACAGGATTTGGTTTCCATCTTTTTCAAGTAACAAAAATTGAGGCGCCTCGTGTTGCTTCTTTTGATGAAGCAAAGAATGAACTTGAAATTTTGCTTATTCAAGAACAAAAAGCTGGAAAAATGGAAGAGATTCGCAGTCAAATAGATGACTCTATTGCCGCAGGTCAAACGCTTAATCAAGTAGCTTCTAAGATGAAGCTTAAAGTTAAAACGTTTGAAAACATCAACAAAAATGGAATTACTCAAGATGGTAAACCAATATTTGATAAGCCAAACACATTACAAAAGGCAATTATTGAAAAGGCTTTTGTGGTTGAAGAAGGACTTGATAGCGGATTTGTTGATATTCCTGGGGAAGGTGCTTTCATTCTAAGCGTTACGAAAGTAAATCCCTCTTACACGCCAAAACTTAATGAAATCGAACCGCGAGTGAGAAAAGACTGGGAAAAAGAACAACGATTTGATCAAGCTTCAAAACTTGCTTCAACAATATCTTCTGAAGCTAAATCTCTTGATTCCTTAGCAAGTCTTGCTAAAAAGCATGGCTGTATTCTCACAAGCAATCACGTTCTTTCAAGGCTAGACCTCAGCAAGCAAGGGCGAAAATCCGCAGATATTTTGCCTGCTTCATTAGCTGAGAAAGCTTTTGTATTAACTCCCGATATAGCAACAGCAGGCGCCAATGCAAAAGGTGGCTTTACTGTTGTCATGTTGCAAAAAGTGGGCGACGTTAAGGTAACAAAAGAGCAGAAAGCAAATATTATGAATAGCATGCGTAATATGGTCCAAGAAGATGTTGCGGCAGCCACAATGAATGCGATGAAAGAATTGCACGATATTGAAATCAATCAAGAAATTCTTGCTCAAATGATGGAATAAAACCTTTTTTGTCATAAGGAATAGAATAAAATGATCAACGTTGGTGATACACTTCCTAATTTTTCTGGTCCAAATCAGGATGGGAAGGTAATATTATCTGAGCAATTAAAAGGGAACTGGACTGTATTATATTTTTACCCAAAAGATAATACACCTGGCTGCACACAAGAATCTTGTGATTTTCGTGATGCAAATAATCATTTGAAAAAGCTTGGATGCACTATTCTTGGCGTCTCAAAAGACTCTTCTAAAAGCCACACAAATTTCATTTCAAAATACACGCTACCTTTCGATCTTTTAAGTGATGTAGAAGGAAAAATCTGTGAACTTTTTGGTGTTTGGGTTGAAAAAAGCATGTATGGAAAAAAGTACTTTGGCATTGAGCGTTCAACGTTTCTTATTAATCCTAAAGGTCAAATAGCGCACATCTGGCGCAAAGTTAGCGTTAAAGATCATGTGAACGACGTGATAAAAGTGTTAGAAGCAAATTTATGAAAATGCGCACGGAATATGATTCAATGGGAGCGGTCGACGTTCCAGAAGATGCATATTGGGGTGCGCAAACAGAACGCTCACGACAAAATTTTAAAATTGGTCGAGAAAAAATGTCACCACTTTTTATTAAGGCGTTCGCTATTTTAAAACGCTCTGCAGCTCAAACAAATTCGTTTCTTGGAAAGCTTGATAGCCCTCTTGAAAAGGCAATTGTTCAAGCATGTGATGAAATTATTGAAGGTAAGTTTTGTGACCATTTTCCTTTAGTTATTTGGCAAACAGGTTCAGGCACACAAACGAACATGAACCTAAATGAAGTGATTGCTAATCGCGCAAATGAAATCCTAGGAGAATCTAAGGGCTCAAAAAAGCCAGTCCATCCAAATGATCACGTTAACTATGGACAGTCCTCCAACGATTGTTTTCCAACAGCAATGCATATCGCTACGGCATTAGCACTTACCGAGAAACTTAAACCAGCTTTAGAAAAATTCAAGAATACATTACAGAAGAAAACTCAGGAATTTGATAAATATCTAAAGGTAGGTCGCACCCATTTGCAGGATGCGACACCGATTAAAGTATCTCAGGAATTTTCCGCCTTTGTACAGCAAATTTCTAACAACCTAGATCGTTTGAATAGCGTTACGCCTAGAGTTCTGCAACTTGCTCAAGGCGGTACAGCAGTTGGTACAGGCATTAATTGCCCAAAAGATTTTCCTATAGCTTTTGCAAAATCAGTAGCAGATTATACCAAACTTCCTTTTGTTACAGCACCGAATAAATTTGAAGCGCTTGCCTCGCACGACACGCTTGTTGAGGTGTCAGGCATGTTAAATGTTATAGCGGCAAGCTTTATGAAAATTGCTAATGATATTCGCTTTCTCGCTTCGGGTCCTCGTTGCGGTTTGGGCGAATTAAATTTACCTGAGAATGAACCCGGATCATCCATTATGCCAGGTAAGGTCAATCCTACCCAGGCCGAAGCCATGACTATGGTTTGTTGCCAAATAATAGGCAATCACACAGCTGTTACCATTGCAGGTAGCCAAGGGCATTTTCAGCTCAATGTTTTTAAACCAGTTATTATTCACAATATTCTGGAATCAATAAGTCTACTTACAGATGCATCTAAAAGTTTTTGCGATAATTGTTTAGAAGGTATGACCGTTAATGAAATGCGATTAAAAGATAATCTTGATAAATCACTAATGTTGGTGACAGCTCTTAATCCCATCATTGGCTACGATAACGCGGCAAAAATTGCTAAAAAAGCTCTTGAGGACGATACCACCTTAGCCGATGCAGCTGAACAACTAGGACTGCTAAGCCGTGAAGAATTTTCAAAACATATTAGGCCAGAGCAGATGGTTTAGGTGATTAGCTATGCTACTGTCGCTGATGATGGACCTGTGCTATCCGTTGGAGAATTCGCTATACCAGGCTTAACTGTGTGTATCAAACAAGCCCATTTACGTTTATTAAAGGGGTTTTCATTAACAAATTCTACTTGAGATTCACTAGTATCAAATCCTATTTTCTTTAAACAGTTTCCCATAATAGTGCTGCGTGAAAAAGCATGATAACCCCAAAGGAACATATATCCCATAGGGTTACTTATGATAGATTTCAAAAGAACATTAATCTTCTTTTGTTGAAGAATATTAAGCGCGTTCTCCATTAATTTTCTTAAGGTATTCACGATGGTTGCTTCATCTGTTGCAAATATTTTTTGAATCAGAGCAACAGATTCTAGATATGCTTGCGTAGAAAATAGTGAAAGAGTCTGACTTTTTTCACTGCTACATAAAGCGTTATAAATTTGAGAATATTCAGCTATCCCTAAAACTAAGGCGAATGGGCTATGCATTTGTATTGCTATTTCTTTTTCCATGGCAAACGCAAAAAACGGATGGTTATCAATTATTAACTGTCCTCCTGGTTTCAAAATCGCAAAAGCTTTCCTTAAAGCTTCGGTCATGGAATTGGCGATTGTAATATTTGCAACGGTAGTCATTGATGAGGGGGGAAACCATTCAAATATTACTGTATTTTGAGAATTTGGAGCGAACATTTGCGTGGCTGTAAAATCACCTTGTATATGTTCATCTTCCGTAGCACAAAATTGTGTATCTATGCTGACAACTCGTTGCCCTGGGAATGACGCGCTATAAGTAAAATCAGCATTTTCTTGATCTACAATATCTGAAATGCTTTCAAAAGAAATAGAGCCTGCAGTACGATTGTTTCCAACAATAACAACTGCGTTTTCGATTTGTTCTTCTGCAGAAAAAATGTTAGAAAATAGAGTAATAAAACAAATAAATACGTGTGATTTTGTCTTCATAAATATGTATAAACGATAAAGATTGTCACAATATTCTAAAATGAAAAAATATACAAATCTTTTTTAGAATTAATTATCTTCCGTAACACCAACATGTTGTAAGGTGATCATTCACCATCCCTATGGCTTGCATATAAGCATAAATGATAGTGGAGCCCACAAATGCCATGCCTCGCTTTTTCAAATCTTTCGATAAAGCATTGCTTTCAGGAGTCGTTGCAGGCACCTCTTTAAAATGCTGCCAATGATTAGTTATAGGTCGTCCATTCACAAACGACCAAACATAAGCATCAAAAGACCTAAACTCTTTTTGAATCTGAAGAAACGCTTGAGCATTTTTTCGCACGCTATATATCTTAAGTCGGTTACGAATGATGTGTGGATTACTGCGCAGTGCCTCTAATTCATTATCACGCATGCAAGCAATTCTCTCTGCATCAAATCCATGAAAAGCCTCGCGGTAACCACTACGCCTCTTAAGGATTATTTCCCAGGAAAGACCTGCTTGCGCACCTTCAAGAATAAGCATCTCAAATAAATGTTGATCATCATGAGATGGTATGCCCCATTCATGATCATGGTAATGTGCGTAAAATTCTTTCCCTACTCCATTACCAAAACAGCGAATTTTTCCATCAATATTTGTTGTGTTGTTCATGAGTAATAAGCCATTTTTTGCGCACCAAGCCACCGCCATAGCCGCCAAATTCAACATTTCTATTAATAACACGATGGCACGGAATAACAATAGCAATCTGATTAGCGCCATTAGCATTGGCGACTGCACGAAAAGCGGATGGTTTGTTAATAGATAACGCTAGATCAATGTAAGAACACGTTTCTCCATATTGAATATGTATCAATTCTTCCCATACGCGTTTTTGGAAGGTCGATCCAATAAGATGGAGAGGTGTTTTAAATTCTTTTAGCTCGCCTTCAAAATATTGATGTAACTCTTTCCTGATCAAACTAGTTATTTCCGTTTCGCCAGGAAGAATTGTAGCGTGCATTCGTCGGCGTAGCCGCTCAATTTCACGTTCCAATCCTCTGCGATCCACAAACTCAAGAAGGTATAAACCTTTATCATCTACAATAGCTATCATCGGTCCAAGTTTTGTATCTAGCCATGCTGCTTTTAAAAAAATCTCTTGCCCAAGTAAGGTAGGGGCAGATCCCATAATGCGTGAAAAAGCGTCCCTGAAACCGCTGCTAGATTCATATCCCGTATCAAGTTGTGCTTCGATCACACTTTTCCCTTCTCGGATGATTTTCATGGCGATTCCCATTCTTCGCGCGCGCGCATATTCAACAAATGTCATACCGAATCTCTTTTTAAACTGACGGCGGGCTGTTGACGCATCAACGGACAATTCTTGAAAATCTTTATTTTTCCATCTCTTCTCAGGATTTTTTTCGACAGCTTCTACCAGAGTTTGAATAAGCGCTGATACATGGTTGGGATGAGATAAGGGACGGCAACGTTGGCAAGGCCTAAAGGAAGCAAGAAGAGCTTGTTGCGCCGTTGCAAAAAACTCACAATTTTCAAACTTGGGTTTTCTTGCAGGACACGTCGGACGACAAAATATTCCTGTTGTTTTAACACCTACATAAAAAATTCCTTCATACTCAGAATCCTTATTAAGCAGAGCTTGGTAATATTCCTTATCAATTTCATAAGCTGTCATTTTTTTATCTAAACGTCTATTATATGGCGATCATAACAAATTTAGAAAAAATCATAGCCGAAAATTAAGCGTTGATTTTTTTTGGTAAAGTGAATGGGTTAACAAATGCAAGAAATTATTCTGTCAGCCTACAATTCTCAATGGCCAAAACTTTTTGCGCAAGAAGCTGAAACTTTAAAAGGTATCTTTAAAGATCTCGCCATCGCTATTCATCATAAAGGTAGCACCTCCGTACCTAATCTTATGGCAAAGCCTATTATTGATATCACTATTGAAGTTGAAGATATTGCGCAGGTTTGTAAATTAAACCAATTTCTTGCAGCAATTGGATATGATGCACTTGGGGAATATGGAATGCCGCTGAGGCGCTTTTTTATAAAAACAAATCCACAATCTTACAATCTGCACGTGTGGGATAAAGGGCATGCTGAAATTGCTAAAGACTTACTATTTCGTGATGCGCTTATTCAAAATTCAGAAGTTCGTGCTACGCATGAAAATTTAAAAAAGAAACTGCGAGACCAATTTCAATTTGATCGTGAGCAATATATTTTCGGTAAGGATCGGCTGATCAAAGAAATATTGCGCATTGCAGGATACGATGGTCTGTCGATGGTGCATGTGCTGCTGGATGCAGAAAAGCAAGCATATCAAAACTTTATGAAGGAAGAGCCAATACCAAATAAAAGCCTTGTAGTTTCCCAAGGCGTTACCTTCATCGGAGCCTTCTCTTTAGATGAGAACGATAATGTTAAACAAAAAAACATCATCTCTTCTCATGAGCAAGTTGAAAAACTTATTGATCGTTGGCTTCAAACCAAAAGTTCACAGTAGTTTTAAAGTTTTATTTTCAATAATATACGAAGTATCTAGTGATAGCTTTTCTAAAAATCCTTCATCATGACACACAATAATAAATCCGCCAGGATATGCATTCAAAAACTCAAGTAAATGCTCTTTTGTTGTTAAATCAATATTATTAGTGATTTCGTCTAGTATTAAAAGTTTTTGTGTTTTTGCAGCAATTTGAGCAAGGCTTAAACGCATTTTTTCTCCACCTGAAAGAGACTCAACTTTTTGCTGTATCTCATCGTTTTTGCGAAATAAAAAATCATTCAAGTGCCGACGTAATTCGGCATGATCCCAAGATGGCGCGAGCTCGGAAATCGTTTGAATTACTGTTTTTTTAAGACAAATCGTTCCGTAGTGTTGATCGAGATACCCTACATCATTTGGCACCAACCAATCACCAGATTTGATTATATTTTTATCACCCAAAATAGCTTTAATTAACGTCGATTTACCGCTGCCATTATTTCCACAAATGGCAATTCTGCTTTTTGCGCTCATGGATAAATAAAGATCACGCAAAATAATATCATTCGGACTATACCCAGCGCATCCATCGTTAATGGATACGATGGTCTGATCTCCAAGCGTCGCTGCTTGAATAGAAAATTTTGGCGTAATGATTTCAAGTAAACGTAAAGATACTAACTGCTCCACTAGCTCGTTTTTAGCATGAGAAATTTTCTTCTTGTTTTTATTATGCGTATTTTCACCTTGTCCTTGAGCGGCCCTTAAAGCCATTTTATCGTCAGCATATTTTTTCTCTCCATAAGATTTACGTTTGCTAGCGCGTTCTTGTTCTTTCATCAAAGAATGATGCGCTTCCTTTTTTTGACGTTCTAATTTTCTTAATTCATGTTCAATAGAAGCACGTTTTGAGCGTGCTTTATTCATATAAGCATCGTATGTTCCTTTAAAAATATGTACATTTCCATCATCAATGTGCCATAAGATATGAGCGCAATTTCGTAAAAAATCTATGTCATGAGATATAGCAATTAAGGTGCCTTGGTACTGCCGTAACATGTGCATAAGGGATTGTCGGTTTTTAAAATCCAGATGATTGGTTGGTTCATCAAGCAGCAAGATATCAGGCTGTTGACTTAGCACTTGCGTTAATGCCGCATTAAAACGCTGCCCTCCGCTTAATGATTTAAATTCATCGATTACCTGTGGAACATATCCCACCCTAGTATTTGGCGTAATGCGAATAATGCCTGATGAAGGCTCCATGTCGCCAAGTAAAATTTTTAGCAATGTTGATTTGCCACTACCATTTTGTCCAATAATAGCGATACGACTACTTGTGTGAACATCTGTAGAAAAATTCTCAAAGCACGTTTTATGAGGGAAAAAAATTCCAAGATTCTGGATTTGTATTAAAGTCGTCATTAATTTCTCATTTCAATGTAGTGAAAAGCGTAAATACGCGGTTACTTAATATTGAAACGAATAATCCATGATACTCATGTATAAGATATTGACGATTTAAATATGGAAATTTGAGCGAGAATTGTCAAGGAAAGTTACGCAGCACAAACTAAGCTATTTGTCAAAAATCGAAAAGCCCAAACCCGCACGCCAAGGCCAAAGAGGCGTTGAGGTATGGGCTATAATAATTTTTGCCAGGAGGAAAGTTTTGTGAGACGATGGTATTAGATTTTAAGATCGCAACCATCTGAGCTCAAATTGTGATAATAGAATCGCTAGTCGA